>Ga0247836_1004557_pt1 | contig 17213 bp, 21 predicted proteins | sample LaCruzMarch2015__4_FD_187116 | JGI IMG/M metagenome (GOLD analysis project Ga0247836, IMG submission 187116) | Freshwater microbial communities from meromictic Lake La Cruz, Castile-La Mancha, Spain - LaCruzMarch2015_14m | ecosystem: Environmental > Aquatic > Freshwater > Lake | place: Spain...
TTCGGACCGTCTCTGCCCAGTCATACAAAAAGCAGTAACCTAGCCTGCCACCTACCAAAACCCCAATGACGGTGTAGAAAAGGAGCTCGGAGATCTGCTCATCGCTCAGATTCGACCAGCCCAGCTTTCGAAACCAGCGCAGCCCGTAAAACCAAGCCAAAAAACCCATCACATAAGCCATCCCATAATATCGAATCCCCCAACCACTCCCAAACTGAATCAGGAAGGGACTCAAATCGTGCGTGTAGAACCCAAACATCACTCGAAGGTAGAGCGTCCTTGCCAACCCCGCCTAGCGAAACCCTCCGCACCCCTTAACCCCCGCGTCTGCGCCCCGTACCTGCCCCGACTCGGTCGTGGCCGGCTTCGGGGCTTAATCCCTTAACCCCTTTATCCCTTAATCCCTTAACCCCTTCCCTGAAAGCACAAAGGGCGACCCCTTGCCGGATCGCCCTTGGCTCAAACCTTGTTGGTCGGAAACTTATTTAACGTCGTCGAAATCGCCAAGATCACGCTCGAAGGTAAAGCGAGCGGGGGTCTTGACCAAAGTGTCCCACGATTCGTCCACACATTCGGCCATAGCTGTGAAAGGAGATGACACCACGAACGCGGTGAAACCCACGGCACAACCAGCCAAGCTCACCGGACGCACGACCAAAAGATCGGGAATCGCGATGAAAGCCTGTTCGACCGAACAGTCATCGCTTTTGCTTTTTCCCTTGGTGCCTGAATCGGCCATGGCCAAGGGAGAGGCCAAAGCAATTGCGGTTAGGACGGCGATACGAATGGTGTTATTCATGCTTTTTATATAAATACTCCGCCCTTTTTTGTCAACACTCCTCATCTGAAGGACAACTTCTTTAAGATATACATGAAAATGAACCGTCACCCTCGCAAAAGAGGCACAAGAAAACGGGCATGCCCTTGTAATCTGACACCCCACCCCTGTTTAGCCGTTTCCGGAATCGCGTAGACAACTGCCTGTATTTTGTTCTGCTTCACACCAGCTCAGGGAGCCAGTATGGGGACCCTATGAGGACTCAGTTACCGAAAGAAACGCACTGGCGATCGTTGGTATGGCTCCTTTTTGCTATTCTGACAACTTATGTCGGCTTCGCCTACAGTTGGACGGCAGCACTTCTTTGCCTTTGGGCGTCATTTGTTTTTTCTCTTACAACAGTTTTTTTCCCGAGATGCCAGTGGCTTTGCCCAGTCCGATGTAGAACTCATCAAAAAACAATTCTCATCACGATTGATGATGGCCCAGACCCTACAACCACCCCGGTTCTTTTAGATCTTCTAGATCAGTATAAAACAAAAGCTATTTTCTTCATGATCGGAGAAAAGGTGCTCGCTCACCCTGAGCTTGCTCGGGAAGTTATTCGCCGTGGACATGAAATAGGCAATCACACCCACACCCATCCAAGATCGACATTCTGGGCTGCAGGACCAATCCGAACACACCGAGAAATTGCAAATTGCCAGTCCGCAGTTGAAACTGTCACGAACACAAAACCCCGTTGGTTTCGTGCTCCTGTGGGTCACCGAAACTTTTTTACCTATTCAGTTGCGCAGAGTCTCGGTCTGCAGATTATGGCTTGGAGCCAGCGTGGCTTTGATGCGGTAAATAATGACGCCAAACAAGTACTAGAACGCATCCTGCCAGCTCTGTCCTACGAAGATATCGTTTTAATCCATGATTCTACCCCAATTGCCGCTGAGGTACTTTCAGGGCTACTTTCGCACATGGAGGCCCTGGCAAAGACAGTAAATAAATAAACGACTAGAAAAGACCGAGAGTTCGAGATATCCCTACCAGCCCCACAAGTATCCAGAATCCGTTCAAAACGGTATACGCCGTATCCCTCCTAAGTAGAGCACACCAAGTTAGGAGGATTGCATCCAGTGTATTGACAAGCCATATCCAGAAAAATGGGCTAGCGGGCCCTAGCCACCCAACCAAAGAAAAGCTTCCAATCCTCATTACCACTCCGGTCATCTCACAAACTTTCATCTGTCGGAGAATCCAGCGGTTCACTTAGGCCTCTTGGTGTAGTCTTGCGGGACTACTATTTACGGATGAAAAATGCTCGGCCATACTCATCCGACTTGGTTCGAGATCGGCTTTGAGCAGAACATCGCGGACCTTCTTCTCATCCACAATGAATCGTTTCCGTTTATAAAGAAGGTAGTTATCCCTTTCCTTTTCAGGAGTAAGATTGATTGTTACAAGGTTAGCACCTGCTTCTAATGCCTCCCCGTAAGCATCGTTTCCAAGCAGACTTAACGCACTCACCGCAGGAATAATTCGCTGTGGATTGGCTAATCGAAGAAGAGCCAACGCATGGATAACTGAAGAAGTTTCAGGAGAACTTTTCCCTGCAAAGGGGGTCTCATCTCCAGAAATGAATGGACTGACACTTACGCCGGACAGTGGAAGTTGAGATAAAAGCCGAAGGGTATCGACTGCCATTTTAGATGTCTGCCGCGGCAGGCCAAAAATCATTCCAGAACTAACTTTCCACCCCGAAGACACTAAAGAATGAATCGCGCCAATCCTTTCCTTGTAGGTACCAGGCGCACTCATATCCGCATAGTGGGCTTCGTCCCCTGTTTCGAGTTTTAGGATATAGTAAAACGCCCCTGCCGATCGGAGGGAATTCAGAACCGATGAGTCCAGAGTGCCAAGGCAAAGACTTATCCCAAGCCCTGTATGCGCCCTAAGATACTGCACTACCGGAAGAACAACTTCTTCAATTACCCTAGGATCCTCTCCTGTTTGAAGATTTAAATCGGTGATCGAAGAAGGAAGACCACTTTCAATCATCTGAACGATTTGATCGCGCTGAAGACGAAAACGGGAAAGGGTTCGATTATCCCTACGCATTCCGCAGTAGCTACAGTTTTCGCGACAATAATTGGAAAGTTCAATTACTCCGCGAACAAAGACCCGCTTACCAAAATGAAGATTCCGCGCCTCTGCACCACATTTCCTGAGGTAAATTGATTTGTCATCTTTGGCACCGAGGTAATCCTCCCATTCGTGATACTGTGGCAAACAAGCAGAAACTGAGGTCGTCACAGGGTTTTATCACCATACTTTTTGGCATGCCACTGGGGGTACCAAGAAGTGATTTGAAAGGCCCCAACCAAGATCAGGGTTGGAAATAGCCATTGGAGTGCTTTGGAGAAATCCCCAAAACGAGAGGACATAGCCAGGGACAGGATGATTGCTAAAAAGACAAAACCCCAAAATCCAGTTAAGATTCTATTCACCAGCATGAAACTAGGAAGCACCCACATTTCCTGTGGTGATTCCTCCTTAGCATAAGCCACCGTGAAAGGTCGATTCAACGCAAGGGAACCAAATGCCATGGCCGAAAGAAAAGATGGGATAATAAACATTCTGACAGGCGTCACTGCTGCTTGCCCACATATTATCATCGAAAGCGCCATCGCGCCGAATCCAAGGCAGACAGTTGTATCGGGTAGCTTACTCCTTCTCCAAACTGGTATCCACAGCAGGACTAACCCAAAGAATCCTGCAAGAGCTCCAGTTAAATTGTACCCAAGTAGAAAAGCGATGGTTCCAACAAAACACGGGGCAACCGTCCGCAGAATATCCAGCCGCGGACTCGAAATCATTGGGGCTTCAGTGCAGAATACTCCGTGAAGACAGAAAGAAGGACTTTTTGTTTTACATCAGTGAATCCGGCGGTTCGCAACGCATGCAATACCGTATCCGCTGGCACCATAGACTCCATGGTGTCCCAGTAATACTGCATTAAATATTCTGCCGCACGGCTTCCGGTAAAGATTCTAGTCATCAAGGGCAGAATGGATTTAAAATAAAGGCGAAATATAATTTGGCCAAAAGTGTTTTTTGGTTTCGTGACGTCAAGAATACAAGCTATTCCACCAGGCTTGAGGACTCTGAAATATTCACGAAAAGAGCCCTGTAAATCATTCACATGCCGAAGAGCAAAACCCATCGTGAGAAAATCATAAACAGCCGAAGGAAGAGGAATATCATCTGCACTTGCCTGAATATGAACACAATCCAGTTGCTTTTTTGATTCTTCGAGCATTCCCCCGCTAGGCTCAACGCAGGTAACCAAAGACGGGGAGCCTACGATTTTAAGCGCTGCTCGTGCCGTAGGTCCAGTACCTGAAGCCACATCAATTACTTTCATTCCGGCCTTTAATCCGTGGCGAACAAGAGCTTCCTTCCGATACCACTCCCCAGAACCAAAGAAACCCCATTTTGCAATCCCCTCATAAAAAGGAGCTGCAGCGTCGAAGGCAGTTCTCAGGAACTTTTGTTTTTCCTCAAAGGAGTTGTAATGGGGCTTTAAAATTGGATGTGGAGTCGTGGTCATTCTAGTCCTTTCGTAGGTTGTTTAATTTGGTAGCTTAACGTATTTATTTTTGAAATGTAGCTTTATTTAAAGAAAGGTTAAAGAGGTAACACATGCCGTTGAGCCTGGAATTAAAAGGTGAAAAGGCGATCCTTTCATCCGCGCATCATAGGCCTGCAAGAAACCCCATGCGGTGGATGCGGTAAAGGCAGACCCCCAATCAGGTCCCAAACGAAAGAGACCTTGGGTGGCAGGATACTTTTCACAGAGATCTGCAGGATGAATATCTGACGGCAAGAAGGTTTCGATCCCAGCCTCCTGCGCCCCAATAACTTTTTCCCAAGCCATTCTCTGTTCTTCAGGAGAACGAAAGCTTACAGAATAATCAGGTATCCGTACCCGCCCAATCGTGGACTGGCTCGATTGACGAACTAAGACCGCTGCAGCACCTTCCGCTGCCACCATTCCCCGACGAAACCAACCGGCACAGGCAAAGGCATCTAAGGCAATCGGGTCTAATTCCTCCCCAGCTAGAACAAGCACTGCCTCAACCGTATGGCAGGCCAACCAGACCTGGGCAACTCGCAGCGCGTCTACCCATGCCGTCTCATCTCCAACCACTGTAGTGCATGCCCCTTTGATATTTAAAAGTGCCGCAATGTGACTTGTGGGAGAATTATAAACTGTTTCGGGAAATAAGGCGGGACTGGCAAAATGTCTTCCCCGAGAAAGAATCCCTTGATAAAATTTGCGACTAAAATTTATACTTCCTGTTCCCAGAGCACAAACTAAGCCCACCCGCTCCAAAGGAATATCCCCAAGCGAGCTCATGGCTTGGTTGGCCGCTTCTGCCAAATAGAAAGCCAAAGGACTAGCTCTTCGTAACCTCGCCTCCGATCTCCATCGGGCAAGCTTATCCCAATTTAAATTAATCTTTCGAACCGGGAAGGACTGCTGAGGAGTAGCGAGAGTTTTTTCCAATTCGGGCTCCTTCGGAAAACAGTTTGCCAAGCAATCCACTCCTAACCCGCCCGGAAAGACAACCCCCCTTCCGATTATTTCCAAGTGGGGAGGAACTGTTCTCATGCACAAAGGATTAATGCGGCATTGCAGCCTCCAAAACCTAAATTCGTACTCATCACAGGAAGACCAATCGCGATGGTTTCCCTCGCTCGGACCAGGGAGCTCGCAATCTCTGGCAACGCGTGGGTGACTCCCAACTGAGGCGGAAGATTTCCTGTCTTGGACGCACAAAGTGCGAAGACCGCTTCCAAGGCACCCGCAGCTCCCAAAGTATGACCAATCGCTGCTTTGGTGGAACTCACCCGTAGGCCGGGCAAGTGACTTCCAAATAGTTGTCCATAAGCACCTGCCTCCACGCCATCATTCGTTGGGGTTGCCGTACCGTGGGCATTAATATATGCGATAGATTCTAAGGATAACGAGGCGGTTTGTAGTCCTGCACGCATCGCTTGGATTAACGCCAGCCCATCTGGAGCGGGTTGTGTCAAATGGTGCAGATCCGTCGCATGCCCATAACCAAGGATCCGTCCAAGAACGGGAGCCTTCCGGCGCCTAGCGTGAGAATCGCTTTCCAAAACCATGAAAGCAGCGCCCTCCCCAAGCATCAAACCATTACGCTCACAGTCGAATGGACGACACTCATCAGGACTCAGCGCTTGGAGACAATCAAATCCAACAAAGATCAGTTCCGTCAAAGCCTCATACCCTCCAACCAAAACTATCTCAGCCAGACCCGAGCGAATTAAATCATATCCATGGCCAATTGAGTTCGCACTGCTAGCACAGGCGTTGGCCATAATGGTAAATGTGCCCGTCAGACCCAGTCCACGCTGCAAATCCAAAACCTGCTGCTGAGGTTGATATCGTGAGACATGAGATATTTTAATGCTCCTACGCGATTTTTCCACTTCGCGAACGAAAGCCTCCCCCCACTCCATGGCTCCTCCATTCGTGCTAACACTTAGATGAATATCTTGCCGAGAGGATCCATAGACTTGCGCTTGTTCGAGCGCCTCCTCAGCCGCTCGCAGGGCAAGCCGAGATGCGCGGCTAAGACGACGCTCTGCTTTGGTGATTTCAGGGAGGGCAACCTGTGCCCCGAAACGGCATCGGCATCCGGCAGTTTCAAAAAGGCTAATCTCATGCCTAACTCGTCGTCCTTCCACGAGTGCCTTCCAAATCGGGGCGAGCTGAAGACCTAACGGGCACACGGCGCCCATTCCAGTCACAACCACAGGTATCATTGGAACCTACTTTGGGCAGGAAAACGCAAAAGCTGAATCATGGGCAATCGTGCCCTCTCATCACCCCAAATCTCCAAAGCAAAAGCCTAGGAAAACGGGGGATCATTTCCGCAAGAAGGGCGAGGTGCCTACGAATTAAAAGCCAGTTGTCCTTCATGTAGCGAAAATGAGAGACGCCTCCCCTATCCTTGGGAAAATAAACTACAGGGACAGGAACGTTTACTGGGTGGGCACCTGCCCAAAGAAGGCGAACGGCCAATACCGTATCGAAATCGAAACCACGCCCTGACCTAATTGCCTCCATAATTCGTAAAGAGAGATGTACAGGATAAACTCGAAAACCGAAAAGAGAATCTCGAATCCCACCTCCAAGAGTCTCAATCTCCGCAAATGTATTGCCAAAGAGTCGACCGTAAATACGTAGAAGTGGAGCCTCAGGGCCAAAGATCGGGACCCCCAAGATCAATGAATGAGTGCGTTGCAACGCCAAATGAAAGAACTCAGGGATTTTCTCAACTGGATGCTGCCCATCCGCATCCAACACCAACCCGTACTCGTATCCCTCTAGTTCAGCCAACCGCAATGCATCAAGAACAGCTGCTCCTTTTCCCCCATTGCAAGGACGCACAATAATTCTCAGACCCCTTCTTTCCATATGAAGATCAGCAAGGAATGATTCACTCCCATCCGTACTTCCATCAAGAACAACCCAAACGGATGCCCACTGGTCACACGCTCGTACGACAGTTTCAATGAGCTTAGCCCCACTATTATAACTGGGTATAATGACCACACACCGTTTTACTTTGACACAAAGAGGGTCAGATTCAGATCGTTGCATTTTTAAATATTTCTTCTACGGATCGTGCCAGTGATCGACTCGTGACTCCCTCCGTGGGCTGGATTTCTCCTAGGATTCTAAACTGGTACCAAATGGGAAGTTTTGGACAGAGGGAGAAGAAAGGCTGCCCTTTCCTAAGAAAAGGACCGTTCATGGATGTGATATATACGAGAACCATCGGCACAAGCGCTTGAATGGCCGTCGAGGAAAAGCCGCGTTTAAACTCTGAGATTATCGGTCCTTTCGTGCGGGTACCCTCAGGAAAGACCAGCAGATTCTCGCCACGCTTCAGTCTAGCAACACAGTTCCTAACAAGACGCAGATGACTGCGGTTATCCTCATAGCCCGCTTGCCGAGCAGGACCAGAGATCCAGAACTTTTCCAAGTTCCCCGCTTTTGTCAGGCAGAAAAGATTCTTAAATACGGACATAAAGAAAAAGGCGTCCAAATAGGTTGGGTGATTTGCCACAAAAATAAGTCCGTGTCTTCCTTTGAGTTTATGGAGTTCATCTACATCAATTCGTAAGATATTCAGCTTCTTCATCAGCCTGACCCAGGAGTTAGCCAAGATATGAATGATCCAGCGAACCCGTTTTTCTTTTGTTCGCGGCATTTCACGGGAAAGGAATATGACTATAGCAAAGAGCCAGGCGCAGAAGACGATGAAACCCCCAAACCCAAAGGCAATTCCCATGGCACACAAAGTCAGAACGGTGCTCATCGGTTTCTAAAGACCCTTCTTTAACTTATTTCGCATGATCACTTGAAGGGGTTAACGGACCGCAGGTCGCACTATCGGTAGTTGATTTATAATTTGAGAAGCGTGTGTGCCTCTCATGAAATGTTAGGAAAGGAGGTATTTCTGCCAGAAATCGGTACTCAATGGTTTTCGGCCCCAGTTCGCCGTTCGGTAGGACTTGAGATTCAAACGAGAACTCCACCTCCTCTACTGAGGCAAAGAACCAAGCCACATCAACAGACCGAGTAAGTCGTCCGGTATTTTTGACTAAGGAATAATCTGCTTGAGAAATCCAGAGGACCCCTTCCAACTGGTTGGCGACTTTTTCTTCGCGCGTTCTATATTTCTGTCTATCTTTAGGCGAGAATTTTATCTTGTAACAAAGGGTGCTGTCCACGACTTCATCAGCAGCTCGGACGCATGTAAAATGATCCATCACTTGAAGAATCGAAAATGGCTCCTCTTTAGAAACTTCTAACTTTCCATTCGATAATCGATGAGCATCTTCCACCCCGTAGCGATTGGGGGACGTAGGCAGCGGACTCCACTTTGTCCATTCCGTGGAGGTGACCTTCCCATCCGTATCTAAGTCCTCCTTCTTTTCGTGGACTTCACAAATCAACTGCTCCCTATTCTTTGATAACTCCAAGTCGCGCTGAACCATTTTTCGTATAATACCGCTTGCCTCCTCCTCCGAATAAAGCGGGGATGCCAATACGATAATCCATAATATGAGTCGATCTAATCTCCATAATTCAAAACCTCGCAACTTTGCTCGATTGGAACTGGCAAAGGAGTAATCCATGAAAGAATTGTCACAGATCTTGCGGGCATGGAAATGTAATTTAAAGAGATTGTAACTTGTTTTAGAAAAAGTCTCCCCTAGCATTAATCTTTGACACTTAATTATGGAAATAGCCTCTTTGGAGAACATGCGGAAACTACTAGTAGATAACTGCATGCTCACAGTATCCCCAGAGGAAATCCAGGATGATACCCTGCTTTTTGGACCTGGCAGTCTAGGGCTGGATTCCATTGACGCCCTCCAACTTTCCCTGAGCATTGAATCTTCTTTCCAGACTCCGATTAAAGACCCAGGGCTCGCCCGCCAGATTCTAAGCACACCAGGAAGCATCCGTAGTTGGATTAATAAACAGAAAGGGTCTTCTTAATGAGCTCCGCAGTTTGGGATACTCTCGTGATCGGGGGTGGCCCTGCTGGGAGTGCCAGCGCCGCTTTCTTGGCCAAGGCCGGCCAAAAGGTTCTCATTTTAGAAAAACAGTCTTTTCCACGCTTTCACATTGGAGAATCACTCCTGCCTTTTGGTAATGATGTTTTACAGGATTTGGGAGTTTGGGATAAAATACAGCAAGCTGGCTTTATGCCGAAGCTTGGAGCCGAGTTTGTTATGGGAAATTCAGCGGGATCGCACTCCTTCTGGTTTCGCAAAACCCTCCCACCCCCACATGCCCAGACTTTCCAGGTAGAGCGCTCGAAGTTCGACCACATCCTTTTCGACCATGCCCGTGAAGCAGGTGCCCATGCCCCACCAGAAAGCTCCCTAGAAGATATCCATTTTGATCATGACATGGTAAACTTCTCCTACCGACACCAAGATCAAACTCACCAAGCCACCGCTCGTTGGTGTATCGATGCCAGTGGCAGGACCTCAGTCGTGGGCCGCACGCTGAATCTGACTAAATGCGACCTCGGTATGCCAAAGAAGATTGCAGTGTTTTCACATTTCAAAGGGGTTCATCGAAATGAAGGAGAGGCCATGGGCCACATAACAATTGTCAGGATCCCTCAGGGATGGTTCTGGCTCATTCCCCTTGATGAAACTAAGACTTCCGTGGGGCTTGTGCAGATGCTCAAGAGCTTTAAATCAACTGGTCTGACGCCGCAGGAGTCCTTCACCCAAACAGTCAATCAAAACCACGAACTCGTCTTTCGCATGCAAAAAGCACAACGTCTTACCGACTTTCACACAGAAGCTGACTATACCTTTCGGCATAGGCAAGCCGCAGGACCAAGGTGGCTTCTAGCGGGTGACTCAGCCGGCTTTATTGATCCAATTTTCTCATCTGGGGTCATGGTGGCACTCCGCTCCGCTCAGCTCGCCGCCCAGGCTATTCTCAAAGCGGGCAAGAGTGGTGGCCCAATTCCTCAAGCTCAGAGAACTATCTATACAAATGCATTCAAAAGTATGACCAATGTTTTTAGGGATATGATCCGAATGTTTTACAGCAACAAAGCCTTTGAAGTTTTTATGAACCCAAACCCGTGGCTTCAAATTCCAGGAGCCGTAACCCATATGGTCGCAGGAAACACAGTTTTTACCTGGTCCGTTTTCTGGAGAGTCCGCGTTTTCTTTGCCCTTTGTCTTTTACAACGATACCTGCGAGTAGCTCCTCGATTAAGCTTCAGCCACTCTTCTCCATCGCGTCAGCCAGCACTTTCATTTTGAGTCAGAGAAATGACATGGCTTCCCACAGGAACGACATCACCTACTCCTCTCGCTGGTTCAGTTTTGGCAGATGGGTGGGTCGATTCCTGCCGCGTTCTTTAGCCCGTTTCTGTGCTTCTGGGCTAGGTTACTTCTATGCCGCATGTAATCCGGCCAGAAGTCGTTCTCTTGAAACCCGAGTGCGCATTCTCGGATCAACTTCCCATCCTAAGGCAGGCAGGATTTTCGCCTCTTTCGCCCGAGTTCTTGCGGATTACTTTATTTTAGGATCTCGTCCCCTATCTGATGCGGTCTCTCTCGTTTCTGAACGAACTGGCTACGAACACTTGGAAGCAGCCCATCAAGCAAAAAAGGGTTGTTTGCTCCTCACCATGCATCTCGGGTTTTTCGAACTGGGCGGAGCTATTATGAAGGAGATGGGGTTCCCTATCGTCATCCTAACCGACCCTGAGCCCAGCACCGCTCTTACCAGATGGAGAACTGAATATCGGAAGCGGTGGGACGCCGAAACCCATATCCTTGGCTCAGATGAGTTTCATTTTTTAGAGGTTACCAAGTTGCTCAATCAAGGGAAGTTTGTCGCAGCTCTTTTTGATCGAGGCCATAATGTAAGATCATCACGCGTACCCTACCCTGGTGGGGTTCTCACTTGTGCAAGCTCTGTCTTACTTCTAGCCCTTTTAGCAAAGTGTCCAGTGATTCCCATAGCCGTCACCAGCAAGAAGGACAATACCTACACCCTTCATGCCTGCCCTCCCATTTGGGTAGAAAAGAAGTCTAACCCACAAGAAACCCTCGATTATTATTCAGAGAAGGTGGTTCAATCGCTTTGGCCCATTCTAGAAAAACATCCGGACCAGTGGTATCGTTTTGCTCCTACCCTCGAAGAACAACGAATATGAATGGGTCCAAAACACCCCACGGAGATGGATTCTCGTTTATCGATTCCTTCGAATTAGCGACAAACAAACAGTCGTTGACTGCGCACAAGCTGCTTCATGAAACTCTTCCTTTTTTCCGAGACCACTTTCCCGACAATCCCATCATGCCAGGCGCTCTTCTCATTGAAAGTGCCGCTCAAGCAGCGGGCGTTCTTTGGGCGAACAATAGCCCAGACCTTCCTGCGCCATTTCTTTTTCTCGCCCAGGTCTTAGCTTTTAAGATTGTGCGGGCCGTACGCCCAAATCAGTTAATTGAGATTACTGCTACCCTTGATCGCGTATTCGGGAGCTTAGCTCAATTTACCGTCACGGTGTGCGAAGGCGGATCCCCTGTCGCTTCAGGAAAGATCGTCCTCTCCAGCAAAGAACTCTGATTAGAGGAGCATGCTCTCCAGCTTGCGGTGATCGGTCTTTCCACGTCCACTCAAAGGAATCGATTTCAGAAATAATACTCGGCGAGGAATTTTCCACAAAGGTAGTTGGGACAATAGTTTTTGCTGAATCCTCTCTTGGGTTCCCCTCCCCTCAACCCAAGCAACCAGATAGTCTCTACCTTTAAATTTCTGAATCGCCACTACCGCATGACGCACTCCTTCGATTCGCTTAAGGCAGTTCTCAACTTCTCCTGGACATACTTTTTTAGAACCCACAAAGGCAATACATCGGTCTCGACCAAGAAGTTGAAGCTCTCCCGATGAGTGGAGAGCCCCTAAGTCAGGCATTCGGAAACGACCTGAGCGAGTGGCCACGGACTCGCCTTGGACCAAGATTCTGTTTTTTCGGTCGGTCATGATCTTTACCCCAGGGAGCGGACGGCCAAGTGCCCGCCCCGTTAAGCCTGCATTTCCCGAAACATCATAACAGATTCCGCCCGTTTCGGACGAGCCGTAGAAATTATGCACTTTCACACCAAATCGCTTAAAGAACTTTATGCAGGTTTCCTTTTCTAATACAGATCCTGCGGATACGACCAGACGTAATGAAGTTTTTGCTATCGGCGAAGAGTCTTTGGAAACAAGGTCCAGGACAGTTGGCACGGTTGGAAAGCATGTGATTTTGTATTTTTGAATCCATTCGAAGATTTGAGAAATAACAAATTGCCGCGCTGCCCAGATCGGAGTGCCCTGCATAATAAGAGGAAGAATAAGATTCCCTAGTCCGTAGGAATGGCCGAAAGGAATTAATCCAAGTTGCCGATCCCTTTTTTTTAACTGCATTCCCTTTATAATATTTCTCCCATCCGCAAGAAGATGCGCAGCCGAACAAGCGACCAGTTTTGGCGCACCAGAGCTTCCTGATGTTGTTTTATAAACAGCGCTTTCTCCACACTTAGCGGAAGAATGGGTCAGGACTTCCAAATGGTCTGGGTGAAGGATCGCCTCCGCGCGGAATAACTTAGCCGAGGATAGCAGGGCGTCTGTCCCGCACTCAGGATCGAGAAGAACTGCGCTACAACCCTTTTGTTGAATGGCGAGAAAACGCGCGAACCAACTCGCCTGATTGCGCCCGGCCAGAACAACCCGGGTGCCAACTCGGATCGATGAAAGTAGTGAGGCGTAATCCAGAGCTCGCTGGGTCAATTCATGCCCCGAAAAGGTTTTGTTCGTTTCAATCTCATGGAAAGCGATAGGAGCTTTACCACCCCCGTTAAGCCAAACCCTCCAAAGGGAGTCTATCATCACGAAATCGGGGTCGCTAATCTCGAATCAGCTTGACCTTATTCGCCTCGAAAAAAACTAAGAATGTATTAAAACGATTCTGCCAGTACCTCCATTGATTGTCGGTCAAACTCGGGGTCTTATGTTTTGGAGGGTATCCCAACGCAACCACAACCGCTTCTTTACTCATCCCCACTTCTACCGCGCCATAGGCAATGGCCTTTCTTTCAGCATCCGTGAAGGCAGAAAGATCCAAGGGCTGGACCCCCAAGGTGCGCTCATAGATTCCAGCCACCGCTTCGCCTGAAAAAGGCTCAACATTAGCTAGGATAAGCTCTTTTCCAGTAGCACTCTTTAGAACAATTTCTTCATCGTCGATTTCGACCAGTGTGAAAAGAGTGTTAACAGGAATAAGAATTCCTTTACGATAATTGGTCGTCCGATGGACTCCGTCCTCTTCAAATAAACTGAACTGGGTAAACAGTTTTGCTCCCTTTTGAGCCGAGGCAGGAATCGGTCCTTTAGTTGTAGGTTTATAAATATTTCTCGCACTGTAAGCAGTAGAAACATCGTCCCCTGCGAACCCATAACCCACCAGGCAAGGTGAAAGGTAAAAGAGAAATAATAAAACAGAGAAACCAATATGTTTCTTCATAGGTGTTTTAAGAGCTCTTCTCTAAGATCTTTGAACATTTTCCGGTAAGCCTCAATCGACGATTGACGGATAGCTGATTTCATCGAAAAAGCCCCACCCCAAAACATCTTGCCACCCTGAGTAGAACCAGATTCCGAGAAGGTTCGATCCAATAGGATATGCTTCCCTTCGTCAAACCTCGAAAGCACTGCTCTCATTGTAATTGTCGCATGAAAGTCAGCAAACTCATACTTCACCAGAGTTAGCTCGACAATAGCGACCTGCCTACCCGTCTCCTTGGACGGATACGAAGAAGAAATTTCATAGTGATCAAACATTTGCGGGAATTCGATATCAGATACCTGCTTAAGCATTTCACCAGGTTGAACCTCCCATTCATTGACCACGCCAGCCATCGCTGAATTAATAACTTCTTTTTCCAACAGGGGTTTTTTTTCGATAACCACAACAACTCGATGAGGGTGCTTGCTTCCTCCAATCTCATAATTCGCATCTTGAAAAGCCACCTGATGAGCACAGCCGGATAAGATCAAGCCAATCCCTAAAACACCGAATCCATTTTTCATAGAATTATTTCAGAACCTTTTCTCGCATTTAGTAATCCTGGAGTTTTCAGCCACTTCTTCTTGTACCGTAACACAGATCTTTACTTTGGCACTCCCTCATATTTTATGATACCTACCCTTTGCTAAGCGGGTACCGCACTTCAGTTTCGAATGATCCTTTCAACTGCAGGTGGAGTTCAGGTGTTTCTAGGTATTACTCATAGTTGTAGCTTTTGTCTCATAGTATTTTTCTTGGGGATGGCGGATCACCTCCTTTACCTCTCGAATCTGGCACGGGGTGCGGAGGGCCAAGGGTAAGCTCTATTTGGGGACGATAATTAGCCCTGACTCATGCTCACCATAGCTCACGCAACCCCTACCTATGGCAAGATGATACGCCGCAAGGGCACAAAGCGCGGCATCCAGGAGATCCATGTTGGTTAATTCGCTCAGATCAATGCCAGCTTTGCTGAGCAAAGCTGCCCGTTGCTTCCGCTTTTTGGAAGCATCCGCGTTGCCCCCCCGCAAATGCCAAGTAATCGCATGCGGGAAAGTCTCAAAGCTGCGCTTTCCTTTGACGAAGGGTAATTTACGGCAAAGCGGAAACTCATCCTCAAGCGCCTTAAATAAGGCCTCACCCCTCAGCATCCATCCAAAGTAGTCGGTAGGATGCTCGACCGCCTGCTTCCGAGTTGGAGTCGAGAAACAGGAGATGCCCTTTCGCATTAACTCCCGCTCAGCAGGTCGCGCATGCCCAGCCCCACGCCAGCGACAAGGCGCATCCACCGCAACCACTCGCGCCCGTACTGTCTCGCTGCACCAGTCAAAGAGCTTTCCTACATCTTTAGTCGTAAAATGACTCAAATAAGTTCCATCGGATATGGCAACCGCGTGAAACCCTTTCCGTACCCCGCCCACGTCGATCCCCACCACATTCACTGCGATATCCCTAGAAATGAACGAAATCTTATGGGGTCGTAGGTCATGTAAGTCGCGTCTCACCCGCCGCTGCACCGAACGGCCACCTTCAAGTTGAACTATCAAGGATTCCTTGACAGTTGCCCAGTTGTTTTTGGTTGGTGTCGGTCATTGGGAAAAGAGAAAAGAAGTTTCACGCAAAGACGCTAAGACGCAAAGGGGGGAAGAAGATTGGGAAAGGGATTTCTTGGTTGCCTTCAAATCCTTGCTTCTTGGCGTCTTGAGCGCAGCGGACGTGAAATTCATGGTGCATCCTCCATGCCGTTGGCGATGCGTTGGATGCCTTCTTTCATGAGGTCGGCTCCAAAGTTGAGGAGCAGACCGAGCCGCTTGTCGGCGAGTTTGAGATAGGTGAAGAGCTGTTTGTGATGAACTTTGGCGAGTTGCTCCACGGACTTGAGTTCAAGAATGACTTTGCCTTCCACGATGATGTCCGCGCGGAAACCCTCATCAAACCGCAGCCCCTCGTATTCGATCGGAATGGGAACCTGGCGCTCGACGCTCAAACCGCGCCGCTCCAACTCTCGCGCTAGCACGGCTTCATAGACGGATTCCAGCAAGCCGGGGCCAAGCTTGGTGTGGGCCTTCACGGCGGCATCGACGACTTCTTTGGCGATTTGGTTTTCGTTCATAGGACGGGAGAGGACTCACGCAAAGACGCTAAGATGCAAAGGGGGGAAGCGGAACAGAGGCTTTTCTTCCTGGTCTTCAAATCTTCGCGTCTTGGCGTCTTGAGCGAGCGGGCGTGAGAATCATTTTCCAACCTCCACCGGGGATGGGAAAAGCTGCTGCACTAGGAATTTTTTATGGGTCTTGATGGCTTCGTACTGTTGGGTTTCGGGGGTGATCAGGGCGTCGATGCTGCTCAGGCACGTGGCGGTGCAATTAATAAAGATGGACTCACGCAAAGACGCTAAGATGCAAAGGGGGGAAGCGGAACAGAGGCTTTTCTTCCTGGTCTTCAAATCTTCGCGTCTTGGCGTCTTGAGCGAGCGGGCGTGAGAATCATTTTCCAACCTCCACCGGGGATGGGAAAAGCTGCTGCACTAGGAATTTTTTATGGGTCTTGATGGCTTCGTACTGTTGGGTTTCGGGGGTGATCAGGGCGTCGATGCTGCTCAGGCACGTGGCGGTGCGTTGTTGTTTTTCGATTATTGGATATCTTAATAACGTTTTTATTCGGTTCCACTTAAAAGAAGACCGTAGCAACTCCTTTAACCCACATCCACCACTCTTCCATAGCGAACTAAACTTTCGGCTCTGCCCCGCATCTACCCCGACCTGCCCCGACCGGCGTCGGGGCCTGTCCTTACTAGCGGCGCCCCGAAGGGTTTTGCCGCGTAGAAGGCTAAATCCTCTAACTTCAAAACCACCCGCCCGCTACGGGCGCCCTTCGAAGCTCCTCCGCAAAGCGGGTTAGGAGCGTAGGAGGGTTTGCGACCTTGGCGTGAGCAATCTTCATGGGCTGTGTTCCACCCGCTTCCACCCCTCCTCCGAAAGCAGCTTCGCCTCATAAAGCTCCTTAGCGAAGACCCTCGCCCGCTCTGTCACCTTCTCGCTCTTTGCCGGTGGTCGAACGCGAATCAACTTCGCGCAGGATTAGTTTTGTGCGGCGAACATTCCAATTCTTCGGACAACGTCCGAGCCATTCCTGCCCCGACTCCTTGTATTCCGCATACGGCTTGAGTCCCTCGATCATGCGGTGGCTCCTTTCGTTTCATTCGGTTGGTCCGGCGCGTTGTCAGAAAAGATGGCGATGTAAGG
>Ga0247836_1004564_pt1 | contig 17185 bp, 16 predicted proteins | sample LaCruzMarch2015__4_FD_187116 | JGI IMG/M metagenome (GOLD analysis project Ga0247836, IMG submission 187116) | Freshwater microbial communities from meromictic Lake La Cruz, Castile-La Mancha, Spain - LaCruzMarch2015_14m | ecosystem: Environmental > Aquatic > Freshwater > Lake | place: Spain...
ATTTCTATTATTCGTTTATACACTATATTTTTTACAAAAAAGAAATAGCATTGCCTTCAAATTTTACTGATATTGATACCATCTGCAAACTAGAGAAAAATAAATATTTAATTTTACAAAGCAGCTCAGAGCATCCTGTTGGTCCTGTTTACAATTATTGTAAAACAGCAGACCTTGTCACATTTAAAGCAGACTCTGTATATTATCATCCAATTTTGTACAAAGGAGATTCAACTTTTAAAGTTTGTCAACAAGAATCAGCAGTTACCGAAAGCCAACCTTTTATCACTTACAACACGAAACAAAAATTGCTTAATTATTCCTATGCTTATAATTACGCTTATGAACTAGATTTGGATATCGATACAATTCGGACAGGCAGTTTTAAATATTTAAATGGGAAATTTATTTTGCAAAAAGAAGATGTTAAAGTAAATATGCGAAAATAAATATTGCTATTATTTTCCGATTTTTATCTTTTATTTGGAGCATATTTCCTACTTCATTCAAATTTATTTTCAATATCATAATTCATTAAGTTTGACACATGGATCAACTACAAAGAGAAGATATCTTACGAATTGCGCGACATAGCAATATATCACAACAAGCTTTATCGGAAGTATTAAACAAGTATGTGTATGCCGGCAGAAAAGATTGGTATAAATTTCTCCATATTTTCCTCATCAGTCTTGGCGTGGGCTTTTCTGTGGCTGGTATTATTTTCTTTTTTGCATACAACTGGGCCGATTTAAACAAATTTGTAAAACTGGGAATCATTGAATTATTGATTGTAAGTTCAGTTTGTATTGCCTTATTCACCAAATTAAATCAATTGGTTAAAAACGTATTAATTACAGGCGCATCTGTTTTAGTAGGAGTTTTGTTTGCCGTGTTTGGCCAGATTTATCAAACAGGAGCAAACGCTTATGATTTCTTCCTCGGCTGGACAATGAGTATTTCCCTTTGGGTTTTTGTGAGTGCATTCCCACCACTTTGGCTGGTTTATTTAATTTTAATCAATACAACAATTAATTTATATGCAGAGCAAGTTGCCAATCATTGGTCTACTGTGTTTTTGTTACTACTTTTATTTTGCGTGAATGCAACATCTTATATCATTTCATTATCCATTAAAAAAGTAAAACGGCATTCCAAAATACCAATTTGGTTCAATAACAGCCTTGCTTTGGCAGCTATTGTTCCGGCAACACTCGGAAGTTCTATTGGAATATTTTCTGAATATAGCAATGAATTTTTAGCTATCATCAGCATTACCACCATTGCATTTGGGCTCGGTATTTATTTTGGATATCAATTTAAAAGTGGCTTTTTACTTTCAATTATTCCATTCAGTATCATTATTATATGTTCTTCTTTATTCATTAAAATATCAGATAATGAAGGCATGTTTTTATTTACAAGTCTCTTCATCATTGTGAGCGTTACTTTGGTAATTAAAAATTTAATTCACTTATATAAAAAATGGAACCATGGGCAAACAGCAACAAATTAAGGAGTTTTTATTAGACCTAAAAGATAAAGAAGGTGATGCGTTTGTGTGGAATGAAGAAGTATTGTTTGCTGAAATAGAACAAAAAACGAGCAACAATTCAACCTTGGCTATTAAAGTGCTTTCTATTTTTGGAGGTTTGTTGGCAACCTTGGCATTTCTGGCATTTTTATTTATTTCAGGGTTAAATGATTCAGCATTTGGCTTGGTATTTTTTGGAATATTATTTATTGTGTTATCTATAATTGGCAGCAAAATGTATAATAGAATTGTGATAGATACATCTGCCATTTCTCTTTACACAATTGGTTATGCATTATTGGCTTTTGGCCTTAGTCAAATGCACTTAGAAGAAACATTATGCTGTTTCCTTTTTATTGTAATAGCTTTTGTAGCGTTAAATATTGTGAGTAGCTACGTATTTTCTTTTATTTCTTTTTTAATTATATTCAGCAGTGTCATTGCAATAATTAACATAAATGATTTATACAATGCATATCATTTAATAACATTAGTTAATGCTATTTCGTTATTTTATTTGTTTCAATATGAATCAATTATAATGGTTAAGTTTAGAAAGATATCATTCCATTATGAGCCTCTTCGCATTGCAATGATTTGTTCTTTTATTTTCATGTTGTATTTGGTGAGCACAGGTTTTATATTTCATATTTCTTTTTCACTTTCGTTCATTTCATCAATAGCCAATATCTTACTTATCTCTTATTTTATATACCTTGCAAAGGAAACACTAAATATTGTCACAAATAGTGTTTTAATTTGGACAGTTTTAGCCGTAGCATTGCTTTTATCTCCTACAATTTATTATCCTGCAATTTCCGGAAGTATTTTAATCATGTTGTGTTGTTTTCGAAGTAATTACAAAACAGGTTTTTCAATTGGAGTGCTAAGTTTGATTTATTTTATTAGTCAGTTTTATTACGATTTATACTACACATTACTTATAAAATCTATATTAATGTTCACTATTGGCATAATATTTTTGATTTGCTATTTTATTACCAATAAAAAATTAATGAATAATGAGAATAATTAAAAATATTTTAATAGCTGTTAATTTAATTGGTCTTTTGTTGTTGTTTAATTTTTCAGTCAATAGCAAAGAAACTATTTTAGCAGAAGGCGAATTGGTGTTATTAGCTTTAGCACCGGTAGATCCGCGTTCACTCATGCAGGGCGATTACATGGATTTGCGCTATGCTATAACCGATACAATTGCCCAATACAAAGCATCAAAAAGAGGCTTTTGTGTTGTCCGATTATATGAAGACCATACTACGAAGTTTATTCGCCTGCAAGAAAATAGAACACCGTTAAACAAAGGTGAAGTTTTAATTGAATATACCGCAGCCAGTTGGAGTTACAACATTGGTGCTCCATCATATTTTTTTCAAGAAGGTACAGCAGCGAAATATGATAGTGCATTTTTTGGTGGTTTAAAGATAGATGCAGATGGTAACTCAGTTTTAGTAGGTTTATATAATCGCAAGAAAGAGTTAATTACACTTAAATAAATATGAAGAGTATAATATATATAAATATTATTTGGTTTTTAATTCTGAATTTGCATTTTGTTCATGCACAGGAATTAAAGACAATAAAAATTAAAACCCCTGCTCATTTGGGTATTAAAGAAGAGTTTCAAGTATTAAAAGATTTTCCCACAATAAAACAAGGATTTTATAAAAAATACAAATACAAAAAATTAATTGAAGAAGGGTATTATACCAATAATTTAAAAGATAGTTTATGGAAAGAATATGCCATGTCAAAAATACTAGTGGGCGAAGGGGTTTATAAATCTGGAATTAAATCAGGCGTATGGAGTTATTATTCACAAGGAAATGTATTGGTTCAAAAATACAACTACGATAAAAAGTTACTGGAATACTTCAACGTGAAAGTTGAACGTTCAATTGGAAATGCACCTCCAGTTTTTCCTGATACATCAAACGAAACAATACCAATATTTATTGGTGGAACATTTTACATGCAAACATACTTGAGTAACAATTGTATGTATCCTGAGGCCGCATTTAAAGCTTCTAAAACAGCAAAAGTATACATCAATTTTGTGGTAGATAAAGATGGAAGTATTATAGATGTTAATAGCTTAAAACCTGCTGGATTTGGATTTGATGAAGAAGGTGTTAGGCTCGTTACTTCTATGGGTAAAGCTTTTATTCCGGGTAGACAAAAAGGTGAAAATGTAAAAGTTAAATTTGTAATTCCTATAAATTTTAGTTTGAATTGATCTCATTTTCGATTTAATTTATTTTGCTATTAAGTGGATGGGTTGTAAATATTATTGGATGCCCCTTGCTTATTGAAAATTGTATACTTTTGTCCTCCAATTTTATAAAACATGAAAATCCAACTTTTACTTTCTAGCGCTCTTTTATTTGCAGGTATTACTGCAAATGCTCAAATAGGAGGCTTTAAAGACAAATTAAAAGATAAGGCCAAAGACAATAAAAATACTGAGGTAACAAAGCCTGCCGAAACTCCATCTACAACTGTAACCAAAAAAGACGCTAATGGTTATATTATTGATGACCCGGAAGTTAAAAAGTTGTTTGAGGGTAAAACTGTTTATTTCTGTACCGATTTTGCCCTTTTCGGAAGTGTTTTAAATACGCCAAATTCATTTAAAATGGCTGGTGTGGCTGTTAAAATGGAAGGTGATAATATGGAATTATTGCCAGTTGGACAAAAACAATACGGAGGAATTTATAAAGCAGACCTATTGCTAAAAAAAGGTGCAAATGAACTCTACAGTAATAATAATTCCTCTCAACCTTTGTATGCTACTTTAGAATCAGATGGTTCTATTTTCCTTTTTAATGGACGAAGGGCAGAGCTACTTTCTAAAGATGAGCAAGTAATTAAGAATGCAAATAAAGAGGCTTTAGAAAATAAGTCAGTACAGAAAAATGAAACAATAAAAGCAGCTAAGGTGCAACAGAATGAAATTGGCAAACAGAAGGAAAATGAAACGTTTTACAAGAGTGGAGGAGTTGCTTCAGTTAAAAAGGATGCAACATTAGAAACGCAGTTTTTAAAAGTATTGAATGACGCTAATAAACTGCCAACAGTACCTGAAAATGATAGAGCAACTTATAAAAAAGTAATGTTAATTTTTACAGATTGGACTATCGAGAAAAACGCGCTCGACCAGCCTGTTAAGATGGTTTATGCTGCATGGGCAGAAGGAACCTATACTGCCGATAAAAGATGTTTTTTTCAAAAAGTGTATTTCAAAAAAGATTATAAAGGTGGCGGAACTTACGGTCCAGTTACGTTTGATGAAGCACAAAAACCATCTGTTGTTAGCTGTGAATTGATGAAGTAAAATTAGTCTGTTTGGATTTCAGTAAAATTTAAAATCTAATCTGATCTCTACATCCTCTGCATTTTAACATTTTGAGTAAACCTTAATTAATCTTTAAAATTCTATTAACTCTTAATTTAGAACCAGAATTAATTGTCAGAAAATAGACACCTTCATTTAATTGAGCAGTTTGAACAGACAAAATAGAAGTGTTTTGAGTTATTACTTCATAGTGAATTGTTTTACCAACCATATCAGTAATAGTAATTTCGTCGCCTGCATTAAAATTGATATTTGTAATGGTCAATTCGTTTGTAAAAGGATTCGGATAAATTGTAGCATTTAGAGCATTTATTCCTGTTTCAATTGAAGATGTGATAATGTCCTCTGACCTGTTGTCAATCCATGTTACGAGCACTTCATCAGTTGTAAGAACCGAACGCACTGCTAAACTTACTTGTGCTTGGTACAATGTACTGGTATCTCCATTTATTTTTAAGTCTGTATCCCAAGTTAGTCCGTTATCTGAGGAAATGGAAATGTAGACATCATGATTATTTGTTGATAATCCATCACGTTGGTCGCACCATGTGACATACAATTTATTATTATCGCTTTTTACAATAGAAGGCCATTGTTCGGAATTGTAATTCCATGACTGCATAAGCGTTAGACCATTGTCTGAAACCTGCACCGGTGCGCTCCAAGTTTGACCAAAATCGGTACTTTGTGCGTATAGAATTTTAAAATCTTGTGTATTCTTTTCATAAGTCCAAACAATATGCACAGTGCCTGAATCATCTACCATAGTAGTGTGATATTGCATAATTTCTTGAAAATCGGAGTAGGAAGTGAATTGATAATTGGTCCAGGTATTTCCGCTATCTGTAGTTGTAACTGCTATCAGATTTTTTTTGCTAAACTGGTCGTGAGAAACTACAATAAGCGCTTCTCCATTTTCTCTTGCAACTATTTCACAAGGCTCGCTAAATTGTGCCCCGCTGAATGCAACTACCATTGTTGTCCAAGTGTAACCTCCATCACTACTGCGGCTAAACCATGTGTTGCCAATGTTTCCACCAGTATCGCGGAACCATGCTGCATAAATATTCCCACCTGCATCAGCTGCTAAATTTCCATTTATATTTACTGGAGAATCACTATGGCTGCTAACTTGAACAGAGGGTTGAAAGGTATTTCCTCCATCATTACTCACAGCAACACGATATTGAATATTGTTGTTTCCTAATCTACTATCGCGCCATCCAACAATCACCTTTTGAATAAGCGCGCTGTCTATAACTACTAATGAAGGCCAAATTTGAGTTTCTATATCTATGTCATCATTCACAACCACGGGAACGGTCCAGTTTATTCCATCGTTACTTTTACGCAAATAGATATCTGCATCACCACTTATAGAAGAATGATAAACATGGTAAAAAACACCATTGTGTTGAACCAGATTTTTTTGTCCCGCACAAGAATTGCCGCTTAAAGTATCATCGGTAAGGCTACTTTCAACTCCCATTGAAGTTATGCCATTTTGATTGAAACTAAGCTTTCTTTCATGTAATCTATAATAATCCTGGGTATTTGCATGAAAGCAAATGATTGCTAATAGGAGGGTAAATGCTAGTTTCATATTGGAAAAATTATAGTTTGAAATGAAGAATGTAAACTGCTGATTTATAAGTAAAAGTAAAAATTAATAAATAGGAAAATACAATTTACATGAATTTAAAAGTGTTGTTAAAAATAGAAGCATCAAAATTCAGCGTTTTAAGTTTATTCGGAAAGCAATTTTCAGGTATAATTTGACCTTACTTTTTCTTCTTTTTATTTCGTGAAATTTTCTCTTATTTATTGCAAGCAAATTGAGATCTTCTTATGTAAGTTTCTCATTAAATGTTCTGCAACGATAAGCTCTACCAGTACGTTTAGATTACATAAATTCTCAACTTATGCGCATCGTACATTCAATTTTATTGGCATCATTAGCTACTGGAGCAATAAGCAGTTGTAAAAAGGAAGAAAAACTTGAAATCATTACAAATCAAGCTGGAAACCAAAATGGAGTGCAACCTGAAATACAGGCAATTACCAGATATGCGGGTTCTGAAAAATCATTTGTTTTTGGTAATAGAAAGTACATAACCGGATTTACACAACGCGCTAACAACCAAGATGCTTATGTAATATGCGAAGAGAATAATGTAATAATTTGGTCGCGTTATTACGATACTTCTTCAGATGATTCTCGCGGAGAAGGAATAATAGCAGATGGTTCAAATTTATATGTTGCATTTTCTTGTACTGGCGGAAATACTAGCTTTAAAGCCACTTCTGGGGCATTTCAAAATAGTTATGGAAGTGGTGGTGGACCAAAGATTTTATATTTAACACGTATGAAAACAATAAACGGAAATATTGAAGGTGCTACTTTTATTGGAGGAAAATTAAATAACGGCAAAACCAATACGTTGCGCTTGGAAGATGGGAATATTGCTCCATTAAGTATTTTACCAGGCGGTTTATTGGAAGTAAAAGCTACCAAAGCTTATGACCGTGCAGATGGAAGATTAACTCCAGATATTGGTCCTGATGCAGATTGCTTAATTTCTGGCGGAGGTTGGACGGGTGTTTTTAATGCTGAAATGAAGTTGCTAAGTGGAGATTGTAGTGCGGAGCAATGAGGTGAATCTGATAATTCTACTTATTACAATAGTTCATTAATTTTCTTTCCAAATTCAATGGTTTAAGCTTGATACATAAAAAATATCGAACTTTATCGTTGAAAAAATGAAAGTTACGCAGTACTTCAAAAATTTATGGCAACGTATTCGTCATGCCATACTAGAAATATACAAAGCCAACGGGAGTCCGCACGAAGTAGCTTTAGGTGCAGCAATTGGTGCTTTTTGGGGCGTATTTCCAACTTTTGGTTTAAGTACTCCTTTAGTTTTAATAATGCGAAAATTTATTCGTTTTCAAATAATCGCAGCATTCGCCGGGGCACTAATTTCAAATCCATTAACAAGTCCTTTCTGGCTTTATACAAGTTATGTTATTGGAGTGAAGCTTTTTCCATCTGATGTGCCATTCGATTATAAAAACTGGTATAACAAATTGCCTGATTTTGGCATGCAAATGCTTGTTGGCGCCAGCTTGTTGAGCCTTGTTGTTAGTTTGCTTGTATATTTTCTGGTGTACGTTATAAAAAGAAAATTACTCATAAGCCATGATTTAAAACAAGGGTTATAAAACAAAATAGCCCTCAATATACATTGAAGGCTATAGTGTTTTATGTTTTTAAAATCTATGCGTCAATTCTAGCATATTTTGCATTCTTTTCAATAAAGTCTCTGCGTGGAGGAACTTCGTCGCCCATTAACATTGAGAATATTTGATCAGCAACGGCAGCACTGTCAATACTTACCTGACGTAAAGTACGATTTTCGGGATTCATAGTTGTTGTCCACAATTGTTCTGCGTTCATCTCACCTAAACCTTTGTAACGCTGGATGTTTACACCTGTGTCTTTTCCATCTTTAGACATTTCACTTACTGCGCGTAAACGGTCGTCTTCGGTCCAGCAATAACGTTGGTCTTTACCTTTTTTAACCAAATAGAGTGGAGGAGATGCAATGTAAATATAGCCGTGCTCGATTAATTCTTTCATGTAACGGAAGAAGAAAGTAAGAATCAAGGTAGTAATGTGGCTTCCATCCACATCAGCATCGGTCATGATAACAACTTTGTGGTAACGAATTTTAGTAAGGTTTAAAGCCTTGCTATCTTCTTCGGTTCCAATGCTTACACCTAGTGCAGTAAACATGTTCTTAATCTCTTCATTTTCGAAAATTTTATGGAACATGGCTTTTTCTACGTTCAAGATTTTACCGCGTAATGGTAAAATTGCTTGGAAGGCACGGTTACGGCCTTGTTTGGCTGTTCCACCTGCGGAATCTCCCTCAACTAAGTATATCTCGCATTTTGCTGGATCAGTTTCAGAACAATCGGCTAGTTTTCCTGGTAAACCAGTGCTACTTAAAGAGCTTTTGCGCTGTACCATTTCCCGTGCTTTTTTAGCAGCATGACGCGCAGCTGCAGCAAGTATCACCTTGTCTACAATTACTTTCGCTTGTTTTGGATGTTCTTCTAGGTAGTTGTTTAACATTTCTGAAACGGCCACGTCCACAGCGCCCATTACTTCGTTGTTACCTAATTTGGTTTTGGTTTGTCCTTCGAATTGAGGCTCTTGTACTTTTACTGAAATTACGGCAGTTAAACCTTCTCGGAAGTCATCACCACTGATATCAATTTTAAGTTTGGCCAACATGCCTTCTTTTTCGGCGTAGCTTTTCAATGTTCTTGTAAGCGCACGACGGAAACCAGCCAAATGCGTTCCTCCTTCATGGGTGTTGATATTGTTTACATAAGTGTGAATATTTTCGGTGTAGGTGCTATTATACAACATGGCAACTTCCACAGGAATGCCTTGTTTTTCACCTTCCATGAAGATAGGTTCTTCAATAATTTTTTCTCTTGTAGCATCCAAGTATTCAACAAATTCTCTTAAACCACCTTCAGAGTAAAATACATCAGAAATGGGCTCATTGTTTTCGTTAAACTCGCGGTTATCGGTCAAGGTAATGCGAATGCCCTTGTTCAAGTATGCCAATTCGCGCATTCTTGAAGCTACTGTTTGGTAATTGTAAATTGTTGCTGTGAAAATGGTATCATCTGGTTTAAAATGAACACGTGTTCCTGTTTTACCGCTGGTGCCAATCTGTTTTACATCATATAAGGGTTTACCTATAGAATATTCTTGTTGGTACATTTTACCATCACGTTCTACAGTTACAATTAACTGCGTAGAAAGTGCATTCACACAACTCACACCCACGCCGTGTAATCCTCCAGAAACTTTATAGGAATCTTTGTCGAATTTACCACCTGCGTGCAACACTGTCATTACGACTTCCAATGCTGAACGACCTTCTTTTTGGTGCATTTCAACAGGTATTCCACGTCCATCATCTTGAACGGTAATGGAGTTGTCTTCGTTGATTTGTACTTGAATGTTTTTACAATATCCGGCAAGTGCTTCGTCAATAGAATTATCTACTACTTCGTACACAAGGTGGTGCAATCCACGCACACCAGTATCTCCAATGTACATAGACGGGCGTTTGCGCACTGCTTCAAGTCCTTCTAGAACCTGAATACTGTCTGCGCCATAAGATTTGTTGGGGGAATTTTCTTCTTCTAAAATCTGGTCAACCATAGGTATTTTATCAATTGTAAGCCTTGTAAATGGCTATTTTGAGAGTTATTTTTGATTTACGCGCAAATGTAGTGAAAATAGACCTCAATAAAAAGGCTGAAACCATTGATTTGAATGATTTTTTACACAATCAATTAACAAAAAAATGCGCTTAATTTAATAATTAGAAAATAGTAGCTAAGAAATGTTTCAAGAACTTTTAATTTACAAATTTATTCCTCCAGAAACTTCTATTTTTTGTCCATTAATCCATTTTGCATCATCGGTGCATAAAAAAGCTACAACACTTCCAATATCGTCTGCATATCCAACTCTACCTAAAGCCGACTGTGTAGATAGAAAATTTTTCATTTGAGGGTTATTGCGAATAGCTGCACCGTTAAAATCAGTTTCTATTGGACCTGGGGCAACAATGTTGGAGCGAATTCCTCTGTTGCCATATTCTTTTGCAACATACTTTGTAAAAACCTCAACTGCGCCTTTTAGTGAAGAATATACTGAATAACCAGGAACACAAAAACGGGTAGTACCAGATGAAATAAACACCACACCACCATTATCATTAATTTGCGGAAGAAATTTTTGGGTAAGAAAATAAACGCCTTTAAAATGAATGTTCATTAAATTATCGAAAATCTCCTCTGTAACTTGTGCTATGGGAACAGTTGCTCCAATGCCAGCATTATTAATTAAAAAATCTATTTTATCTGTTTCCCAATTTTCGTTTAAATTCAATAATACCTGATTTAAAAAATTGTCGTAAGATTTTAATTCGGCCATATTTAATTGCAGCGCGATGGCTTTTTGTCCATTAGCAATTATTTCATTTACCACTTTTTCGGCTTGTTCTTTATTTTGATTGTAAGTAATAATTACATCAATATTTTTTTTACTAAGAGACAATGCCATATCTCGGCCAAGTCCACGACTGCCGCCAGTAACGAGTGCAATTTTATTCTTTTCCATTTTTATAATTGAATATGTTTTTTAATCTAAAATTAACCCCAACTTATTTTTTAATAAAGTAATATTAGGATTACTTTCTTCAAGAGCGGCTAATTTCTCTTCGGAAGTATAAGGTCTTGTTTTAATTGGTACAATTGATTTTTCAAGATTTAATTGCACGCTGTAATTATTTAATTCTTTCCTTAAGAACATCAATAAAGCAGCTTTTTCCAATTCAATTTCTTTGAGTTGTGCTTCATTTTGCACTTGAAAATGCAATTGAAATCCATCTGTTAAAGTTGGTTGTGTAATAGACAATGAACCAGACATTGCTTTTCGACCTTCGTTGGATAATTTATCGCAGTATTTTAACCAAATGGCTTGTGCTTTTTCTTCGTTAAATGGAGCATTGGGTAAATCTTCAGTAATAGAATGCTCTAATGATTTCGTTCCAGTTTCTACTTCTATTCCAATTTCAGCAACTTGTTTTTTTTGAATGTGTTGATTGATGGAAACTGTTTTAATTGTGGCCGAACCACGGTAATTCATTACTGTTCTTTTTTCTTCCAATGCGGGAATTTGAGGTATTACCGGTTGAGGTGCAGCACTTGGAATTCCTGCCGAAACTTCAGGCTTTTTTTTTTCTTCTTGTTGCATCAAGAGCATGCTCAATTGCAAAAGTCCTAATTCGATGTGTAACCTTTGGTTTTTAGCTTCACGCAAGCCTTGCACCGTTTTAGAAACAATTTCTAAAGATTTAATAATCAATACGGGCGAACATTGTTGACTTTGCTGCTGATACCTGCTTTTAACACCAGTGCTTACTTCCAATAATACCAAAGTAACGGCATCCTGACAAACAAGCAAATTTCTATAATGCTCGCCTAAGCCACTGAGGAAAGTACTTCCGTCGAAACCTTTGGATAAAATTTCGTCGAACAACAATAAGGCTGCTCCATAATTGCTTTGCAAAAGGATATCGACCATTCTGAAATAATAGTCGTAATCGAGCACGTTAAGGTTATCGATTGCATTTTGATAGGTCAATACTTCGCCACTTGCATAACTTACCAATTGGTCGAACATAGAGAGGGCATCGCGCAAACCACCATCAGCTTTTTGCGCAATAACGTGCAATGCTTCCGGCTCTGCAACAATATTTTCGCTTTTTGCAACATGTTGAAGGTGATTAGCAATATCATCGACTTTTATCCTGTTGAATGTAAATACCTGACAACGTGAAAGAATAGTTGGTAATATTTTATGTCTTTCTGTAGTTGCTAAAATAAAGATGGCATGTTTTGGCGGTTCTTCTAACGTTTTGAGGAAAGCATTGAATGCCGCTGTAGAAAGCATGTGCACCTCATCTATGATGTAAATGCTGTATTTTCCAATTTGTGGAGCGAAACGAACCTGGTCAATGAGGCTGCGCATTTCATCTACGCTATTGTTGGAAGCAGCATCTAATTCATGAATGTTTAAAGAAGCATTGGTATTGAATCCTTTGCAGCTATCGCACTCGTTGCAAGGTTCAATGTTCGCAGGCAGGTTCATGCAATTGATTGTTTTTGCCAAAATTCTTGCACAAGTAGTTTTACCAACACCTCTTGGCCCACAGAAAAGAAATGCCTGTGCAAGGTGATTGTTGCGAATGCTGTTTTGTAAAGTGGAGGTTATATTTTCCTGACCAACAACAGATTTAAATGTTACTGGACGGTACTTACGGGCAGATACAATGAAATTTTCCATTGATACAAATATATAACATACCATTGCTGTTAACGGCCATTGTTAACATCTTTTGAGAATGTTTTAGAAATAAATTTATATGAAAACCTAAGCTGTTGGTTTTGCGATAATTGTTACAATTAATGCTCTTGTAAATTTTCTTTTTTGAGCGCAGGATTGATATTTCGGTACTTATTTGATCTTGGTGTTTCGCGACCGCCATCGAGCACATGTTTTGGCACTTCTCTGATTTCCCAAACAATGCCTAATAAACCTAGCAAACGAATGAAGTAGTAAGTGATGTCAATTTCCCACCAGTAAAAACCTTGGCGCGCAGTGCTTTGGTAGTAATGGTGGTTGTTGTGCCAGCCTTCTCCTAAAGTAACTAGGGCAAGGATAACGCTGTTTTTACTTTTATCGGTAGTTGCATAACGGCGACCACCAATTATGTGCATTAATGAATTGATAGTAAATGTACCATGATATAAAACTACTGTACTTAACACAAAACCAATAAGCAAAGTTCCAAGGCCAGCAGAAAAATCGAAGATGCCAGTGCCATGTAAAACATTACCTGTAAAATAAACAACTACGGCTAAGAATAAAGCAGGAACCCAGTGATACTTATTCAACCAAACCAATTCCGGATATTTTGCAAGGTCCTTAATTAAGTCGTAGCGAGTAGCTTTAAATTCTGGACTAATAATCCAGCCGATATGCGCGTACCAAAACCCGTAAAGGTTTGCAGAGTGCGGATCTTCTGGTTGGTCGCTGTACTTGTGGTGCACCCTGTGATTGGAACACCACCATAATGCACCTTTTTGCAAACTACTTTGAGCAAAAAATGCCATGATGAATTGAAATACACGAGAAGTTTTGAAGGTTCTGTGGGAGAAATATCGGTGATATCCTGCAGTAATAAAGAACATTCTGAAAAAGTAAAGAAATATTCCAATATACCAGTCAACTGGTCTTACTACTGTGAAAAATGCCAATAGGGGAACGAATTGTAAAATTATAAACCCCATTTCTTGTCTCCAAATTGGGCTTTTTCTGATTTGTTTTTCCATTGTAGAATTAAGGCCGCAAAGATAGTTAATTGTTGATTGCTTAATTGAAAAAAATATGACCTAGCTAAACCAATTAAACAACGCTTCAAATAGCGTATTGTTTGATATAAAATCAATATTTATTTTGATTCCATTAATTGTTTAAGGTTGTTTAAACCAATTTCGAGGTCATTGCCAATCATTTTATCCATATTCATAAAAAGTAGCATAAAGTTAGTGGGATATTTCATGGAACTTTGAAGACTCCAGCTAACCTTACTTTCAGTTGCATTAATTTCATCAATTTGAAATACTGCATTGGCTAAACCGGGAAAAGGTCTTATGAATTGAATTTCGAGTTCAACGCTTTTGTTTGGGATGAGCTTAGTTATTTTTTGTTGGCCTTTGCCTACATTTTTTATTGGACTATCCCAAGCTGAGACAAAACCAATTTCTGCATCGGTTCCGGAAAATTCTTTTTTCATGTTGGGGTCCATCATGGCCCATTTGCTGTAATTATCTTGATTTTTAAGGAATTTGATGTAATTAAAAATACTGGGAGGAGTTGCTGAAATGGGAATAGTTCTGACTACTAAATAATCTTTCTTTATAAAAAGAGCAACAATTAAAACTAGGGCAATAATGCCAGCTAACACAGCTAAAATGTAGAGAAGAATTTGCATGATAGTTTGTTTTTTAATGAAAGTGATTATTAAAAAAGATGATATTTTAAGGAACGAATGTAAAAATTTTGGTATGAATTGAATGTTAATTAACAGGATAATTTATCTATAAACCAAAATGCTCGCGGCCACGATTGACGCAAATAGCCTCCGAAGGAGCTATGGCGGAAAGCGTGAAGTGCCGCCCTAAAAATTAAAGTCATTGATAATTAAGTTGTTATATATTATTTTGAAAATAGTACTGTGTTATACATAGTACCGTATTTAAAATAGTTCTATGTTTGCAGCATGAATCTTGAAAACACAAAAGCACAAATGCGCAAAGGAGTTTTGGAGTTTTGCATTTTATCGGTTTTAGAAGATGGAGATGCTTATACCAACGACATCATAGCGCGCTTGAAAGCTGCCAAACTCATAGTGGTTGAGGGCACGTTATATCCACTACTTACGCGATTAAAGAATTTTGAACTGTTGCAATACCGATGGGAGGAATCGCTATCGGGACCGCCCAGAAAGTATTATGGTCTTACAGAAAAAGGTCGTAATTTCTTAAATGAACTCACTGCCACCTGGGACGAACTGGTGGAATCTGTAGCAAATACACGTACCAAACCTTTTGAAACTACGCACCATGAATAAGACCATTAGTATTAATTTAAGTGGAATGCTGTTTAACCTTGAAGAGGCAGCTTACAACCAATTGTTAAAATATATTCAAACCATTAAAAATTATTTTAGCGCTGCTGAAGGACGTGATGAAATAATAGGCGATATAGAAAGCCGCATTGCAGAGTTGTTTCAGGAGCGATTGAAAAACAAACAGGTAGTATTGGAGCAAGATGTTGCAGATGTGATAGAAATAATGGGCAAGCCAGAAGTGTATGCAGCCGAAGCTGAAACTGAAGGGAATGCTGAAGGGAATGAATCCAACAATTTTTCTCAAGAGAGCTCATATTCAAAAGAAAAAAGACGCTTGTTTCGCGATCCTGATGAGGGAATGCTGGGTGGCGTTTGTGTTGGAGTTGGGCATTATTTAGGTGTAGATGCGGTTTGGTTGCGCATTACATTTTTAGTTGGTTTGTTTTTCTTTGGAAGTGGTCCATTGTTGTATATAATTTTATGGATTGCCTTACCAAAAGCTGAAAGTACGGCTGAAAAACTACAAATGCGGGGTGAAGCAGTAACAATTGAATCGATTGAAAAAAAAATTAAAGAGGAATTTGAGCGCATCAATAAAAAAGCAGGAGAATTTACAGAAGGTGCATCGAGAACTTTGCGTGATAAGAAAGTAGGGTCGAGGGCAACTAATTTTTTGAATGAGTTGTTTGAAGCGATTTTAAATTTTATAAGGAATCTAATTCGTTGGATGGGTCGTTCATTGGGTGTTTTTCTTTTTGTTTTGGGACTTGTTTTATTTATTACTTGGTTAACTACTGTAATTGGACAAGGACAGGCAATTTCTTTTAATGATGATGAGGGAGTTTCAAGTTTTTCATTAAAAGCTTTTATGTCGGCATTTTTTGCCAACGATAAACATGTAAATATTGCAGCCATTGGTCTTGCTTTGTTTCTGCTGGCTCCAGTAATTGCTTTGTTGATTGCTGGAATAAAACTGGTTTTTTACCCACGATTTAAAAATGTGAATTGGCCTGGTGCAGTGAATGGTGCCATTTTTACAATAGGATTGATATTGTGCATAATTGCAGCAGTTTTGCTGACCAGTCAGTTTAGTGCCAAGGGCAAGATTTTAGAATCGGTTCCATTTGCGATACAGAATGCAGATACGTTATACATAAAGCCAAATATGGATAACACAGTGAATTTGAAAGAGAATTTAAGTTTAGACCACTGGAGTTTTTATTTTAATGATGGTGATGAGTTAATTACCGGAAGAATTAAATTAAATGTGGTAAATGCAGGAAATGAAAATAACTACATGACCATAGAGAAATTGGCGCGTGGAGCTGATAAAAAGGTTGCAATTAAAAGCGCAGGGCAAATTAATACATATGTAAAAGAAAACGGGAATGAACTGGTATTTAATTCTAATTTTAATTTAAAGGATGGAGAAAAATGGAGAGGGCAAAGGGTTACTTACGTTTTACATTTAAAGGAAAATCAAGTTGTAAAATTCGATAAGAATATGATTGATTTATTATGGGATGTTCCGAATGTTCAGAATTTAGATGGGGAAGAAATGCGTGGTGAAACCTTTAAAATGACGAAGGAAGGTTTAACTTGTATGAGTTGTTTGGATGTAGATGGGGAATTGTAGAAATTAATAAGGTGCATAAAGACGAAGTTTATTTTTCGTCTTTATGCATTTTATATATTAATTAAAAGTTTTACCAAAGCTTACGCCGAAAAGGGGAACAATAGCAGGTCCAATATCAGCATTAAAAATATTTATTAAAGGAGAAAATGAAAGCCTAAAGATTAATCCTTTTTCACCAATATAGCGATACCCACCGATTGGGTTAGCTATCCAATAACTTTTTTTTTCGTTAAATAATGTTACAAAAGTTCTAGAGCAATTAAAGCCTAATTCAAAGTAGTTTTTTTTATCTCCTATTAATCCGTTTATACCAAAAGTAGGTAATGCATGAATATAATATAGAGAACCCA
>Ga0247836_1004569_pt1 | contig 17168 bp, 20 predicted proteins | sample LaCruzMarch2015__4_FD_187116 | JGI IMG/M metagenome (GOLD analysis project Ga0247836, IMG submission 187116) | Freshwater microbial communities from meromictic Lake La Cruz, Castile-La Mancha, Spain - LaCruzMarch2015_14m | ecosystem: Environmental > Aquatic > Freshwater > Lake | place: Spain...
TATCAATTATTCCAATGTAAATGCACTGAGTATTATTGGGAAATTGTTCTAATAAAGTTTTTTCTTTTAATTCTTCTTTTTCTTTTTCTGATTTATTTGATAAAATTGTTAATGTTTTTTTTAATTCATTACATTCTTCTTGTATAACTTCATGTAGTATTGTCTCTAATTTAGTAAAATAATCATGAATTTCATTAGATTTTTTTGTTTCTGCTTTTAAACAAAATTTTTTAAAAGTCTCAATATTTAACATAAAAATTTCTTTATTATGACCACCTTTGGCATTGGTTGATTGCTGTACGCTATCGTATAGCAATTTTTTATAATGTATTCCTTCAGTAAAATTTTTTTCAAGTAATGCTTTAGCTTTAATTTTTACACTAAAACCAAGCCATTTCCAAATACTATCTAAATCTACAATAAAATCATTAAGTTGATTATAATTTAAATAACAATAAAAACTTGATAAAAATAAATGTTGTTCAAAATCAGTAAATTGTTCTTTAATTTTTGATAACAAACGAATATTATAATCCTTTGACAGATTTGTAATTGGATTTTCTTCAATTAATTTAACTATATTAAATTCTTCCATATTATAATTTATTATAATGGGTTGTATTTAAGCAGTTTTATTTGTTATTGATTATAAAAAACGATTGCTTTCATTTTAAAAAGCGAAAGCACATTTTAATGAAACTTGACAACAATTTTAACATCTTCTTTCTTGATGCTTTTAGTAGCGGATATTGACAATTCTTCTCTCTTCTTTCGTGTCTTGGCGTTATCAGTCAAACCTTCCTTTCTCTTTGAAGTACTATTTCTATTATTCATATCTTTTTCAATTGTTTCATAATTTTCTTGTATGTAATCAATCACATTATTTTCAATTGCCCATTTAAAAAAATTAAGTTGTCCAATAGTGGTTTCAATAAATGTACCATTTTTATAAGGAATACTAATTCTATCCCACCTACAAAACGGGTCAAATCTTTTTTTGCTATAAGCTTTTAATTTTAACTTATAATCAAAATACACTTTAAATCTAATATTTTCGCCAGATTGGTTTATCATTTGATATAAAGTGTAGTTTTTCTTGGCATAATTTGTAACAAACCAGTCTACTATTCTAAGAGATATATTATCTTCACCTGTAATAATTTTTAGCATTCTTGACAAATAATTTTCATTTTTGTAAAATTCGAGTAAATTATTTAATAATAATTCATTTTGCGTAGTATAATTAATTGATGCACTCATTATTTAAGATTGTTGAATACTTATTTAAGTTGTTTATTTAAGATAATATTTATTTATTAAAAACTTTATATAATATATAATGACTGATTTTATGTCTTTTTTTGGTCCTTTAGATAAAAGTGCTTGTGTATATTTTTTGATAATTTCAGTAATATTTTTTATTGGATTATTATTATTATTGGGTAGTGAAATTATTTATGTATTACAAAATTTTAATAAATTGAATTTTAGAGTAATATCAACTGGTGTTATTATTCTATTTAATATGTTTATTGCTTATTTTGTTAACAGATTATTATACACAATATGCAATAAATCATTAGCATAAGTTATTATTTAACTAAAAGGTGCATTCGTTTCATCTTGAGTAGTATTAATTGGTTTTAAAAATTGGTCTCGTATAGAAATATCATTTATATAATTAGTCTCGCCTAAAAATGGATTAAAACCAATTTGCTGAACATGTTGACGATTTGCCAATTTATTACCAAGTTCTTCTCTCTTATTTGAAACTTTAAAACCAGAACATGATAATGATTGATTTAAAATATCCCATGTATTTTCATCATGATGTAATGATGAAGAATATGCAGATTTATCCATCTCTTTTTTAAACTGTTCATTTTCCATTTGTATTTGATGTTTCATTCGCCTAGACCTTTCATATGGTTCTCCATTTGTCCATTTCCAACTAAGCTCAGTTTTCTGTTCCATATTAATAATATATTTATTAAATATTATTAATTATTGTTTTCAACCAACTCTTCTTTCTTAATTAATTTAAGTTTTTTCGTAAATAAAAATTTATCATCATTTATTCTTCGTCTTTTCAAATTACATTCTAAACAGGCTAAAAAATAATTATTTAAATTATGTCCCTTATCATTATTAATTCTGTCAACTGACCATTGTTTCATTTCTCTCGAAATATCATATAGAACATTTATTATTTCTGAGCAATAATAACATTTTAATTCACATTCAACCATTTTATTAATTACTGATTGTAAATTTATGAACTCATCTTCTTTTAAAAGTTTTTTAATTATATCTTGCTGTTTATAACTATAAATTTTTCTATTAATTTGTTGAAGAGCAATTTTAGATACTTCATCTATATAATTATAGTTATTCGCATGTATATTTTTAATCATTTTAATCTGTTTCTCATATAAAAAATTATCTGGGGAAAAAGTCCAATTTTCTGATGCAACTCGTTTTCTATATTTTTCTACTTTATGGTCTTGAAAAAAAGTTCTGGTTACACGTTTATTTAGAACATTTAGTGTTATTTTTTTAGTTTCTTCCATATATTATTGCTGCTATAATATTTAATATTAAATTGATATAAATATACAATTATAAATATATATTTTGCGAAATTGAGTTAAACTTAACTTTATATAATAATATATAGATGGAAGAATCATCAGATACTATAAAAAACGATTGTCCAGAACTTAAGAATATTAAATATAAAACTATGCTTCTAAATGGTGTGCAAATTCCTGAAACGAAATCATCTCATGATTTATCCAATTTAGACAAGTTTCTTGAGCACGAAAAAAAAAATAATGTAAAAGAACCATGGTGCAAATTAAATAAAACAATTAAAACAATAAAAATTCAGGATTATGTAGAGGTATATAAAACTGAAAACAAACTATCTGAAGAGGAAACTAATTTATTAACTATTTTTTTAAAGAATTGTCTTGATAGGAAAAAATTTCAACGTGTTAAAGATGTTATTTATGATAAGGAAATAGGAACTATTAAACAAATTCCTGCTCTTTGTTACGTTAAATCTAATAAACATTTTACTCTTAAAAATATTGATAAACGTGTATCGACGCTTAAGTCTTTAGCACCAAAAAAATCTAGCCAAGGAACCATAAGAAAAAAAGATGACACTGATTCTGAAGAGGATGAAGAAAAATAAATTTTATTAATTTGATATATTTTATATATTTTATATTAAACACATTTAAACAATATATAGTATGACTACTTATCTTTTTGAAATAGAACCATTAGAAGATATATTAGATACATTAATATTTGAAGATGAACCATCAATTTTTTCAGAAGAACACGCGATTGAACTATTTGAGACTGCTTTGCATTTAATGGACGAATATATGGACGAGAACCCAACTGCTATTTCTGAACCAGACTTTCAAGAGATTTTGCTTGAGGAAATTAAAGAAATTTTTTACATCCAAATGGAAGAACATATTTTGGAAAGTGAATTTATTGAAGATGATATGAATGACCTTTTGGAAGATGCATTTAATATTTTTATTACAACATTTCATCCAGAACGTTCAATCTATATTAAAGATGATGACGAAGAAGATGAAAATGACGACGAAGAAAGTAATAATGAAGAGATATATGCTATTGAACATAAAATTCAATTGTTGAGAGAAATACCACAACCCGTTCAGAGAACACCTGAATGGTATAAATTTAGATGGAACCTAATTACTGCTAGTAATGCATGGAAAGTATTTGAAACACAAAGCACCATAAATCAAGTTATTTATGAGAAGTGTCATCCATTAAAAGATTTTAGTATTGAAAATGACGATGATTCTAAAATGGTAAATACTAATACAACTTTGCATTGGGGTCAGAAATATGAACCATTATCTGTTATGATATATGAGCATATGTATAATTCAAAAGTGGAAGACTTTGGTTGTATTCAACATCCCAAATATAGTTTTATTGGAGCATCACCTGATGGAATAATTATAGAATCTAATACTGGAAGATATGGTCGCATGTTAGAAATAAAAAATATCGTTAATCGTGAAATTAACGGTATTCCAAAAAAAGAATATTGGGTGCAAATGCAACTTCAAATGGAAGTTTGTGATTTAGATCAATGTGATTTTTTAGAAACAAAATTTGTTGAATATCCAGATTATGAAAGTTATAAAAATGACTCATCCTTAGCAACTTTTAAAGGTATTGAGTTTAATAGTTATGTTAAAACTGCAGACGATAATTATAAAGGAATAATTATTTATTTTCATACAAAAGAAGGTAGTCCACATTATGAATATATGCCATTAAATATATGGACACCTGAAGATGTATCAAATTGGGAAGAAATGACTATTAAGAAATTTGAATCACATCCATATAAATACACATTTATAAAATTTATTTATTGGAAACTTGAAAAATTAAGCTGTGTTTTGGTTTTAAGAAACATGGACTGGTTTAAAAATAATGTAGGTCAGTTAGAAAAAGTTTGGAAGATAATTGAAAAAGAACGAATTACAGGTTATGAACATAGAGCACCTGTTAAGAGGACAAAAAAAGATAAACCTTATGTTGATAGTAAAGAAGTATGCTTTTTACAAGTAATTAAAATTGACAATTGAACAGATAGATAATCCAGAAAATTAATACAATATATTTTGCATATCAGTTCTATATGGTAAACTTGTTATTAATTGTTCATCGGTTGTAAAATATCCTACTCTTGTTCCACATGTTGGATTTACAGGAGGCAAAGGTGTAACATAATTGGAACCTAAGAATTTTTTATGATATAACGCGCCACACATTGAACCTGGTGTACAACGACCTATATCAGGGTTATTTGGATATCTTATATTGTTAGTAATTTGTTTATATGACCCTAAAGTAAAAATTGGATAATGCCACCACATATCATTTGATGTTTCGTCAGATAGTTGATTTTTGCCAATTGGCGGATAAGTATCTTGAACTAAAACTTGTGTTTGAGCATCAGGAAAATTACCTACTGATTGGTCTAATTTATAATTTGAAAAGCCCTCAATATTTCTTAAAAATAAAGGTAATGCAATAGCTAATATTATTAACATCAATAAAAAAATTATTTGATTCATATATATAATTTATATATTTTTAAATTATATATATTATAATTTTATACACTATCTATCAACTCTTTAATATTTTCTGTCATATCATTAAAACAATTTTCATTAAATAAATATCTAATACAATAAGACGTAAATGGTCTTAATGTTATATTTTTATCAACAACTAAATCTAAAAATCTATCCATTTTCTCAGAAAGTTCATCCATAAATTCATTACAAATTTCTGCTTCATTTAATTCATTATGTTGATTTAACTTTGAAATAATTAAAAGTTTCATAAGCTTAGCTCTAAACATCTCTCTTGTAGGATATCCAAATTTATATTTTCCGCAAACTCGGTTAATCAAAGCTTTCTCATTAAAGATAACTTCACAATTATTACCAGTAAAGAAGCGAATAGTATTATCTGTATCATCAAACCCATCTAGTGCATTCAAAATAATTCCCATCAGTTCTTTATTTTCAGTCTTTTCAATAAATCTATCAAAATCTTCAAATAATAAGATAACATTTTTATCCTTTCCCTTCCCAGGATTTAACATCTGACCGAGATTTGAGCTTTTTGCATGAATAGAATTAATAACATAAACATCCATATTATATTTAGACGATAATGCCTTAATTAAAGTTGTCTTACCTGTTCCAGGAACACCATATAACAAATATGTCAAACTTTTATATTCTCCAATAAGCTTCAATAAACGTGTATTTTTTTTATGACTATCAATATCTTTTTCAATTGACTTAAAATAATCAGTGTATCCAATTAAATATTTCTCATGGAAAGATGAATATGTCTCAGTAAGAATCCATCCATTTGATGTGTTGTTCCATCTATATAATTTATTTTTAATTTGTTCAACCTTTTCATTTTGATTTGCTAAACAAATATTTAATAGCAATTTAAAACTCTCTCTATCTTTAAAATACAAAGTGATAAATTTTTCTTTTTCTTCATTATATACCCAACAATCAATTCCATCCCAAGTATAAAATCCTGTAAACGGAGAAGCATAATACTCACAATCAAGTATATTACTATGATTTGGCAAATAAAATATTTCAATATATTTCAATAACGAATCATTCAGTCTCATTCGAACAGAATACTCAAAATTTTCAGGAGCATTAACGTGTGAGACACTAAGCGACATTATAGTAATTATACTATAATTTTTATATTAGTTTTACAAATCAATTTTTTTATTTAATTAAAAATCGGTTTAAAAATATCGTATTACATTTTATATATGGAGAGTTCAACTGAAATGCGTGTAATCAAGAGAAATGGAGAACTTGAAGACTTGACGTTTGATAAGATTTTAAATAGAATTAGAAATTTAGGTCAAGAGGCAAATATTCATATTAACTATCAATCATTAGTTATGAAAGTTATTGACCAATTATATGATAAGATACCAACATCAAAGATAGATGAATTAGCTGCAGAGCAATGTGCTGTAATGGCAACTAATCATCCTGATTATGCAACCCTTGCAGGTCGTATTGTTGTTTCAAACCATCAAAAGAATACTGACCCAATTTTTTCAAATGTAATGAAGTGTTTATACGAATTTAAAGACATACAAGGATTAAACAGACCATTAGTATCTCAATCATTATGGGAGTTTGTTCAAAGACATGAAAATGTATTAAATAATATCATTGAACATGATAGAGATTATCTTATTGACTATTTTGGATTTAAAACATTAGAAAGAGCCTATTTATTTAAATTAGGTAATAAAATTGTAGAGAGACCACAACATATGTGGATGCGTGTATCTATTGGAATTCACGGAGACATGGATAATCAAGATTCGCTAAAATTAGTCAAAGAGACTTATGATTTGATGTCACAAAAATATTTTACACATGCTACGCCAACATTATTTAATGCTGGAACTCCTAGACCACAAATGAGTTCGTGCTACTTAATTGCTATGGAAGATGATAGCATTGATGGAATTTTTAATACATTAAAAGATTGTGCTCATATTTCTAAATGGGCTGGAGGTGTGGGATTACATATTCACAATATTCGTGCGAAAGGAACACATATTTTAGGAACAAATGGAACATCAAATGGAATAGTACCAATGTTGCGAGTGTTTAATAATACAGCAAGATATGTTGACCAAGGAGGCAATAAGCGTAATGGTTCATTTGCAATTTATTTAGAGCCATGGCACGCCGATATTGAAGACTTTTTGGAATTGAGAAAAAACCATGGAGACGAGGAGATGAAAGCACGTGATTTATTTTATGCTTTATGGATTTCTGATTTATTTATGGAGAGAGTAAAAGATAATGGAAAGTGGTCTTTATTTTGTCCTCACGAATGTCCTGGTTTAGCTGATGTTTATGGTAACGGTTTTGTTGACCTATATAAAAAATATGAGAGTGAGGGAAAGGCTAGAAAGACTGTAAATGCGCGTGATTTATGGTTTAAGATTTTAGATGCTCAAATGGAAACTGGAACACCATATCTTTTATATAAAGATGCTGCTAATTCAAAATCAAATCAGAAAAATCTTGGTACTATAAAGTCGTCTAACTTATGTTGTGAAATTTTAGAGTACTCAGACGATAAAGAGACTGCTGTATGTAATTTGGCGTCAATTGGATTGCCAACATTTGTTAATCAAGAAACTAAAACTTTTGATTATGATAAACTTCACGAAGTGACTAAAATAATAACTAATAATTTAAACAAAGTAATTGATATTAATTTCTATCCAACTGAAAAAACCAGACGAAGCAATATGAGACATAGACCTATTGGCGTTGGTATTCAAGGTTTAGCTGATGTGTTTGTTTTATTAGATTTACCATTTTATTCAGAAGAAGCTAAAGAAGTAAATAAATTAATATTTGAGACTATTTATCATGCATCTTTAGAGAGAAGTAATGAAATATCAATTGAGCGTAAAAAATTACTATCACAACCAGGATTAAGACATGTTGATATTTTAGAGATGATAAATGAATGGGATTATGATGTTATTTTTAAAAATGAAAGATACAAAACAAATTTTTTGAACAATCCACATTTAGGTTCATATAGTTCTTTTGAAAATTCTCCTGTATCTCAAGGTATTCTTCAGTTTGATATGTGGAATGTGTGTCCATCAGAAAGATATGACTGGGTCAAATTGAAAGAATCAATTAGAGAACACGGTATAAGAAATTCATTATTAGTTGCTCCAATGCCAACTGCGTCAACGTCACAAATTCTCGGGTTTAACGAATGTTTTGAGCCATTTACTAGCAATCTATATAGTCGCCGTACTTTGGCAGGAGAATTTGTCGTTATAAATAAATATTTAATGAAAGATCTTATTAATTTGGGGTTATGGAATGAACAAATTAAGAATAATATTATTGCGAATAAGGGTTCTGTTCAACAGTTAACTATATTACCAGAACATATGAGAAATAAATACAAAATAGTGTGGGAAATTCCAATGAAACATATAATTGATATGGCTGCTGATAGAGGTGCGTTTATTTGCCAAAGTCAGAGTTTAAACTTGTGGATTGAAGACCCTACATATAACACGCTTACATCAATGCATTTTTACTCTTGGAAGAAGGGATTGAAGACTGGTATATATTACTTAAGAAGAAAGGCAAAGCATCAAGCTCAGCAATTTACAATTGAACCTGAACAAAAACAGGATGTTGATGAAAAGGATGAAATTTGTGAAATGTGTTCAGCATAAATATTTATAATTATAAATTATGAGAACTTGAAATTAATAATAAAGAAAAAATCAAGAGGTATTTTTCTTTATTATTATAAGAAATTTAAATAATTTACAGTAAGCTAATATCATTCGCAATTTTATGAAATGAATTACACTCATCGTTTAAATCAATATTGTGTTTTAATTTCATAAAACATCTAAGTGTTACTAATATATCATTAAATGAATTATGTAAATTATTTGGACTACTATCAAATAATTTTTGATGCAGCTCAATAAGCTTTGGATATTTTAAATATTCTTTACCAAATTTATTAGTTGCTTTTATATTGCAAAAATTAATAGATTCTTGAAGAGTACAATAAATATTTTTATAATTTGAGATATAGTGCAAGTCATACTTGTATTCTTTAATTTCTTGTGGGTTAAGTAAGTTATTAAATATAATTTTAAGTAGTTCCACTTTAACCATGTTTATGTCAAAACTGATATTATGTCCAACAATGCAATCTACTTCTCTTAAGTAATAGAAGAATTGATTCAAAACTTCTGTAATTAATATACCTTTCTTAAAACTTATCTCATTTGTAATACCATGAATTTTTGTAGATTCTTCAGGAATTAAAATACTTTCTGGGACTTTTATAATATAATCTTTTGTTTCAACTATATCATTTAAATTTGTATCAAATACGATATAACTAAATTGAACTACTGTTGGCCATTGATTTAAAGTATCTGGGCTAATTATTTTAGTTTTAGGTAGTCCAGTTGTTTCAGTGTCAAAAACTAAAATTCTCATATTTGGTTTGTATTATACTTAGTATATTATATTTAAGTATTTATAATTATTATCCATTAAAAAATATCAATTTTTATTTTAAATTTTAATTATATAATAATTAAACATAATTTTTACAAGGTGCAAAGCTTCTTCTATGCCAAATAGTTATGCCGTGTTCTTTTATACCATCCATATGTCTCTTTGCACCATATCCCTTATTTGTATTAATTCCATAGTGTTCTGCTAGTTCGGGGTTTTCCTCACATAATTCATCAATATATCTATCTCTCTCTACCTTTGCTAAGATTGAAGCTGCTGCGATTGAAGCATATTTATTATCACCACCTTCAACAGTAATATAAGGCATTGTTTCTATTTTGTTTGTTTCCTTATTAAAAGTTGTAATAGGGTTAAAATAATTACCATCAATTAATAAACTAAATGAATAATCATTCTTTTCAACTTTATTCTTATCCTTTGATAATTTATTATATCTTTTACATATTTCTCCAATTGAATTATGCATTGATAGTTGTGTAGCTTGTAAAATATTTATTTCATCAATTTTTTTCTCATCTGCGTAAGTTACACTCCATGCTAATGCGTTGACTTTTACATATTCTGCTGCTTCTTCAATCTTTTTCTTCGAATGAAATTTTTTACTATCTTTTACTTTTGAATAATCAAAACTATCATCTTTAGGTAAAATCACTGCTGCAGTATATACTCTACCAAATAAAGGACCTCTTCCTGCTTCATCAACACCAATTTCTATTGTTTTTTCGTCTTCGTTGAAACATATTTTTAATGTTGGTTGCTGGAGTTTTGACTTTATCACCTTTAACTTCTTTGTTTTTTTCATTATAATATACTCTTCATCACAAGAAGAATCATCTATAATTTCAGATGGAACATGGTCTGTCTTCATTATTAATTATATAATATATATTATAATATTTTAAATGAATTCAATTTTTTATAAAATCCAAACTTTTTTCACTATATAAATTATATAATGAATACTGAAGCATTATTCCTATTCCTAATTTTATTGTTGGGTCTTTTACTATGTTCTTTTTTAGGAGGTAATTGCGGTAGAGAAGGTTTTTCAGGTAAATTTTCTGGAAATTTTACTACAAATGAAAAGAGTAAAATAACTTCATCTAATGGGTCTTCGACTGGTTCCTCAAACCAATATGATAATTATAATCATTATACAGGTGGGTCAACTCAATTATCTTCTGGTTCTACATATTATGGACCAAATGGTGTAACAGCATCAGTTGTAACAAATAGTAATGGAACACAATCATTACAAATTATATTACCGGATAGTTCTACACCTGTAACACTTACATCTAGTAAACAATCTAGTAACGTCGAGAGCTATACAAACTATAATGGTAATAACGGGACAGCAACAAAATTTTATGGACCAAATGGTGTAACCGCATCAGTTGTTAAGGCTAATAATGGTCAACAAGCAATTAAAGTCACCACTCCTTCTGGTACATACTACTATAATACATCAGGAACTACAAGGGATACTGATACATCAACACAGTATTATGGAAGCACCGGATATAGTGTTCAAAAATATAATAGTGCATATGGTGGAAGTGATGGTTCTGTAACTGGTACTCCTGGAAATACAGTAGCAGGGACTACTACTTCTAATCAATATTATGGTTCTGATGGTGAAAGTAATGGTTCTCTAGCTGGCACTACTTCAAATACTGAATACAATAGCGCTTTACCACCTGGAATACCAAGAAATCAAATACCATCAGGACAAGAAGATTTATACATATTAAAATCACAAGTTGTTCCACCTGTTTGTCCAGTATGTCCAAGTTCATCTACTGTTCCACGACAAGAAACGTGTCCACCTTGCCCTGCATGTGCACGATGTCCTGAACCATCTTTTGAATGTAAAAAGGTTCCTAATTACAGTGCTATAGACAATGAATATTTACCAGCTCCTGTTTTGAACGATTTCTCTCAATTCGGTATGTAAATTAAATTATTTATTAATTTATAAATTAAATAATTTAACTAAAACTGTTGAACATTGAATGTCTTCTTGTATTTCTTCTAATTTTGTTAAATTATTCCCTTGTTTTAATACATTTCTTATCCATTTGGAATGTTGCTGTTTTATCTTCTTGTGGAACTATATTTATAATACATTTTGATTTTTTTCCATATAATGGTTCAGTACATCCTTTTTCTTTTTTCTTTCTTGTTTGTGTTTCTTTAAATGTAAATATTTTAGATTTTTCTAATGTGCATCGTGACCTAAAATGTTCATATCTTTCTCTAACATCACAATAAGAGAGATGAGATTTTTTACCAAGCATTTTATTAACTAATTCATGCAATTCATAAATATATTTTGAGAATGTAGCTCGGTTCTTCATATGACACATTAAAAGTGGTTTCTTTTTAAAGTTGTTTGATAAGTTAATTCTGCAATATCTGCATGGTAATACATGTCTTAAATTATAGACAAAATTCTTATAATGTTTTTTATCTTGTGATGTTGGTTCAATCGGATAATTGAAGCTCATCGTGTGAATAAAATGCCACGCTGCTGGACCCCAAGTTGAAACCATCATACCATCGCCTGAATTATAGTCTGTTTTTTTAAAAACAAAATTCTTTTTAGTTTTATTATGTGTATTTCTATTTTTACGAGTTTTATTCATATTATATATTACTCAAATAAAATAAACTTAACCAAAACTAAAACTAAACTTATCTCTTCTAGTATGTTTAATTTTGTTATTACAATAATTTGTAATTGTATTTATTGATAAATTTAAATTTTTAATTTCATAAATTAAATCTTCAATATTTATTAAATATATATATATATAATATAATTTTATAATATAATTTTATAATATATATGACTTCAAACGAACATTTTAATTTAATAACCTTTACAGATACGACTAAGAGAGTATGCACATGCTCTGCTTTATCAATATTTCTAATTGTATTATTCATAATAAGTCCACTAAGTAACTTTTTCTTAACTTCAATTTTTATGAAAGTAGTAACACTATTACTTCTTTGTTACACAATTTTTTTGAATATACAACAAACGAATTATTTAAGGAATGCAAGTCAATTAAATTTATCGAATGAAGTTAGCTCACAGTTAACAATTAATATAATATGTAGTTGTGTATTTACATTATTTATTGGTATTCTTATAATTTTTGTAATCAAAAGTTTTTTCAAATTTAGGAGTTAAATTTTTAATTTCAATAATTTTTTCATAATACAAAGTATCATTTTTATAATCATATTTTTTTATTTCAATTAATTTACCTTCACCCGTTCTAAATAACATTATCACTATATAAATAGTTCTAAAATTATCTTTATATTGTATTCGTTTAAAGACAATCTTAATTTCTTTTAGAATATATATATATGGCAAAATATGTTAATTTTAATGCAAATTCATTACCAGCTTTGAATGATGATTCAACCGGTATTTTCTCTCGAATTAAGTCTGCTGGAAGTAGTCTAAGTACAAACACATTATTAATTGCTTGTGCAGTTATTCTATTAGGCATTATTGCTATATTTTATTATTTTTATTATATTGCTCCAACTTCAAAAGCAAACTATCATGCAAATTCTGAACAAAATTCATCCGGTCAATCTGGTCAAACTGGTCAAACATCTGAACTACTTTTTTTCTTCGCAGATTGGTGTCCACATTGTAAAGCAGCAAAACCGATTTGGAATGACTTAAAGACTGAATATGAAAATAAAACTATAAATGGATATAAAGTTATATTTACAGAAGTGGATTGTTCTGAAGAATCTGCTGAAGTTGAAAAGTTAATGAACCAATATAGTGTCGAAGGTTATCCTACTATTAAGTTATTAAAAGATGGACAAATAATTGAATATGATGCGAAACCTTCAAATGAAATGTTGATAAAATTTTTAAATACTGCTTTGTAAACTTTCCAAAAAAATAATGGCAGATTTTTTTCCTTTTGAAAATAAATCTTTACGAATTTCTATGTTACTTAAAGCTGAATGAAGTATATCTAACGTTAAATAACTTGCATCACAAATTACTTCATTTTTTATTACTGGCTGACTATAACGTGAATGTATATTAAATATTGATTTAAATAAAAAATTCAAAAGATAATCTAATAATGTTGAATTCGCATTTACAGTAGATTTATCATCTGAATATTTATTTTTAAAACCAAGTATTTCATCAGGACATTTTCCTGATTCAATACAATAATTTAATGGATAATTACAAGCAATACCTCCATCCATAAAACATTTATTATCTATAAAAACGGGGGTCATTAAAACAGGTATTGCACATGTCATTTGAATGGCATCAAGTAATGATAAATTTGGGTATGTTTTATATGATATATCTTCTACTTTATATTCATTTATTTCGAATGCAAACATATGTAATTCTATTTTTGTTAGATTATAAAAGTCTTGCATATTTATATCAAGTGCTATATCTTTAGCATCAAATAAAGGTTTAAAACATTTTTGGATTGTTTTAATGTCGAATATTCCTTTTCTTGTATAAGAATCTAATATATTTTGAACTTTAATTGGGAATACATCATGCCATGGTCTTTTGATAATATAATCATTGAGTGTTTCCCAATCAAATTTGAGAGAAATCATTAATCCAATTACTGCACCAGCCGACGTTGCATAAATTGTTTCTATTTCGTTCATATTTACATATTTATTATTCTCTAATTCTTGAATAGCTGATAATATTTGTATCATAATTGGACCACCTCCTGATATAACTAAGTGTTTAATTGTCATTATTTTATTGAATATATTAATTATTTAAATACTATTTATACTTATATATTTTATACTTATATATTATGAAAAAATATACAAGAAAACATAAACATAGAAAAACTAAAAACATGTTAAAGAAAAATCGTATAACAAGAAAGATAAAATATGGAGGAGACCCTAACGAGGAATTACAAAAGCAACAAAAGCTTAAAAATTTATTTAGACGAACATTTAATAATTACATAATTCAGATTAAAAATAAAAATAATCTAAAAAAAGGAATTAGAGATTTGTCAAAAATGTTCGAAAATAATTCGCAAATAAATACTTTAATACCTATTACAGAAACAGGAAATCCTGTTGATAAAGAGACATATTCGCTCGCAAAAAAACCAGTTAAGATTTATGATTTTGTATCACCTGTAACTTTAATATTAGATAATTTAACAGGTATTATTTCGAGAGAAGATATAATAAATATATTAAATGAATACTTTAGAAATGGTGGCAATTTTAGTAATTTAAGTAGCCGTTTTAAGAAAAGTCCTATTGAACATGAAATAAACAAACAAAATGTCGAAAATGTTAAATTATTATTGGATAAAGCAAATACATTTCATATTATTGAAGATGGGTTAAATGAGGAAACAAAAACAAAATTATCACAATTAATTCCAAATGAACAAATTATTCAATCACAACCTGAACCAGTAACTAGTGTTACCAAAGCGAGTGAAGAGATACAAATGCCAAAATTAGAACTCCCATATCCATTACCTGAAAATAATGAAGTTGGTTATGACAAAAGTGTAGCTCCACAATTTTGGGATACAATTTTTGATAAAGGAGAATTATTAGCACTTAGAGGGACATTTATGGGAATATATGAGTTCGATAGATATACAATTGACCAAGAAAAACGATTTAAAATATGTGATTTATTAGAAAAAATGTTTCCAGGCTATTATACAAAATATGTTAAAAGTTTCAATGAATCAGCAAAAACATTGGTAAATGTAAATTTATTGAACTGTTTTATTACTTTATTGTATGGAATAGTTTTATATAAATTATATCATACAAATCAAGATTATTTATTCATATTCAAAGGTGGAAGAGCTCTGCAATTAAGTTTAGTTGATATTGTTGGAGTTAAAAAATATTTCAGTGAAGATACTGATATTTTAATAGTTCCAAATAAAAATCAAACAGCAACATATGACTTAGTAAAAATGGCAAATTTATCAGGTCATCTAGGTTATTTAATTAAATGGTTTATTCCTGAAGAAATAAATATAATAGTTAGTTTGGCAACAAATCCAAAAAATAATAATAAAGAAATCACAAAGGTATTATATAATGACGAAAGACTATATAAACCTCTCTCTGATATAGGATTTGGAGAGATGAAAGAAGATATTAAAAAATATTTTGAAAATTTATCGTATTTTCCATTTTATGTAGATATTTTTGAGTCGAATTCATTATTTATAACTCCAACTATGGATGATATATTAGCAGAAAAACTATATTTTTTTGCTAAATATTTTACCTTAAAGAATAAGTTGGCAAAAAATGAACATATAACTGAAAAAGGGTATGATGGTATTACAGAGTTAGATTGTGATCATTTTATGTATAAATTTAAGCGAGCAATTTATCATTTAGTAGATATGACTATCAAGAGAGATTATAAAGAAACCATAGGAATGAACACAAATGAAACACAAAAATTAATATTACGTGGAATAATTAATAATTTCGATGAATATTCGAATGAAGAAAAGGAATATATAATAGCGGATTTATATAAATAAATTATTCATTCAATTTTGTATTTTTTTTTCACATAACAATACAAAATGTCAAATATATTTACATTAGATAATATAGAAGATTTTTCGGAAAACCTAAATATAGATGACCTTTATGAAAAAAAAAGACAATATGATCTTACCAAATTAGCTTTATTTAATAAAATGTTAAATAGTGTTCATAAAAGAATTAAATTAACATCTCGTCAAAAAATGGATAATCAAGTTTGTTGGTATTTAGTTCCAGAGACAATTTTAGGTGTTCCAAAATACGACCAAGGTGCGTGTATTGCTTATTTAATGGATAAATTAAAAAAAAACGGTTTTAATGTGCGATATATTCATCCAAATTTATTATTTATATCGTGGCTTCACTGGGTACCATCATACGTTAGAACAGAAATACAAAAGAAAACTGGTATTAAATTTAACGAATATGGACAAAGAATAGAAGAAATAGATGAAGATGGAAATATGAAAATTATTGCAGATACGCCATCTGACCCGAATGCTTATTTATTAAAACCAAATGACCCAAATCAAAAAGGTAAAGTTCAAAAGAAAGAATATACTCCAATTAAGTCATATAAACCATCCGGTAATTTGGTATATGATGATGATTTGTTAAATAAAATAGAGGATAAGTTTGTTTAAGCGAAGCTACAGTTTGTTTAAGCGAATCTACAGTTTGTTTAAGCGAATCTACAGTTTGTTTAAGCGAAGCTACAGTTTGTTTAAGCGAAGCTACAGTTTGTTTAAGCGAATCTACAGTTTGTTTAAGTACTTTAAAAATATATATTAATAAATTACTTAAAAGTCGCCTTAAATTTATCATTAACATTTTAATTTTGTAATTATCACATTATGGTAGACACAAAATAAGAAAATT
>Ga0247836_1004590_pt1 | contig 17064 bp, 14 predicted proteins | sample LaCruzMarch2015__4_FD_187116 | JGI IMG/M metagenome (GOLD analysis project Ga0247836, IMG submission 187116) | Freshwater microbial communities from meromictic Lake La Cruz, Castile-La Mancha, Spain - LaCruzMarch2015_14m | ecosystem: Environmental > Aquatic > Freshwater > Lake | place: Spain...
CTGCCCGCCGCCACCCTGACCATCGGACTGGCGGGGATCGCGCTCATCGGACTGCCGCCGAGCGGCACCTTCTTCGGCAAATGGGTGCTGTTGGAACAGGCCATCGCGGTCGGTCAATGGTGGTGGGCACCGGTGGTGATGGCGGGGACGCTCCTGGCCACCGCCTATGTCTTCCGGGTGCTGGCGCGGGCCTTTAACCGCGAGCCGACACCCCAGCGCTTCGTGACCGATGCGCGGACCGAGATCCCGGCCCTGCTGCTGGCCGCGCTCTCGGCACTTGCCGTGGGTCTGGCCGCCCATCCCCTCGCCATCCTGCTCGGAGCGGGAGACTGACCCATACGGTGCTGTGGCTGGTCACGACCATCTATGCCATCGGCTATCTGGAACACTCGCCCAACCGCAGCCGCTTTTTCGGTTTCTTCAGCCTCTGTGTCTCGGCCACGGTGGGCATCGCGCTCTCGGGCAATCTGCTGACCTTCGTGGTCTTCTACGAGATCCTGACGCTCGCCACCTATCCGCTGGTCGCGCATCGCGGCACCCCGGACGCCGATCATGGGGCCAACGTCTATCTTGCTTACACCATGATGGGCGGTGCACTCCTGTTCGTTGGCGCGGTCTGGCTCCAGACCCTGGTCGGCCCGCTCGAGTTCACCCAGGGCGGTCTGCTCGGCGCGGCACCAGGCGAGCTGCATGGTCAATTCGTCATCATCTTCTTTCTGCTGCTCGCCGGGTTGGGCGTCAAAGCGGCGCTGGTGCCCCTGCATGGCTGGCTGCCACAGGCGATGGTCGCGCCCGCGCCGGTCAGCGCCCTGCTGCACGCGGTTGCGGTGGTCAAGGCCGGCGCCTTCGGCATCGTGCGTGTGGTCTATGATGTCTACGGCGCGGAATTTGCCCACAGTCTGGGCTTGCTGACGGCGCTCGGCGTCCTCGCCTCCATCACCATCATCTACGGCTCGCTCAAGGCGCTGTCCCAGGACGGACTCAAGAAGCGGCTCGCCTATTCGACCGTCAGTCAGGTGTCCTACATCGCCCTCGGCGCCTCGGTGCTCGGCCCCATCGCCACCATCGGCGGACTGGTGCATCTGGTGCATCAGGGCGTCATGAAGATCACGCTCTTTTTCTGCGCCGGCAACTATGCCGAAACCCTGGGCGTCCACAAGATCAGCGAGATGAACGGCATCGGCCGGCGCATGCCCTGGACCACGCTCGCCTTCAGCGTCGGCGCGCTCGGCATGATCGGCATTCCGCCGGTGGCCGGCTTCATCACCAAATGGTATCTGGGTCTGGGCGCGGCGGCGGCCGGGGCGCATTGGGTGATCCTGATCCTGTTGGTCAGCAGTTTGCTCAATGCCGCCTATTTCCTGCCCATCCTCTATCGTGCCTGGTTCCTGCCTCCGCCGGATCGCTGGCCCGCGGAGCATGTCCTCGCCAAGCGTCTGGAGACCGCGCCGTCGCTGCTGTGGCCGCCGGTCTTCACCGCCCTGCTGGCGCTGGCCGCCGGACTCCTGGCCGCCGCGCCCTTCAGCCCGCTGGAGTGGGCAATCCTGATCGCCAACCGGGAGTACGGACGATGAGCTGGATCCTGCTCGCGGCCATGGTCCTGCCGCTCCTGCTCGCCCCGCTTGCGCTCCACCCCGCGCTGCGCTGGACCCTGGTACTCGCGCCCCTGCCGGCACTGGTTGCCGTGGCGTTGGTGCCAATCGGCGTCAACCTCGACCTTCCCTGGCTGCTGCTGGGCGTGAGCCTGGGTCTGGACGAGACCAGCCGGATCTTTCTCCTGTTGACGGCCACGGTCTGGATCCTGGCCGCCGTCCAGATCGTCGAGCGTCAGGGCGCCGATCCGCACGCCGGACGCCTGCGCTTGTTGTTCCTGTTCGCCATGGTCGGCAATCTCTGGCTGATCCTGGCGCGTGATCCGATCGGTTTCTACGTCGGCTTCGTGATCATGGGTCTGGCGTCCTATGGCTTGATCATCCGCCTGGGCGGCCATCGACGCCGGCGTGCGGGACGGACCTATCTGATCATGACCCTGATCGGCGAGCTGGCGCTCTTCGTCGCCCTGCTGCTGATGGTGCAGACCCAGGGCGTGGCCTGGAGTTTGCCGGCAACCGCCGCGCCCGACGCCGCGGTCATCGCCCTGCTGTTGCTCGGCTTCGGCATCAAAGCCGGACTGATGCCGCTGCATGTCTGGCTGCCGCTCGCCTATACTGCCGCGCCTGCGCCCGCGGCGGCCGTGCTGAGCGGGGCCATGAGTAAGGCCGCGCTGCTCGGCTGGCTGCGTTTCCTGCCGCTCGGACAGGTGGCGCTGCCCGAGTGGGGAATCCTCTTCGTGCTGCTGGGGCTGGTCACGCTCCTGATCGCGCTCGGGTCGGGATTGCTCCAGTCCGATCCGCGCACCCTGCTGGCCTATTCGAGCATCGGCAAGGCCGGACTCTTCGCCCTCCTGCTCGGACTCATTCTTCTGGATCCGACACTGGCCCCGGTCGGCGTCGCCGCGCTCACCCTCTATGCTGCGCATCATGCGCTGGTCAAATCGGGGCTGTTCCTGGGGCTGGGTCTGCGCGATGTCGCCACCGCCCGGCCGCTGACCCGGGGCGGGCTGATCCTGCTGGCGCTGGCCATGGCGGGCGCGCCACTGACCAGCGGTGCACTGGCCAAATACAGGATCAAGCCACTGCTGGAATCGCCCGGCTGGGTCTGGCTGGATCTGGCGCTGGTGCTCGCCACCATCGCCACCGGGCTCCTGATGCTGCGTTTCGTCTGGTTGACCTGGCCCGCACCGCGAGCATCCAGGGCCTGGAGACCAGGGCTGGACGCAATCCCCAAGACGCCAGTCTGGAGTCTCGGCACCTGGTTCCTGCTGGTTGGGCTGGTGTTCTTCTTCCCCTTTGCGTTGGGCGATTTTTCGGCCTGGTCGACCAACGCCGGGGCCATGGCGCTGGCGTTCCTGATCGCCGCCCCGGTGATGCTCGCGGTCCGGCAGCGCGCACCCGGATCCCGGCGCTGGTCCTCCCCCCGTCCGCCGGTCGATCTGTCGGCGCGGCTGGAGCCCGTTCTCGCCGCGCACGTTTGGGTCGGGTGCGCGGTCTTCGCGCGCTGGGTCCAGGCGGTCGAACAGGTCCGCGTCTGGCTCTATCGTTCGGCCGGCACCCTGCAACCGCCGCCGCCCGATCCCGAGCGCTGCCTGCGGGATTGGCCGCGCGCCGGACTCTTCTGGCTGGGTGTGACGGTCTTGTTGCTGTTGATGGCGTGGACGCCGGCGCGCTGAGCGGCGCCATGGTGTTCATGTCGGTCGGGTCGAGTGGTCCGGCAATCGCCTGATTGACCTCAGCGGCCTGTCACGTGGGCGTCCGGCGTGACCTTGACCGCCCCATGGCGGCGCAGATCGCCGCGGGCGCGACGCTTCTCGACATACTGTTGCGCGGCGGTCGTTGCGGTGAAAATCTCAAGGCGTTGCTCCTCACCCTCCGTCACCGGCTCCATGGCGGCGTCCGGATAGGCGTCAAGCGGCTCGGCCAGGACCTGTTTCAGGATGCGCTGGTAACGCCGGTGCAGCGCATAGGCGCCGCCGTACTTGGTCACGAACTCCCAGACCAGTTTGGGGTAGAAGATCAGCGGGCTTTCGATCGGGTAGCCCGGCCGGCGTTCGCGGCGCCGTTTGATGCGGATCAAACCGCCCTCCAGCGGGTGGATCCGCTCGAAGATCATGGGTGCGTGGAAGGCGAACAGCTTGCCCATCATGTGCTTGGGGTCATACCCCCAGCGGCGGGCGCGGCGCAGCACGGTGGCGACGTGCGCCGGGCTGTAATAGAGGTCCCAGGCCTCGCGGAAGATGCCGGCCCATTGCGCTTTGGTCATCCGCGGATGGTCCATGGTGACATGCTGGGTGTCGTAGTTGTTCATGTCCGGGTCCAGCGGGGCGTCGGCCTCGACCAGGCGCTGATGGTCAACCGACCCGGGCAGCGGGGTGAGAACGAAGAACTCCAGAATGTCCACCGGCAGTTCGTTCTGGATGATCGCGATGTCGCGCCGGATGGTCTCCGGGGTGTCGTCCGGGAAGCCCAGGATATAACCGGCATAGGTGAGCACGCCGGCGTTATGCCAGGCCTGGAGCATGGCGCGATAGTCGGTGATCTTGTTCTGACCTTTCTGCGCGCCTTTGAGTGAATCCGGGTTGATGTTCTCCATCCCCAGGAAGGCGCGGGTGACACCGGCCCGTCCGGCCTTGTCGATGAAGCGCGGGATACGGTGTGACTGGGTGTCGACCTGGATCACCAGGGTGATCGGCGTGCCGGACTCGCGCATCGCGATCAGCCGGTCGAAGATCGGCTCCCAGTGGGTATTGCGGGCGAAGTTGTCGTCCGTGATGAAAAAGTTGCTGATCCCCAGTTCGGCATTCGCGCGCACCAGTCGCTCCACGTCGTCGGCATCACGGTGGCGCGACTTGCGGCCCTGCACATTGATGATGGTGCAGAAGCTGCACTGGAAAGGGCAGCCGCGCCCGGCGTCGAAGCTGGCCCGCTTGCCCATGGTGAGGCGGATGCGATCGGCGGGCAGGATGGGCGTGGGGGTCCCGGTCAAATCCGGCAGATCGGCAAGGTAGTTGTAGACCGGCTGGAGCCGGTCGGCCGCGACGTCTTGCAGCAGTCCATCCAGTCGCCCTTCCAGTTCGCCGGCGAACAGGGTGATGCCCAGATCCAGGGCCTCGCGCAGGTCCGGCGGCAGTTCCTTGAGCATGGCGAGACAGCCGCTCACATGAAACCCACCGATCACCACCGGCAGCCCGGCCGCGCGGAACTGCCGCGCCAGATCCAGTGCTCGCGGAAACTGGTTGGACTGCACTCCGACCATGCCCACCAGCACCTTGCCGCCGTCGCGCGCGAAGTCGCCGATCAGGCGCGGCACGTCGATCCGGCTGTTGGTCTCGTCCAGCGCGCGCAGGCGAATCTCCACATCCGGCCCCAGCACGCGCCGGTCGGCACAGTCCAGGGCGATGCCGTAGACGGTGGCCAGGCTGTTGGCGGGCAGCGAGGAGCGCCACCACTGGATCACATAGCCGTCATCGTCATAGTGCGACGGTTTGATCCAGAGGATGTGGAAGGGGGTGGAAGCGATTGCCATGGCGATGGCCCTCAAGTTTAGGGGCGGTGGTCCGCCAGGATCAATGACCCATAGTAGCCGCCCGCGCCCGGTCCGGCCAACGGTTCAACGCGTGGGGATTGTTTCCGTGCCTTGCCGGCGCACACGACTTACTCGCGTGTCGGGCCGTGATTGTTCTGGAGACGCGGGTGGGTGATGGTGGGGTGAGACCCTCCGGCGGTGAGCGCCAGCGCCTGGTCCTGTGGGAAAGGAAAGGTCACGAACCGAGTCGCTAACACCAGGCCGGGGACGGCGAAGGTGACCTTGAGCTCCAGTTGGATGCCGGGATTGAGGATCGCACGGACACCCTCTCGGGTCAGTCAGGGCCGTTCGGCGCTGATCCCCTGCCAGGCCTACAGCAGCTTCACCAAGGCCGCAATGGCTCCGACCTGGGCAAACATCAGCGGGATGAGCCACAACAACAGACTGTTGCGACTGCGCTCGATGGCGGTTCTGACCTCCCCGCGCAACTGCTCGATCTCCGTCTTCAAATCGCCGCGCAACTGCTCGATCTCCGTCTTCAAATCGCCGCGTAATTGCTCGATCTCCGTCTTCACCTCGCCGCGCAACTGCTCGATCTGGACCGTCAGGTCCGCGCGCACCTGCACGATTTCCTTCTGTAACCGCAGTTCAGTTTCCTTCAGTTCGGCGCGAACCAGTTCGATGTCCTTCTGCAACCGCAGTTCAGTTTCCTTCAGTTCGGCGCGGACCAGTTCGATGTCCTTCTGCAACCGCAGTTCGCCCTCGCGCAAATGCCCCTGGGTGGCCAGTTCCGGCAGGTTCGGGTAGCGTTCTTCGAGTCGCTCGAACGCTTCGGCGATGACCCGCGCGCGCGCCCGCTCGTCCTGGGCACTGGCCAGCGCTTCGTAGAGTGCGACGACAGAACCCATGGGATACTTTGTTCCAGAAGGCTTGCTGAGAGTCCCAGCATCTTACGAGATTCGACGATCATTTTCCGCTGATTCGAAGCGTGGTCAGCAATCCGTAGCAGTTTCGATCGCGCCGTCCTCAGTCCCGTTCACGAAGGCTCGCGACAGCGTCACTTCGATCTGGATCCGGCAGCCCGGCGCGATCCCGTGCAGCAGGCTGCTGCGGCGCGGGAACTGGGAGAAGATCCGGCCGGCCCCGTCGATCTGCGCCTCCACCTTGACCCGATCGCCCAGGGTGGTCATGCGCACCACGCGCGCACAGCCCCGATCGTCGCGCCAGAACTTCAGGTCATAGAAGCGCACGACGATACAAACCGGGGTGCCGTCGGCGATTCCCTCGACCGGGATGCGCAGTGCGCCGACCTGGCCCGCGCCGCCTTGCACCCTGGTCTCGAAGACATTGGCCTCGCCGATGAAGCGGGCAACGAACTCGGTGCGCGGATGGTCCAGAATCTCATCCGGGGTGCCCGACTGCTCTAGCCGCCCGCGGTGGATCACCATGACTTTATCAGCCACCGAGAAGGCTTCTTCCTGGTCGTGGGTGACGAAGATCGAGGTGACATGGACCTCATCGTGGAGTTTGCGCAGCCAGTGCCGCAGTTCCTCCCGCACCTTGGCATCGACCGCCCCGAACGGCTCGTCGAGCAGCAGCACCTTGGGTTCGGGGGCCAGCGCGCGGGCGAGCGCAACGCGCTGACGCTGGCCGCCTGAGAGTTGGCTCGGGTAGCGGTGGCCCAGACCTGTAAGCCCCATCAGATCCAGCAGTTCGGTCACCCGCTCGGCCTGGCGTCGGCGGCTGGCCCCTTGCACCCGCAGGCCGAAAGCGATGTTGGCCGCCACCGTCATGTGGCGGAACAGGGCATAGTGCTGGAAGACGAAGCCGACACCGCGGGCGCTCGGGTGCAGGTGATCGGCCGGCTGTCCGTTGAAGGAGACAGTTCCCGCGTCGGCGGTCTCCAGACCGGCAATGATGCGCAGGATGGTGCTCTTGCCGCCGCCCGATGGGCCGAGGAAGGCGACCAGTTCGCCCGATTCCACCGTCAGGCTCACGTCGTCCACGGCGAGAAATTCGCCGAAGCGTTTGGTCAGACCCGCGACGCGGATGCCCATGGTTTATTGCCCTCGTTCGCGTCGTCGTTTCAGCCACTCGATCGCCACCAGCAGGGCGACGCTGATGACCGCCAGCAGCAGGGCCATGCCGTAGGCCGCCGCCTCCTGGCGCTCTTCCAGGGCGTTATAGATGAAGGTGGTCGCGGTCTGGGTGCGCCCGGAGATGGCACCGCCGACCACCAGCACCGCCCCGAACTCACCCAGCGCCCGTGCCAGGGTCAGTACGATCCCATAGCCCAGGCCGAAGCGGATGTTGGGCAGGGTGACCAGCCAAAAGGTCTGCCAGGGTGAGGCGCCGAGAGTCATAGCCGCCTGCTCCTCGCTGGTGCCCAGTTCCTCCAGAACATAAGCGACCTCGCGCAAGGTGAAGGGGAAGGTCACGAACAGGGTCGCCAGCACCAGGCCGGGGACGGCGAAGGTCACCTTGAGCCCCAACAGGTCGAGCGGGCCGTCCAGCCAGCCGCCGCGCCCGAAGATCAGCAGGAAGGCGAGTCCGGTCATCACTGGGGAGACCGCCAGCGGCAGGTCGACCAGGGCGTCCAGTACGCGTCGTCCGAGAAAGCGGTGGCGCGTCAGCACCAGGGCGCCGGCGACGCCGAAGAGGCCGTTCGCCGTGACACAGATGCTTGCCACGAACAGGGTCAGCAGGAGTCCCTGGAGGGCCGCCGGCTCGGTCAGGGTCAGCAGCAAGATGCGGGGCCCTTCCGCGAGGGCGCGAAGCGCCATGGCACCCAGCGGCAGCACCAGGATCAGCCCCAGGTAGGCGAAGACCAGCAGCACGATGAGTCGTTGGGCGCCGGTCAGTTGACGGGTCCGTGCGCGTCTAGCCATTGTGTACCCCGGTCGCGTGCTCGATACCGCGTGCCGCGAAGGCCAAGACCAGCGCCAGCGCGAGCAGGACCACCGAAACGGCCGCCGCGGTCTGAGGCTGTCCGCTCTCGATCTCGCCGAAGATATAGATCGGGGCGGTTAGGGTGCGGTAGGGAATGTTGCCGGAGACCACGATCACCGACCCCAGTTCGCCCAGAGCGCGGGCGAAGGAGCGGATGGTGCCCGAGAGGAGGGCGGGGAGGATCGGCGGCAGCAGAATGCGCCAGAACACCGTCCAGGTTCCGGCGCCGAGGGTGCGTGCGGCCTCCTCCTCGGCCGGGTCCTGTTCCAGCAGAACCGGCTCGACGGCTCGCACCACGAAAGGCACGGTGATGAAGAGCAAGGCGAGCACGATGGCGGGCGGGGCGAAGGCGATCGGCATCCCCTGCGCCGCCAGCCAGTCGCCCAGGGGGGATTGGGGTCCCAGCAGGATGACCAGCATGACGCCGGTGACCAGGGTCGGGATGGCGAAGGGCAGGTCCACCAGCGCGGACAAGACGCTGCGGCCGGGGAACTCGTAGCGCACCAGGGCCCAGGCGGTCAGGGTGCCCATGACGGCGTTGATGACGGCCATCAGGGCGGCGGTCCAGAGTGTCAGCACCAGCGCCTGGGCAGCGACCGGGGTCGCGGCGGCGCGCCACAGACCCAACAGGCCGTCGGCCAGGCCATGCTGCACCAGGGCGGCCAGCGGCAGGACCACCAGCACTCCGACATAGATCATGACTCCTGAGCGTAGCGCCAGGCGTCCGCGCTGGATGCCGGTGATCTTGGCGGGTCGACTCCGGGATCGACTCACGGTTGCGGCTGCAGTGACGTCATCACCCGGTCATAGACGCCGCCGGTGGCGAACAGGGTCTGGGTCACCGTCGGCCAACCGCCCAGGTCGCGGATGCTGAAGCGATCGGTCACGGCGGGGAAGCGGTCTTTGATCTCAGCCGCCACGCCGGCCTCCACCGGACGCAGCCCGAAGTCGGTGAAGAAGCGTTGCGCCTCGGGGGTCGTGAGGAAGGCGACGAAGGCGTTGGCCAGATCGCGGTTGCCGTGCTTGTCCGCATAGGTGTCGATGACCGCCGCGGGATTCTCGATCAGGATCGTGGAGCGCGGGACGACCATGTCATAGGTCCGGCCGGCCTGACGCCCGACCAGGACCTCGTTTTCGTAGGTGATGGCCGCGTCGCCCAACCCTTTCTCGAAGCTGACGATCGACTCGCGTGCCCCCTTGTCCATAATGCTGACGTTGCGCAGGACCCCGCCCAGGAGCGACTCGGCCGCCGCCGGGTCGTCTTTGGGTGCCGCGGTGCCGCCGCGCAGTGCGGCGCCGTAAATGGCGCAGACGTTCCACATGGCGCCGCCGCTGGTGCGCACGTTCGGGGTGAGTACGTTCAGACCCGGTCGGGCGAGATCATCCCAGTCGCGAATGCCGTGCGGGTTACCGGCTCGCACGGCGATGACGACGATGGAGCGCGTGACCATCCCCTGGTGGGGGCCGGCCTTCCAGTCCCGCGTGATCAGGCCGGCGCGGGCGATGGTTTCCACGTCCGCCTCCAGCGATAAGGCGGCCACATCCGCCTCGAAACCGCCGACGATGGCCCGGGCCTGGGCGCCGCTGCCGAGATAGGATTCCTCGAAGCGCACGTCCTCGCCGGTCTTGGCGTGCCAGTGCCGCTGGAAAGCCGGGATGATCGCTTTGCCGTAAGCCTCCCGCGGGGTGGTGTAGGCGCCGAGTGTCAGGGTGCGCACCGGCGCGCCCGTGCCGGCTTCGGGCGTCGTGTCTCCGCAACCGTAGATCAGGGTCGCGGCGGCGAGGGCCAGCGAGGCAAGTGCAGATAAGCGTCGTGAGCGGTGCATGCTTGATTCCTGAGCTGAATCGGGTCGGGCTATCCGAGTGCGGCGCCGCCTGGTCGGGCACCTGCCCGCGCGTCGCCGTTCGCCCGCCATTTTCGCAGGAATCCGGCCGTAATACATGAAACGGGGCCGTTAGGCCCCGTTTCTATTCTTCTCCAACCTCCTCGGCGGTGCGGCTAGTTCATGCGCCCCCGCCCCGCAAGGCGTAGGGCACCAGCGGCACCAGCATGATTGCGACTCCAAGCCAGATCGCCCAGCGGGTCGTGGAACGGATGCGTTGTTCGCTCATGGCAATCACCTCTGTCGAGTTGTTTGAACGGTATCATCATGGACAAAATCAGTTCGAATAGTGGCGTCTTGAGGTCTATCCCGCGGCGGCACCGCGATCGTCAAGACACGAGCCGTTCGTTCTTCTTTCCCATTCTCCTACGGACCAGAGGATAGATGCAGACCAAGGCAGTTACAAGGAATCCTATGTTCAATACATGGTCATTACTTAGTATAACGCTAGGTTATATCCTGGAAAGACGCCGACAGGCACTTGTTTGTCTGCGGGTTCTGAGATTGTGCAGGTTCCGAATTTGGGTGGCCGCCGGCAGCGTGTCGGCGGCGAGGCTGTTGGTGGATGCGCTGCGCTTATCCACCCTACAACACCGGCTCCGTTGCAGGGTGGAAAAGGCGCGCCGCTCGGAGTCCGGGACCTGGCGCGTCGGTCGCGCGCGCTGCATCCACCAGGGGTCCAGGTTCAGTCCCCGCCGCGCGGCCCCTCCGGGCGAAAGAGCTGATCCAGCCGTTCGATCTCGGCGGAGGGCACATGACGCGGGTGCCCGGCGAGGATGCCGGTCACGTTGCGGAAGGCGGCGCCGATGTGCATCCCAGTGCCGTCGATGGTGAAGGCGCGGATCTCCTTGTCGTGGGCCGAGCCGCGCATCTTCAACACCGTGAGTCCGCGTTTCATCTCACCGAACATTTCCACATAACGCAGCAGGATGATGGCGTCGGTGATGGTGGAGATGTGGGTCTCGGTCACCGACTCGCCGCCCATCAGACTGTTGGTGGTGGCGGTGAAGAGCCCGGCGATCTCCTGATGTTTGATGAAGCTCGTCAAACTGATGACGAACTCGCGGAAACCCTTGATGCTGCTGACCCGCTCCAGGGCGGAGAGGCTGTCGACCGCCACCCGGTTGGGCTTGAACGAGTCGATCTCCCGCTTGATGCGGATCAGATGGTCCTCCAGCCCGGCGGACTCGGGGTAGAGCGCGACCACCTTGAGCAGACCCTCGCGTTCATAACGGTCGAAGTCGCGGCCCCAGCCCGAGGCGTTGCGGCTCAACTGATCGCGGCTTTCCTCGAAGGCCATGAGCAGCGAACGCTCGCCGTTGTCGACACCGCCGCCGATGAACTCGGTGGACGTCAGGGTCTTGCCGCAGCCGGTGGCCCCGGAGACCAGGATCACCGAATCGCGGAAGAAGCCGCCGCCGCACATGGCATCCAACTCCGCGTTGCCGGACGAGATGCGGGTGTAGGAGGAGCGCTGATCCAGTTCGATGGCGGACAGCGGGATCACCACGATCCCCTGATCCGGCATGATGGTGAAGGGATATTCGCCTTTCTGGTGGATAGTGCCGCGGAACTTGAGGACCTCGACCGTGCGGCGGCGTTTCTCGCCCTCGAGCACATTGCGCAGGATCACCACGTTATCGGTGACGAATTCCTCGACCCCGTGGCGGCTGATTTCACCGTACTCGCTGGTGCGCTCGGCGGTCATCACCGAGGTGACACCCATCCCCTTCAGTGCCGAGGCCAGCCGGAAGAGTTCGGCGCGGACGATCACCTCGTTCTCGAAGCGGGAGAAGACCGCTCCCAGCGAGTCGATCGCGACGCGTGCCGCACCGGTGCGCCGCACCGCGGCCTCCACCCGGACCACCAGGGCGCCCAGGTCGAAGGCGCCGCTCACGACCACCTCATCCCCTGGTTGGGGAGCGGCGTCGACGAAGGCCCATTTGCCGGCCGCTTCCCAGTCGGCCACGTCCCAACCCAGCGAGGACACGTTGGCGCGGATATCCGCGGCGGACTCCTCGAAGGTGACGAAGACCCCGGCCTGGTCGTACTGGCGGATGCCCTCCGCCAGAAACTGGGCGGCGAAGATGGTCTTGGCGCTGCCGGCGGAACCCGACACCAGGGTGGTGCGTCCGGTTGGTACGCCGCCCAGGCTGATATGGTCGAAACCTTCGATGCCGGTCGGCGACTTGGTCACCGAAGGTCGTTGTGCGGGTTCAGCCACGGCGGTGCCCCTCCTCGTCTCCAGGAGACGATAAATCTAATCCAATCAATACTTTTTCCTTATTCGACAGATCCCCGATGATGCGTCGCAGCGGTGGCGGCAGGGCCTTGATGAGGGTGGGTGTGGCGATGATGCGGGCATCTTCCGCCGCCTGCGGGTCCTCGATCACGTCGATGACTTCCATCTCATACTGCCCGTCCAGTTCGGCCTGGCAGATCCGTTGCAGGTTAGCGATGGCACGGTTCCCTTGCGGCGTGCGCCCGGTGATATAGAGCTTGAGGAGATACTTACCCATGGTGCTTGACATGGTGCTGGTGAGTCCGGTGTGGTTGGTCATGCGCGGTCCGGTATTAGTCCGGCTGACGCTCGACGGCGCCGCCCAAGTCGTGCGTGCGCGGCATGCTGTTCAGATAATAACGGCGATAGTAGCTCACGAGATACCCCATAAGCTCCAGGACGACGATACGTCCCTCGAGGGCAATCTGGCGTTGGTTGGCGGTACTGAGTTCCCGGTCCAGGCGGATCAGGGCTTCGGTGTGAATCTCGATGGTGTCGCGCGGGCCGGCCCCCAGGAACCCCAGGTGTTCGGCCAGTGGCCGGGCGCTGCGGACCGTTGCGGGTTCGGTGCGGTAGACCTGGCCCTCGGCCGTATGTTTGATCAGCTCCACATAGTCACCGACGATCTCATCGAAGAGGTCCGGGTCGGTCTCGCGCAGGGTCGCGGCACCATAGATGCGCGCGGCCTCCCCGGGGTGGCGGTTCGGGTCGAGCAGACGTCCCACGTCGCGCCGTTCGCGCGCCCCCTGCACTTCGAGTTCCGCCGCCGCGGTCCGCTGCCGCGCCCGCTGGCGGGCAATCGCGTGGCGCAGCGCGTGCGTGAGCGCCTGGCCGCCGCCGCGGCACACGGCATCCTCGGCACCCGCCGCGATCAGCGCCGGTCCGAGATCCTCGCCGGTGTCGGGTGTGCGTACCACCACCGGCACGTCCGGGCGCTGCGCACGCAGCCGGGCCAGGGCCTCGTACCCCTGGGCGTCGACACCGGGCAGGTCCAGCAAGACGCAGTCCACCTGTTCCTGGGCGAGCAGGGTCAACCCGTCCGGCAGGCCGCGCGCCGGTTCCAGCCGAAACGCGTCGGCGCTCAGCGCATCCGCGGGCGGCACCGGCATGTCGGTACCTGTCGCCCGGTCAGCGATGACCAGCACGCGCGGGCGGCGATCGGTCGGCGCCGCGGCGGAAAGAACGCCGGTCGACGCGGGTTGGGGTTCGCTCATGAACGGAGGACTCGGGGTCGGTGGCGGTCGTGTTTGGCGTTTTCGGTCAGCCTGAGGTGCAGGTGACCCGAGACCGGGTCAGGGATTCTAACAGCCTATGCCGGAAGCGGTGGAACAGAGTGTGAGGCTGTTGACGGGCGCGGTTGCGGTGAGGAGTCCGGGGGCCGTGCATTGTTCTGTACGATGCGGTCAGGCACGGACACTGGTGGCGAAGTGCGCTCAAACGGGCGTATCCGCCGCACCGGCTTGGCTCAGATTCGGAATGTCTCACGCCAAGGCGCCAAGACGCCAAGGTGCTTCAAGGCGCTATCGAAACCGGAGGCGCTCGCGGGGTGACGGGGGTCAGCGCAGGATTGCGCTCTTCTTGGCGTGCTTGGCGCCTTGGCGTGAGAGACGTTCTTTCCAGACGCCGCGGTCGGGAGAATTCGCCGCCAGTGTCAGGCACGAACCGCAGCATCGGCACATCAACGGCTTGCCGATTCAGCATCCTGCCGGGGAGGAACTGCGGCGCCCTGTGGGTTGTTGGCGTAGGCCATGATCGCCGGTTCGGCCAAAGCGACTGCTCGGAATTGTCCACAGATGTCACAGATGTTCACAGATGTTCACAGATGAAGAAAAACATCGGTGTGCGTCTGTGAGCATCTGTGTATCACTTTCCGCCCCACGGCCTCGGCGGAAGCTGGCCGGAATTGCTTCCATCAAGATTCAGGTCACTTGGGCTCGCCGGGTGCGTAGTCAGGCCATCCTGGCCTGACACCGTCAGGGCTGGAAGCCCTGACCACGCACGCCGCTGGCCGGGATTGCGATCAAGGCCGCCGGAACGATGATCAACGCCTTGGCGCGGTTCACTGAGCTGACCCGATCCCATGAGAGCCGTTGTGGTCGGAGCGATGATCGAGGGTAACGCACGGGGAGTGGACACAAATCGGCGAGCCGCCCTCTTGGCGGCGCGGTGCGGGTGCGATAGGATACTTGAGTGCTAGACTGGGTGCAGTCTAGACCACTAACGTCCTAAGTGACGGCTCAAGAACAGGTTATATGCATCAATTAACCACATGCTAGATAAAACAGTCGCTTGCGAAAAAAATACCTGTTCACCTTGTTATTGAACCGTTACTAACGCAACGTAGAGCACTAGCATCCTAATGCTATCTCGAGTATTTGCATCCTAATCCAATTTGGCCCGACTTGTCTTGGACGGACAGACTATGTGATACCGGTTGGATGCCATGGACCGCTCCGTGGCTAATCGGCTCCAGTACCCGATCCCTCGATAATCAGGACGCCGACGTTATGCACAAATATTGCGAAAGACTTAATGTCCTATCTTCAGCATGAAAAGCGCTAAAATACGCCAAAAAGCGAGCGCGCGCCACAGGCGTCGTGCTAATTCGCTAGCTCATCAGAGGCGCGCGCCGCTTTAGGCTGCACGTTAGACCGCAAATATTCGCACCGCGCCATGTCTACCAAGGAAGACATACTTGAGCAACTTGTGGAGGAGTACTTGCTTCACGAGGGCTACTTTGTTCAGCACAACATAAAGTTCCGGCCAAACGAGACCCATGACGGTTATGTAAAGCAATCGGACTCGAATCACAGTGACATTGATGTTGTCGGAATCCACCCTTTACGAATAGGTTTGGACAAGGTAGTCGCCGTAAGTTGCAAGAGTTGGCAAGGAGGGTTCAACCCTAAAGCTGAAATTGAAGCAATCGCCCAAAATAAAATCGGTAAAAGGGGCCAGGCTCAATTAGGTTCTTCTCCTCCTCCTGCCGGATTTAATTGAGCCTGGCCCATTATTCGTATCGAGTCCTTGGTCGACGAGACCGTGAAGACCTGGTCGAGGATGCCAGAGACCGACTGATACGCGGGTTAGCTTGGTCCGCTACATCGCCATCATTCTGATGAGAGAAAGAGTATGAAAGTTGAACCAAGCGGCGTTGTCATGTTCGGAACCTGCGTCGTGCAAACGAGCGTATGCGTTGCTAAAGAGGCCGCCCCCATCACCGCGGTCTGGACGGTGCCTAATAGAACGCAAATTAACGTTTGCTCAGCCTGCTTAAACGACCAACTCCGGACGGGAAAATGGATAATCGAAGGGGCTCGGCCTGCTGCCGTTGCGCAATAAATGAGGGATGGGATCAGGTCTTGACTTTTGCCTCCGATCAGGCAAGTAGGAAAGATCTGACCCCATCCCTAATGACGCCATCCCTCACACTTTTCTCGTTACTTTCAACATATAGATGTAAAGATAGAAGAGGAAGCGCGCCATGACCAGCTTGCTTGAGAAAGCCTTTGATGTCGCATCAAAGCTCCCCGTCTTAAAGCAAAATATTCTAGAACGATCGCTTCTTGACGAGATCGAATTAGAAAAGAAATGGGATGAGCTTTTCTCGGAATCGGAAGACGTCTTGGCTCAGTTGGCTGCCGAAGCTTTGCGGGAGGAAGAGCAAGGCATGACAACAGAATTGGACTCGAATAAGCTGTGATATCAAAAGCAGCTCGGAGCGTCTGGAAATGCTTTCGAGCTTTGCCAATAGGTATTCGGCCGCGGACGGTCCGCTGTGTGGACCGACGACCCGTAGGGTCCGCTACGCGGACCGACGACCGCGCAGATCGCGAAACGGCCGGGTTTACACGTGGGGCGCTGGGTGCCATTGCGCCGAGCTGAGCCGAATAGGGCCTATAATCGGCTCATGTGGATCTGGCAACGGCCTGACTGGCCGACCTTCAGTTTTGATGCGAGCCGCCTGGCTTCGGCTGTCGCCGAGTATCGGCGTCGGGCCGAGGCGCTCGGGGGTGCCGTGTCGCAATTAGCCGTCGATGACCGCTGGGAAGCCCTGGTGGACCTGCTCGTTTCAGAGGCAATCAAGACCAGTGCCATCGAAGGCGAGCAACTGGATCGTGCGTCGGTACGCTCTTCAATCAAAGCCTATATCGGACTGACTCCGAAAGACACCCTGTCCCGAGACCCGCGGGCCGACGGGATCGCTGCCCTCATGGTGTCCGTCCGCGACAACGTTGCCCGGCCGCTGGACGCTGCTTTGCTCGGCACCTGGCAGACCATGGCGATCCCGGAGCGCCCGTTCCATGCGTTGGAGCGGGGCGTCTTTCGCCGCGGCGACGCGCCGATGCTGATCGTCTCCGGTTACATCGGTAAACAGCGGGTGCATTACGAAGCACCACCGGCATCTCGGGTGCCGCAGGAGATGGCCCGATTCTTGGCCTGGTACAACGCGACCGATCCCGCCATCAAGTTGATGGGGCATACCCCGCCCGGCTTGGCTTTCAGGACGCCGCGGGCCGCAGAGCGGCCGAGACATGGGTGACACCGCGGAGCGGTGTCACCAGGAAAATCTGCTAAGCGAATACGGAGCCGATCGCGGCGATGAACGCGTTCTGCGGATGAAGAAGGCGGTACTCGAACGCGATCGTGCGTGTCTTCTGCAACTCTTTGCCGATGGCATCGACATCAACCACCTGATGATTTGTCCGCTGTCTCTGGCAGTGATCGGGCATGACGCCGACATGGTGCGATTTCTACTCCTGCACGGCGCCAATGCGGAAGGGCACGACCCGCGGCACACCCCCCTGATGAGTGCCGTGCAACACAACC
>Ga0247836_1004597_pt1 | contig 17050 bp, 16 predicted proteins | sample LaCruzMarch2015__4_FD_187116 | JGI IMG/M metagenome (GOLD analysis project Ga0247836, IMG submission 187116) | Freshwater microbial communities from meromictic Lake La Cruz, Castile-La Mancha, Spain - LaCruzMarch2015_14m | ecosystem: Environmental > Aquatic > Freshwater > Lake | place: Spain...
GAGGCAATGGGGAACGCATCGTAAATGCCATCCATTTTGAACTGCTTTTCACGCCAAACCATTTCGCCCGCCATGAAAATGAGCAAAGCCAGTGTGAGTACAAAAAAGTTGCCTTGGGTTACATTTTCAATGATTACCCCAGTAACAGGGTATATGCCGGTGCCATAAGAATAATCGGAATACCAAGCATCCATCACCATAAATAGGGCAATGGCAAAGCCAATGGCAAGGAAATACAGATTGCGTAGACTCAAACCTACCTCCAGTTTTACCAATGTCCACAGTTGCTTCCATTGTACTGCACCCGAAAAATGAAGCGATACTTTGGGAGCTATTTCCGGAATTTTGTAGGCAGATTTTTCTTCTTCTACCACTTTTTTGGGTTTGCCCGCTGCACCGACCGAAAGCTTAAATTTGAAGAATGTGTATGCCGTGAGCAAACCTGCCAATCCCAACCAGAAAATCCGGTTGATGAGCAAATAGCCCGAAAGGGGAACTAATTCATTGTTTTTTTGGTAAGGAGTCCAGTATTCTGTCATTCGTTCTGAAGCTGTGATACCAAACGGATCTAATAAGGAAGCGATGAACTTATTGTCGAGATCGCCCAACAGATCTTGGCTAATGCTATACACCACAATGAATGAAATGGCCACCACATAGCTGATCATCACCTTGCGGGTGAGGGCCACGAGGCTAAAAAACAGGGAAGACAACAGCAAAACATTGGGAATGGCGGCCACCAGATAAGGCATCACATAAGCATCGATCCGAAATGCGCCATATTTGTCAGGGTCGTCGGTTTGCATTTTCCCAATGATTTCGCCCAGTGCCATACCAACAGGCAAAAAGCCATACATGACCAGCAGTACCAACAACGAACCTAAAAATCGCCCTGCCAGGTAGTGGTTTTTTGTAATGGGATAAGCAAAAAGAAACGTGTCGCTTTGGTGTTCCCAATCTCGCTGCACCGGCACCGACATCACCGCTTGGATGATAAACAGCCCCAAAATGGCCAACACCATGATGAAAAAGTGAATGGTGTAGGGCGCATTGGCATGAATTTTACCAAACGAACCACCAATGCGGATGACGTCAGTAAGTGTAATGATCAGGCCAAGTGCCAGGAATATACCTGCATAAATGTACGTGGCAGGTCGGCGGAGGCGGTAAAGAAGTTCGAACTTAAATATAGCACCAATCATGAGCGTTAAGGCTTTGGTTTACAGACAATAAATAGAAAAATTTAAGCTGAAATGGCGTAGAAATACACTTCTTCCAGTCCGCCTTCGCTGGGCAAAAATCCATCGCCTGGCTCGCCATCGCTGAAAATGAAGGCCGTTGGTTTGCCCCCAACCAATTTGGTTGTCAGTACATTGTACTGCGCTTGAATCACGGGGATTTCTTTTTTGTCAACATGTTTGGCCCATATTTTTCCGGCCACAGTTTCCAATGCCTTGGCAGGCGTGCCTTCCAAAACCAGGTTGCCTTTGTTCACAATGGCCATGCTGGTGCAGAGGTTGGTTACGTCTTCCACGATGTGTGTGGAGAGAATCACCACAGTTTGTTCACCAATTTCACTCAGCAAATTGTGAAAACGGGTACGCTCGCCTGGGTCCAAGCCAGCAGTTGGTTCATCTACAATGATCAATTTGGGGTTGCCCAGCAAAGCCTGCGCTATGCCAAATCGCTGCTTCATGCCACCGGAGTAAGTGCCCAGGTTTTTTTTGCGTACATCGAACAGGTTTGTTTTTTGAAGCAGGTATTTCACTGTTTCTTTTCGTTCCGAGTTGTTGGTAATGCCTTTTAATGTGGCCAGGTGGTCGAGCAAGGTTTCGGCAGAAATTTTTGGATACACGCCAAACTCCTGAGGCAGATAACCCAATCTCTTTCGAAGTTCCTGAGGTTGGGTGAGCACATCAATTCCATCGAAAGTTATGCTGCCTGCATCCGGGTTTTGCAAGGTGGCAATGGTACGCATGAGCGAAGATTTTCCAGCTCCATTGGGCCCCAGCATACCAAACATGCCGGCACCAATGCGCAGTGAAATGTTGTTGATGGCTTTCACACCATTGGGATAGGTCTTTTCGAGGTTTTGTATGAGTAACTCCATAAATGACTGCTTTGATGCTGTGAATATGTGCGGTGGGGACTTTTTCCGCAGTCAATAAAAGGATAAACGGTTTGAATGCATGGGTAATTGAGACAATTACTGATTTGATTTTAATGCTAAACAGTGATGAATAGATGCAAATCGATAGCACCTACAGCCTGACAATTCAAGATTATATGAATGGAATGCCGCTGCCGCTTGCGAAACACATTTGCCCTTCACAGCATGCCTATTATACACGCATTCAGGATATGATTGGGATAGAAAGCTGTACTGCAAGGTCGAGACCTGTTCACATTTCCTGCAAGGCCAATTCCAAATTTGGCATACTTTTGCACCCATGCAGCACCAGGTAAAGATTTACAACTCACTCACCCGTAAAAAAGAACTTTTTGAACCCATCAATCCTCCTTTTGTGGGTTTGTATTTGTGTGGACCAACCGTGTATGGAGATGCACATTTAGGCCATGCACGGTCTGCCGTGGTGTTCGATGTGGTGTTCAGATACCTCAAATATCTCGGTTACAAGGTGCGCTATGTGCGCAACATTACCGATGTGGGTCACCTGGAAAGAGATGCCGACACGGGTGAAGATAAAATAGCCAAACAAGCCAGGGTTGAGCAATTGGAACCCATGGAAGTGGCTCAGCATCATACCAATACCTATCATGAGGACATGAAAGCCTTGAATACGCTTTCTCCTTCTATTGAACCGCTGGCTTCCGGGCACATCATTGAGCAAATCGAGCTTATTCAAAAAATAATGGCTGCCGGTTTTGCCTACGAAGTGAATGGTTCCGTGTATTTCGACGTGGCCAAATACCACCAGAATCATCACTATGGCATATTGTCGGGGCGCATTATCGAAGATTTGATGAGCAGCACCCGAGATTTGGATGGGCAAGACGAAAAACGAAATGCACCGGATTTTGCCTTGTGGAAAAAAGCAGAACCCATGCATATCATGCGTTGGTCTTCTCCCTGGAGCGAAGGTTTTCCGGGTTGGCACATTGAGTGCTCGGCCATGAGCGGCAAATACCTCGGTCGTCCTTTCGACATACATGGTGGCGGTATGGATTTATTGTTTCCGCATCACGAATGCGAAATAGCCCAAACAAAAGCCGGGGAAGGAGTAGATCCTGTAAAATACTGGATGCACAACAATATGATAACCGTGAATGGCCAGAAAATGGGCAAATCGCTGAACAACAGCATCAGTTTGCGTCAATTTTTTGTGGGCAATCATCCGGGTTTGGAAAGGGCTTATTCACCCATGGCTATCCGGTTTTTCATTTTGCAAGCCCACTATCGCAGTACCCTCGATTTTTCGAACGATGCCCTGCAGGCTGGCTACAAGGCTTATTTAAAAATCTTAAATGGCTTGAAGCTGGCCGAAGCAATGCGTTTTCCGGTAGAACTTGAAGTGAAGCCTGCCAACAATTTGCTTGTCAAAGAATTGGAGGAATTAATTTCTGGAGCTTATGAGGCTATGAATGATGATTTCAACACAGCTATTGCCATTGCAAATTTGTTTGGGGTGTTGAAAAAAATTCAACAGTGGAGTGTGAATCCTGGGGCTTTGGCAGAAGTTCCGGAAGCGTTGTTCAGCAAAACGTTGACATTCTACAGTACTTTTGTTCAGAACATTTTGGGTTTAATGGAAGAAAAACCTGAAAATCAGGAAGCCTTGTTGGACATCATTCTGGAAGGATATGCCGAGGCAAAAGCTGCAAAAGATTATGCCAAAGTAGATGCCATCAGGGCGCAACTCAAAGCCACCGGCATTACCGTAAAAGATATGAAAACGGGCATTGGCTGGGCGTATGATGATAATTAATTAGTTGTTCAGCCGCTTTTTCCACCTGGTATCTGCTCTTGAGTAATGCCAAACAGCTTCTATAAAAATTGTATCGCTTTCTTCTTGGATATGATACAAAATATGAAACGGAAATCTTTTCAATAGGATTGATCGCACTTCAATTTTTCCCTTTTTAAATTTTACAGGGTGTCGCATTGGATTTTTCGAAATGGTTTGAATGGCGGCATCTAATGCTTTAATAAATTGCTTAGCTAGAATAGTTTCAATTTTTGAATACCATGAATGGCTTTCAATAATATCAAATTCGGCAAAAGGTCTAACGATTACCTTCACAGAATTTACATCAATGCATCTTTCACTTCATTCCAGCTTTTTCCCGATTCACTTTTACTTAAAAAGTCTCCAAGACGAAATTCCAATTCTTCCATCTGAATACTTGAAAGTGAAATTTCCTCTTGCCTTATTCCTTTATCCTTTTTAAAAGATTCCCACTCTTCGTAAGGGATATAAATCCCTTTTGTGAGTCCGTTTTCATCGGTTATCAACTGGATATTCATGCTGTTCGCCAAATTTAATCAAAGGTAAAAAATTAATATGATTGTCTATTTATGGCTTCTTGATCAGCAACTTTTGAAATGTTGATTTTTGACCAGATCGCTCTATTGAAAGTAAATAAAGGCCTGGAGTCAAATCGGTTTTAATCGTTTCTATTGGCTGAGATACCTTCACTTGTTTGATTATTTTGCCTTCAATGGAATAAACATTGATTTTGGAATCTACCGGCGCATTTTCCACATAAAACTCTCCCTGTTCCACCGGATTCGGATAAACTAAAACGCCTGGTTGTTTAGACAAAATGCCTGTTACACTGATGGTGACTTCGAAAGGATTGGACGTGGTTTCATTGCCTTCTTCGTCAGTAGCTCGCACCCGCAAAGTGAAAGTGCCAAGTCCTAAAGGGGTTAACGGCAAGTTGGTTTCTGCTGAATTGATGAACAAGGAATCGGTAAATGTTTGCACCACATTGGTTCCATTCAGAAGCTCTAATTTGGCAATGGCTCCTCGTTTCAACTCATCATTAGCCACTAGTTCTTGCCAGGTATATGACCCGCTGGTACTCATTTGACCGATAAACACATGGTTATTGGTTGTTATCCGCAACCTTCCCATTTTCCAATCTTGTGCTATCGGACCTCGCAGCGAATCTTTGGCACGAACCACCAGCTCAGGAATGCCATTGACGTTGGTAAAGTTCTGAATATCAACCTTTGGAGGCGTTATGGGTCTGTACACTTCATAGTTGCCTGAAACCCGAAAAGCGTGGTTGGTATTGCTGTTTCGCTTGATGTTTGGAATATCGTTGTTGCTGTTGTAGGTTAGTTCCAAAAAAGCGCCATTCACATCAAAATACACTGCTTTTCCTGTGTTTATGGCACTTAAATCAAGAATGGAATGGTTGAAAACGGCTTGTTTGAAGGCTGCAAAACTTGGATAATCGCCCTCTTCGGCAACTTCCATGGCAAAACCTGTGTAAGGCAAAGTGCCTGCGTTTCTGGCAAGATGAAGCTGGTGGTTTACGTAATCCCCTGTTTGCGCCACAGTTTGGTCAAATTCCAATCCTATTGGTTTTATGGCTATCCAGGTTTTGTGGTATTCAAAATACCATGTTTCGCCTGTTAATTCTGCTGGAACTGATGTAGGTGTTTGGAAGAAAAACTTGTTACTGCCTGCTCTGCACAAGTAGATGGACAAATTTCTGTATTGCCCCACCTGATCGCCGCTGCGTTTGGCGTGAAAAATGGCGTTATCTGTGGTAGTGCTGGCATAAAATACATCGGAAGTACCTGCGAAGTTTTCAGCTGCCAGTTTAAATGTTCGGGTATCGTTTGATGCGTTGGCTGAAACACATGTACCAAATTGATAGGTGTTGCCTATAAAAATGGTTTCCCAAACATCGGGTGATGTGGCTGAAGTGGGCGTAAATGTGCCATAAGAAGGTTTGGTATTTATCAGTTCAACTGGTTTTGGAAATTGCTTGTTTGCCAATTCGTTAATTGCCTGAGGTGGCCTGTAGTGGCTTATCATAGAAATATAAGCATCTCTGTCATTTTCGGTAGGTGATATGTTGGCGTTACCGAAATACAGATAGATCGGCAAGGGTCCTACGCCTCGGAAAGGCAAATTGGCTGCTGCGTTTATGCGCTTGGTGGGTCCGGCAAACATGCCCTTAAAATACTTGGTGGCTCCGCAGGCCAGGTACCAATCTACAGCTCCTTTGGCTGCTTTCTTAATGCTTTCATTTTCCGAAAAAGTGTATAAATTGAGCCACGGTGCTACAGAATGAGAGAAATAATTTTCTGAATCCCATTCGCTGTATCCTACATGAAACAGGGTAGCTGCATGGTTTCTGATTCTGCTTGCATAGGTGTTGTTCACCGTGGAATTACCGATTTCTTCCGTGAATAAATACACCGACGACTCCCGCATGGTTTTCAGGTTGTCGGTGTTACGCCCATCTATCCAAGTATTTCGGCAACGGGCGTCCCAACATGACCCCGCCATGGAAGGTTCGAAATATGGATTTGGCCTTCCGAGCGGATCTCTGGGCGCATTGGTTGTGTCGTATGTCCACAACCTGAAGGCATTTCGCATTCTACTTAGGTATGTTGCTCTTAATCCGCCGTGCCGTTTACCAAAGTAAAAGTATTTGGGTACTTGACCTTTGATTGTAAAGGCTGGAAACAAATCGACCATGTCGGTAAGATTGCTCCCGATGTCATAAATGGATAAAAATTCCATATGGTCTCTGGAAGGTCTGATGTAGGATGAATCATTGTGGGCCACGCCGTACATCATGCTGAACATCGCCGTTGGGTAACTGGCTTTTTCGCTTTCAAAATAGGTTGTGCCGAAGTTGCTGGTGGTTTTGTATCGCTCGATGTCGTGCTGAGACCTGCGCCAAAAGTCAGTGGCTTGCTGTGGGGTGAACGGTTTGTTGTTAATGGATAACAGTTGCTGTCGGTTGACTGCGGTCAAGTGCCTATAATCGTATGATGAGGCTTTGATCAGTCCCCCTTCAATAAAAACAAATGGCGCTGCCGGTGTTTGAAAAAGTATTTCCTGGCTAAACAAACTCGTGTCACTTGAGCAAATGCGCTTGATTTTAACCTGATAGTTGGTGCCCGGAAGTAAACCCTCCAAAAAATAAGGAGCAGTTGGTTCTGTGGAAACTTGTTGCCAATTACCCCCTTCAATTTTAATCTGTAGCTGAAATCTGCTATCAAGATCAGCATTCCAATTTAAGGTAGCGTCGGTTCTGTTGAGTGCGGTTACTTGTAATCCGGTGGGTATTTCACAGGCCGATAATCGAACAGCATGAAAAAAAGCAAAGGCAATGATTAAAGTGAACTTCAAGGTTTTTGGTGTTTTGTGACTCAAAAATAAGCCAAAATCTAGAAACCAAAGTATAGTTGACCAAACAAGCACATCCAAAGTCTGGGCAAATGAAGCGAAAAGAAAAAATTGAGAATATAAAACGAACTGCTCTAAAAAACTTAAGGGGACGCTTCTGACGTCCCCTTGAGCCCTGTAATTTATCTGGAAGAAAAGCCTTCCTTGTTCTTAACGATTGATGAACGTTGTCTATGTTGGATAAAGTGTTCGTAATCGGTATGTCAAAAGTAACCAGCTTATTGTATGCTGAAAATTTCAGCAAAACTGTAGATGGATTTGGCATGTACTTTACCCAACCTGATGAAATAAAAGCCTGCATTTCATCACAAAACGAGTCTTTTCTTGCCTTAACTTTTTACTATTTACTATTTACTTTTAACTGTAATTCAGTCTCTTAACTAAATCTTTTTGAAATATTGCTTTTCAAATCTTACCTGTACTTTAATTCAGGCTATTTTCACTGCAATGCGTTTATCTTTGCCGCCTCAAAACGATAACATGTGAATGAAAAACCTGATTGAGGAGTTCCGTTGGCGGGGAATGCTCCAGGATATGATGCCGGGAACTGAAGAACACCTGAACGAAAGAATGCGCACCGGTTACATTGGTTTCGACCCCACGGCTAGTTCGCTGCATATCGGCAATTTGGCTACCATTATGTTGTTGAAACATTTGCAGTTGGCTGGACATAAACCTGTTGCTTTAGTGGGTGGCGCAACCGGCATGATTGGCGATCCTTCAGGCAAATCGGAAGAACGAAACCTGTTGAACGAAGAACAATTACGACACAACCAAGCCTGCATCAAAAAGCAGTTGGAACAATTTCTCAGTTTTGAAGGAGATAATGGAGCTGTGGTGGTCAATAACTTTGACTGGTTTAGCCAATTTAGCCTCATTCAGTTTTTGCGGGATGTGGGCAAACACCTCACCGTAAACTACATGATGGCCAAAGATTCGGTGAAAAAGCGTTTGGAAACAGGTATTTCCTACACTGAATTTACCTACCAGCTGCTCCAAGGCTACGACTTTTTTCATTTGTGGAAGAACTATGAAACCACCCTGCAAATGGGTGGATCGGATCAGTGGGGCAACATCACTTCCGGCACTGAATTGATTCGTCGCATGGCAGGCGGAGAGGCTTATGCCATCACAACGCCTTTGGTCACCAAAGCCGACGGTTCCAAATTTGGTAAAAGCGAAAGCGGAAACGTTTGGTTAGATCCTACTTTGACTTCGCCTTATAAATTTTACCAGTTTTGGATCAATGTTTCCGACGATGAAGCGTTCAAACTGATTCGGGTTTTTACTTTGTTGGATCAACCATCCATCGAAATCCTGGAAAAAGAACATGCGGCTGCTCCGCATTTGCGGATACTGCAAAAAGCCCTGGCTGAAGAAGTGACCCGCATGGTGCATGGCGATGAAAACCTGCAACAAGCCATCAAAGCATCCGAAATTTTATTTGGCAAAACAGATGCCGGAGCCCTGACTTCATTGTCCGAATCATTGCTGCTCGAAGTGTTTGAAGGCGTGCCTCGGGCTCAACTGAACAAAGAAAGCTTGACATTACCTATATCGACATTACTTAGCGAATCTTCTGATTTTGTGGTATTCAGTTCAAAAAGCGAAGCCAGAAAAATGGTAGAAGGAGGAGGAGTGAGCATTAACAAAAACAAGGTGGAGCTCAGCGACTCATGGCATTTGCCTGCCCTGATTCACGAAAAATATTTGGTGGTACAGAAAGGGAAAAAGCAGTATTTTTTGCTGGAAGTGAGTGCGTAATAAGTTGCAGCCAAATTCTTGAGCAGAATCAGAATGAGGAGTAATTTTTGGGAAAAACCAGTTTGACTCCTAACTACGATTGAGGCAGACAGCTGCGATAAAATACCATGAAAAGCTAAGACCTTGCCAATCAAATTTTTCTGTTTAAATTTGAAATGAGAACGAAAAAGATGGAAGCACACATTCAAATTACAGCAAGTTTAAGCATAGAAGAGTTGGCCAAGCAGATTCGTCAACATTTTTCTCATGTTCAGCGATCAAAACTGGTGCAGCTTATTCAAGACGATTCCCAGGAAGAGACCTCTACCGAGCAAATTTTGAACGATCTCAAGGAGGATTACATTGCTCTGAAAAAGGGTACATTGAAAACCAGGCCTGCCAGCGAGTTCCTGAATGAATTAAAACAAGAAGGTCTTTTATGACGAAAGTTCGCTTAAGTCGTACTTTTGAAAAGGAGGCAAAGAAGCTTATTAAAAAACATCGATCCTTAGCAGGTGAAATTTCTGAGTTGATTTCATCACTTGAACAAACTCCGAATTTGGGCACTCCTATTGGCAAAGACTGTTTCAAAATCAGATTAGCGATAAAAAGCAAAGGAAAGGGGAAAAGTGGCGGTGCCAGGGTAATTACCTGCCTAGTAGCAGTTCAAGAAACCGTTGTATTACTTTCCATCTACGACAAGGCCGAACAGGCAGACATCAGCGATGAGCAACTCAGAAATTTATTGTTGGATCTGAATATCCGCTGAACCTCACTTTAAACTTAGGCATCAATTGTTGTATAATTTGGCAAGGCAATAAACCTATCTAAAATCCATCCCTTTTAGCATGGCTCACTGGGCGCTATTCTCCCTCTTTACGCCAAAATTGCTGATTGTTCGCAAGGCATTGACTAATTTCGCCCCCAAACACCACAAGCATTGGAAGAAGAAAAATTGCCTGACAATTCCGCTGGTCAGGACGGAGGAGACAAAATTCACGATGTAATCCCGGTTTCTGGTCTGTTCGAAAACTGGTTTCTTGACTATGCCTCTTACGTAATCCTCGAACGGGCTGTGCCAGCTGTAGAAGATGGACTGAAACCTGTGCAACGCCGTATTTTCCACGCCATGTGGGATATGGACGACGGTCGCTACAACAAAGTGGCCAACATCATCGGGCAAACCATGCAGTTTCACCCGCATGGCGATGCATCCATTTATGAATCTATTGTAAACCTGGGGCAAAAAGACCTGCTCATAGACACACAAGGAAACTGGGGCGATGTGCGCACCGGCGACGGGGCCGCCGCTCCCCGATACATCGAAGCCCGCCTGTCGAAGTTTGCGCTGGATATTCTGTTCAATCCCCAAACCACCAACTGGCAAAGCAGCTACGATGGGCGAAAAAAGGAGCCTGTCACTTTGCCGGTGAAATTTCCGCTTTTGCTGGCGTTGGGTGTGGAAGGTATTGCCGTTGGACTTTCGACCAAACTGCTGCCCCACAATTTCATAGAGCTCTGCGAAGCCTCGATTAATTACATCAAAAACAAGCCATTCGAACTGTTTCCCGACTTTCTCACGGGTGGTTCCATGGATATTTCGAACTACAACGACGGGCGAAAAGGAGGCAAAGTTCGGGTCCGAGCCCGGATTGAAGATGTGGACAAGAAAATGTTGCTTATCAAGGACATTCCATTTTCAACCACAACCACCAGTCTCATCGAAAGCATTGTAAAAGCAAATGATGCTGGTAAAATCAAGATCAAAAAGGTGGTGGACAACACCGCCAAAGATGTTGAAATTCAGGTACAACTGGCGCCTGGTGTTTCGCCCGACATCACCATTGACGCATTATATGCCTTCACTGATTGTGAGGTTTCTATTTCGCCCAATGCTTGCATTATTCGGCAAGACAAGCCGGTGTTTGTTGGGGTAACAGAGATTTTAAAGGTTTGTGCGGACCAAACCATGGAATTACTGCGGCGGGAATTAGAAATCCGCAAGTTGGAGCTGAAAGAAAAGCTCTTGTTTTCCTCACTGGAGAAGATTTTCATCGAAAACCGCATCTATCGGGACATAGAAGAATGCGAAACCTGGGAAGCCGTCATTCAAACCATTGACGCTGGTTTAACGCCTTTTAAGCCACAGTTTTACAGAGACATAACCCGGGACGACATCATTCGCCTCACCGAAATCAAGATTAAGCGCATTTCAAAGTTCGATGCCTTTAAAGCCGACGAACTAATGCGGGACATGGAAACTGAGCTGGAAGAGGTGGAAAACAACCTACTCCACTTGCGAGATTATACTGTCCGCTGGTTTCAAGCCTTGCTGAAAAAATATGGTGCCGGTCGGGAGCGAAAAACTGAAATTAAAGCCTTTGATACCATTTCAGCCAATGTAGTGGCCGCTGCTAACGAAAAGCTGTACATCAACCGGGCGGAAGGATTTATTGGCTACAGCCTGAAAAAAGATGAGTATATCTGCGACTGTTCTGATATCGACGACATCATTGTGTTTAAGCAGGATGGCACTTATAAAGTGGTAAAAATCGGTGAAAAAGTGTTTGTGGGCAAAGGCATCATTTACGCTGGTGTGTTTCGCAAAAACGACGAGCGAATGGTATACAACTGCGCTTACATCGATGCTGGAAGTGGACGCACGTATGTGAAACGTTTTCAGGTACTTGGAATCACCCGTGACAAGGAATACAACACCACCAAAGGCGACAAAGGCTCTAGAATTTATTACCTCTCTGCCAATCCGAATGGGGAAGCAGAAACCATAGCCATCACGCTTACTCCCGGCTGCACAGCCAGGGTGAAATTGTTCGACTTTGACTTCAGCTCTATTGAAATCAAAGGCAGAAGTTCACAGGGAAACATTCTGACCAAATATCCGGTGAAAAAGATGGTGCTAAAATCTGCTGGAGTCTCCACGCTGGGCGGGGTTGATATTTGGTTCGACGAAGCCATAAGCCGGCTCAACACCGATGGTCGGGGCAGGAAATTGGGCAATTTCGATGGTGCAGATAAAATTCTGGTAATCGACAATAGTGGAAACTATGAACTCACAAGTTTCGATTTAAGCAACCGCTACCCGGAACAGACACAGCTTAACCTCATTAAAAAGTTTAATGCCGGCGATATCATTTCGGCAGTTTATTTCGACGGAGAATCAAAATCGGCATTTATTAAGCGGTTTAAAATTGAAACCACCACAGCCGACAAAAAATTCTGCTTCATCAGCGAGGCCAATGGCTCGAAACTGATTTTTTTAACCACTGAGCCTGAAGGCCAGCTCAACGTGGAATACCTGATTGGCAAAGGCAAGGCTAAAGAAGCCAATGTGTATGACCTGGACTTGCTCACCGATGTGAAAGGCTGGAAAGCCATGGGTAAAAAAATGCCAGTCCAGCTGATTGAAAAAGTAGAGTTGATTGTGAACAGCGAACCAACTGCCGAGGTGGGCGTACAAATGGAATTGTTTTGAGATGAGCGTTTAAAACAGACAAAGCTATGCCTCAACCCAGGCAAAAACCAACAAAATGAAGGAGTCGACAAACAAAATGAACCCAAAACTGCTGGCGTAGCAGCTTCAATAGGAAAGCTAAAGCCTAAAACACAACAAGTCGTACCACAAGGCACAGTTCAGCGGTAAGCCACCGGTAAACTACGTCTTCACCTCGGTGGTTTTGGCTTTGTAGTTAGCAGGCAGGAGGTCTTCAATTTTATTGATCTTGTGTTCTTGGATGTTTGCCAATGTATGGGTGAGCCATTGCTCTGGGTTAATGCCTTCCATCCTGCACATGGCAAATAGGGAGTAGATGTAGCCTGCCCGCGCTGCCGATTCATGGCTTCCTGCAAAGAGGTAATTTTTTCTTCCAATGGCTAGTGGGCGGATTTTGTTCTCCACCCAGTTGTTGTCTATTTCCAGTTTGCCATCCAGCAGGTAGTTTTCCAGCCTTGGCCAGAGGGTAAGGCTGTAGGTGATGGCTTTGCCAATGGCACTTCTAGGTACTACCTTTTCAAACGTTTCCAGCATCCAGGCTTTGAGCTCTTTGAGTATGGGCACGGCATTTTCCTGCCTAAGAGTCTTTCGGGCGTCGAAGTCCATGTTTTCCTCTCGGGCTTGCCGCTCTATGTCGTAGAGTTTGCCAATCAGCCCCAAGGCATGGTCGGCGTTTGCCTTATCGTTTTGCAGGGCATCGAAGAATTTACGCCTGATGTGTGCCAGGCAGCATAGCTGGGTGATTTCTTTGTTGTTTTCAAACTGGTTGTAAGCGGCATATCCATCTGTTTGCAGATAGCCTTTAAAATCGTTGAGTACCCCCGCCGGGGCATCGCCCGACCTGCTTTTGTGGTATTGAAAAGCTATCAGGTGGCTTACAGGATCGAAGTACACCCAGTAGTAGCCCTTGTGGGTGGCACCCGGCTTGACCGATTCCAGCACTGCAATCGGACTTTCGTCGGCCATCAGATATCCGCTTGATTTTATCTTTGTGGTCAGGTGTTCGAACAGTGGGGTTAGCAGGTCAAGGCCTTGTTTTACCCAGTCGCCGATGGTCGATTCGGCAATATCGACCTTGTCTCTGAGTAGCATCCTTCGTTGGCGGTAGAGAGGAAGGTGGTCTTCATACTTGGCAGTGATGATGCGTGCCAGCAGTCCAGGACCTACATTGCTTTTGGCGATTGGTTGCAAGGTGGTGGGAATGGGCGCAATGGCAAACTGTGCCTGGCCGTTTTCCCCAGCTTTACCTGTGATGTACTTGTTGCGCACAATCTTGTTTACATACAGCTTTCCAGGCTCATATTCAAGCACTTCTGTTACTTCCTGGCCTATCAGTTTGGCAGTGGCAGGGTCTATACCATCTGGTTCTACCACATACACTACACGGGGCAGCGATTCGGGCAGCGGCTGGCGTACAGGTTTCTTGCCTTCTTTTACTTTGCGGGTGTAGGTGATCTCTTCTGTCTTCTCAGGTGCTGTTTCGGCCTGCTCTATGTCAAAGAGGCTCAGCTGCGAGCCGTCGGGTGTAAATCGCTCAGAACGGCTGCCTTTGAAGAGTTTAAGTAGCTTGTCAAGTTGCTGCTGTAGTTCCTGAACCTGGAGTTGGAGACGGGCGTAATCCTGAAGGATTTCCTGCCAATTTTCCGGTGCTTGAACCACTTGTTGCATGGCACAAAGTAACAAATTAACCAACTACTGTACAAGCACTTAAGCAAGAAAAAAGTAACATTTTTTGCACCTTTCAGCGGGGCTGAAAACGGGGTTTTTGCCGGTATTTTTCTACCCTTATGCCCTCTATGAGCAACACCAGCGAAGGCCACGAAATGGGTTTGGAGGGGCTGTCAGACCCGTTGCGGGGCAGGTCGAAAGTGCCTTGTTCCAGCCGCTTGTAGTAGAGTACAAATCCACCTTGTTCCCAGTGCAACAGCTTGATGGCGTCCTTTCGGGTGCCAATGAAGAGAAATACATCGCCCGACATCGGGTCTTGACCCATCATATTACGAACAAGGCCGCAGAGCCCATCAAAGCTTTTGCGCATGTCGGTAGGCTGGCTGTAAAGGAAAAACCTATTGGAGGAAGTGATAGAGAACATGGCAGGTCAATGTTTTGGAACAATGACAGGATAGAGCACCTGATCAGATTCAACCAAAAGCAAAGGATAGAAAGTCCCTGCCACATCCTCGTCCTTGAATTGGTTGATGATCTTTTTAAACTTGGCTACCTCAATGCCATGCTGAAGACAAAATCTGGAAACCGAAAGGCCACTTCGATTGAACTTCTTGACCAAAGCCGCCAATGAATTGTTATCTGTTTTCATGCCGCAAAGCTGCGGTAGATTTTAAAGCAATTGGAACGTGGATGACCGGAGGCTTACTTAAAATTAAGGTTCTTGTAAAATCTAAGTCTTTAACTACTTGCAAAGCAGAAAGCGTTTTGCCGAAACGCATTTTGGCAAACCAAAGCATTTCGTTTCCTTTTTTGAATTGCTTTTTAGTTTTATCAATGGCTTCAAGTTGTTCGGGTCTAAATACAATTGGACTTTTACCAATAGATTTTTCTCCTTGAGCTAATGATTCGCGTCCTTCCTTAACCGCTTTAATTGCATTTTTAACAGTTTCGAGGTCTGTTACAAACCATTCATTCGCATTGTTTTTTGTATCGAAAGTTTTTCTTTGAATGCCTGAACGAATTAAAACTTGATGAACTTCAGCATCAGAAAAAGATTTTAAAGTGCCTTTTTCATTAAATACGGTTACTTCGGTATATAGAAGTTCATAAACTATTCCAGCAGTTTGTGTGTATTGGTTGATTCTGTTTTTAGCTGCTTCGTTGAGGGGTTTGCTGTTTGGCTGCAATCCCCAAATGTCTTCATTGTCAGAGGTTGCTTCTCCAATTTTTAAACATCCTTGATGTGTTTTGTCATTAATGCGAAACACATAAATTAGTTTAAGCTTTAGCGATGATGTGAACTTCATATCTTATTTGTTTTTAAGTAGGTCAACAAATTTTATCTTCCTACCTTTTTTCCCTGTTTCTAAATCCTTGTTATTCCAATCTTTAATTAAACAATATATTCCATTGTGTTTTCTAATGTTATCTTTTGAACAACCCTCACAATTTTTGATTGTCTTTTCTGTGTCGCCAAAAAGATTTTGAGTTTCGGTTGTTATAGCACCGCAACTATTTGGAATGACTGTTTTAAGGCCATCCATTTGCCAAAAATTCCATGAAATAATGTAAGCCATATATTGTATTGACTTAAGTAATGGTTCTTTGCTAAACTTTAAGAAATAATTTTCAATGAAAGTGATTAACATCGCTTCTCTAGCTAAAAGCAAACTGTCACCTTGCCACTCAAAAGCATATGTGTTTTTGTAGGCGGTTTGTGCAGCTTCCAACCATTCTCCAGAATCCTCTATATTTTCGTTTATCACTCGTAGTTTTCTGTCTAATAAGCCAATGCGTTTTTCAATAGGAATAAATTCACCAGTTGTTGTGTCATATCTACTAGTAATGTATGGAGCCTCGCCACAAGCCATTTCTAATCGTGTATCTCTTACATAATGTTTCCAAGTTTTGCCCTCTAGAAAAGTTATTTTCTCTTGATTGACTTCCCATGTTTTTGTGCCGTTTGGTAAATCAACCTCTGTATTAAACACGTTTTCACGTTCAAACCAAGCATTGTCAATCAAATTGTTTTGTGCGTTACATATCCAAGAAGGTGTAAAAACTTCTGCCATATCTCGAACTCTTGATAGTTGCAAGTCTTTGTCTTTTTTAACTCTGGGCATTATTATGTGTCCGTTGTCGCCTGTAATAAGTTCCGTTTGTATTGGTGACGTAAACTGATAGTTTGATCCAAGTTCTTGGTAGTTGTTTGTTGCCCAAAAAATATTTTGTTGAGTGGTATGGTCACGCAAAAGAATGTCAAGCACCTCAGGATACTTTTCAAGTATGTCGTTCTCTAATATGTCTATCTCTGCCTGCATCAATTTTTCTGCTGTCTTTTATGGTTGTTCTGTCTTTTTACACTTGGCTATAACGTTTTGCAGCTACAAGAAGTTGGCGATTTTTACCACAAATGTTCATACGAAGAACGAATGTTTGATTAACCACAAAACTGTCATACGAAGCACTAAACCGCCAATTTCTTGTAGGTGCTGTTATAGGCTGGCGTTCTTGTCTGTCGTGGGTTACAACCATTTTTATGTCGTCCGTTTGTGTCATTTGTCGAGTGCTTTTTTGTCGGGCTTGTGTGTCGGGTGTTTTATTTTTTTTTGAAGCGTTGGAAAAAATATTTTGAAATTCTTTTCTTTAGTCGGTGAGGTGGAAGCTCTTTTGCAATTTTTGGGCTGTGCGTTGGCTTGTGCGAATTGCAAATGTGCTTACACCTGTG
>Ga0247836_1004600_pt1 | contig 17045 bp, 13 predicted proteins | sample LaCruzMarch2015__4_FD_187116 | JGI IMG/M metagenome (GOLD analysis project Ga0247836, IMG submission 187116) | Freshwater microbial communities from meromictic Lake La Cruz, Castile-La Mancha, Spain - LaCruzMarch2015_14m | ecosystem: Environmental > Aquatic > Freshwater > Lake | place: Spain...
GTCGTGCATGCGGGCAAAAACGCAGTTTGTCAGCTCAAACACATCCGCCAGGCGTTCTTCGGGTGTCTGTCGGCGTGCGCGGAGGATTTTCTCCCGGTAAATGGAATCCTGCATCGCCTTGAGCTCGAAAGCGGCACGGTCAGGTGATGAGGATTCCATGTCCGGCAAGATATCCCCACCAACGGCCAACTCAAGCTTCGAGCGCTTGGACTTCGTCCTGATCCGGTAGGGAGTGGTTCGCTGAACCCGCCGATTTCAATCAGTAACAGATGCCAATCAGTTGATTCGCGCTGGCCCCGACGTCTCACCCGATCGGGTGCCTCCGGCATCCAAACATTCTATTTCGGCACCTTTTCAAACACCCGCCGGCCTTCGGGATTGGTTGAGACTGCAAAAACATCCGTTTGGTCTTTCCAGGAAATCGTGAGGCGGGATTTGTCGTCGTTCCATGTGGTTTTCGGGAGTTCGTCGCCGGAGCGATGGGGAAAGAGCATCATGACGAACTGGGGTTCGACGCTGCGCGAGCCGACCACCACTTGGGTGCCCATGCCGAGGCTGCGGCCGGTGAACTGGTGCGTGTCGTCGGTCTTTTTGTATTCGATCGAGGCCACCATCGGAATGGGCTGAATCGTCGGCATGTCGGAGGTGGCCATGTCCACCGTTCGCACCAAGAGGAGCCTGTCTCCGGGGGCCGGAGACAAGTCGGTTTTGCCTTGAAACGCGTAGTTGAGTTCGGCGTCTTTTCGCTGGGTGGTTCGATCTCCGAGCAGGATGTCGGGGCCATTGATCGAAACAGCTACCACGTCGGGCGGCGCATTCATCCGCCACTCGTGGAGGTGCTCGTCATCGTCTTTGCGGATATCATCGACGACCAAAACGTAGGGATGTTTTTCACGTGAAAAGAGGACCGTTCGAAATGCCTTTTCGACCCGATACCATGGAGCGCGCAGGACCCATCCGTCCTCATCATCCCACATCCGGGGGTCACCCATTTCCCGCGTGGCAAAGCCTTTGTTATAGGCCACCACCGTCGGAAGCGGATCCGGCTCCCAAAGATCAATCGGCACCCGCGACAGGACTCGCTCGCCGGCTTCATGAAAATGTTCCAGGCCGCGTTTCGCGAGGGAGGCCTTGGACTCGGTGAAGGTAGATTTTGTCCATTGCCAGTCCCATGGATATTTGGCATCCACCACCGCTTTCACCAGACCCGGAGTTTCCGACATTTCCAGCCAGCGACCGGGCGGAGCGAAGTAGGACTGACCACGTCCGTCAATCGTGACGACATTGTGATACTTCGATTCGGTATCCCGATATCCGTCGCAGGCCCAGGCGCGGCCGAGAGCCGAGAGTGTGAAAACGCCACGATCCGCGTGGTCATGATTGGCGAACGTCGTATCCGCGCGGCAGTCGACATGCAGGTTGACATCATCGGCTCCCCATCCATTGCGGGTGTAAAGAAAGCCGCGCTCCGAATCATAAAACGTCAGCTCGCGCCCGGCCATTTTCGCCGCCTCTTTCTGGGCGTCGGATTTCGTGTCTGTGCCGGAGATTTCTACCGGAAAAATCCACTGCGACTCGTGCGCGTTGGTGACCATGCCGTGCCAATCCTTCTTTTGAATTTGCGGATGGTTCCGCATCACAAAATCAATTCCCGCCGAGTCGGGGAAAAAATATTTTTGAGGAACAAGGAGCCAGAGGCTTGGAGGAAAATTTCCGAGATCGCCACTGGATTGCCAAGCTCCTCCGAAAGGCTGCATCGCCTGAACCAGCCATGATTCGGTGTGACGCCTCCAATGCGGATGGATAAACAGATTTTTCCCCCGGTTTGCAAAAGCGAGCATCGGGGACGTGATGTGTCCGATGCCGAGAGTTTGGTAGCCGATGCCTTCGGTGCCAGTGCCGAGGCCGTTGATGGCATAGGTGAGGTAGTCGCGATAGACCTCAAACAACCGCTCGCGAGCACGCGGTTCGTCCCCCGGTTCTCCCTCAATGGCAAAGAGGCAGGCCGCAAAGGATTGCGTCATTCCCACATGGTTCCAGTTCCGCCAATGGGCGGGGAGGTCCATGCCGACGGTGTATTTTCCGGCTGTGGCGCGAACGATGAGCGAGCGCATGTCTTCGCGTTCCTCTGGGGTCATCCATTTCCACGCCCAATCATATCCGTAGGCGACTTCGTTGGGGACGAGGTATCGGGTGGAATGCCAATGAAATTCGTGACGGGGCTTGGCATTCGCCTCATCCACTTTCGGGCTTAGATACTTTGCATACGTTGCCAATGCTTTCGCGACCTGCCGACCGGCATTCGCATCATCCTCCAGCAGGGCCGTCAGCGCTTTGGCCTCGATGCCGACCAAAAGCGGATTGCGCATGCCCCACTTGGTGGCGGGCTGGCGTTCCGGAATGTTCATGCGGAATCCCGAACCCGGCGGCGAGTCATCGAGTGGACTTTCCTTATAGACTTCGGTGAACGCCTTGATATCCCCCGACACCAACGCCGCAAAACATTTGCCCTCCCAGGAATCCGGTGCTTCAATGCCCTTGGCAATCTGCTCTCGAAGGATCTTCTGCGTGGCGCGTCCCATCTCCGTGGAGATGGATTCCTTGCGGAGGCGAGGAAGGTCGTCGGGGCCGAAAAGGATGCGTGGATGAATGCCGGGCGGGGGCACACTGAAGAGCCGATCCTTCGCGAAACCCGTGGAATCGGGCTTCCACGGGACGGAAGGAGACTGAGGAAATCCGAAATCCCCATTCAATGCCCGCTCAACTTTTTCAGACGGCTGAACGGAATCGACATCGCCGACGCGAGGATCACTTGCCGAGTGAGCAACGCCACTGAGGGCGAGAGGCAGAAGCCAAATCCAGCGTCTAAAAATCATGAAGGTCGACCGCAGCAGCTCTAAGGCAACACATTGCCATTAGCGTCCAGCAAGTCTCCGAGCACAATAATCTGGCCGACGGATAAAGCATTATCTTTGTATTTTTCAGGGTTGTTCCGAAAGTCCGCGTCGGTTTTCTTTTTTGTTAGCAGTTCTTCCTTCGGGGGCACCTCGTCGGTGAGCGTCCATGTGACGGTATGCTTGCCGTAGGGAACCGCCGGGAGCGGGGAGCCCACATAGACGTGCTGGTTGGCATAGACCGTGAAGAGAGATTTTTTCTGTGGTGCTTGGTCGTCCATTTGCACCAGAACAATTCCTGAGTCCGGGCCCTCCATGCCCTTAAATCCAACGTGCGTGCCTTCGAAGCGAACGGTCATTTTAGAGCCCGGCTTCGACGTGCGGTAAAGAAACGGAAACCCGTCATAGAATTTTTTCCCAAACCTGCGACAGGAAGGCCCGTCAGCGGCCGTGAGTTTCGTCCATTCGCCGGTAAACTCGGCCCGTCCATCTGCCGCAATCGTCTTAGCCTTTTCCCAAGGAAGCGGCGAAATGGGTTCAGGAAGTGGCCGGAGGGCGCCATTATCAGGCGGTTGTTGCGCGAGTGCCTGCAGGCCTCGCACGGCGGCCTCGCCATTCATTTTGTGGCCAAGTTCGCTGGGATGACTTCCGTCGTTGCTAAAGATGATTTTCCCGTCCTCGGTGAGACCCGTCTCGGTTTTCGATGCTTGGTGGACAAGTTTGCCTTCGGCGAAAAGCTTCGCGGCTTCCATGCCCATGTGGATCGAAGGGAGATTGTAGTGGGCGGCCACGCGTTCGTGCAGGGAGATCGAATTGGAGCAAATTCCCTGGTTGGCCTTTTCCAGAGACTCCGCCGTGACCGTGTAAACCAAACAAATATCCGTTTCCGGATTCGCCTTGCGCAGCTTGCGAACGAGGCCCTCGAGAGCCCCTGTCACCTCTTCGGGGCGATCGCGCACGTCGCCTCCATCATTGAGCGAAAACTCAATAAATACGACGTCCGGCTTTTTCGATACCAAGTCCGCATCCGCACGAAAAACTCCGACAAGCGAGCCCGAACCGCCTACGCTGGCATTCAAAAGTTCCAGCTTCGCCCCGGGAAATGTCTGGCCGAGCCAATCATACGTCGCATTCCGCCACCCCGGGCCCGCCGTGATGCTTCCTCCATAATAGCCCACAGTGACCGGACCACCTTTTTGGAGCTTGGAAAAAAATCGGGGCAGTCCACCGCGCAAGTGAACCTCAGCCGCAGGCATCGCCCCCGTGGGCGCCGGTGCCTTGGCCGCTTCGGCATTCGCTGCGGTGTAGTCCTTCTCGTGACCCAAGATTTCGGTGCTGGGCGCTGCGGGTGCATTGGTTTCTGCAGCGAGCAGGGCTGGAAAAGAAAGCACAAGGGCAACGGAAAGGGGAAAGAGGGGGTGTTTCATAAGAGGGATCACGGAAGGGGCTGACGGCTGCCGCAACAATAGCAACAAAAGATGCAAAATAAAGCACAAAACTGCTTCTTTTTGCATTTTGATTGAATTACTGTAATTTTTCCGCTGATGCCCTCTAGGTTTTGCCACATTCCGTTGTCACTGCTTTCTCCGCTGCTCTGCCTGTGCGGTCAGAGTCTACTGGAGGGCCAGACAGTCTCGATCTCGGCTCCAGTGGCTCAAGCGACGGAGGCGGGCTCGTATCCCGGAAAATTCCTCGTCACAAGAACTGGTGATTCTGGGCAGGCCCTGACTGTCGCCCTCCGTTTCGGCGGCTCGGCGGTTTCGGGCTTGGATTACGAGGCGCTCTCCGAATCCGTGACCATTCCTGCGGGACAGTCGTCGGCGGAGATCTCGCTATTCCCGATCAATGACGCCGATGTGGAAGCCAGCAATGACACCGTGGAGGTGGGCGTTGACGCGGGAACGGGATACTCGGTAGGCAGCGCGGATCCGGCCACCATCACGATTCTCAATGATGACGCCTTTGCGAGTTCGGCTCCGATGCTTTACAAAATTGAGGCGGACTCCACGACTTCCCTCGTCGCTTACTGGACCGATAATTTCCAGACCGAAACGAAATACAGACTGCAATACCGCCTCGAGGGGAGCGCGAGTTGGACGACCATTGACAATCTGGCTCCGAACTCCACGAGTCACCGCGTCACGGGTTTAACGGAAGGGGCTGGTTACGAAATGCGGGTCACCGCCTTTCAGGGCAGCACCTCATCTCAAACGCACAGCCCGACTCCGAAGCGGCTTCATGCCTCCTCCACCAGCGCGCCTTCGTGGTTGACCTACAGCGAGTGGCAGGAAGCCATGGGGCTGAACGCTGCGGACCGACCCACGGCCGGCCACACCGGGCACGATCCCGATGAGGATCAGCGGCCCAACCTCCTGGAATATTTGATGGGGAGTGACCCGCTCGAAAACAACCCCGCTGCGCCGCTTGAAGTTTCTGCGATGACCGGGACCGGTTGGAGCGCGAGATGGACGGGAGCAACCGGACTGCTGGATGCGGTGCTTTTGCTGGAGGAAACAGAGGACCTCACCACTCTTTGGCAGGCTTCTCCGTTGACCATCCAGCGCTCGGGCCACCAATTCTCCGTTGATGACCAGCGAAGTGGCGACCGCCGTTTCTACCGACTGAAGGGCCAGCCGCTCGCCTTGACTGAACCCGGACCGGTCGTGACATGCTGGGGGGACAGCCTCACAGGGAATCCGGGGACTTATGTCTCGAAACTCGGGGCCCTGCTGCCCGCACGCACATTTCAGAATTGCGGAATCGGCGGAGACACATCCGCGCAGATTTTGGATCGCATGGTCGGCCTCACCATCACATCGCCGAATCCCGCCCATGCCACACAGACCGCTGCGGGAACACCTGTGAGAATTGTGGCATCCCGGACCACGCATTCCCGGATCATGAGCACAAGCCAGCGTGGCAACTGGGCCACCTACGCCGCCACGCTCGCGAACACGCAGAAGGTTGAGTTCTTTAATCGAGGAGAAAAGATCGGCGAATCCTCGACGCCACTCTCGGTCACAGTGACCTCAAACCGCACGGCGAGTCCCTCCCGATTGCTTGCCAGCGGGCATCCCTTCAGCACCGGGGATATCATTCACTTTCCCTCCGGTCCCCTCCCCTCGCCTCTTGTCGTAGGAAAAACCTACACCGTGCGAGGGGCCGACTCGTCAGGATTCTCCCTCGCGGAGGCAGACATCGCCTTTTCCGTGACCGCTTCCACTGCCACTCCGAGTTCAAGGTTTGTTTCTGCAAGCCATCCGTTCGTCAATGGCGATCAGGCATGGTTTCGCCGGGGTGCGGCTCCTCCCGGACTCTTATCAGAGAAAATTTATCATGTCGTAGGAGCCACTGCGGGAGATTTCGCGCTCTCGGAGACGCTGGGAGGCACTGCCATTTCGATGGTTTACAATTCGTCTGGCGCGGTGCTCGGCAAGCCCGGACCCGCGATTTCGCTGGCGGCAGACTTTGCCACACCGACGACTGCGATCGGGCCGTTTGTGCTGAATTGGACACATCCGGGCGGATCGACTTCCCTCAGCCTCAGGACCCACACCGACCGGGACTCAAACACCGTCATTCTCTGGATGGGCCGCAACAACTCGGCCCGACCCCACGAAACCTACGCCGAGCTCAAATCCGCCATCCGCCACATCAAAGCGATGAACGCCCGGTTCCTCATCGTCTCCGTGACAAATGGCGGCGGCGAATCGGTCGGAAGCCCCTATTACTTCGGCGTCATCAATCTCAACAGCCTTCTGCGAAAAGAATTCCCGGGAGAGTTTGTGGATGTCCGCACCGCCCTCATCAGGTCAGCCTCCGCGGACGCGAATGACCAAATTGACCGCGCGGCCGACATCCCTCCCCGCAGCCTGCGCACGGATAACGTTCACTTCAACGATGCCGGCCATCAGATCATCGCTGAGGTCCTCGCCAACGAGCTCACGCTTCGCGGGTGGTGACTCCACGAGGGCGATTCCTAGGCGCTTGATTCCTTCCTCCGGTTCGGACAAAGGCGCGCAATGGAATCCTCATGGGCATCGCAGACACCGTGTTCGGTAATCAGCGCGGTGACGAGTCGTGCCGGCGTCACATCAAACCCATAGTTTGCGGCGGGAGTGGATTCCGGCGCGATCCGCACGGTGCAATGTCTGCCATCGCTCATCCCATCCATCGTGAGCACCTCTTCGGCTCCTCGCTGTTCGATGGGGATCTCCGCAACGCCGTCCCGCATGTCCCAATCAAACGAAGAAGTCGGCAGGGCGACGTAAAAAGGGATGCCGTTGTCTCTGGCGGCGAGGGCTTTTAGATAAGTCCCGATTTTATTGGCGACGTCTCCCGTCCGCGTCGTGCGGTCGCTGCCAACAATGACCGCATCGACCATCCCGTGCTGCATGAGATGACCTCCGGCATTATCCGCGATGAGCGTGTGAGGCACACCGTGTTGACCGAGTTCCCATGCGGTGAGTTTCGCTCCCTGATTTCGCGGACGCGTCTCATCGACCCAGACATGAATCGGAATCCCCGCGTCGTGCGCGGCATAAATCGGTGCCGTGGCTGACCCGTAATCGACAAATGCCAGCCATCCGGCATTGCAGTGAGTGAGGACATTCACGGTGCCGCCACTTTTGGCTTCGGAGATTTTTCTCAGGATCTCCAAACCGTGGAGCCCGATCTGCCGGCAGCCTTCGGCATCTTCCTCCGCCATGGCGGAAGCCGTTGAAAGGGCGGCTTCGACGAGTGCGTCGGGGTCCTGAATATCCTTTGCTGCGGCGATCTGCCTGTCCACGGCCCAGGCGAGATTTACAGCCGTCGGACGCGTGGCTTTGAGCCTCGCCCCCGCATCCGCCCAGGACTCGCGTGGCAACCCCTGACTGCGCCTTTCCAGCGCGGCGAGATACATCCCGAACGCTGCCGTCACACCAATCAGGCCTGCCCCTCGCACTTTCATATCCCGGATCGCAACGACCGCGTCTTCGCTCGTGGACAAATCGTCAATTTTCCAAAAATGCGGCAGGGCACACTGGTCGATAATTTGCACAACATGTGCATTCTCCGGATGCAGCCAGATCGTCCGGATGTGCTTTCCATGAGCCCTCATAAGAGAATGAGCTCCTGATTGATGGTTTTCGATTTCATGGCCTTGGTTTGATCCGCAGGGACTATCGCCGCGATCATTCCGCCTTCCCATGTTATTTGGACTTGCGGAAAAGGGAAGCCACGGGACTGGGGAGCGTCAAGCCCCGACCCGGAGGACTCAGATGGAAGTTGCCGGGCTTCCATTCTTGTTACAGATTGCGGAGCAATAATGAAGCGACGCCGATTTATTCAAGGACTGGTTGGAGCATCGGGGGTGGCTTTGCTGCCGGGTTGCTCCGGGCCGACATCCGACCGTCTTGGCGAGCTGTTGCCGATGCGTCCTCTGGGATTCGGTCCAGATGCGAGACGCGTGACCTGCCTCGGTCTCGGGGGCTTCCATATCGGGTGGACTTCCGAAAAGCTGGCGGCTGCCACGATCGAGGCGGCGTTGGAAGAAGGGGTGCGATTTTTTGATACGGCGGAATCCTACGGTCCGCATACCAGCGAGGAACGCTATGGACGCTACCTCACTCCTGATTTTCGGGACCTGATTTTTTTGATGACCAAATCGACGGCGAAGGATGGCGCGACGGCGACAAAGCATATCGACGATTCGCTGCGCCGCCTCAAGACGGACACCATCGATCTTTGGCAAATCCACTCCATCATGAGTCCCGACGATGTGGATGAGCGGTTGGATGCAGGCGTGCTTGATGCCGCCCTGAATGCCAAGGCGCAAGGGAAGATTAAGAACATCGGATTTACCGGACACGCTAGCCCGTATGCCCACCTGCGGATGTTGGAGCGCACGAGTGACATGAAGGATGTTTTTCTTGCCGCGTTACTGCCGATCAGCCCGGTTGACGCCGCTTCGCGGCATAGCTTCATCAAAGAAGTGATACCTGCCCTGCAGGAGAGACGAGTGGCCTGCCTCGCGATGAAAACCCTCGCCGATGGCCGATTCTTCGCGAGCAAGCAAGTGTTGAACAAACAGGGGGAATCCGAAGAAGTTTGGCGAGCCGAGCACCCCGTTGTCCCGACCGACCTTAGCATCCAGGACTGCGTTCACTTTGCGTTATCCCTCCCGGTGGCGGTGGCAATTACCGGGGCAGAGAACCCGGAGTTCATTCGAGAAAAGGCAACATTTGCCCGCCGATTTTTCCAATTCAGCCCAGAGGAAAGGAATGCCTTGACCGCGAAAGTCGCAGCATACGCCGTTGAGGGCCAAGTCGAGTATTACAAACAGAAAGACTTGAGAGGATGAGAGACCTCCTGCGGCGCGACGGCTTGCCGCGGTCCGTTCAGGTGATCTAGGAATTTTCTACCCACGCCACACGCCCCCCCCAAGGACACAGCCACTTTCCCGTTTCGGTGGTCGAATGCCGACATCAATTTCCTTGATACCGACTGGGAAATAATGCGTCTTCCTCTTGAAATCGGCGGAGCTCCAGAGAAACGCCTTTGTGTCGATAAGATGCACGTTTGAACGGCGGCATCCGCTCCCAAGAAACTCGCCCGTGACACAATTAACGTCATGCTCAGGGAGTAGGCTGGATCGTCCAAACAAAAGGCCAGCATCAATCTCTCGCCAGCCCCCAGTGTGACAGTCTCCGGCGATCTACCTCCGTGCATTTGAAATTTTAGGCGCTAACAATGGTCTGACCCTAACGGGATTATCCTGCCTGTCGGCAGGCTCCGCGAAATTCGCCTCCGGCGTTTCTGGGATGCGCTTTCGTGCCGGTGCTCGAACCGCGTTCGAATGTGCGAAGCACTCGCCAACAGGGATGGCGACCCTAACGGGATTCGAACCCGTGTATTTTACCTAGGTAAAACATTAAATTTGACTAAAGGTAACAAAAAGGTAACAATTTGGCCATGTCTTCGAAATCATCAAGTAAATCTACCGCAAAACGTGGTCCCTTGGAAGTAGTCGATGGGAAGAACATCCACATTCCCCTCTATGACGCCGGTGGCGGGAAGGTGTTGCTTGCCTACTATGCGGAGGGACGCAGAAAACTCGTCAAATGCCGGGACCGCGAGAGTGCTCGGAAACGCGCCAAAGAGTTGATTGAGGAATTGGCAAAAGGCACGGCCCATGTGGCGACATTCACGGCCAAAGAAGCTGCGGCAGTGAACACTGCCGTGGATATTCTTCAGCCGTTGGACATCGGCTTGACTGAGGCCGCCCGGCAGGTAGCTGCTGCCAAGGAAATTTTGGGAGGGTTTGGAACCATTGAGGAAGCTGCCCGACTGCTCGTTGCGGAACGCCAACGTCAGCATATCCCGTCGAAGCCTTTTGGTGAAGTTGTGAAAGAATTTCTGGAGGAGGTAAAACCACCGGCTCGTTCGTATCGTCATTGGTCGGATTGTTCTGGGCGGTTGAGCCTTGCCGCAGAAAAGTTTGCCACTGTGCCGATCATGGATATTCGGACCATTGATCTTGAAGAACATCTGAACTGCCTCAATCGTCGCGTTCGCACAAAAACAGGTATCAAAACGGTTCCCGGTCCCGGGAAAAAGGCCACGGGCCGCAATCGGAACAATTACCGTGGAGTTTTCTGCAATCTCTTTTCCTTTGCCCAACGTTTGGGATACCTGCCGCGCAATATCGAAACCGAGGCCGACCACCTGAGGGAAGCACCTGGTCGGGACGCCAATGTGGAAATTTATCAGTCGGAGGAGATGCAGCAGATTTTGGACGCACTTCCGGACAAGTGGATTCCCTTTGCGACCATCGGCGCGTTTGCGGGCTGTCGTGGCGCGGAAATTCATCGTTTGGATTGGAAGGACATCGATCTGGAAGAACGGCACATCACGGTTGAAAGTTCCAAGTCCAAGACCGGAAAGCGCCGGGTTGTCCCGATCTCGGACAATCTTTTTGCCTACCTAGCTCCCTACGCGCAAAAAACCGGCTGGGTCTGCCCTCATTACAGCCATGATTCCACCTTGGCTCAAGAGTTCGGTCAGGCTTGGGAGAAATCCGGGATCAAAGTCAAAAAGGTCACCAATGGCTTCCGTCACAGCTACGCGAGCTACCGGATCGAAGAAGTCAAATCCCTACCCCAAGTTGCCTGGGAAATGAACACTTCCGAGCGAAAATTGCGGGACAATTACCTGGAGCTTGTGAGCGCGAGAAAACTGGCCCTGTGGAAAAAAATCATGCCTTCATGCCCACTGCCGAAGGTTTCAAAAATACTGCCACAGGCCGCGTAACGCCACGGAATGGCTTTTTGTAGGTTGTGGGAATCGTAGCAAACTTACCAAGTTATACTTGATTTCGGATATACATAGCTATAAACATCAATAAATCGCTAAACATGGATCCTCTACTGAACCCCTTTTCTCCCGGCGCAGGAGCACCGCCGCCCGAGTTGGTTGGTCGCGACCCCATCTTGCAAAGCGCCCGCATTTTGCTCGGACGCATCCGGCTGAAACGTCCAGAAAAGAGCATGCTCCTTACCGGGCTCCGGGGCGTTGGAAAGACGGTTCTGCTTAATGAAATCGAGCGCATGGCCAAGGCAGACGGCTATCGCGCCATTCCCATCGAAGCGAGGGAAGACACCTCGCTTGCGGAGCTTTTGGTCCCGCAGTTGCGCACGCTGCTTTACGATTTAGATCGGGCGGCCGGAGCCGCCGAGAAGGTCAAACGCGGTCTGCGTGTCCTCCGTAGCTTCATTGGGGCGATCAAGGTTGGGTACGGCGACATTTCCATTGGCCTCGATGTTGATCCGGAAAAAGGGACCGCCGACAGCGGGAATCTCGAAGCCGATCTGACCAATCTGTTGGTGGCTGTGGCAGAAGCGGCAGCCGATCAGAAGGAACCCGTGGCATTGATCATCGACGAAATTCAGTATTTCAGTGAGAGGGAACTGGGAGCCTTGATTATGGCTATGCACCGGCTCCAACAACTTCAGCTTCCGTTGGTTTTGGTCGGGGCGGGCCTGCCGATTCTTCCCGCTCTCGCCGGCAATGCCAAATCGTATGCGGAACGGCTTTTCAATTTCCCTCACATCGGCGAACTTTCACGCGACGATGTTTTCCGCGCCCTCCGGGAACCGGCACGAGCCGCCTCCGCCGACTTTACCGATGAAGCATTGGCAGAGATTTTCCGTCTTACCCGCGGCTACCCTTACTTTCTTCAGGAATGGGCGTATCAGGCTTGGAATCTCAGCGAGGTGCCGGAGATTTCCGCAGAAGTGGTCAAGGAAGCGACCCCCGCAGTAATTTCCCGCCTCGATGCCAACTTTTTCCGAGTGCGCTTTGACCGCCTGACGCCAGGCGAGAAGCGTTTCCTTCGCGCAATGGCGGAACTCGGCTCGGGACCGCACCGGACAGGGGATATCGCGGATTGCCTCCAAGTCAAAGTTACCAGCCTGGGACCCGTGCGAGCCAAACTGATTGCCAAGGGAATGATCTACAGTCCATCTCACGGCGACATGGCCTTTACCGTCCCGCTTTTTGATGAATTCATGCAGCGGGCCATTCCGGGAAACGATTGGAAATCAACTCCTGGCCGATAAGACGCTTGAGGCAAATGCTCACAAGAGAATGTTCTGTTTGACCGGTTCCGAATGGAGCGAAAGCGGGGCTAATTTTGGCAATCCGCTTGGAAATTTTGCCCCTGAGATGAGAAGTCGTGGGCATTCCAGTGTCGGAAATATAGATACAATTTTCGGACAAAAATCGTGCCCTCTCGTTTTCTGCCGATCATTATTTTCAATATTTGGCGCAACATTGCTGACACGCTGCTCAACGAAAAGGGGGGAATTCAATATGTCGGATAAAGTAGCTATTTTCCGACATTTTGGAATGAAGTTATATCAGAGCAGGCGGCATCCTTGACGTGCGCATGGACGCCATTTCTCGGCGTTTCCAGGGAGTGCGGCCGGCTGGAAATGCCTTGAAAGAATAAATGCGCGCAAAAACCTAAAAGACGCGCAACATGAAAACCTAAAATCAGGGCAACATCCTCTGACAAATCGGCCCGTTTGCCCGAACTGCTAAACCGACCACAGAGCGAAAACGGTGCTGCCGCCACATAGAGAAGTCGGATGATTGGTCACAATCATCGTTATGCTCTGATCATCGGAAAATGGTGCTTCGCTCGACCATCCGGTCCACCCCCAACGCGGTGAGCAGTTGGTCTTTGCGGAAGAGGCGATGTCTGCCGAGCTTATAACTGGGAAGCAGTCCCTGTTGAACATACTGATTGAGAGAGCGCAGAGGGATTCCCAGCCATGCTGCTGCTTCCTTCGCTCGGATGAAGCTGTCATCTGCAGTGGATGTTTCTTTTCTACCAGGGGGCACGATCACGGCGCGATTTGAGCGGGCAGCGTGGAAGAACGCGGCTGGTTTTCTGCTGAACCGCCATTTGTGAGACGAAAGCCGCATAAACACAGGGAGACGCGCCGGTCACAAACTGACCGGCGCGCCCGGGTGTCAGCCGAGTTTGATGCCGGTGTTGCGGATGAAGTTTTTCGCCTGGGTGACGATGACTTGATCCTGTTTTTCAGCAGACATGTTCGGGCTGATGGTGGCCTTGATGCTCTTCACCAGGTCGGCCTGTTCCGGCCTTTCGAGCCAACTTTTGACCTTCGCGGTGTAGTTCTGTTTCTGCTCCTGATCCTGCATTTTGCGCAGGAGGAACTTCCGCTCCAATTGCTCACGGGGGAGTTCCTTGACGTATTCGACCAGGCCGGGCTCTGCCTTCATGAAGGCGTCCAGTCGGGAATTTACTTCGGGGTTTATTTTGAACTGTTGTGTCAGCTCTTCTTTCTTTTTTGGTGATGCGATTGCCATTTTGACATGTTTGGTTATGCCGGACGTTTCGACCTTGCGGCCCCGTAGCCCGGCGGTTGGACGGTTTCGGTTATCGAAATTCAGGCTTTGGTAGCCCGGACTTGCGGGATGGTCTCTTCGTCCTCGTCATCGAGGGCTCCGTTCTGCAATCCGCCGATCTGCTGGATGACGGATTTCAGGAAGCGCTGAGCGATTTTTCGGGCGCTGAGGCGATGGATCTCCGCGTTCAGCATAGTTTGGACAAGCTGACTGGTGGGGACCCGGATTCCGGCTCTCTCGACGATTTCTGATGCCTCCGTGAAGGTGGCAAAGGTGTCCTCATCGAGGGTGACTGTGACGTTGGCTGGTTTGGTGGTTTTCATAGAGTGTCTTTGGTGAGAAATGCGTATTGCTTGCGGCGGAGGAGCGGTGCGGGGAAAAGCGATTCCCTTCGGCGCCGCTCCAAGGATTCGAGTTCGGCGGCGAATTCGTCATTCAGGCGCATCTGGGAAATGAGGAAGGCTTGGTTGTCTTCATCGTCCTCAGCGAAGAGGACGATCTCGCACGGGTCGGAAATCCCCTCCTCCTCCGGGAGCGGCGGCTCAACGAAGGAGAAGGCATCGTCGTTCGAGAATTCGGCGGGACTCGGAGACGGCGATGGACTGAAATCGGGTTGGCTTTTGAGGCGTTCAACCTCCTGCTGGAGTTCGGGCACCTTGGCGGCTTCTTGCTGCAAATCCTCCAGCCGTTTTTTCATGGCACGGTTTTGTTCGAGGAGTGCCTCTGCATAGGCCTTCTGCTGGGCGTTCCGTTGCTCCTCATCCGCCACTTGGTAAAAACCTGGCGAGGGGTTGGATCTAGCCACGGTCGGTCCCAGTGGCAGAGCGTAGGGTTCCGATGGTCGGTAATTCCAATCGGCGGATTGTTCCCGGCGATAGACAGTGTGACGTTCATGCATTTGGTCCGGGAAGCTCGGATCGGTGTAACGGCCCACCGGATACGCTTTTACGGTTTCCGGGACTCGCACGCCTGGCATTTCGTTTCGGGAGATGCCTTCAGCGGCGGAGCTGGAGGGGATTCTGACCGGCTTGCGAGTGGCGCAGGCGGAGCACATGGAGAGGGCGAGGATGGCGATGAGGTATTTCATGGGTTTGTTGGGTTGGATGCGGAGAGTCCGGTTGTGGCCTTTTGAAGGTCCACGGTTTGAGTGACGTAGAGGTAGAAGAGCGTCCCGGCGGGAACCCTGACGTAATACGGATCGTTCTTCAGACTCTCCAAAAGGCGCTGGGAATAGATCTGCCCGCCAGCTTGGATGCCTGCGGAAATCGCATCGGTGAATCCACCGTTTTGAATCTGGGTGGCTCCTCCGGTCAGAGGTGAAATCAAGTTCGTCGTCTCAGGAAACGCTCCCGCCCCCGCTGAAATCATGGAAGCAAGGACCGCCTTCGCCTCGGCAAATTTGTCGGAAGCGATCATGTAACCGCGAAGACCGGCAGAACCATCCGTTTCGCTCCAGCCTCCCGGCTTCTCCGCATCGGGGGCATAATCGAGAACCGCGCCCGAGAGAGGCAATTCCCGACCGTCTTGGAAGACGAGAACCCATTTCCTCTCGGAGCCAATCCGTTCACGGGCAGCCGCCTTCTGGGCAATTCCATGAACTTCCGCTCCTGCCGGAATGACCATGCGACCGTCATGCCAGACCTCCTCGGTAATAAGCCCGATGATTGGGGTCTCGATGTTGCTGGAATCCACCGTATTGACCAGTTCGCATCGGAGAAGCCGCCCGAATGGAAGATACGATTCGCTGCGAGCCACCTCCCGCGTAGCGAAAATGGCCTGGGGAATTGGCGGCGGTGGCTTGGGTGACGACGAAGGCCGCGCGGTGGAACTGTCTGCCGTTTTCGGAGCCGGGGCCGGTGGCCTTGCGGGTGGTGTGACTGGGATTTCCTCGGTGAAGCTGTATCCCTTCGCCGTCGTTGCCTGGGCAGGGACAGTGGGATTGATATCCCCAGTCGAGCGGTTGCCTTTCCCCGAGAAGAGAAACGCGAAGATCAAGGCACCTGCCAGCAGGAACAGGATCAGCCGACCGGCGGGTTTTTGAAAAAGTTCAGTCCAGAGTTTTCGAATGTTCATTTGAAGTCAGAGGTGGAGGTTTCGGCACGCACGACGAGCACGTTCCATTTGTTGTCGGGATCGAGATTGTTGCGTCCGCCCTGCCCGTTGCCGGTGATGGCGAAGAATGCCGGGGTGACGGACTTTGGCGGCATGATACCGGACGCATCCGCGAGCGATTGCGTATAGATCCGGTCTTCCAAGCGGACGGCCAAATCCTGCGGCTTGTAGTAAATGGGGCGGTCAGAGGTATTCTCCAGCTCCACGCGGAAAATCAGCGTGTCGTCCTGCTCGAACCGCCACACGTCACGAATCCGCACCGTGAAACCCTCGTAGAAATTTGTGATGCCCGGTGCCGCATGGAGAACTCCGGCCAAGGCATCCGGACGATTTGCCGCGAAGAGCGGATACGCCTTGGCTTTATCCATCAGGGAAAGCAGTCGCTCCGGCACAATGGAGACCCGCCCGCCATCCTTCCCCCTCCGTTCGTTCTGGTAGAACGTCACGTTGTAGAAAGGCTGATCCGAGGCCTTCAAATGCAGGACGTATGCCTTGCGGTTGAAAATCACCGTCAGATGATCTTCCGCGTCGGGTTTCAGCGCCCGGATGCTGAAATAGAAATTTCCCGGAGTGAACGAAATCAGAAACCCTGCGTTTTCCTGCTCCTGCGCTGCGACCGACTTTGCAAAGAGCCCGGAGATTTCTGACGGAAACATGACGGTGGTCGTCCCCGATTTCGACGCCACCGGAATTTCGTATATGACAAATTCATCGAGAGGCTTTTGGGTAATCGGCCCGGCGCAAAGCGCCAGAGGCAGAAGGAAGAATGCAAGGGTGCCAGTAATTTTCATGCGCCCAATTTGGCACAGAAAAACTCACCTCCTGCTCCCGGTTGGGAGCAACTTCCCATGGCCGCAGAAATACAAATCGCGCCCCAGGAGAACAGTCGAGATCTACGGCTTGCTTAAGAGGTCATCCAGCATTTCTCGGAACACCAAGGATGTCGGTTTCCAATCTCCGCGCATCGCTGATTCACCAGATGCTGCGTAATCACTATCCGGCCGGGGACGAAGTCGGACAAATGGCGGTAACCCATACCGCATGGCAAGGCTGTTGGATAGGAGCCTGGCAGTGCGTCCGTTCCCGTTCGCAAACGGATGAATCCTTACCCATTCCGCGTGA
>Ga0247836_1004605_pt1 | contig 17036 bp, 9 predicted proteins | sample LaCruzMarch2015__4_FD_187116 | JGI IMG/M metagenome (GOLD analysis project Ga0247836, IMG submission 187116) | Freshwater microbial communities from meromictic Lake La Cruz, Castile-La Mancha, Spain - LaCruzMarch2015_14m | ecosystem: Environmental > Aquatic > Freshwater > Lake | place: Spain...
GCTGCATCTACTGAACGCACCCGAGTTATTTCAAAAGCTATCGCACCGCCACGGCCGCTCGCGTCGCTTAAGCAACTCGAATCTAGAGCCAACCGAGGTGATTGACGAACTGTACCTTAGCACGCTTTCTCGCATGCCCAATTCTGCGGAACGCGACTTGATGCTGCAAGCGTTTACTGAGCTCGATCGACGGGCCGCGACGGAAGACGTTTTGTGGTCGCTAATGAACTCGAAAGAGTTTCTCTTTAACCATTAGGAAACCGCAACGTGTTGAAATTATCTTTGGGCAGTCCATCCCAGAATTGTCGCGGCATTTCCCGACGTCACGCGTTGCGGCTAGGAAGCTGTGGTTTGATCGGCGGCATGACGTTACCTCGGTTAATGGAATTGCAAGCCAAAGCCGCTGGTCCCAAGGGGCCGAAAGCAAAGTCCTGTATTTTTCTGTTTCTCGAAGGTGGGCCACCGCACCAGGACATGTGGGATCCAAAACCCGATGCCCCGGCTGAGATTCGCGGACCGTTTCAAGCGATCAGGACAAACGTGCCCGGTACATTCGTTACCGATCAATTGCCGCTGTGCGCGAAGATGGCGGACAAGTACACGATTCTGCGCAATCATGGTCACAATGATAACGGTCATTCCACAGGCTACCATTACGTGATGACTGGACGTCGCGCCAGTTTTGCGGACGGTGACAACCCGATTCCAAATAACGAGTTCTATCCCTCGTTTGGCTCGGCCGTCTCTCGGTCGTTAGGAGCACAGGGATCGCTGCCGCCCTACATCAATCTGCCTCACCCGATGCAAGGCGGAGGTCCAGGCTTTTACGGTGCCGAGCATGCGCCGTTTGTGATCGAAGCCGATCCTTCCCAACCCGACTTTGACGTCAAAGACTTGCAACCACCTATGGGATTGAGTGCGGCCAGACTTGGACTTCGCAAGCGGTTGCTCGCTGGCTTGGACACGCTGGAACGCCAGCATCAACAGGCGACGGGTCAAGCGATGACCACCTACTATGAAAAAGCGTATCAGTTGGTCGCGTCCCAAGCCGCCCGCCGCGCCTTTGACATCCACTCGGAATCGGAGAAGGTCCGCGATGCCTACGGACGCACGCAACTGGGCCAATGTGCGTTGCTAGCTCGAAGGTTAGTGGAAGCGGGCTGCCGGTTCGTCGGTGTCGACGCCCCGGGTTGGGATGTCCATTTCAATTGCTTTCCAAGTCTGAAGACCGATTTGATTCCGTATGCCGATCAAGCTTTCAGCGCCTTAGTCACCGACTTGGATCAGCGTGGACTGCTGGATGAGACGTTGGTGATTATGATGGGTGAGATGGGACGCACACCGAGGATCAACGCTCAAGCGGGACGCGATCACTGGTCTATGGCTCAAACCATTATATTTGCGGGTGGCGGTACGATCCCGGGACAAGTCATTGGTGCAACGGACAAACACGCGTCAGCAACCATCGGTGCGCCGGTGGGTGTCAACGACCTTTTGAGAACGATCTCCGTATTGATGGGGATCGATCCCGACCGAAGCTATCTGAGCCCCTTGGGACGTCCCGTTCCGATCGTCGACGGCGGCCAGGTTATCCAAGGTTTGATTTGATCTAAGCACGATGCGTAGACTGTTTGCCCAGATCGTTTACCCCAGCAGCCAAACGGCGAGGAAGTCGAACACCATGTCATCCATCACTGGCTCACTTGCTAATGTCCTGCGACACGTGAAGATGGTTGCTGTGGTCGTCGGCTGTTCGGTATTTTCGTTTTCGGCAAATGCCCAGCTCTCGCCGTCGATCGGGTATATGTATCCACCAGGTGGACAAGCAGGGCAAACGATCGAGGTAAGTTTAGGCGGCTATGATTGGACGCCCGATATGCAGGTTTTCGTGCGTCATGAACGCATTCAATTGGAGATCGTCGGCAAGCCCGGTCCCGTTGTTGTACCCGAGCCGCCCTATTGGTTCGGCAAGAAAGCGCGTCGATCCCCCTACAAACTGCCGCGTGAAACCAAAGCAAAACTGACTATCCCGGCAGACGTTCCACCGGGAGTTTATAAATGGCAAGCTGCCAATGCCAACGGTGCGACATCCTCTGGTCGATTTTCGGTCACTGCTGCCCCTAATCAGTTGGAGTCCACAGCGGCCGTGAATGTGATTAAGACATTACCGGTTTGTATAAGCGGTCAAATCAAACGAATTCGGGAAGTCGATCGCTTCCAGTTCGTTGCACAGACCGATGGCACGGTGAAGTGCACGTTGGTTGCCTCATCGATCGCATCGCCTTTGCGAGCAGTGGTCGAAGTGCGTGATGCAACGGGCAAATTGGTTGCAGAAGCGGCCGATACGGCGGGTGGTGACTTGAAGATTGCCTTTCGAGCTCGCGCTGGCGAGAGCTATATTGCTGCCGTGTATGATCTCGATTTTTCCGGAGATGGTTCTTTCGTCTATCAACTCACCATTGCGACCGAACCGGAGAATGCGGACGCAGCGGTGGCGATTCCGGCGGACGTGGCGAGCACGTTGAGTGTGCCTGCCGTCGTCGCAGGGGTCCTAGAGACAAAGCATGTCGCAGACCGATATCGCATGAGTGGTCAGGTAGGAGAAATCTGGGCGATCTCCGTTTCGGGTGAGAAAACAGGCTCGCACGTTGACCCAACTGTCACCGTGTTGGACGCTACGGGAAAAGAAATACAGAGCAGCGATGATTCGGAGGGTTCGACGGATGCCCAATTCGAGTTCAGCCCGCCAACGGCCGGTGAGTATGAAATCGTTGTATCCGATCTGTCAGGCTCTAGCGGATCACCAGCGGCAACGTACGAGTTATCGATTCAGCGTTCAGGGCCCGACTTTCAATTGCAAATCGCAGAGCTGCTCGCTGTTCGAATCGGTGGTAACGCAACTATTGAGTTGAAGGCGACTCGGCGGGGTGGGTTTACGGAACCGATTGACATCAAGTTTGTTGGGCTGCCTTCTGGAATGCGCGTTGTCGAGAACCTGCAGATAGCTGCGAAACAGAATTCGCTGAAGGTGGAAGTGAAGGTCGATGACAAATCAGCTGCAACTGCGGCGATGGTATCGGTCGAGGGACAGGCCGTGATAAATGAGCGCTCATTCCAACGAACCACGGCCCCGATGTTGATGTGCACAACGATTAAGCCGCCGTTCGAGATTGACGCCGAAGGCCAAGATGATGTCACCAAATGGCCACGCGGAACCACATTTCCAGCACCCGTCTTGATCGCTCGCAATCCAGAATTCAAGGGGGATATTTTATTGGAAATGACTTCCGAACAGGGCAGGCATATCCAGGGGATATCGGGGCCAGAGTTAAGAGTAGGGCCGACGGTAAGTCGCGTGCTGTATCCCGTTTTTTTGCCCGAGTGGTTGGAAACAACTCGGACTTCCCGGATGGTCGTGAACGGGGTTGCTCAAGTTGCTGACCCACAAGGTAATTTTCGTTACAGTCTCTCACGACAAAAAACGAGAATGGGCTTTCTTCCAATAGGAGCATTGCTGAAGATCTCGACAGAACCCGAGATTATGTACGAACCTGGGACAACCTTGTCGATTCCTGTTTCGATCCATCGTGACGCGTCCTTGAACCAGTCGCTGAAGTTGACTCTCGTTTCGGAGGGGGCTGAACCGTCCCCTTTTTCGGCTGCATCGCAAGACTATCCCCAAGACCTGTCTCGATGTGAGTTTGGTATCGATGTGGATAAGGGACTGATCACGAACAAGGAGTATGCGCTTACGATTCGCGCGACCTTAATGAAGGACGGGGAGTATCCTGTCGTATCGGAGACCACGGTCATCATCAGCATAATTTTGACGCAGTGAGGCTGTGATAGTCGCCTTTTGCTCCGCAAAAGTTGCGTTAATGACGCGTTCTTTCGCGGAGCGAAAGGCGGCGATGATAAAACCATGGGCGAGACGCCCATGCCACTTTCGAATGCCCCTGGGTTTATCCTCCCCGTACCAACCCTGATAAGGAACCTTCTCTGAGAAGTCGAGTTTGAAAGTGGTCAAAAAAGCAGGGTTTTCAGCGTTCGAGACCGGATCGATTGGTCGTTCTGAGTGTGCCGCGTTACGGAAAAGTTGCTTAACAGACAGGACTTTCGCTGCGCGCACTTTTAGCCCTTTCAACTTTCCGCTACTTGCACCTAAGTGCTTACACAAATGTCGTTAACGACGTTTGGGTTGCAACGGTGCCCCGCATCGGTCTCGAATATCAGTGACAAGCCACTTAATAGATCCGATATAGCAGTTCCCTCGGTGCATCCCGATCGTCGAGCGATTGCAAAGCAAAGTGGGTTACCTAGCGAGAGTCTTCGAACTATTCTCAACCAGTTATCCGGGGTGGTGTTCTGTTCGCAGTACAGAGATCATTATCATGCCAAAAGACCTCACCAGGGTTAAGATAACCAATTGATCGAAAGAGGTTTGCCACCAAAGAAGCGAAAGATATCAAGCAAGTTAAGAACTGGATCGAAAATGATTCGCATGAGCGACATTCATTGCCACGAACGACTCGGTGGACTGCTCAAGAGTTACCCACGCAGGGCAGCCTAATTCGAATCGTCTTCTCTCCGATCGACTTTATCGAGAACACCCGCTCGCGGTCCACGCTCACAGCGACGACATAGACCTTTATGCGGGTTTGAATGCATCGTCGATACGATTCTTTCGATCGCACACCAACTCGATCGCCTTTAATCGTCCTCTTTGATCTTGTCGTTTACAGTGACTCTCGAAGCGAATATTGTCGGAGCACAGTTTTTGCACAGGGGGGTCTGACCCCAACGAAGTTATAGCGGTGCCGTAAATATGTTGCCATAAATTTCACCCGACCTGACGCAAACGCATTAGGAAACTCCAGAATGTCTTTGCACTCTGCAATGCAGACTCGTCAGACAACTTCAGAATTTCCTTGCACTCTGCTGAGCGATTCACTCGCCCAATTTCTTTTTCGATCTATCGACGGCCCCTCCAATCGTAGGCATTCCAATCCAGTTGATCGTCATGCAGCAAGCCATAGAGGAGCGACGGAAACTTGTGGGACTGGATGAGCATATTATGTAGTCCTCTAACATATGACCGACCAAGGACCACTGCGTCCAAAAAGTCTTCGAATTGAAGCCACGTGGAAGGGTCAAATTTATTGAAAGTAAAACGGTTGTGATAGTTTCCGTCCCAAAATTCCTTGAATCTACTTTCGATCCGATCCAATGACCACCGATCCCCTACATCGAGATTGAACAATCCTTCCATCTGAACGCGACTTCCATCCGCTTCGAAACCATGGCCTGTGACACGAATGATCATCGGCTGCAGCCAAGTCAACACATCTGGGCAATCCGACCAGCCTGCATTATTGGGCAAAGACTTCTCAATAACATAAGCTTTTATCAATTGTTCTCTGCGGCCTGAGTTGATGTAGTTCTTGTACCCGTGCTTGACGTATTCTTTAGTGTCCTTCTGCCCAGGCACCAAGAAAATCTGCGGGTTCACGCCAGCCGCGTTGAAAGTGATCGCTTTGCCATTCGAGTTCATTGCGGCAGCAGCCGCTAAACCGCCTCCCAGCGAGTGCCCGGTGAACTCCCAGCGGAATGACTTAACCTCCTGCAAACCGAATCCGATTCTAAGAGCGGTTTCATGGTAATTGCTTGCTCCGGTCCACGCTTGCGAAACGTTCGTAACCCAGTCTTCCGAAAGGCCGGTGCTGCCTCTAAAAGCAATCACATATCTCCCGCCTCCTTCCTCTGGAGATTTGGTCTCCAACGAGTCGCAGTGGTCGAGATACACGACGACTTTGGGCGTCACTCCAGGAACCTCCACGGTTAACCAACCAATAAGCCAACGCAAGTAATCCAGCCTTTCCTTTATTTCCTTTTCGCCCAGACCATCTAATTCACTGAAAAAAGGATCACTTCGCAGTAGCTTCTCGACCTCTGCAGCGTCGAGCTTCTTGATTGCAAACTTAGTAGTACCGCTGCTGTCATGATAGACAGTTTGGGCGGCTCCGGCACTTCTGACGGCAGGATCACTCTGGAGGGCAGGCGGATACTCACCCAACGAGTCTTTAGCGAACATGTTTTCGTTTTTGCGGCGCACGGGCCTGATTTGAACGCTGTCGGTCACCCTTGTATCTATATTTTCTCCACTAAGAATGACCTTAATTACATCAGGTCGAGGTAGATCGTCTGTCGCTTTGACTATTGCTACTTCCCCAGTTCTGCCAGACCAGCTTCCAGTAAAGAGAGATATCCATACTGTTATAAGGCCATGTTTATTCTTAGAAAATCCCGACAGCCTCATAGGCTCCCCTTTAAAGATCCGTTCCGACTCCAAGACTGTCTTGTCAGATTTCCAGAATTCAACCCTTTCATTTGTACACGTAAAGGTGAGGAAGGAGTAGCTTCTCGAGTTTTCTGGTAAACTAGTTAGGTCGATAACCATTGGCACGAAGCTGTCATATGCCAATAAAGGCCCGCGGGTATTCTGGCCGATTAACTTCCCAAGCGCATACGGACTGTCCTCGAGATACTCATTCCAATCGTCTCGTTCAAAGTTTGGATTAACTCCTTCATCGTTGTCGCTATCGATATCAACATCGATTCCGGCAACATTCACCGTGAAGGAATGCGAAACCAATAGGTTCATATACTCATTGACGAAGTAGTCCGGAGTATTGGGCTTCCACGTCGCATAGACTTCAGTGCTACCCCTGTTGTAGCCCTCGATCCAAAGCGTCTCGAGACCGGTAAAGGTGTGGCCAATCTCGCCTTGGAGCCCCATGTATGGGGCAAAAAGCTTCTCTTTCTTAGGACTATCCCAAATTCGGATCACGGAAGGGTCGTAGAAAAGGCGTAGCACGCCATCGGAACTGAGCATCAGGTGACGCGGTGCACTCCCTTCATGTTTAACGCTCAAGTCGGCATCTGTGTGCAGCCAGTCGGGCTGCACTTGCCATAAACCACCAAGCTTAACGATCTCTGGGTCGGGGGAAGGAAGTTTCCGCTCGAGAAGGTCAACCACGGAGTTTGAATTGCTGTCGTTGTCGTTGCGTTCAACCGCTTGCCACAGATTCCACCGCCGATCCAGCCCGCTATCATCATCCGCGACCGTTAAAGTGAACTTTTCTCCGAGGCTGTCAAGTCTTTCAGTGTAAAACCGATGCTTGATATAATTGGTGTTCTCGCCTTTTGAATCTGCTGCCATCCATTCGGAAGAATAAGAGACTACGAAGTCCGTCCACGAGCGTTCCGTTTCGAGCGTCAGTTTAAACAAGTCTTTTACGCCAGGGTCCCAGAAATCGACCTCCACTTCGACATAATCTCGCCCTTTATCGACTCCGAATTTGTACTTCGGCGGTTCTTTGAACATAGGTTTGACATTGTGGACCAGCGCCCCGGTCCTGTGCGCTGACTCGTGCGTCGGATCTAAGTCCACTCCGACTACCACCTTCAGCTCGTCACGGGGCGTAGTGTTTCCGGGCCATGGGCCATCATCAAGTGCTTTCCATCGATGCCTGACGAAGCCGTTAGGCATTGCCGTTTGCGTCGAATACATCTCCCCGTCATCGATCATATCGTCAAAGTCGATGTCAGCCCAGATATTAACAGTCACGTTCTTTGGAGAGGATGAATGATCACCCTCCCATCGGACGTTAACATCGAAATCGTCGCCCTCCATGATCTTGGGAGTGTTGATTCCGACTCCCCAAATATCAACCTTCAGCTTGTTTCCCGAACCGCTCGGCGGCGAAGTAGGAGGCGGCGTGGGAGGGGTACCAGGCGGCTGGGGGAAAACTGGCGGCGTCGGTGGTGGAAGAAAACCCGACTCCCGACCCGATGGTGGAGAATACACCGAAGGAAGAAATGGTCCCATCTGGGCGAAATCAACGCTACCAACTGTCGCACGCTGCGGACCGTAGGAGTAACTCTGCACGGGCATGAACTTCTCCCTCGGCCCCACAAAATCATCGGCAATCGAGAAGCTACCACCGAGGGTGGTGCGAGACATTAATTGCCTTGGTTCGAGCCTTTCGAAGGCTAAGGGCAATTCCTTTCGACCGGTCTGCCGCACTGTGACAGCCGGCCGAAGGAGCCCTAGCTTGCAACACATAACCTTGAAAACATCGCGGTATCGAACGGAAGCCATAGGACTAGCCCTCGGAAGTGGAGACGGATTTTCTGAAGATATGTTAGATGGCAGAAATGCTAGCCAACGAACGAATTTTGCCCGAAGATATTTTTTGCGATTTCGGCAGTCAAGTTAATATCTCTTCACAATAGATTTATTCCTCCAAGATGCGGGCTCGAAACACCGACAAACTGATTAACAATAGAAGTCTTATACCACTCAGTCGGTCGATTTTGGTACCTACACAAGCGATTCAATCAGCTACATCCAGCTCCGAAACGCGTCCTATATAAGGATGAGGAACCATTGCTGTTAGCGATGTTCGCAGACGGCAATCTTGGCGGCTTCACGGTAACAATACCGGCCGTCGCTCCACTTTCGTTTCTACTCGTTGGAGCATTTCTATGTCACACATCGTGACCGTTCAAACTCCAGTTCGAGACCCGCTGGCTATTCAGTCGGCTTGCACGCGTTTGAAACTGCCGGTGCCAGTTTATTGGCCGGCAAAGTTATCTATTGGTGAGAAGACCGGCTGGGCTGTGAAGCTCACCGATTGGATACATCCGGTAGTCTGCAACACCAACACGGGTGAAGTCGATTTCGACAATTTCGGTGGCAAATGGGGTAAGCAGCAAGAACTGAATAAGTTCTTACAAGCCTATGCTGTCGAAAAAGCCAAGTTGGAAGCGCGTAAGGCTGGTAATACGACAACCGAACAGCAATTGCTAGATGGCAGTGACGCCTCTCAAATTTGCCGGGAGAATGTACTCCCGAGACGGATTTGGATCTTGTGCACTGACGAAGCCTTCAGCTAGCGATTTTATCAACGAATCGCTTGATAAACTATAGAGTAGCGATGATTGGACTCGAACCAACGACCCACGGCTTATGAAGCCGTTGCTCTAACCGACTGAGCTACATCGCCTTGTTTTTAGTGGAGGTATGGGGACTTGAACCCCAGACCTCTTGCATGCCATGCAAGCGCTCTCCCAACTGAGCTATACCCCCGTTTCTCACCTGGCAATCTCCCCCTAAGACAGGGGAAATCTCAGCCAAGTTCGCAAAAGAGTATCCTGGCCCCGCCACCTAGTCAAGTTCATCGTTCCTTCTTCCCAAAACCTTTGGTATCAGGTTGCTACCGAGGATTTTGCAGTCGCTTGCCATACGTCGCGAATCATGTCGTCTAATTCAAAGGATGGCCGGTACGGAATCGTCTCTTTCAGACGCGTCAAATCAGGAACTCGGCGGCGAATGTCTTCAAAATCGTCGTCGTAAGCCTCGGAATACGATTGGAATTGGATCTCGCACGCCGGATTCACGATCGCAATCACCCGCTTCGCCATCTCCAAGATCGAAATGGGAGTGTCCGCCCCAATATTGTAAATTCGGCCGAAGCTGCCCGGTGTATTCATCAACCCCACGACCGCCCCAACCACGTCGGATACGTGAGCGAAACAACGTTCTTGCTTGCCGTCGTCATGCACAATCAACGGCTTACCCGCCATTGCGGCCTGGATGAACCGTGGCAAAACCATCCCGTACGCCCCCGATTGCCTGGGCCCCACCACGTTGAAAAACCGGCCAATGACCACCTTCATCGCATTTTCCCGAACACAGGCTAGGGCCAAGAATTCGTCGATCGCCTTGCTCGCCCCATAGCTCCATCGAGGCTTGGTCGTCGAACCGAACACCAAATCGTCATTTTCGTTCCAAATCGACTTGGGGTTCTTCCCATAGACCTCGCTGGTACTGGCCAAGAACAGGGAAATCGGCCTACCCGTCAAATGGATCCGCCGAATTTCCTCCAGCAACAATTGAGTCGGGTAAATATTGCGATGGATCGTTTGGATCGGATGTTTGGCGATCAAGGCTACGCCGACCGCCGCCGCCAAGTGATACACCACATCCACCTCGGCACACACTTTCCCAATCAGATCAGCATTTCCAAGATCGGCATGCACGACATTCAGGTTGGGGTGGCTGAGCAAATGATCCAGATTGCTTTTCTGCCCTGTGCTCAGGTCGTCCACGATGGTGACGGAATGCTGTTGCTCCAAAAGCAATTCCGTCAAATGAGATCCTATGAATCCGTTTCCACCGGTGACGAGAGTGCGCATTTGCTAGCTTTATAATGATGTTGCGAAGGTGAAGTCCGACGAAAAACCGGTTGCCTAGGTCGGACGAGTGCAACGCCTTCGCAAGATTTAGCGAATACGCTGCCGCTACCTGGCAAACGATGCAAGCCAATCGAAAACCATTCACGCTTCGCGTCTAACTTTCCGATTGCTTAGTACTACGGTAAACTACAGACTCGGTTCGGCCAACACCTTCACTGGTGTAGGGACGCGACTTCTGCTGTCGACTATCGGTTCTATTCAGCGACAACGTCGGAATTACCATGAAAAATCACGCTAAGAACTTTTCTCAATTCTCGCAAGTCTCTCGGGCCAAGCTAGTAGCCAAACGCCTGTTTGCGTTGAGCCTGATGAGTGGGCTGATTTTTGGGCCCGCTTTTGGACAGCAATCCGGAAATAAGCCGAAGTCTCCGCCCCCAGCGTCTCGCGGGGCGAAACCCGGTCCGAAAATGTCGGAGAAAGAAAAACGAGAAGAAAAGGCGCGTGAGCTTTTTGCAGACGCCGCGAACGCCCAAAACAACGCCGCTTTTGAATTGGCGATTGAGCAGTGGAAGCGGCTTTTGAAGGAATTTCCAACGGACGCACTGGCGTCGAGCGCTCATCATTTTTTGGGTGTCTGTTATTTGCAAAAGGAGACTCCCGATTACGAACTCGCTATCTCCGAATTCAATGCTGCCCTCCAAGATACAGAACTAAAGCAGCGCGAGGAATCGCTCGTCAATTTAGGTTGGTGCTTGTACCAAACCGGCATGTCAGCCTCGGAACCATCTCGAAAAAAGACTCTCACCGAATCGGTACGAGTTCTGACCTTGCTTACGGAAAAGTATCCGGACGGCAGCTTCACGGACAAAGCTCTGTTTTATGCTGCGGAATCGGAATCAAGGCTTGGAAATCTGGACCGAGCCGCAGCGATTTACAACCAACTGGTTCAAAACAAAAACATGCAGTCGTCCTCCGTTCGGCCGGACGCTATCTTCGGCCTAGCGTTGACTTTCGACGAGCAGCAACAAACAAAACTTGCAAAAGAATACTACGATCTGTTTCTTGATAAATATTCTAAGCACGCATTGGCCCGCGAAGTGAAACTGCGTAGCGCCGAAATTGCTCTCAAGGACAATCAAGCGGAACAAGCTGTCGAGCTGCTAAAACAAGTGGTGTCTTCAAGCGAATTTGAAAAGAGTCCCAATGCGGACTACGCGTTGTATCGATATGGCTATGCCTTGGCGAAGGCGGGGAAGTTCAACGAGTCCGCAGAGGCCTACAAGAAACTTTCGGAGCTTTTCCCCAAATCGCAATTCTCACAAAATTCTTCGTTGGCTGCTGGCCAAACTCTTTTGCGAGACAAAAAATACGATGAAGCCCGGCAAACGTTCGAACGGCTATTAGCGGGCGAAGACGAGCGAGCTGTCGAAGCGGCTCATTGGATCTGCCAAATCGCAATCCTGAAAAACACGCCTGCGGACGCAGTGCCCGTTGCACGCCAAGCGTTGGCATGGGGTGTTCCTTCTCCAATGACAGTTCTGCTGCGTATGGATTTGGCGGATGGGTTGTCGGCTTCGAACGAAGGGCGCGAGGAAGCGAAGAAACTTTACGAGCAAATTGCGTTAGAAAACCCAGACGACCCGATCGCTCCTCGCGCAACCTACAACGCTGCCTTCGCCGCATTGCAATTGGGCGCTCAAGCGGACGCCCAACGTTGGAGCGAAGCATTTGCAAAACGATTCCCCAACGATCCGTTGGCTTCAGACGTCGCATACATCCGTTCGGAAGCCGCCCTTCAATTGGGGCAACATGAGTCGGCCGCGACTGGCTTTGAACAACTGATCGCTGCGGAACCTTCGAGCCCAATGCTGTCATCCTGGGAGCTGCGATTAGCAACCGCTCGTTACCTGAACGGCCAGTACGACGAAGTCGTTCGTTTGACATCCAAATCGCTAACCCAACAAAAAGATGCGCTGATCCAAGCGGAAGCATGGTTTCTGCAAGGTTCCAGCCAACTCAAGTTATCCAAGTTTCCCGAAGCCATTCAATCGCTTTCAAAATCGAACCAAACCAGCGCAACTTGGACACAAGCCGACGAGGCCTTGTTGATGCTTGCAGAAGCGTATTCTGCCAGCAACATGAAGGACCAAGCCAAGAGCACTTTGGAAAGACTTCTCAAAGAGTTCCCCAAGTCACGATTCAAAGCCCAAGTTGAGTTTCGACTCGGACAGCTGTCTGCAAGCTCCAATGATTATACGAAAGCACTTAGCTACTACGACTCGGTTCTATCATCGACCAAGGACAAGTCGTTGATGGATTATGCAACGTATGGCAAAGCCTTCGTTCTGATCCAACAAGATCAATTCGAAACGGCAAGTGAGCTTCTTCAGCCGATTGCCATCCCCAGCAGAAACGATGGAGTAGGAATCGAAGCTAGGATCGCCATGAGTATTTGCCAAAGGCAATTGAATCGATCCTCAGACGCGACCACTCTTTTGAAGCAACTGCAAAAAGAAAAGCTTTCTAAAGATCAGGCGAACAATGTAGCGTACGAGTTGGGCTTGGCTCAAGTTGCATCGAAGCAAATCGATCAAGCCATTGAAACTTTTCAGGCGTTGATTCAAACCTCGCCTCAGTTCCCGCTGCTGGACAAAGTCTACTATGAACTTGCTTGGGCTCAGAAAGCCAATGGGGATACGGTCAAAGCCAATGAAACCTTCCGTCAGTTAACCACGACCTATCCCAACAGTTCGCTCGCAGCGGAAGCCTTCTTCCATGTTGGGCAATCGGAGTACGAGAACTCCAAGTACGATCGTGCCATCAAAGCATACACGGTTGCCGCAACGCGCAGCGTCGACGTGGCTTTGCTGGAGAAGTCGACTTACAAACTTGGCTGGGCCTATTTCCAGCAGCAGCAATACGATAAGGCAATTGAGCAGTTTGCAAAACAAGCGAAAGACTTCCCTCAAGGAACCTTAAGCACCGACGCTTCTTTCATGATCGCGGAAAGCCTACTGAAATTGCAAAAGTATGCCGAAGCGTGGCCGCAGTATGAAGTCACACGTTCGAAGTTGGAATCGGACAAATCAAGTTCCGTGAGCAATCAAGTCAAATCGCTGCTTTATCTGCACGGGGCACAAGCTGCTCGCGAATTGAAGAAGTGGAAAGATGTCGAAAACTGGGTCGGTGCGTTGCAGTCCAGCGTACCCGATTCTCCTCATCTTGCCGTCGCCAAGTACGAACTGGCTTACGCGAAACAAAATCAGAAGAAACCTTTGGAAGCCTTGCAACTGTACAGCGAAATCGCGGAAGAGCAACGCAACGAAGTGGGGGCGAGATCGCGATTCATGATGGGTGAAGTCTTTTTCGCCGACCGAGAATTTGCAAAGGCCATTTCGGAATTCCAAAAGGTGATGTACGGCTATGGTGGAACGCAAGCCCCTGAGGAAATCAAAAACTGGCAAGCACGGTCCGCCTTTGAAGCCGGACGGTGCAGCGAGGTTCTAATTTCCGACCAAACAGGAGACAAGCGGAAAAAGGCTATCGATATCGCCAAGAAGTTTTATGATTTTGTGATCAACAATCACGAGACTCATACACTCGCCAAACAAGCGCAAGATCGTATCGCTGAACTCGGCCGGATGTAAGGCTGTGACAGACTGGGAGCACAGCCAGCTTGCCATGGCGGCTATTGCAGCCATTCATCGCAATCTACCATGGCCGAGTTCCAACAATTCAAACTCTAACGATCAATGCTCGTTCGAACTCCCAATTCATTGGCAGCGCATCGCTTCCTCCGGGTTTAGCGATTCGTCGATCTTCCAGCTAAAATTGGAACGTGGTAGCTTTGCGGTTCGGAGTTGGCCCAACACCCAGGCCAGCGTGGACAAAGTCGCGTTTTGGGAAAGACTCCAGCGCAGCGAAGTGTTTCGACCTTTCCCAAAGCTTGTTCCCTGGATCGGGTATTCTCACGAACAAATTCTTTTGTTCCCTTGGGACGGCAAGCTTTGGTCCCTTTCGGAGTGGATCGATGGACGTCCGTTTCAAGAGTCGGACTTGTCGCTTGATCGAGTTCGTGAACTGGCGTCGATCTTAGCAAAAATTCACATGGTAACTCTGGAGTCTTCGGCTCCAGAAGAGCCATTCCTTTCACCCGGACTTCGAAAGGATCCGCAGGACCTGAATCGATCAAGAACCTTGGTCGAACGTACCAATTTCTTGGATCGGGTTAGCCGCCATTGGGAAGCCAGCATTCTGGCTTCGGACTTTTTCCAAAGGCACGGCCTGGTAACTCCCTTGATACGATGCCTCGCAAAAGTTGATGAATGCAAGAAAACCTGGAGGGAACAACTGGAACAAAGCAGTCAGGCCGATCGCCGTTATCATTGGATTGTTAGGGACCTGTGGTACGAGAATGTGTTGGTTCGGTCCTCGGGGGAATTTGCTTCGATTGTGGATCTGGGGGCCGCAAGGTTCGACTGGCCAGGGTTAGATTTCGTCAGGCTTTTTGGAAGCCTTACGGCGTTGGCCTGCAATCAGGCCTGCGGCCGAATACCAACCAGGGATTGTTGGGAAAAGGCTTATGCAATCTACACGTCCAGTCACCCCAGGCATTCGCTTGGTCCAGTCAACGAGTGCATTATTTTGAATGAAATTGCGACAGTTCTGTCGCTTGCACAATGGATTCAGTGGATCGAAAATAGAACCGTCAGGATAGGGTGCTTCGAAGATGAGAATCGCGTCGCGCGATGGATTCGGCAGTTGTGTCAGTCAGCATCGGTGATGCCGTATTGAGATTTTTCGTAGCATCCCTCGCTGACGAGCAGTTTCGATTAGAATTTGGGGATGGGCATGTAACCGCGCACGTCTTTTTCTATGTTCCTTACGTTGGACTTCCGAATTGAGTCGCAAAAAAACGAAGAGCTTACCTTCGAAGGTAGAAAAGCCAAGTTTAGGCAAAATTGGATGGCTGATCACCCTTGGTGCTTTAGGTGCTGGCGTTTATCTGTTAATTGTCTTTCTGTGGCCTTTTTTTTGGATTGGCCGAAGTGCAACGTCAGAGGATTCGTTAAGCACTGGGCGCAACTTTAACTTTGACGAGACCCCCGAAGCGAAACCCTCCATCGAATTACCGACGGACATGACTTACGAAGGGCGGGCAATCGAACAAGCGAGATTGCTTGAGTCCATAGCGAAGGTTGCGAGCGAGTATCCTGATAGCCATCTTGTTTATCACATCGCCGGGATTGCGCTTACGGAGGCATCGCAATTTGAAAAAGCAATTGAAAACCTTGAGAAGGCGGTAGCTCTGGATTCGAAACAGGTCGAGCCTGTGCTGATGCTGGCCGATGCATACGTGAAGTCAGGAAAGCAAGAGAAGGCAATCGAGACACTGAATCAAGCCTTGATGAACGGCTTGGCATCTGCCTCGTTATTTCTTGCTTTGGGGGATACATTTGCTCAGCTAGGCAGAACGGACGACGCCATCCAAAATCTTGAAAAATCTAGGGATCTAGATGCGAAAAATGTCAAAACGTATCGATATCTCGCGCAGGCGTACGTGGACGCCAGCCGATTTCCTGAGGCTGAACAAGCGGCCGCCGCAGCGATTCGGCTCGGCGGTGGAGAAGCTTCGACCTACACGCTTTGGGCACTTTCTTTAGCAAGGCAAGGAAAGTCAGAAGAAGCCAAAAAGGTCCGAAGCCAGACGCCCAAACGGGAAGACCCTCCCGAGCAGGACCAAGACATTTTGGAGAAGTCATTTCTTGAGGCTACCAGCCATCATTATGCCATGCTAGGAAATGTCTGTGCCGCAAACAAATCCTTCGAGGAAGCGGAGAAATATCTACTACAAGCTTTAAAGCTGGATCCAAAATCAGTGATTAGTACCGGGCTGTTGGCCGATCTGCTGCAGCGTCAGGGGAAAAATTCAGATTGCTTGGTGGTATCCAAGCGGTTGATCGACATGGAGCCAGATCATGTTGTGCATTACTGGAATCTTGCAAACCTTGCGATGTCGGCCCGCAATGTTTCTTTGGCCGAAAAAACATTGCTTCAGGCAACCGAGATTGATTCGTCAGGAACATCGGATTTATTGATGGCACAGCTGTTAATGAATTTACGCAAATCAGAAAACTTGGTGAAATACGCTCGGCAAGCAGTCGATCGACTGGGAACGGTGGAAGCCTATGTGGTACTGATCAGTGCATTGCAGGCGACCGGTGAATCGAACGCAGCGCAACTGGAGTTATTGAAAGCTCGAAAAATCGCGCCCAACGACCCAAGACTGGCAGGTTAAATTCAGTATGGGGGCCTGAACTAGGCAGACAGCCGAATCGGAGTTGGAAATTCGATCAAGAATTTTGTCCCTCGACCTACCTCGCTTTGAACAGCGATCCGCCCACCGTGAGCCTCGATGATTTTTCTGGCTGTTGGCAGACCAAGGCCGGACCCGCCATGCTTGGTCGAATAAAAAGGCTCAAACATTCTCATAGCGGTGACTTCGTCCATGCCACCGCCAGTATCAATCATTTCCATAGCGATCCCGCCTGGAACCGAACAGGTTCTCACCAAGAGCTCACCACCTTCGGGCATTGCTTCCATGGCATTTTTGACTAAGTTCAACAAGGCAGCCTGAAGGGAATCGCTGTGGAGCTTCATGTTGGGCAAGCTGGAATCCAAATAGGTTTTCAGATGAATACCACAGCGGTCTGCTTGGGCCTTATACAGTAGCAGAACCGCTTCGATGTTATCATTGAGCGAACCCGGGGTCATAT
>Ga0247836_1004620_pt1 | contig 16981 bp, 15 predicted proteins | sample LaCruzMarch2015__4_FD_187116 | JGI IMG/M metagenome (GOLD analysis project Ga0247836, IMG submission 187116) | Freshwater microbial communities from meromictic Lake La Cruz, Castile-La Mancha, Spain - LaCruzMarch2015_14m | ecosystem: Environmental > Aquatic > Freshwater > Lake | place: Spain...
GATTTTCTCAACACGCAAAGTGACAACAAGCGTGAGTGTCTGGGATGGGCAGACAATTGCTCTGGGCGGGTTGATTCGGGAAGATATCCAGAAGACAAACGACAAAGTTCCCATTCTTGGCGACATTCCGCTTGCAGGAAGGCTCTTCCGCTCGAACGTGGATCAGAAGATCAAGCGCAACCTGATCATCTTCGTGACGGCCCGGATTATGGATGCCGAAGGGCGCCCGCTCCGTCAGGACGACACCGACCAAGAGGAGATCGTTGAGCCGCTTGGCTTGCCTGCCGATCTTCCACGTCCGTCCTATCAAGAAGCCAGCAAAGGCGGCTACGGAAAATAGGGTGCCATTCAAAGCAGGTGCTGCCCGGGCTCTGGGACCGCTGGCGTCCCGCCGGCTTCCTCCTCACTCATCCTTGCAACTTTCGGATATGCGCACGCGTTACCCAGCACCCCTCTTGACCGCAGGCGGCCTTGGGCTTATTTCTTGAATGTGACTGACGACCGCATTCCTTTGTTTTCCATTTTTCGGAAATGCGTCCCGTTGGGCGCAGCAGCCTGCTGCCGGATGGTGTTTTTGGTTGCCCTCACTCTGGCATTAATTTCGACGCGTGCCTCTGCCGAAGCCCGCGATGCGGGTCTTGCTGCCGGCAGGCCGCTTGCTCCGGTTTCCGCCCGGTGGCGTCCCGAGCGGCAACTGAGCCCGCTCCCGGTGTGGGCACCGGGACCTGTAGACCTCCAGGAAGGGCAAGCAGTTTTCCCGCTTCCGGCCCGGTGGCAGCAGCCTGCGATTGACCGCTATATTCTCACCGTGGTTTTCGAAGACGCTGAGGATTCCGGTCCCACGGTCGAGTGGCGTTCGGCAGGCGGAGTGGTCACACGTCTTTCCGATGGTCTGGGTGAAGGGGGGGGCGCGTTGGGTCTCCATGCACGAACGGTTGTTCTTCCCGATGCGATGACGCGTGACGGGGGAGCCGTCGTTGTTTCGATGCCCTGGCGTATGGAAGGTTTGGTCAGTGCCTCCGTCCAGCCTGCGCGGGATGTGACCATCGCCGTTCCCGGTGCGGGATTTCATCCCGGGATGGTTGAGCGGGCGGGTGTGGCGGTTGCCAGTGAGGAACTCGAAGGGCGTGAGGTTCCTCCCTCAGCGGGCGATGTGAGGGAGGGGCCGGTTGTGGAAGCGGAGCTTTCTGCCAACATCGAAGCCTTGGAACATGAGTTGGAATTTCTTGTTCCGATGGAGGGGGAGGTGGATGGGGCCATTTTATATTCCGAAGCCCTCGGTCTGGATCCCGAGGCGCGGGTGGATGTCGAAATCAATGGCCGCAAAGCCGGCGAGATGAATTCTGCGGCATTTCGTCTGGACGATCCAACCGCCGGGGTCGATTCATCCGGCCGCCTGACCATTGCGGGATGGCGCAAACATTCGCTCTTTCTACCGGCGAGGCTATGGGTTCGCGGCGAAAATTCGATTGTGCTTCGCTATCGACCTCCGTCCCATGGTGCGCGCTCGGTCTACCCGGTTTCCATCAAAAACACGTTTTTGCATGTTTTGTTCGGGAGTGGCGGAGCTGTTGCGGCTGCTCCTTCCGGTTCCGGTCGTGGCATCGCAACTGCAATCTCGGAGCCATGGCCCGTGAACCTCGATGAACCGACTTCTCCCGATTTTTCTTCGCCGATCGCCATCGTGGATGAGCCTCCGGTTTTGCCCCTTGTGGTAACCGCCCCTCCGCCGGCGAGGGAGACTCTTCCTCTTGTTACCGTCCGTCCTGAAGCTCCCTGATCTCACGCATTTCTGTCATGATCCTTCCCCGTAAATCCGACCTCCGGCGCTGCTCTTCTGGTTACACACTCTTCGAGATCATGTTGGTGCTAGGCATTATCGCTGTGCTTGTCGGCTCGGCGATCTACATGCTCGTTGGCAACGTGGATGTCGCAAAAGAGCAGAGGGTGGATGCCGATATTCAAGCCATCAGCACCCAGCTCAAGACTTACGAGATGCTGAATTATAAAAAGCCAACGTCAGCTCAGGGGCTCGAAGCACTGGTTGAAAGGCCGAGCGTTGATCCCAAGCCCCGCCGGTGGAAGCAATTGCTCCAGGCCGTGCCGGTTGACCCATGGGGCAATGAATACGTCTACCGGAATCCCGGAAAATTCAATCCTGACGGCTATGATCTCTACTCTTTGGGTGCCGACGGTCAGGAGAGTGATGACGACGTCGGTAAGGGGAATTAAGAACCGGGGAGGAATTTGCCCTGAGAGCGGATTCTGCCCGCTTCCTGGGACTCTCTCTCCTTCCCGTTTTGAAGGCGCATTCACTTTGCTTGAGGTCCTTCTGGCGCTCGCGATCACGGGCCTCATGGCTGCGATCACAGTGCCCCTCCTGCTGAATTCTTCAGCGACAGTCGACCAGGCGGAAGAAGATGTCCGGGGTTTGGCGCGCAAGGCCCGTGCATCGGCCATTGACTCCGGTGAAGCCCGGTGGCTGGTGATCGGGTCCACAGGGATCGAGTTTCTGGGGAGCGGGGAGATTGCCACACTTCCGAAGGGGTGGACCCTTCAAGTCCGCCGGAGCGGCGAGGCCCGATTCCGCAAACCAAGGAAATCCGAAACTTTCGAATTCAATGGAGAGGGCATTTGCGAGCCTTTGTCATTGCGATTGCAGGGTCCGGCGGGAGATATCGAAATGGGATTCGACCCCCTCACTGCGCTCGAGCCGCCAACCTCCTAATCCATGAACCTAAATCCCGCAGTTGAAAAACAGCGAGGGGTGACCTCAGACCATTTTCAACCACAACCGCAGGCGAAGCCGAAGATGGACGGCCACTATTTGTTCCAATGCCGCCGTCAAAGGACACGGATAGGCACGGATGCTGAATTCCTGCTCTTAATCCTAATCCTAGTCTTAATCGATTCCCTCACAGCAGTGACCAAAGCTCGGATTACGATTACGATTACGAGTAAGAATGGCCACCTGCCTCACCCACTTTTGATCATATCCGTGCCTATCCGTGCCCATCCGTGGTTATATTTCTTCAGAAAATTCAGCCCTCCCACTCACCCCTTGGGTGATCCCGGCTCACCGGCTTATTCCTTCATACCCCGGTTATCTTCATTCCCTTCCAGACCTTCATGGTGATTCCAACTGCAGTTTATAGGAGGAGGCACCGACTCCCATCAGCCGGCCTATCGAATTCCGGCTTCAGCCTTTTCGAGGCATTGATCGCGATGGGGGTCTTTGCACTCGCCTTTGGAGGGCTGGCCCTGGCTCTGGATTCCTCGATCGGGGCCGGGGTCGAGGCCAGGAACGTGGCTCGCATGCGGAGGGAACTTGAGAGCCGGATCGCATTCTGCATGGCGGTCCCCCCGGACCCGGGTACCCGCCGTGTGATTGAGGCCAAGGATAATCGAGGTGTCCGTGTGGAGGAAATGTTTGAACCCTATCTCGTGAAGACAGCCGAGGGAATTGAACTGCAGGACTTGTGGAATCTGACGATCAAGGTGGAGGCAGACGGCTTGCAGGCGGAGGCGGAGACCGTGGTTCTGCGTCAGGGCGGATGAGAGCGTATCGCCGGTGCAGGGCATTCACTCTCATCGAGACCGTCCTGGCCGTTGCGCTCTTCGGGTTTCTGGCTGGGGCCATCTACATGGTGTCGACCGCTGCGCTGGACGCGACCCGCATCACCCTTGAGGAGCAGGTTTCCCAGGAACGTCTGGGTTCCTTCCTCCGGGCCAGTCGCAACGCCTTTGTGAATGTCCCGGCTTCCGGTGAGGTGTTTCTGCGCTTTGAAACGGGAGGCAGCGCCGCGATCCCGGAATTGGTCTTCCGGGGAGCCGGCGTTTTTTTTGGAATTCCCGGCCTCGCGGGAGGGGAAGTCATTCTCTCGGCTCCCCCGCAAGCCGATGGCACGCGCACCTTTTCGTTGAAGAGAATTCCGCCCGCGATCTCGGGCTCCGAGCTCGAGGCAGCCCGTAAAGCCGCCGGCCTCCCGCTCCTGCCACGCGTAGAGAAAGTCGAGTGGGCATTTTTTTCTCAGCAGGAATGGCGCGAGGAGTGGCCTCAGGGCTCGGGTCGTCCAGAATTGGTGAGGCTTCGATTTTTCCGCAGGGACGAGCCGGAGTTCCCGGTCGAAGCGGTCTTCTGGATCCCACCCCTCGAACAGGGCTCGGGCGGCTCCCAGGGAGGCGGCAGTGTGATCGATACCAACACTCCATGAACCGCCGGGGAATCGCGCTTCCGCTCGTACTCTGGGGTGTCGCATTTCTCTCGGGAGTCGTCATTCTCGTTGCAGTGCGGATTAATGAGCAAATGGAGGATGAAACCCGGGCAGAGAAGATTTTTCATGCCAGGATGCTGGCTTTGAAAGGTCTGGCCATTGCGATGCACCCCGATGTGCAGGAGAGTGACCCTTTGCTGGCCGGGGGAGATCCTGAGTCGGAGGGTTTTCGCGTGCTGATCACTGACGAGGCCGGTCGCATCAATCCGAATTTCCTGATTGGTTCGGGCGACAGGGATTTGCTTGGAACACTCTTTGCCGCATGGGAGGCTGATCTCCGGGTTTCCGACGCCGCCATCGATTCCCTCGCCGACTGGATCGATCCCGATGATCTCCGGGGACTCGGTGGCGCGGAGTTTCCCGAATACAGAGCCGCAGGAATTCAGGGATTGCCGCCGAACGCGGATTTGGGCGATATCCGCGAGATGGAATCAGTACTGAATCTTCGTGATGTATTGGCCGCCAAAGAGGGATGGCGTGACTATTTCACTGTCTTGCACGAAGGGAAAATTAACATCAACCATGCAAGCGACGGAATCCTCGAGGACGTTGCGGGGCTTATTCCCCGCCAGATTGAGGGCATCAAAGCCTACCTGGCCGGACCCGATGGCCTCCCCGGCACGGTGGACGATCAGGAATTCGAGGATATCGATCAGGCCGTGGCCATCGCAGGGAGTTCTGGAACGAATGACGCTCTCGAAAAATTCTTCGGAACCGGGGGGAGTGTGCGACGGATCGAAAGCACAGGATTCGCCGGAGGAGTGAAGCGCACGGTTACAGCCGTTTTGGACGGGGACCGTCTGCTCGAATGGGAGGAGCGATGAGCGCGAAGCCTCGGCCGGTTCCGGCTGTCTTGCGGCCGGGGAGCGAGGGTTGGGAGTTCTGGCGTTTCAATACAAAGGGAGAACCGGTTCGTGAACCTGAGCAGAATGCATCGAGGGTGGCTGATTTTACTGTCGCCGCCCCCACCCGCACGTTTCTTGCTCTGCCTCTTTGGATCGCTCCCGCCGGAGATCCTTCGGAACTGGTGGGCCTGGAATTCGCCGCCCGCCATCTTTCCCGCAGGGGACATCAGGTCGCTGCGATCGAAATCGAACGTGATGCCGACCGGGCTCTCGTTCTCGGAGTGCTTGCAGCGGACGACCCCGTGCTCGAGGCCATCCACCGCCGGGCTGCCGCCTATGAGGCGCCCGCCCGCCTCCTGGATACGGGAGACGCGGATTTGGCTCTCTGGAAAGAAGACGGCCAAATTTGTTATGCCTTCTTCCGCAAGGGAAAGAATGTATACTTTTCTGCGACCGGGGAGCCCCTCCTCACTCCCGACGCGGCATCGATTGTTGTGCGCACAGCACTCAGGCTGCATGCCGAAGATGTCTTGCAGCATTTGCCGGAATCCGTCGTGCTCTTCGGAACATTCGATGCCGGGGAAAAGGAGGCTTTGGAGTCGGCAATGGGCTTCGCCGTTGACCTCCAACCGGCGCTGCCTCCTCCCAAACTGCCCGAACCTGCCGCCGATCTGGCTCCCCCCTCGGCGGTCTCCCGGAGGGAGAAAAAGCAACAAATCAAAAAAATCGCGCTCATTGCCGCGTTAGCGGCCGCTGTTTACCTTCTGGTTGCCTCGATCGCGGGTTGGTTTTACGTCTCAGGGGCCTTTCGTTTGTCGAAGCTGAAAGCCGAGGCCGATGCATTGCGCGGGCCGGCCACGGAGGCCCGCGCAGCCTCCGAGCGTTGGAAAGCCATCCGGCCTGCCGTGGACCCCTCACTTTTTGCGCTGGATGTGTTTGCTGCTGTGGCGAAAGAAATTCCGGCTGACAACGTGCGCTTCACTCAATTCACTTACGGGGGAGGAGTTGTTCTTGTCGCCGGTGAGGCGGCTGATGTTTCTCAGACTTACGAACTCATCGAGCGGCTCAAAAAATCCCCCCTGCTTTCGGAGTTTGACTGGACGGCCCGCCCGCCTGAAATCGCCGCGAAGAGTACAATCCGTTTTCAAATCGAAGGGAGGATGCCCGATGCGGCCATTAACACAAACTGAACGTCGGCTTCTGATCTTCATGGCGGGTGCCGTGTTTCTCGCCCTGAACCTCGTAGGCATGAGGATCATTTCCGTAGCCTCAGCCGCACAGAAGCAGCGGGAGGCTTCCTTGCAGGCGGAAATTGCCGAAGGGAAGGACTGGATGCTTGCGGCGGAGCTGATCGGTGAAAAAGGAGAGAATATCCCCCAGCCTCCCTCCATGGGAGAAAAAGCCGCGACTTCCTCCCTGCTCGCAGAGCTTCGGGCTGCCGTTCAAGAAGACGGACTCACCATCGTTGAGGAATCGCTTCCTCCGGCACCGGAGGGGCTGCCAGAGCGGGCGGTTTCCTTGCGTCTTAAACTCTCAGGCCCCTATTCCGGCTTGGTCCGCTTCCTTTTCAAGGTTCAACAACCTGGCAGCTGGCGTTCGGTCGAACAGTTGATTCTGAAAGCAGACCCGGCTCCCCAAAATGTCCTCGCGGAGATGGAGGTTCGGCAGTATTATGGTGAATTGGCTTCTCCAGGCGGAGAGCCTCCGGCCGAAGGCCCAACTCCATGAGCTCAAATTCCGATCAGATCGTCATCCTGCCGATCCGCCTCCTTTGCGGGTTGGCTGCGCTTGTCTGCGCGGGCATTTTGAACGCGGAGGACCCCGCCCCGGAAACTGCGGAGCGCACCATGGCTTCCTTTGAATTCCTCTTTGCCAGATCACCTTTTTCTTTGCCGACGGCTGAGGAATCTTCTCCGCTGGCTGACCGGTATGCCCTCACCGGCGCTGCCGCCTGGGGAGGGGAGCAACGCGTTTTCATCCTTGATCGCACTTCCCAGCAGCGGCACGTCGTTTCGCAGGGACAGGGCGGAGGAGATATGCTTTTGCTGGAGTTCCTTCCTGAAGCAGATCCCCGCCAGATGCGCGCCCGCGTCCAGATTGCCGGTCAGGTTGCAACACTTGCCTTTGCCGAGACGCCTGCTGCAGCCCCGGTCGTGCAGCAGCCGAATGCCCCGCCTGTCCAGCAAGGAGCTGCAGCAACTCCTGGCGGCACCCGCACGCCGGCTGTCGCCACCGGAGCTGTCCCCGGTCAGCAGCCTGTGCGGCGCTCCATTATCCGGCGCAGGCCCGTCTCGGGAGTTCCACCACCGCCCGAATGAGAACGTGCCTCCTAGCCATCGCTTTTCTCGCGCTTCCGCTGACCGCGTTGAGGTCCCAGGCTCCTCCTCCCGCAGCCCCGGCTCCTGACACCGTAAACCTGCAGTTCCCCGGGACTTCGATCTTCGAGGTGCTCGTTACCTACGAGCAACTCACCGGAAAACGCCTGATCCGGGACTCAAACCTTGCCGGCCCCAATCTGACCATTATGGCCTCCCAGCCAGTGAGCAGAGACGAGGCCATCCGGCTGATCGAGAGTTCCCTGCTGCTCAACGGCTACAGCCTGGTCCCCGTGGACGACCAGACCGTCAAGGTGCTGGGCCCGAGTCGCGCCCCCCGCACGGAGGGATTGCCCCTCTATACTTCCATTGAGCAGTTGAAATCCACCGGCGACAAGGTGATCAGCTTCTTCCAGCCATTAAGATTCATCACCCCCGAGGAGGCCTCCTCTGTTCTTCAGGGCGTCGTTCAGGTCAACGCCTACGGATCGATCGTGCCGGCTCCTTCAGCCAATGCCCTGATCATCACCGATAAAACCCCGGTCATCATCAAGGCGCTTTCGCTTCTTGAATTGATTGACCGCGAGCCGGCCCAGGTGGTGACCCGTTTTATTCCCCTCAAGCGTGCCAACGCGGAGAAGGTTGTGGAAACGCTGGAAGCGATGTTTGGTGCACCAGACACCGAGCGCAAGCCGGGCACCCCGGCCGCCACCGGCGGAAATGCACCGCCGCCACCTGCCCAGGGCCAACAGGCTCCCGTCGCCAGCACAAGCGGTCCCATCCAGTACGAAGACCGGCTCCTCAGCGGCAAGGTGCGCTTCGTCGCCGATGTCCGTACCAACCGCATCCTCGTCATCACCCGCTCGGAAAATTTCCGGTATGTGAGTGAAGTCATATCGCAGTTGGACGCCGCAGGTTCGTTCGAAGAACCCTACGTCCGCGCCCTGAACTACATCTCGGTCAACGATGCCTTCCCCGTATTGCAGGACTTGCTGAGCGACCCTGACAGCGACGAAGCCACAACGGCTGCCCCACAGGCAACGCCCAGCAATCCCTTCTCCCAAGGCGGCGGTGGCGGCGGAGCCGGAAGCACCAACGGGGGGGACAGTCTCTCCCGCCCGGACCGTCTTTCCGATGAGGCTCTTCAGAGCCCTCCTCTCTCCGCAACCGTCGGCTTCATGCAGTTGATCGGGGATACGAGCGCAAATACTCTCATTGTTTACGGTCCTCCCGATGGCAAAGAGCGCGCCCGGCAGATTCTCGACCTCCTCGACAGACGCCCGAAGCAGGTTTATCTCGCAGCCGTCATCGGCCAACTCCGCGTGGGCAAGGGACTCGATTACGGTGTCAGTTACCTCGTCAAGTACCAGAATTTCAAACCGCTCCAGTCACTGATTGGCAACTCGGACACCAGCGGTGCCGCGGCCTCGTTCCTGAGTCCCCGGATTTTTCCCGGAGTCGATGTCCTTCCCGATCCATCGAACCTGCTCAGTCCGGATACCTTTGCCGCGCTTTCGGGTTTGACCATTTACGGATCAATCGCGGACTCGGTGGATGTCTTTGCGAGGTTTCTTGAAACGACCAACCGGTTCAGGACCCTCGCCCGCCCGGTGGTTTACACCACGAACAACAAGAAGGCGACGATCCTCTCCGGCCAGCGGGTGCCCGTGCCGACCTCCACTCTTACCTCTACAACTCCAGGCCTGCCAGACAGCGCGTCCGTCACCGCCAACATCCAATATCAGGACGTTGTGCTCAAATTGGAGGTCATCCCCCTCATCAATTCCGACAACGAGGTGAATCTGATTATCGCCCAGACCAACGACAATATCATCGGCACCGACGTGATTGCAGGCAATGAGGTGCCCCGCATTGCAACCCAGGAAATCACGACCAGTGTTCGCGTTCCCAGCGGTTCCACCATTGTGCTCGGGGGGCTCATTACCGACGATGTGGATGAGAATACCGACGGAGTTCCCTATCTGAACCGGATTCCCATCGTGGGTCCGTTTCTCGGCGGAAGCAAAAGCAAGTCCACTGAAAAACGCGAGTTGCTTGTCATGATCCAGCCCGTTGTCGTGGATTCCAATTTTACAGAGGCAAAAGCGAGCGCCGCAGAGTGGATGCGCACGAAACTCGGAACCGAGGTCAACGAACTTGCAGCGAAACCCGCGGAATTTTTCCGGGCCGCTGCCCCGACGCCAACTCCAACGCCCCGCAAGAAGTCGTGGCTGCCATGGAGCCGCCCAAAGAACACGGAGTGACCTCCCTTGCCGAGTTGATCGAGGCTGCGGCAGTCGAGGCCGGCTGCGGGGAGGGGGCCGTTCTGCGCGACACAATCCGCAAGGCGACAACCTCCCAGCTCTCGGCTGTCGATGCCGTTCTCGACGCGGGACTCGCACCCGAAGCCCTCTTTCTCAAGGCGATTGCCCATCGTGTCGGAATGCCATGGCGTGAGGAGGAAGAGGCTCTCCCCTTGGAGCGCGCACGCGAGCAATTTCCCGCCCGCCTGGCGCTGGGGCTCAAGGTCCTTCCGGAACAGGCGGAGGACGACGGGATGCTCCACCTGCTTGCGTATGATCCCTTCGACGCATTTGGCATGCAGGCCATTGCACAACATGCGGCAAAACCCGTCCGATTATCCCTGACGACCCGCCGCCGCGTCCTTGATGGTCTGAAATCCACTTATGGAGTGGGCGCCGAGACGTTTGAAGAGCTTCTGGAGGGCCGCGAAGATGAGGGACCCCAACAGACCGAGGAGGTCAACGTGCTGGATGATTCGGACGACGCCGAAGCTTCCGTGATGAAGTTTGTGAATCAAATACTTCGCGAGGCGCTCGACCAGAAAGCGACGGACGTCCACTTCGAGCCTCTTGGCCAGGACCTGCGAATCCGCTACCGGATCGACGGTGTCCTGCACGAAACCCCCGTGCCGCCGCGGATCAAGATGTTGCAGGATTCCGTGATCTCGCGACTGAAAATCATGGCCGGCCTCGACATTGCCGAGCGGCGGTTGCCACAGGATGGACGCATCGCTCTCGAGCACTCGAGCCAGCCGATCGATGTACGGGTCGCGACCATTCCGACCGTTTACGGCGAGAATGTGAGCCTGCGGCTTCTCGGTCAGGAACGCTTCGACTTTGCCCGCCTTGGTCTGGAAGGGGAGGATGAGCGCCGGATCCGCACCCTGCTTACAATTCCGAATGGAATCGTTCTCGTTACCGGGCCGACCGGTTGCGGCAAGAGTACTTCGCTGTACACATTTCTCAGCAGTCTCAATGTCAAAGAACGCCGCATTGTAACGATCGAAGATCCGGTCGAGCACAAACTTGACGGGGTTATCCAGATCGCCGTGCGGCCCGAGATCGACCTTACCTTTGCAAATGCCCTTCGCAGTGTGCTTCGCGGCGATCCCAATGTGATCATGGTCGGCGAAATGCGTGACCTCGAGACAGCGGAAATCGCGATCCGGGCCGCCCTCACAGGACACCTTGTCTTCAGCACCCTCCACACCAATGATGCCGTCGGCGGGATCACCCGGCTGCTCGATATGAATATCGAGCCGTTTCTTGTCGGCTCGTCCGTGCGGGCATTTATCGCCCAGCGTCTGGTGCGGAGGCTTTGTCCCCATTGCTCCAAGCCCGCGGAGATCCAGGCCGCCGAGCTCGCGAGCATCGGTTTTCCACCGGGCTGGACCGACCAGGTTCGCCAGCCTGTCGGCTGCGAGCATTGCCGGGGCTCCGGCTACACCGGCCGGATTGCGCTTTTTGAAATCTGCCCGATGTCCTCGCGGTTGCAGGAAATGATCCAGCGCCGTGCCAACGGCACCGAGTTGCGGGATCAGGCGATTCGTGAGGGGATGGTGCCACTGCGTCGTGACGGTTGGAAAAAAGTTGCCGACGGACGAACCAGCATCCAGGAGGTTCTTCGAGTGACATCCGATGAATTGAGCGTTCTCGACGAATGAATCTAAATCCCGCAGCTGGAAGCCCAAAAAATGCCGAATTTTCTCTATCGCGCGGTTGAACCGGGTGGGGCCGAATCCTCCGGGGAACTTGCGGCAAATTCCCGTGCGGAGGCTTACCGGCTTTTGCGTGACCGCGGCTTGCGGCCAAGTGAGGTTTCGGAAGCCGGCGGAGCGGTGCCCGCCAAGAACCGTCCGGCAGCCCCGCAGGAAATCCGGACCGTCCGCCTGGGTGGGCAGGAACTGCTTTTCTTCACAGAAGAACTGGCGGAGCTCCTGGAGGCCGGATTGCAGCTTGAGGGCGCATTGCGGGTGATATCCTCGCGCGAGGAGATTTCACCCATGAAGGCGGTTGCTGGCCGCCTGCGGCAGAGCGTGCGCGACGGACTGAGTTTTTCAAAAGCGCTGCAAAGTTGCGGAGGCGCTTTTGATCCCCTGTATTGCAACATGGCCGCTGCGGGGGAGGCAGCGGGGGCCCTCCCTCAGATCCTCCGCAGCCAGTGCGCTCATCTGGCGCTCATGGGCGAACTGAAACGCCGCGTGGCATCGTCGCTTCTCTACCCCTCAATTGTCTTCACTGCGGCACTGATCCTGATCTTTATTTTTCTCACATTCCTTGTACCGCAATTGTCGGTCTTGCTCGGCAAGACGGGCCAGAAGCTTCCCCTTGTCACCCAGCTTCTGATCGCCAGCAGCACCTTTTGCGGGCGTTGGTGGTGGGCGCTTCTGGCAGGAGCAGGCCTATTTGCGTTCGGGGTGAAAGCGGCCCTTTCCACACCCGCAGGACGTGCGTGGTGGCATCGTGCAATGTTGGATCTGCCGGTGATCGGGCCGGTTCTCCGTGCGCGTTTTTTTGCCGAAGTTTTACAGACACTTTCGACGTTGGTGTCCAACGGTGTCACCCTCCTCCAAGGCCTGACACTGCTGCCTGGATCGACGGCCAATACCTACCTGAGCGCGCTCCTCCGGCGGGCTGCGGCGCTCATCGGTGAGGGCAGCGGGCTTTCCTCCGCCCTGAAACGTATAGGATTCTTTCCACCAGTTCTCTGCGACATTCTGGCTGTCGGCGAGCAAACCGGCGATATCGCGGGTTCCTTGGCACGCGCCGCCCGCCGTTATGACCGGGAGCTGACATCCCGCATTGAGCGCCTGACCACGCTTGTGCAACCGGCGATTATCCTTTTCGTGGCCTTGGTTGTGGGACTGGTCGCTTATTCGATGATTGCGGGCATTCTGACCAGCGTAAATGCCTTGCGCGTTCGCTAGGTCGGGACGAAGATTCTGTTATGAAACTGAAATCCCTCCTGCTCGCCGGCTTGATTGCTTTCGTGTTCGTCCCGATTGGCAGTGCCCAAGTGCTCATCTACAGCATGTCGTTCAACACCACCGGCCCATCCGTGAATTTCGGAGGGTTCCAAGGTGGTTATGCGGTCGTTGATTTTCCCAGTGGATCTTTCTCGACAGTGATGATCCTCACCGATCCGACCACAAACAGGCGCTACTACACCACGTCCCTGCTCTCAGGCAGTTACTTCGAACTGCTTTCGGATTCGTCCGATGACATCTACGGAGTGCTCACATCAGGCGGCGGTTCCTCAACTTCTGAATCCCTTTCCCTTCAGGTCCTTGGCAAGACATCACCGAAGGTTGGCGTTGGCAGCCGGACCTCGCTTCCGGTAGCAAAGCAAATGAGGGGGTTCCTGCTGGCGAATTCCAACGAGGTGTCATCCACGGATGAGAACGGTAATACGTCCCTCGAATATGGCCTTGCCGGATCGACGAGCGTGCGGGCCCGGTTTGACGCGACCTCCACCCGCGATGCCAACAATCTCCGCCTTTCGGTTGACTCCACCATCGCTGAAATCACCAACACCCTGGAACTGCGCGGCATCGGTCCCGAAGCAACACCAACCCCTTCGCCCAGCCCAACTCCGGATCCTGACCCCACACCAACTCCCACGCCGACTCCTGATCCCACGCCCGAGGTCTGAGCTAAGAGCCCACCATGCTGGATTATGCGCGGTGAAGGGCTCTCTTGGATTATTGCGAAGCCATTCGCGCACCGGGGACTTCACGGAGACGGAATTCCGGAAAATTCCATCGAAGCGATTTCCGCGGCTGTCACCAGGGGATTCCCCGTTGAACTCGATGTTCAGGCCACGGCCGACGGTTGTGTGGTCGTTTTTCACGATTGGAATCTCCTTCGCCTCACCGGTGTGGATTGTGCGGTTGTCGATGCCAGATGGCAGGACCTTGGAAAGCTGCGCCTGGGCGGTACTGCCTCCTCCGTGCCCCGGCTTGAGGAAGTCCTCGAACGGGTTGGCGGCCGGGTTCCTTTGCTGATCGAACTCAAATCCCGCGGATCCAGCCGATTGCTCGCCCGCTCGATTGCTCCGTTGCTGACGGCTTATGACGGGGCTTTTGCCGTGCAGTCCTTCAATCCCTGGATTCTCGGATGGTTCCGGAGGAAGCACCCGGCGATTCCCCGTGGCCAGCTTGCCTGCGCCTTTGATACCGATCCCATGGCGGGTTGGAAGAAAATGTTTTTCGCCTGCTACGGGATGAATTGGTTGAGCGCCCCGCACTTTGTTGGCCATCGCCTGCAGGATCTTCCTGCGTCGGTCCCCGGTCTGTTGCGCCGCTTCCTGCCGGTGCTCGCGTGGACAATCACCTCGGCTTCAGAGGCGCATCGGGCACTCCTCCACGCGGACAACTTCATTTTCGAGGGATTCCTGCCGGGGCTTCCCTCCGTGGCGTGAATTTTTCAAATCCGCATTTGACGCCTGCATCGGAACATGGCGCTTTATAGGTCATGGCGACACCGCGTGTTTTGATTGTGGGGGCCGGCCCGGTGGGTCTCTCCCTGGCCCTGGACTGTGCCCGCCGCGATGTTCCCTTCCGGCTGATTGATTCGGCGGCCGGGCCTTCGACCCATTCCAAGGCGCTCGCGATCTGGAGTGCGGCCCAGGAATTCTTTGCTGCCCTCGGGGTCCTGGACCGGATGAGCGTGGAGGGCTTGCATCCGGCAGGCATTCGAATGAGCAACCGGCGTCGGACTCTTCTCCGGGTGCCCTCGGGAGAGTTTGTGGACAGTCCCTACCCGGGTCCATTGATCCTTCCTCAAAGTGCCACGGAGCGGATCCTTGCCGATCGCCTGACGGAACTCGGTCACCGGGTCGAACGGCAGGTGGAGCTGCGCGGCCTTGAACAGGATGACCATGGTGTTTCGGCATCGCTTGTGCACCCCGATGGAAGCATGGAAACCCAGCACTGTGAGTATCTGGTGGGCTGCGACGGCGCGCACAGCGCTGTCCGCCATGCTGTGGGAGGCAAATTCGAGGGGAAGGCCCGACCGGAATGTTTTATTCTCTGCGATGCGGAGCTTTCCGGCAAACGCATGTTGCCCCAAGAGGTGTTCATCTTCCTTTCCTCGCGCGGCGTGCTGCCCATGTTCCCCATCCGGGAGCGCGTTTGGCGGGTGATTAGCACACGGGAGGCTGGTGACGGCACCGCTCCACCCACCATCGAGGAAATGCAGGAACACCTCGCGGATCGGGGCCCGCGCGGATTCACCCTGTCCAACCCCGAATGGCTGTCCTGCTTCCGGATCAGTGAACGCAAAGTGGCGAGGTTCCGGTCGGGGCGGGTGCTGCTCGCCGGCGATGCCGCACATATCCACAGCCCGGCCGGAGGCCAGGGCATGAACACCGGCCTGCAGGACTCTTTGAACATCGGTTGGAAACTCGCGGGCATCCTTAACGGGGGCTTTGACCCCGAACGCCTGCTTGAGAGCTACCATGTGGAGCGCTCTCCGGTAGCCGCCAGGGTCATCGCTGCGGCCTCGATGCGCACGAGGATTGCCACCATCGCCCGCAGCCCGCTCGCGATTCTGCGCAACGGACTTGCGGCTCTCGCCGGACACTCCGAACATGCCGTCGCCAGGATCGCCGTCTCGTTTTCCGGCACCGGTATCCGCTACGAATCAAGTCCGATCCTGGTTTCCGACACGAGATGGCATGAAGATTGGCACGATCATGGCTACAAGCCCGGAAGCAAGATGCGGGATGCCACTGTTTACTCCGACGGTGCCCCCATATCCCTTCTTCGTGAGGTCCTTTCCTCCAAGACTCACTCCTTGATCATCTTTTCCGGCCGACGTCCAAACTACCGGGATGCGGACGCCGTCGCCTCGATCCGTGAACAGGCAGCGGGTTATGCCAGCCTGATCACGTCCTGGGCGGTCTGGAGAGGCGAGCACGGTCCCGATTTTTCCTGGGCATTGGATCCGGAGGGAAGTGCCCACCGGCGTTTTGGCGCAGAATTTCTTTCGATCTGTCTCATTCGTCCGGATGGTGTGGTGGCGGCCCGGAGCCAGCCGGGGGACTTCGCTGTGGTGCAGGAGGCGGTGCGCCTGCTCCGTCAGGCAGCCTGATCCGATGCCAAAAGACTGATCTTTATTTGAGTGCCTTTGCCCGGCTGGCTCTGAGCGGAGATTTTTCCATTATTGAGCGCCACGAATTCGCGGCAAATCTCCAGCCCCAGCCCCAGCCCCTTTTCGGCATCGGTTCCAAACGTTGCCGAAGCTTTGCTGCGGCCGGAGAACAGGGAAGCCGCTTTCTCGGGTGGCATCCCGACACCCGTGTCGGTCACAGCAAATGTCCACGTGTCCCCGGTCCTCGCTGCGGAAAGTTCGATGCGGCCGCCGTTTCCCGTGAATTTCACAGCGTTGGAGAGCAGGTTGCGCGTGATGGCATGGAGCTGTTGGTGGTCGGCAAGCACCGTGGCATCCTCCGGGACAAAATTCGCGAGTGTTTGTTGCTTCCTGCCCATGGCTGCGGAGGAGAGGCGGACGGCGTCATCCACCGCTTCCCGCAGGCTCTGGGGCTCGGGCTTGGCCCGGATGCCACCCAATTGAGTGGCCGACCATGAGAGAAGATTTTCCAGGCAGTCGTACGACTTGTCGATGTCTGCGGCAAGGTCCGACACGATTCCGGCAAATTCGTCTGCGGCGAGCGAGCCGCTTCCCAACATGTCGAGAGAGGTTTTCAGGTTGCCAACCGGACCTCTGAGGTCGTGTGCAATTACAGAAAACAGGCGCTCCTTGGCCTTGTTGGAAGAATCCAGCTCGGCATTTTTCGTTTCCAGACTGCGCAGGTAGTCGGAATCGAGGACCCGGAAAAACTCGATAATTCCTGCCAGCGCCAGGAGGAAGAGAAGGATGTTGAGAGCGTACCGGTAGGTCGGTAAAATCGGGCCTACGGTATCCTCGGCAAGCCGGAGCTTGGCGTAAAGAAATGCTGCGCCGTTAAGTCCTGCAAGGGCGATGCGGGTGGCAGGACGGTCGAGAAGGAGGATCGACGCAGCCATCGTCACAAGGAGGTAATTTTCCATCCCGTTGCGGAAGACGATGGCAGCCACAAAAAATACGAGACACGAACCGCCGCTCAGAACGGTGAGGGCAGTGCGATGAAACCCGGCAGCCGCCAGCCAGAGGGTTGTCGCCCCCGCAGAGACAAAGGCCAGGTTCAGCGCGACAAAATTAACCGAGCCCTGGAGCGCGTTCATGATCACAAACAATCCACC
>Ga0247836_1004621_pt1 | contig 16979 bp, 11 predicted proteins | sample LaCruzMarch2015__4_FD_187116 | JGI IMG/M metagenome (GOLD analysis project Ga0247836, IMG submission 187116) | Freshwater microbial communities from meromictic Lake La Cruz, Castile-La Mancha, Spain - LaCruzMarch2015_14m | ecosystem: Environmental > Aquatic > Freshwater > Lake | place: Spain...
GGAAGGATCACGGCGATGAATGACTACCGCACCTCTTACAAGGCTCAGGTGAGCGAGTTGACCATCAAGAACCTGGAGTCGAAGCGCCTTTACGATCTGGATACCGAGATCATCAAGGCACGGACGGCCTTTGAATCGGCGCAAGCCACTGCGGATGATTTGGCTGCGCAATTAAAGGTGGCAATGGAGGAGGCGTCGCGGGTTTCGGAAGCCATGTTCAGCGCGGCGGATGTTTCCTATACGATCGAACAATTGCGGACGCGGTTGGTGTCGATCGACACCCGAATTGACGACTCCGAGCTCGAGGCGAAGGCACCCATTCCGGTGAGTATCGACAAGTTTGCCGTTCCGCCGGTTCGCGCGGTGAAGACGAATCTCAACCTGCTGCGGATGGCGGCGCTCCTGCTTTCGTTTGGCTTTATTGGGGGCGCTTGCCTGGTTTTTGACTTCATTGATTCGCGCCTTAGGTGTCGGGAGGATTTGGGCGCGGCTTTGGGGGGACGCGGGGCCGAGCCGGTTCCGGCGCTGCGGAGGGACGGGCATGAATCCCCGGAATTCTATCGCATTTACGACGTGGTCCCGACGCATCCCGCCGTCTTTGCCATTCGCGACCTCGCGGCGCGTCTCGTGCTGGAAAGTCAGCGCAGCGGGGCAAAGCGGATTTGTTTCCTCGCAGCAAACCCGCGCGTGGGAACCACCACCCTCACGCTGCATACGGCTCGGGCGCTCGCAGCGTACGGGCTCCGTGTCCTTGTGGTCGAGATTCCGACCGAGCGTCCCGGGCTCGCCGAGGCATCGCGGCTGTCCGCGCATGCGAACCACGAGGCGGGCAAGGTTTCGGTCAGCGCGGATTGGAGCGCAATCGAGTCCGGTCCCGTTCCCCGCGTGGACATTCTTCCTTGGCACCGGGGCGACGACGAGGACGTCGTGCGGGCTTCCGTCGAGGGTTTTCTGACCGCAGCGGGAATGTCGTACGACATGATTTTTCTGGATGCTCCGTCGATTCGCACGTCGGACATCGCGCATGAGACCTCAACGGGATCCGACGTCGTGGTGATCGTGGCGAGGAATGATCAAACGGAGTTCGTCCAAGTGCGCTCTGCCATCGAATGGGTGGCGGTCGGCGGCGTTCCTGCCGTGACGGCGATCTTGATGTTCTCGCTTGATTATCCGGTCTTAACTCGCGTGTCGTATATCTTGCGATCTGCACGGGTCATGGTCTCCGAGCTGCATGGAAAGTTCGCGTGGTTTGGCCGGCACATCTATTATGGCGTCTGGGGCTCACCGAGGATCCAGGCGATGGTGCGTCGATTCAGCAGGAAGGAACCGGGTGGACCCGAGTCGTGAGCGGCCGGTTACCAGCGGAGGCGGCCTGCGCGGAGATCGCCGAGGCAGACCCAGGCGACGCCGGCGTTGAGTACCGCACGGAGGCTGGCCACAGGAAGTGCTCCGAGGCGTTTTGCCAGCGGGAGTCGGCCCAACTGGACCAGCGGAGCGCTGACGAATTCGAGTCCGCCCGGGAGGCGACCCCTGAGTCGCTCCTTCACCAGTTCCGCGACCCATCCGGGGTTCGAGGCGTTACGCTGGCGAATTTGCTCTCGGGCGTTTCCCCCGGAGGCGACTTGTTCGCGCAGAAATTCGAAAAGCACGATGTTCATGGCAGTGCCGTTTACGAGGCGGCGTTCGTGCTGAAACCAACCGTTGAAGTCGCCGACTGCCGTGAAAAAGTGCGTGGCCCCCTCGGCGCGAACGATCCCGTTGAGATTCTCGGGTTCGCGGAAACTCTTCGTGAGCAGCATGGCTTTGAGGAACCCGTCCTCGACCAGCAGCCCGATCGGCATTTCGATGTCGCGAAGCGCGTGCGATCGAGCGCAATAAAGCGAGCCCGCGATTTTTGGCGCACCGGCCCGCTGAAGGTTGGACGCGGCGAGAGAGACCTTGTCGCGCAGGGAAGGGTCGGTCTTCGCCGCAATGTCCTTGAGCGGCGTGTCGACCGCAACCACCGCCTCGGGATGTCGGGCGAGGGCTTCCACCACCAGGCGCAGGCACTCGGGTTGGCCAAAGCGAATGTCTGCGTCGAGCAGAAGCAACGCGTCGGCGTTCGGGGAACTGAAGGAGTGAACGTACTGATTCCATGCGTTCGCTTTTCCCGGTGCCTCGACGACATCGACTCGGGTGAAGACGCGGGGATGGCGAACCTCGAGTGCGGAGAACGCTGCGGTGGCACAGCCTGCCGTACCATCCCTGCAACCGTTGGGAACACAGTGAATCTCGACTTCGTGCTCGGGATCCTCCAACAGGTCCTGCTCGGCGAGGGACGCGATGGTTGCCGCGATGTTTTCTTCCTCGTTGTAGGCGAGGATGCCGATGCTCACTTTCATGGTGTGGGAAAAGTCATCCAATCCTTTCCCCGTCTCCCGGGGCAATAGCAATCTGCATGAACGCCGTCACCTATCTTGCGATGATCGGTTGGATCCCGTTCTCGCTGTTCGTGTTTAGTAAGTATCCGGGTCGATGGGCGTGCATCATTGTTTTCATGCTCGGCTGGATGTTCCTGCCCCAGGCGAAGTTCGACCTGCCGGTTTTACCCGATTACAACAAGACGACGGCCGTGACCTTTTTTGCCCTCGTTGGGGCGATGATGTTCGACCAGCGAAGTGTCCTTGCGGTGAAATTCCATCCGGTGGACCTGCCGGTCATCGCATGGGTCGTGTCCTCGATGCTCTCCTCGGTGACGAACGGTTTGGGGCCCTTCGACGGGCTTTCTGCGGCGATGGAAAAGATCATGGTGTGGGGACTTCCCTACTTTCTGGGACGCGTGTACTTCAGCACACTGGATGGTTTTAAGGATCTCGCGATCGGCATGTTTATTGCAGGGCTCGTGTATGCGCCGTTTTGTTTGATAGAGATGGTGATCAGTCCCCAGATGCATCGTTTGGTGTACGGATGGTTTCCGCACGACTTTAGTCAGACCCGCCGCTGGGGCGGGTGGCGTCCGGTGGTGTTCATGATCCATGGTTTGATGCTGGCGATGTGGATGGCGTGCGCGACGTTCATGGGTTGGCAGTTGCTGCTGCGGGGCGTGGTGCGTAAATCGGTGCCATTTTTTCCTTTCCTGCCCCTGCTTCCCGCGGTGGTCGGGTTGTCGGCTGTGATGTTTTTGTGCAAATCCTCCGGAGCGCTGCTTCTGCTGGCGATCGCGTTTGCGGTTTTGCTCGGAGCAACGTTCACGAAAAAGAGCACGCTCTTCGTGGTATTGCTGGTGCTCCCTTTGCTCTATATGGGGACGCGGGCGACGGGACTCTGGGATGGACAAAATTTGATTAACGCGGCTGGAGCGGTGACGCGGAGCGAGGAGCGCGCGGGGTCCCTCGAATTTCGCCTGCGCAATGAGAACGTCCTGGTAGAGAAAGCTCAGGCGCGTCTGTGGTTCGGTTGGGGGGGGTGGAAACGCTCGTTCGTGATGAACGAAAAGGGGGATTTTACTTCTGTTCCGGATGGATTGTGGATCCTGACCCTTGGGGAGAATGGGCTTTTCGGGCTGATTGCCCTGACCGCCAGCCTCCTTTTACCGGCCTTTCTCTTCGGTAAACGCTGGCCGGCCAAGTTTTGGGCGGATCCCGTGGTGGCTCCGGCTGCGGCGTTTGCGGTCTTTCTTGGCATCTTCATGGTCGACAACCTGCTCAACGACATGTTTAACCCGATCATGATGCTCGCAGCGGGAGGACTATCGGGAGTGGCCATCCACCCGTTGGGCGGACGGACGCCGGAGGTGGGAGGTCATGCCGCCGCCGCACCAGAACGCAGAATACCGGTCACCCGGGTGATCTGACCTCCCATGCACCAAGCCAGAAAACAGGCATTGTCGGGTTCGGCATGGACGGTTTTCGGCTACGGCACGTCCCAGGTGATCCGACTCGGCAGCAACATCCTGCTGGCGCACCTGCTTTTCCCGGCTGCATTCGGCGTGATGGCACTGGTGACCGTCGTCATGCAGGGACTCCAAATGTTTTCCGACGTGGGGATCGGCCCGAGCATCATCCAAAGCAAGCGCGGAGAGGATCAAACTTTCCTCAATACGGCGTGGACCATCCAGGCCATCCGTGGCGTGGTCCTTTGGTTGATTTGCTGCGCGCTCGCCTGGCCCGCGGCCGTGTTTTACGGAAAATCTGATCCCATGGCCCACGAATTGTTGTGGGTTCTGCCCGTGGCAGGGCTGTCCGCGATCATTAACGGGTTCAATTCGACGTCTGTCTTCACGCTGAACCGCAGCCTTTCGATGGCAAAGGTCACCCTGCTTGAACTCATCCCTCAGGCGTTTTCGGTGGTCGGAATGGTCGTGTGGGGATTCCTGGCCCCGAGTGTTTGGGCGCTGGTGAGCGGGTGGATCATCCAGAGTACAGCGAAGTGCGTGATGAGCCACGTCCTGAATCCTGCGTTCCGGAACCGATTTCTTTGGAATCCCGCTTGTGTGCACGAGTTGATGCACTTTGGGCGGTGGATCTTCCTGAGTACGATGATTTCGTTCATGGCGGGCAGTTTTGATCGATTGGCACTCGCGAAATTGATCTCGCTGACGGAGTTGGGGATTTACAGCATTGCCCTGACGTTTGTCCGCATAGCGATCGAGGTCTCGAATCGGCTGAGTAACACGGTCCTTTTCCCGTTGCTGTCGCGTTTTCAGGAGGAGCCCGTTCGGCTCGTGGAACTTTGTCTGAAAGCCCGATCGCTGGTTTTGCTGGTTGGAGGGGCGATGGTTTCCACGACGGCCATCCTGTCGCCGTTGTTTTTTGAACTGTTGTACAGTGCAAGTTACGCCGGGGCCGGTGAGGTGGCGCGGTGGCTTTCCATTTTCGTCTGGGCGTCGATTTTACTTTCTTCGATGGAACGTGTGCCGCTGGCGCTGGGTCACCCGAAGGCATTGGTGGTGTCCAATCTGATTGCGACGGCGGGTTACGCTTTGGCAATCCCCGGCTACCACTACTTCGGGCTCCCGGGATTCATCGTTTCCCTCGCGTTTGCGGTTCTCCTCGCCCACCTCTACCTTGTCCATTGGATGCCAAGCGGGAGAATGCGGATGCTCCGGCAAACCATGGCCTACTCCGCCGTCCACGGGAGCTATGCCATCGGGATCGTGCTCCTCGAGAAGTGTCTGCCCGGCGATCTTCCGCACGCGGCGCGCATCGCTTTTGCCGTCGTTTTTGGATTGCTCCCGTGCGGCGTGGCGGGAATCGTCACGTTGAAGCGACTCCGGAAGCCCGCGTGAATTCATGAGTTCCCCATCCTCCTCCTCTTCACCTTCGAAGGCATCTGCGGCGAAAAATCAGCGGGTGCTCTGGATCGATTACGCCAAGGGGATCGGCATTTTTCTCGTGGTCATCGGACATACGCTCCGCGGGATGGTGAGTGCCGGGATCGTCCGTGACGAAGGGATGGTGCGATGGGTCGATGAGTGGATCTACGCGTTTCACATGCCGCTGTTTTTTTTCCTCTCCGGCCTGTTCATCGAACGCTCGGTCACGCGGCCCTATCGATCGGTGCTGCTGAACAAACTCGAAACGATCGCCTATCCGTATTTCGTTTGGTCCATCCTTCAGGAGATGGTCCGGCGAGGGACGGGCGTGAGTCCCGAACCGCTCACGTCGATCTGGAAGATCGTCTACGACCCGGTGATGCAGTTTTGGTTCCTGTACGTCCTCTTTGCCCTATCGGTCCTTTACGTCGGTTTGCGCAAGCTGGGAGTGTCGATGGGAGTCTTCTTTGTCGGTTTCCTCGCGGCGTATGTGGCCACCGGGCTGGGCGTGAATCTGGGGTCTTGGGGAGTAGTTTACATGTTGATCGTCAACGCGTTGTATTTTGCAGCGGGGTCGCTGGTGTCGCGGGCGGGGTCGCTGTCTATTTTCGAGTCGGCATCGTCGCGGGTGTTGATTTCGACCGCGGTGATGTTGCTGGCGTGGATTGTGGCTGCGGTGGCGTTGGGGGTGGTGCATGTGAAGGCTCTCGTTCCGATCCTCGCGTTCATCGGCATTGCCGCGAGCATCCAGATTGCGATGGTCGTCTCGCGTACAGGATCCGCGGCGTTTTTCCATGGCTGGGGGGTGCTGTCGCTTGAGATTTTCGTCGCGCACACCATTTTCTCTGCGGCGATCCGCGTGGTGCTGTTGCGCTTGTTGCACGTCACCGATCCCTCGGTGCACTTTGTGGCGGGCGTGGTCGCCGGGATCGCCGGGCCGCTCGTTCTTGTGGCCGCGTGCCGCCGCGTCGGAGCCATGCGCCTTTTCACGTTGCGTCCAACCTGAAACATGACGCGATCCTTCCGTGCGGCAGTTTTGTTCGCCCTCTTTGCCTCGATGATTTTTCCGCAGGTGGCTCGATCGGCTCCGGAACTGGGGATTAACCTTGCAGGTCCGAACGACTGGAACACGGAGTTGCCGTTCGTCGACGTGTTCCGCCTATCGCGGGTTTTCTCGAGTCAAAAAACCGGGGCAAAATGGGGGGAGGGGGCCCCATTGACCTTCGATGCGAGCGGGTGGGTGACTTCCATTCCGCCCGGATGCTGGGCGGAGGCTCCGATGTGCAGCATCGAGGGAGGACACTTCCCCGCGGGCGAGTACACGGTGACCTACGACGGCCGGGGCGTGGTGGAATTCTGGGGGGGCGCAGCCCGCGTTGTCTCTTCGGAACCGGGTCGGATGCGGATTGATGTCGACCCCCGCCGCGGCGTGTTTCACATACGCATCCGCGAGACGGACCCCTCCGATTACGTGCGCAACATCCGGGTGGTCATGCCGGGCTTTGCGGATTCCGTTGCCGAGAACCCGTGGCACCCGACGTTCCTCAGCCGGTGGAAAGGCGTCAAGTGCATCCGGTTCATGGACTTCATGATGACCAACGGGTCGAAGATCTCCCGCTGGGAGGAGCGGCCGACCGTGGAGGATGCGACGTTCACCCGCTGTGGGGTGGCACTCGAGACGATGATTGATTTGTGCAACCGACTCCGGGCGGACCCATGGTTTTGCATTCCGCATCTCGCGGATGACGACTTTGTCCGTCGGTTTGCGGAGGTGGTGAAGGCTCGGCTGGATCCGGGACTGCGGGCGTACATCGAGTACTCCAACGAGGTATGGAACTCTGGATTTCCGCAGCACCGTTATGCCGCCGCCCGCGGGGCGGAACTGGGACTCACGAGTAAACCGGGCGAGGCGGTCTGGGTGTTCACCGCGTGGCGCTCCGTTCAGATCTTCCGAATCTTCGAAGAAACATTCGGGGGACGCGATCGCTTCGTGCGCGTGCTCCCGGCGCAGTCGGGGAATCTCTACATGACCCGAACGCTCCTCGATTTTCAGGGGGCTTCGAAGCAGGCGGACGTCCTTGCGATCGCACCCTACTTCGGGATGAGCGTGCCGCAGCAGCCCAATAAATGGTCGCCCATCCCTGCGGCGGAAGTCGCGGCGTGGGGTGTGGACCGGTTGTTCAATCACTTGGAGACGGTGGTCGTGCCGGAGGTCAACATCCGGATGCAGGAAGCGGCAAAGCTTGCGGGACAACGCGGACTCACCCTGGTCGCTTACGAGGGTGGTCAGCACCTTGTGGGGATTCAGGGCGGGGAGAACGATAAAGCCCTCAACGCGTTGTTCCGGACGGCGAATCTCGATCCGCGGATGGGTGAGCTCTACAGCGAGAATCTCCGCGGCTGGGAGTCTGCGGGCGGGGCGCTGTTTTGTCATTTCTCCTCGGTCGCGCGCTGGAGCAAATCCGGGTTCTGGGGTCTGCTGCAATCGTACGACGAGGATCCGGCGTCCTCTCCAAAACTTCAGGCGCTTTTAAAGTGGGCCCAATTGCCGGAATCGCGCGATTCTCCCGTGCATGACTAGCTTTTTCACCCAGCTTGCGGATGCCTTGGGGCGGGGTCCCGTGGTGCTGGTGAGCGTGGTGCACGCGAGAGGTTCGACCCCACGACTCGCCGGTGCGCGCCAATTTCTCCGCGCGGATGGTTCGACCGTTGGCACGGTGGGTGGTGGGGTGATGGAGGCCCGGGCGTTGGATTTGGCACGCCAGAGTCTGGGCGACGGAGAATTTCGCGAATGGGAGGCAGATCTGTTCGGGGATCCGGAAACGATCCGTGACGGGGTGTGTGGGGGGCGCATGAAGCTCTGGGTGCTCCGTCTGGACGGCCCGAGTGCAGCCCGAGTGGCGAGGTGTTGCGCCGAGCGCCTGGCGGTCGGCCGGGGCGTGGGCTTGGAGACCGCGCGGGGCGGAATCCAATTGAGCGAGACCCGCTCCAGGGAGGAGGGTCTGGATTCCGCCTCCGGGATTTTCTTTGAATGGCTGGTGCCCGCTCCCCGACTCCTGGTCGGCGGCGCCGGTCACATCGGCGAGGAGTTGACGTGGCTGAGCGCACGGCTTGGTTTTGACGTGATTCTCTTCGACGACCGGGCGGAGGTTCTGGAAGCGATGGAACTGCCTGCCTGCGTTCGACGGGACCACGATGTGGAGGAGTCTGTTCGTGCGTTGAAGGGCTGGGAGGGTCCGCGATTCGCGGCGCTGGTCACCCGGGGCTTTCCGCAGGACGTCGCGCTGTTGAAATCCCTTTCAGGAAACTCGGGTTCCGCATGGCTGGACTATCTCGGTATTCTCGGAAGCCGAAAGAGAATCGCCACCGTCATGCGAACCTGCCAGGAAGCGGGTTTGACCCCATTCTCCGCAGAAACGCTCCGCGCACCGGTCGGTTTGGAGATCGGCGCCGAATCTCCCGCGGAGATCGCCGTGAGTATCGCCGCGGAGATGATCCAGGTTCTCCGAAGAAACTCCGCCCGTTCCCTACCAGGGCAGGAGATGCCAGAAAATCAGCACCTCGCACGCGTAGAGGGCGCAGAGGATTGCGCTCCCCTTTAGCGTCGCCCCATCGTCGTTTTTCGGGAACAGCCACCAGCTGAAAGTTTTGACGAAGAACGGCATGGTCAAAAAGCTCGTGAGGGCGACGCTGATGCAATTCCCGATAAACGTCGCCAGGGACGCGTGCAGACCGAGTTGGGTGAGGACGGGACTGAGGAACCGGAGTTCGAGCAGGACGATCGGAAACAAGCCCAGGAGCACCAGCATCGCGGTCTTCCAATTCGGGGGTCCCTTGCCCGTGGAGGGGTCGATCGGAACCCATCCCGGAAAGGAGGTCGCGAGCTGCATCAACTCCTCACTTTCCAAAAACGGACGGGCCTCCTCGATCATGGCTTTCCGGTCTGGCGAATTCATCCACGCCTCGAGGCTCTGGGTCGAGTTGAACCTTAGGATGGTGGTCCAAGTGCCTCCTTCATTGCCTTTCGCCGGCGGTTGGACGTAAGCACCGGTGAAGCCCGGGTGGAGGGTTTGCAGAGATTGGATGCGCCTTGACCATTCCTGGTACGCTTTCGCCTTGCCGGGTTTGACCCGGGTGAAAATAACCTCCGTGACGCTGGTTCCCTGGCGGTCGTTGGCGTCGCTGGTCGCGACGGTCTCGGAGAAAGTCACCCCGTCGAGTAGCGGCGTGACGGCAACGATCAATTCCGCACGTTCCGGAGAGTGCATCCATCGATCGAGCGCAGCGGCGTCCTCGAACGTCTTGATGATCGTCCAGGGCTCAGCGGGGTTCGACGGCGGCATCATGTCGCTGCTGACAAAGCCGGGGAACTCTGCCGTGGCGGCCGCCTGACGGGCCTGCCAGGCCGCGAATTCGGCCTCGCACCCGGGGCGAACCCGGGCGGTTGCAATGAGGACCGTTCGTTGACTCACGCGTTCGCCGACCAGTCGGCAAAGATGCGGTCGGCACTGAAGGGCAGATTGCGGAATCGAACCCCGGTCGCGTCTGCAAGGGCATTGCTGATGGCGGGAGCGATGGGAATGATCGGGGCCTCCGCGACGGACTTCGCCCCGAGCGGTCCGTAGGCGTCGTGGGTGTCGGCGAAGAACACCTCGGACCTCGGCACGTCCGCGTACGCGGGGATCCGGTAGTTGCGGAAATTTGGATTCACGACGGCGCCATGGGAGTCGAAGATCATGCGTTCGAACAGGGCGATGCCAATTCCCTGTGCGATGCCTCCTTCGATTTGTCCGCGGCACTGCAGGGGGTTGATGATTTGGCCGCAGTCGATGGCCTGAACGCTTTGGAGGATGCGGATTTCCGCGGTCTGACGGTGAACGGCAATCCGGAATCCGTGAGCGTAGAAGCTGGCAAACCGGGGGGACGCGTAGGCACGGCGGGAAACTTGCAGCTTGTGACGAAGGGTGGGGACGAGGTCACCCAGGCCGGCAAGTGGGATTCGCCGATCGCCCGCGACCAGCGCATCGTGCGCGAGTTCCCACTCCTCCGCAGGAACGCCCGTTGCGTGGGCGGCACAATCCCGAAGATGCTGCTTCAACGCGCTCGCGCTTTTCTCCACGGCCAGACCACTGACGCTCGTGCCGGCGCTGGCGAACGTCCCCGTGTCGTACGGTGTTTTGTCGGTGTCCGCCACAAGAATGTCCACATGGGCTGCGGAGGTATTGAGCACGGAGGCGGCGATTTGTTTGAGGCTGCTGAGGGCTCCATTGCCGAATTCTGCGGCTCCGATGGCGAGGTGGTAGGTTCCGTCGGGTCGAAGCTTCAAGTCTGCCTGCGAGCGGTGTTCCGTTGGTGGGGCGCAGTCCTGTGCGTGGATGGCGACGCCTTTGCCTTCGAGCCAGTCCTCGCCTGCCGGCTTGGTTTCTCCCCGCCCGCTCGCCAGAGCTGTCTCCACGAAGTCCAGACACTGATCCAGCCCGTAGCTGCCGATTTCGGAATCGTCGGGCGATCCCCAGATGCTGTGGAGGGGATCGTGGGCGCGAACCATGTTGATGCGTCGCATTTCGAAGGGATCGATTCCCAGCTGCTTTGCCAATTCGTCGATGGCGCATTCGACCGCCATGGAAGTCTGCGACGCGCCGTACCCGCGGAATGCGCCGGAGGGAACGATGTTCGTGTACACGGCCAGACCGAGGCCCTTTTTGTTGGGACAGCGATAGGTCATCAGCGCGGAGCCCAGCGAAGAGGCGAGGGTTTCTCCGCCGTGATTGCCGTATGCTCCCGTGTTGGAAATCGACTGCAATTGCATCGCGGTGAGCGTCCCGTCTTTGCGGGCACCGAGCTTGATGGTGGCCTTCATCGGATGGCGGGAAACGGTTGCCGTGAATTCCTCCGTGCGGGTGAATTCCCACTTCACCGGCCGTTTCGTGTGCAGGGCCGCCAGCACGCAGAGGTCCTCACTTAACAGTTCCTGTTTGGCGCCGAATCCGCCGCCCACGCGCTCCACTGCCACGTGCACCTGTTCGGGATAGAGGGCAAAAAGGTACGCCAGTTTTGCCTTGGCGAGATGTGGTGTTTGGGTGCTTGTCCGGACGTGGACGCGGTCGCCCTCGGTCCATGCGATCGACCCGTGTGTTTCCAAATGGGCGTGCTGGATCTTGCAGGTGTCGTAGGTCCCCTCGTAGATGGCATCGGCCTCGGCGAAACCGGCTTCAACGTCGCCCACTTCGGACTCGATCCGCTTGAGAATGTTGCGTCGGGGTTCGCCGATCCGGGAATCTGCTTCCTTGTCGTGCAGAATCGGAGCGCCGGGCCGCATGGCCTCCTCGGGATCGAAAACGGCTGGCAAAAGTTCGTAATCCACTTCCAATCGGCGGCATCCCTCTTCCGCGGCACCCTCGGTTTCCGCAACGACCGCAGCCACGCGTTGGCCGACAAAGCGCACCACGTTGTCGAGCATGTAGGTATCGTCGGGATCGACGTGATAATCATCGTGCGTCGCGGTGGTGTACAACCTCCGTGGGACGTCCTCCCATGTGAAGACCGACACAACCCCCGGCACTTCGAGCGCACGTTCGCGACGGATCGCGGTGATGTTGGCGTGCGCGTGCGGGGATCGCAGGACCTTCAGGTGGAGCATGCCGGCCGGCGCAAAGTCCATCGTGTAACGGGCTGCCCCGGTCACAATGGATTCCGCGACCGGACTTTGAAGACTCGCGCCCAGCGCCTTGCCCGGAATGTCTTCCTCCACCGTTCGAATGCCGTGCTCGGCGTCGTGAATCGCGCTGTATCCCGTGCAGCGGCAAAGATTGCCTTTGAGGTAAAATGGGAGGTCGTCGCGCTGCGCATCGGTAAGCGACGCGGACGTCATGATCATCCCGGCCGCGCAGAAGCCGCACTGGAACGCCTGGGCATCAAGGAAACACTGCTGAACGGGATGCAGCTTCCCATTGCCGGAAAGGCAGGAAAGCCCCTCCAGGGTGGTCACTTCCCGATCCGCCGCCCGAAAAGCCGGAATCAGGCAGCTGTGAACCGGCTTACCATCGAGCCAAACGGTGCACGCGCCGCAGTCGCCGGCATCGCATCCCTTCCGCACGCCGAACCAACCGAGATCCCGTGCGAAAGTTCGAAGGCATTGACCCGGTCGCGGCTGCGCGTCGACCGTCTGACCGTTGATCTTGAAGTTCATAGGAGGGGTTTAGGATGGGAACTGCGAGCGGATTTCCTCGGAAAAGAAGTAGGTAAGCTGCCGCCGGTGAGCAGGCGAACCATGCGGGTCGTTCAGATAATCGCGATCGGTCACGGACGTATCGATGGCCGCTCGCAACTCGTCCGCGGTGGGGACCACGGGGAATCGTAGTTGGATGGGACGCAGCGTGGACGCTGTGATGGTGAGCCGCATCTCTCCGGATTGTGGACAGAGGGTTCCAATGACAAGGGTTTCCGATCGTCCAAGGTGAGTGAGCGTGAAGCGCCGGAACGCGTGGTGTTTCTTCAACGCCGCCGATGGAAGCAGAATCGATCGGAGGAGTTCGCCAGGTTGGAGGACATTCTGGTGATTGCCGGTGACAAACTCCGTGACGGGAACGGTGCGAACCCCGCCCGTTCGGTCCCAAAGGGTGCACACGCCCTCAAGCGCGGCGGTCAGCGAAATCATGGGTCCCGCAGGAAGGGACATCACGATGTTGCCGCCGACGGTCGCCTCATTCCAGATTTTGAAAGACGCAAGGAAGGAGCGGCAGCACTCGCGGAAGAGCGGCGCGGCCGTCCATTCCGCAGGCGCTTCGAATTGATCCAACTCCACGACCCGACATGTCGCGGCGATTTCCAACCCCTCCGCCGTTACCGTGAGCGACGGCCAACCGAGCGTTTCGAGGTCAATCAGCGTATGAACGTCGCCCTGCGGTTCCGAGAAAAGCCAGGTTCCCCCCGCCAGCCATGCGCATCCCTTTTCCCAGCCCCCGGCATCTTCGAAGCGTGCGGGTCGACGAACAGATGAAATAGTGTGAAGGTCCATGGGGCGAACTTGGTTGGGAATTCAGACGATCTTCCGTCATCGATGCGATTTTCGTGCTTCAAGTACAGTCCAATTCGGAAAAGAAATCGCACAAACGGATCGGCTGACGATGTGCCGCCAGTCTGGTGAGTTTTGTGAAATTTGCAGAAGTTGTCTGCTCAGTGCGCTTCGCCTAGGGGGAACAGGAGTTCGCTTTTCGGGTAAAAGCGGCATTGATCAAAGGTCGTGCCTGATGCATCGCGGGGCGAAACGGTGGGTTCTGTTCCCTCCAGGATCGGCCAGCGAATGCCGACCGTTGGATCGTCCCAGCGCAGGACGCGCTCGTGGGTGGGAGCGTAGTAGTTCGTGCACTTGTAGTGGAAATCCGCGTTCTCGCTGACGACCAAAAAGCCGTGGGCGCACCCGGGTGGCACCCAAAGCCGCTCGTGGTTTTCGCACGTGAGGAGTCGACCATCCCACTGCCCGAAAGTGGGAGACCCTTCTCGAAGATCCACCAAGGCGTCAAACACCGTTCCGCTGGAGACCCAAACGAGCTTCCCCTGGGCGTGCCCATCGATCTGATAATGCATCCCTCGCAGGACATTCCGAGCGGAGCGACTGTGATTATCCTGGACGAAATCGACATCGATACCGATCTCGCGAAAGATCTTTCGATTCCACATCTCGAGAAAAAATCCTCGCGAATCCCCGAAAACTTTCGGACGGAGTAAAAACGCCCCGTCGATTTGGATGGGCTCTGTGGTCATAGGGCGAAGCGGTCGACAATTTGATGCAGGTATCCGGCGTATGAGGATTTCCCCATGGCCCGGGCGGAGTGCGCCACGGCTTCCGGAGTGACCCAACCCAATTGCAGCGCGATTTCTTCCAGGCAGGCAATGCGCAGTCCCTGACGATTCTGGATCGCACGGACGAAGTCTGCCGCTTCCAACAGGGACTCATGCGTTCCCGTGTCCAGCCAAGCGGTGCCCCGGCCGAGTCGCTCGACGCGCAGCGTTCCCTCCTCGAGATACAGCCGGTTGAGGTCGGTAATCTCCAGTTCTCCCCGGTGGGATGGCCTGAGGCCCGCGGCTTTTTCCACGACGCTGGAGTCGTAGAAATAGAGGCCAGGCACCGCGAAGCGGCTCTTCGGTTCCGCAGGCTTCTCCTCGAGGGATACGGCACGGCCCTCCGCGTCAAACTCCACGACGCCGTACTCTTTCGGATTGGCGACTTCGTATCCGAAGATGGTTGCTCCCCTCGGGCTCTGCTGGGCGCGTTCGAGAAGGTCGGTGAACTCGTGTCCGTAGAAAAGATTGTCGCCGAGTACGAGCGCCGCCGGGCTCCCGTTGAGAAACTCCGCCCCGAGGTGAAATGCCTGGGCAAGCCCCTCCGGACGTGCCTGCTCCGCGTAGGAAAAACGGACGCCGAATTGTGTGCCATCCCCGAGCAGACGAGCAAACGAGGGAACGTCCTGGGGCGTGGAGATAATCAGGATGTCCCGAATCCCGGCCAGCATCAGCACCGAGATCGGGTAGTAGATCATCGGTTTGTCGTAGACCGGCATGAGCTGTTTGCTCGTCGCCAGCGTCAACGGATACAGCCGGGTTCCGGAGCCGCCGGCGAGGACGATCCCGCGTCGCGGCGAAGGGGATGTGGGCGTGGTCGGTGTCATCCGTTGCGTGGTGTCGACCTCCATACGTGCCCGAACCGTGGAGTTTGGCAAGGCTGGAGATTCCGCGAGAACTCCCTGCGTCGCCCGGCCTGCGTTTACCGCATGGTCCGCCGGAGGGCGTCCTGCAGGCGGGCCGCCGTAATGGGCTTCGCGAGGTAGGTGTCAAAGCCTGCCTTCATGCACGCCTCTCGGTCCTCGCTGAATGCGTTGGCCGTGAGCGCGATCAGGTGGGGTCGACGCGCCCCGAGTTGGAGTTTGCAAATTTCTGCCGCAGCCGTGAGGCCGTCCATCACGGGCATCTGAATGTCGAGGATGATCGCGTCGTAGGTTTTCTCCGTGGCAGCCCGGAGCGCTTCGAGTCCGTTGCTCACCATCTCGGTTTGACACCCGAACCGCTTCAGCATCAACCGGAGGACGATCTGATTATTCCGGTTGTCCTCCGCCACGAGCACCCGAAGCTGCGAGATTTCTTCGAGCGGTACCTCGGCGTGCGTCGTGGATTCCTGGGACTCATCGTGGGGAGCCAGAATGCGAAGGAGGGTGTCCCTCAGGATCGTCAGGCGGAGGGGCTTGGAAAGAATCGTTTGGAAAAGGCCACGTTCGAACATTCCGTGTTCGTGGAGCACCGAGCCGAAGAGGATCAGCGGGAGATGCGACATCACGTTGTGACTCCGGATCATCCGGGCGAGTTCGGATCCCATCACCACCGGCATGTTCATATCCAGGATGCCCGCGGCGATATCCGGGTGTGCATCGAGTTGGCGCATCGCCTCATGTCCATCCGCAGCCAGAACCGCTTCCAACTCCCAGTGTTTCAGGACTTCAAACAGCAGGCGGCGATTGGTGGGGTTGTCGTCGACCACCAGGATCTTCACGCCCCGCAGGACCCGGATATCCTGAGTGACGACCACGGATTTTTGTCCCTCGCATTCGACGAGATCGAGCTCAAAACTAAACGATGAACCCTCGTTCACCACGCTTTGGATCTCGATCTTGCCTCCCATGAGTTCCGTGAGGCGCCCGGAAATGGCGAGACCCAGTCCGGTGCCTCCGTAGTTCCGCGTGATCGAACTGTCTGCCTGGATGAACGGCTTGAACAGACGCGCACGCACTTCGTCGGCGATGCCAATGCCGGTATCTCGAATGCAAAAGCTCAGCCGCCAGCGGGGCGCGGCGTTGCTGACCACCTGCACGGTGAGGGAAACCTCCCCCTTGGCGGTGAACTTGAGACCGTTGGAAAGTAAGTTCAGAATCACCTGCTTGATCCGGACGCGGTCGCCGAGGAAGTGAGTCGGCAGCGCGGGATCGATGTAGTACGACAACTCGATGTCCTTCTCCGCTGCGGCATGGGCGAGGATATCCAGCGGTTCAAGCAGCGTTTCCCGAAGGTCGAACGGTGCGATGTCCAATTCAACCCTTCCACTTTCGATTTTGCTGTAATCGAGGATATCGTTGATGAGTTCCAACAGGGTTTCGCTGGCGGAAACGACGGTCTTTGCGAACTCCCGTTGCTGTTCGTTGAGTGCGGTCTCTAGGAGGAGGGACGACATGCCGACGACGGCGTTGAGCGGGGTTCGAATCTCGTGGCTCATCGCCGCAAGAAACGTGCTTTTTGCCTTGTTGGCCGCTTCCGCGGCGGCGGCGGCTTCTTTTGCAACCGCGCTGGCCTGCTGCAGGGCGTCCTCGTCACGTTGCATCGATAGCCGCATGCCCACCGATGTGCCCGCCGTGCGAACGAGCGCCATGGCGGAACGTCCCAGAGGAAAGGCGCCCTCCAAACGGATCAAGCGCAGGAAACCCCAGCAACTGCTGGACCCAAAAATCGGGACAAACAGAACCGCGTGCGCCCTCTCGTCGGGCCAGAACGGGATCTCCTCTTCCGTCAACGCGGATCGGATCCGCGATACGACGTCGCCCTGCCTGAGCCGTTCCAGCCAGACCGGAGCAATCTCCCGCGTGCTCGCCGCTAGCGATGCTCCTGCTTCCGAAGCCCAACTCGCCAGGAGTGGAAACGACGA
>Ga0247836_1004622_pt1 | contig 16976 bp, 23 predicted proteins | sample LaCruzMarch2015__4_FD_187116 | JGI IMG/M metagenome (GOLD analysis project Ga0247836, IMG submission 187116) | Freshwater microbial communities from meromictic Lake La Cruz, Castile-La Mancha, Spain - LaCruzMarch2015_14m | ecosystem: Environmental > Aquatic > Freshwater > Lake | place: Spain...
CCTTTATTGCGTTCTTTAATGAGACCCTGGCAAAGCCGTTTCGCTGGACTTATATTGGTAAACCTTTGCTCGTATAGGTTATCGGATATATTTCAGAAGTTGGGTACTAGACCGAAAAAATACATCCTTCCCAAATGATGTTGAGCATCTGCGTCACCAAGTTCAGCGGCTTTTCGATACCAAAATACGGCTTGCCCATAATCCTGCTCTACGCCGCGCCCAGCTTCATACATCCATCCTAAATTGTTTTGCGCTGTTGCATGCCCTTGTCCGGCGGCTTCCTGATACCAAAACATGGCTTGCTCATCATCCTGCTCTACGCCGCGCCCATATTGATACATACAGCCTAAATTATTTTGCGCATCTGCGTTGCCTTGTTCAGCCGATTTTTGAAACCAAAACATAGCTTCATAATCATCCTGTTCCACGCCGTATCCGTTTTCATACATCGAGCCTAAAGTATTTTGCGCTGTTGCATTACCCTGTTCTGCCGCCTTTCGATACCAAAATACAGCCTGTTCATCATTTCGCCCAACGCCCCGCCCAACTTCATAAATCAAGCCTAAATCTGTCCATACTTCCAAATCATCCAAGGTTTGATTAGCGAAACACCAATCGAAGGCTAATTTACTGTAATAATTATGCTTTTCATCATCTTTGCTTATTCCTTGTCCACCGTTAAACATACACGCAAGCGGAAAATACGCCTTGCCATAACCCTCATCAGCTAAATCCTGAAAGTCTTTATAGACATCAGCCAATTGGTGCAGCATGTCATAAAAAGGCTGTAACGGATTAACTTCTAATAAATCGAGCAAACTGGCCTGTCCGCTACGCTTAGGCATTAACTCATAACCAAAGCGGCTTTCCCTGCCATAATCTGTTATCTGGTTATAAATATCCCGTCCCTGCCGATAACGCTTACCTTGTTCAACAATCGCAAGTTGCTGGCTTTTAATCGCCGCCAATCCGCGTCCCAATAAGGTGGTGGATTTTTTATCTGCCGTCGTGATATGGCGGGCAGTTTGGGTTACAGGCAATTGGTCAGCCATGTTATTTACCTGCCCTATCTTCAAGCTGCCTAATCAATTTACCCAATTCGGTGCTATCCAGTAACCGCACTTTGGATTTTTTGGCAAGTTCGATGGCATTTGGGGTGTAATTGCCTGTGGTAATCACCCATGCGCTGTGGCATTGATAATAGGCCATGCCTGATAACGCTTCTTGCACGGCGGCTACGCCAACACTGCCGCGATAGCATTTGGCTTGTACGGCGATACGCTGGCCTTGGTGGGTCAGTAGCAGGTCTGCACCGTAATCGCCGGATGTTGGGGTTAGCTGGACATGGTAGCCATGTGCGCGGAATAATCCGGCTAGATAGTTTTCAAACTCTGTACCGCCGAGTTGATTAAGTTCGTCGGCTTGCTGTTTACCGTATTGCTGTTGCCAGTATTCCTGTTCACGTTGTTTTCTGCTTAGGGTGTGGTGTTGGGTTTTGGCAAAGTCTAAGCTATTTTGCAGGTGACGGGTTCGTGCATCCGGTTGGCGTGGTTGTGGTTTGGCAATAGGTGGAGTTGACGGGGTATCGTCAAATACGCGCTTGAACAGGGAAAAAATACCGAACATGGGTTACCTGATTTGACCGGAAATTTTTAGGGGATTTGTCTGGCAATGTAGACAAGTGCTAAACAGTTGGCTTTACAATCGACGGAAACGGTTTAAGCCTAACACCTGTGTGGGATAGCGTAAATGGGGCATTTATTATGCCATCAGTAGGACAGTCCATCATTGCGGCTCTAGCCTTTACCCGCCCCAGTTCGGCTAACAGTTCTTCATCAGACATTTTTCTTAATTTTGCCACGTATGGGTTTAATATTAATCGGGACTTTTCCAGTTTGGCGATTCTTTTATTTAAGGCCATTGGTAGTTTTCCTTAAGCAAATCAAGCAACGTCCGGCATTTACCCAAGCTTTGCCTAAACGCCGCCGCACGACGGTTGTTATACGCGGTGAGGGTTTCGCCAGGAAGGCGGATAAGTTCGCCGTTGGCTTTGGCGGCCTCGCGTTGTTCCAGCTTTTTTAGCCGCTGGTTGATGTTCATGGTTTTGACTCCAAGGCTTCAATGCGTCGGGTCAGGTCGTCAATCTCGATTATTTTGGCTTGATTCGCCAGAGCCGTGATTAATTGGCTGCCAATATCCGGCGGTATATGCCCCGCCATCGTTGCATTAATCACATTGCCGCCTGTTTCGGCTAAAGTGCCGCCTACGTCAATATTAACGGGTAGGGCTTGGGGTTTAAGCGTTGGGCAAACCCTGTCCAGCAACACCTTGGCGGCTTGCACATCGCCTGCTTTCGCCAGTTCCACCAATTTGCCGATAATGTCGGGCATATCATCGACAATGGATTTTCTAAGCAGGGTGGCGGGGGTTTTGTCCTTGGGGCGGCCTTGGGGGTTGCCGGATTGTCCGGGCTTAAATTTTTGTGTGGGCATCTTGTTTGCTCTCTGCTTTTATCAGTCCGTTTAACATATTAAACAAATGATTCAATTATCATGCGCTTAACTTGTCGGGTTAGTGGAGCAAAACTATCGAACCTTTCACCATCGGCCTTAATAGCCTGCTCAATCCATGCCCTGATGGCGGAGTTATCAGTCAGCCCATGTTTACGTTGTAACGCTTTCACCAAGTAGCCTTCCAGCATCACCGTGGTACGCTTGGGTTGCCCTTGGTGGCTAAAGGTTACGGCAAAGTGTACTTGTTTAAAATCATAAACAAGGTTGTCTATATCATCATGAACCGTAACATCCTGTTTAACATATTGAACAAGGCTATCCGGTGAACTTTGTTTAATATTTTGAACAATAGCATCCTCTACCGATTTAACAGGTTCATCCTGAATGCTATCGACTTGTTTAACATATTTAACAGGATTTAACCGTTCATAATGCCAGCGATAAATTGCCAGCTTTACATCATCAGGTAAATTTTTGGCTTTGCTGGTAATACCTAAAGCTGCTTTAGCTTCCCCTACCAGTCCGGCAATCTTGTTATGGCTTCGCGGTGAACAGCCATATAAGGCTGCTAGGGCATCACCCAGTTTGCTTGTCCCATCGTATGGCATGGCGCACCTGTTTAATATGTTAAATAAAAATGCTAGTTTACCATGTTTAATATTTTAAATACATCGGGGTTCAAGTGGTCATCCTTGGTGCGGCCTGTAGACTATCCTCTAAATATCCCATACAAAACCATAACAATGGCTTTTGACGACATTAACGCCGCTAAACTCTGGATGATTAAAAACCAGCGGGGACGCAGGAATTTGACGGATGGATGGAAGTTTGAGCTGGCGCAGGTTGAGAAAGCGATTTTGGCTGAGATAGGGGCGGCTAAAAAGATTAATGATGGCAAAGCAGCACGGGATAAACAACTTGGGGTTTTGTCAATAGTTGACAAAACCCCAAGTCAACAAACCCCACAAGCATCAGCTAAAGAACCACACAACACCCGAAGCTCGATAGCAGACTCACTGGGTTGGTCTACTGGAAAAACCGCTATGGCTGATAAAGTCTGGAAGGACGCAACGCCCGAAATCAAAGCTCAAGTGCTATCAGGTGAGGTTAGCATTAACGAGGCTTACAAAGCGGTTAAAAATGGTGATACCCATGTATCCAAAAACTCCGGTGAAAACGAGTGGTACACGCCAGTGCAATTTATTGATGCGGCGCGGTTGGTTATGGGCAGCATTGATTTAGACCCGGCATCCAGTGAACGGGCAAATGAAACAGTCCAAGCAACTACTTTTTACACCAAAGAGGATGATGGGCTTTCAAAAACATGGTGCGGCCTGTAAACCATCCTCCCCTTTGAATATGGTATAGGGGCAAATGCCTCGCCAAAGGAATCGGTAATATTTTCGGATTGCTACCCCCCCCCTCTGAAAATTAAAAAAATAGAAAGTTTAGAGTTTTTAGCGTTTTTAGAAAGTTTAGAAAGTTTAAGCAATGGCGTGGCCTGTAGCCCATATCCAAAGCTGGTTAAGGGTAATAACCCTACTTTTTGATTTCTAAACTTTCTAACTTTCCAGTTTTTCAATAGGGGGGGGTAAACTTTCAGTTTTCGCCTTGTTTTGCCACACGGTATGCGTCCGCCGTTGCTTGGCGTGGACTCCAAATGTCCGATAAAACTGAGTAGACTTTGGCGTTTTTATCGCCAGGTACTAGATTCCAGCGGTGGCCTTTTCCATAATGAACGCCTGTATAAGCATTAAGCACTGCATTAATCCGCGCCTTACTAAATCCGCCGTTCTGGTGTGCGTTACGGACTAAATCCGTTTTAAGCGCGTCACCCTGTTCGAGGGCTTCCAGTATGGCATCAATAACGGGTTTATCTTTTGCCATTTGTTCAGCTTTCCGGTGCGCCTGTTTGGCCTGTTCCGCTAAGGCTTTGTCTAGTGATTCAACCGAGTTTAGACGCTCGGTATACGTCTGGCGATCCGCTGTTGAATAGGTATAGCCAACTTCGAAAGCAACATCACCACGCGCTTTGAAATTTTCAAACAAGACGCTTTTTCTGCCTTGTGCGCCGCTGATTTTGTCTAAGGTGTAGGCACAATCGACGTCATCCACTATGTCAGACGTGCCGCCAAAAATCAACTTGCCTTCACCGTCTCGGTTCTTATTGGTATGTGCCAATAAAATCAACGTGCCGCTATCAGTTCAGCAAACTTGTCAGGATGGATGTAGGGCAGATTTATCGTCATGGGAAGCACTAGGTTTTCAGGTTTGACGGTTTCGGTATCTTGGTTCATAGTTGCCTTTTAGCCTCGTTGGTACTCTTTAGGACTCGTTGAAAGTAAGTGCAATTATTGCACATAACTATTAATAGTGCAATAGTTACATACAATTATTATCTTATGGATATAAAAGAAAGATTAAACAAACTAATAGAAAAAAAAGGGATTAAGCCAAAGGAGCTTGAAGAAAAAACAGGAGTAGACAGGATGAAATGGGCAAACCTAAAAAGAGGGACTATTAGAGCGCAACAAGAACATATTGAAGCCGTTGTAAAACTATGGCCTGAATATGCTTATTGGATTACAACAGGATTGACTATCCCAGAAGCCGGACAAATCAGCCCGGAGGTTGAGGAGGTGAGGGACAGCCTCGGACTAAGGACGGGTACAGATTAGCCGACAGGATCAAAAATAAATGGTTTTTCCGTGGTAATGTGTGAACTATTTAACAGCTTGTGTGAGTGTTATTGGGTATGATTACGGGTTTTTAATTTGAGGATCATTATGAATAACCTATTCTTTTGGATAATTGGGATAGCGATCATCATAAAAATCATAGATTTATTTGTAACCCCTATAAAAAAGAAAAAAGCTAAGGCCAAGAAAATGGAACTAATAGATTCTGTCCTTGAAAGAATAGAAATTAGCCGCGAACTAAAGAAAATTGAAGAAGAGCCTAATTTATATGCGGTAAATAAAAAACCAGACTATTCGGGGACGGTGCATCCCAAAAACGAGGGGGTTATAAGATGGACTAAGCCTTTTTTAAGGTCTTTGGAATGGAAAAGATACGAGGAGATATGCGTAGAGTATCTAAAAATCAAGAATTGTAGTGCTAATGTGACCTGTATCGGGGCGGATGGCGGTATTGATATTAAAATCAAAGATAAAAGCGGGATGCTTTTAGCCGTAGCACAATGTAAGGCATGGAACAGGCCAATAGGCGTTAGTTTGATACGCGAGCTTTACGGTGTGATGGCTTCGGAAAAGGTAAAACATGGAATATTTTTAACAACATCAGAATACAGCAAAGACGCAATTGAGTTTGCTAAAGGCAAAAACCTATTATTGATTGATTGCGACGAGTTAATAGCCTTAATTAACAATTTGGAAGACTGGGAAAAAAGAAAGATTGACAAGCTTGCAACGACGGGAGATTACACAACCCCAACTTGTGTAAGATGCAATGTAAAAATGGTCAAGCGCAAAGCAAAGACAGGGAAAAACGCAGGGAATGAATTCTGGGGATGCATCAATTACCCCAAGTGCAAAAATACTATGATAATTAGGATTAAAGCTTAAAGTAACAAAAATGAGAACCGACCATGACCACCTACGAAAGCGACTTTTACACATGGACACAAGAACAAGCCGGATTGCTTAAGTCAGGCCATTTCAAAGAAATTGACCTAGATAACCTCATTGAGGAAATAGAAAGTATGGGCAGATCAGAAAAGCGGGAACTGGAAAGCCGTTTAACCGTGTTGTTATTGCATTTGTTGAAATGGAAATACCAACCTGTACGAAGGGGCAGAAGTTGGGAGTTAAGCATAGACGAGCAGAGGATGCAGTTCTTAAGGGTGCTTAAGGATAACCCAGGGCTTAAAAACCAGCTTGAGGAAGTATTGATGGATGCCTACGAAATCGCGGTAATCAAAGCGGCAAAAGAGACAAGTTTAGATAAAAATGCCTTCCCCACCAGTTGCCCGTGGGATTTGCCGACGATTACCAAAAAAGAGTTTTACCCCGAAGATTAACAAACCGTTTTACTACATTCTTACTACATTAGAGCGTTTTTTAGTGTTTTACAGAGTTTTGTGATTATTTAACTATTTGTTTTAAAACGCTTTAATGCACATTAAAACGCATAGCAAAACATTCGTAATGTGTGGGTCGCGAGTTCGATTCTCGCCACTAGCTCCAATAAAATCATATAGTTAAATAAAATAACCTGCCAATATTATTGTTTTTGGCACACTGGCGGAGCACTTCGTGGTAAATAACCACAAAACGCCAAAACACAAAAAGCCGTTTCAATTCAGCTAATCGCTCCAGCTAAATTCCAATCCGTCGATATAAATCAGGCTTCTTTCTTGGTTTTAAACAACTAATTCAAGTAGTTTATATTTTGAATTGCCCTTTAATTGCCCCATTCGCGAAAATAAACTCATTATTTATGGCACCAGCCAAAATCGTTTGGCAGGCTAAGAAGTTTATGATTTCGTCCATGATTTGTTTAGGCCGTCACTAAGGAGTTGGAAGAACCCTACTTTCTAACTTTTCAGGTTATTTTTTTGGTCCTTTTATTAAAGAACCCTTTTTTTGCCGTTTGGAGTAGAAGTTTTAAAGAATTGCTACGTTAAAACCAGGTAGGTTTTACCCATACCTTTTTATGAAATAATGTATAATTGCCAGTCTTTTCTGAATAGCTGATAAGCTAATATTCCTTTAATGGTGAACATTCAACACTTCTGATGCGTGACCAACCAATAAGCTTTTTTTAGTATCAGAATATTGCCATCCAAACGGCTAAACGCCTAAGCCCAAGAATGATGGTAAGGGCGTATAAAAACATTCCTTTAGCCAGCCATATCCCCTAACATCGACTGCAAAGCCGCTATTAACGATGATTCAATTCCTACAGAATTTGGGTAAAAGCACCCGCTCCAGTTTTAACAAACTCGGACGGGCGACTTTCTTTCTGCTACAAACCCTGTCAGGTATATTAAGTGTTTTGTTGAGGCCGCGATTATTGCTGAACCAACTGTATTCAGTCGGTGTGCTTTCGTTTCTGATCATCACCATTTCCGGATTGTTTGTCGGTATGGTATTGGGTTTGCAGGGCTATTACATACTGTCTGATTTTGGCGCGGAAGCAACGCTAGGGGTAATGGTCGCCGCTTCTTTGGTGCGGGAATTGGGGCCGGTGGTTTCGGCTTTGTTGTTTGCGGGTAGGGCAGGTTCGGCGTTGACGGCTGAAATCGGCTTGATGAAAGCCACCGAGCAATTGTCGGGCATGGAAATGATGGCGGTCGATCCAATCAGACGTATTATTTCCCCGCGTTTTTTAGCGGGCTGTTTGTCCATGCCTTTATTGACGGCGATATTCAGTGCCATCGGCATTGTCGGCGGGCAATTGATCGGTTCCGGTTTGTTGGGTGTTGACGAAGGGGCGTACTGGTCGCAAATGCAGGCCAGTATTGATTTTCAGGATGACATTATTAATGGTGTGATCAAAAGTTTTGTATTTGGCTGGGTGACTTCATGGATCGCCTTGTTTGAAGGTTACGACGCCATCCCCACGTCGGAAGGCGTTAGCCGCGCCACCACACGTACGGTGGTCAATTCTGCATTCAGTATTTTAGGCCTTGATTTTATTCTTACCGCTCTCATGTTTGGAGACAATTAACATGCAGCACACTAGCACTCAGGATACTCTTGTTGGACTGTTTGTCGCCGCGGGGATTGCCGGACTGTTTTTTCTGAGCTTTCAAGTCAGTAACTTAAGTTCTTTCACGCAACAAGACACTTACACGGTGACCGCCCGTTTTGAAAATTCCGGCGGTTTAAAAGTCAAATCGCCCGTGTCCGCGGCTGGCGTTAAAATCGGCCAGGTCAGCGATATAAGTTTTGACCCGAAAACCTACCAGTCGGTTGTAAAAATGCAGATTGATTTGCAATACAACACCTTGCCGGATGATACCACCGCTAGTGTCTTTACTGCCGGTTTGTTGGGTGAGCAATATGTCAGTTTGGAGCCGGGCGGTTCAGAAACATTCCTGAAGGACAATGGCAACATTGACCTTACCCAGCCCGCGATCATTCTTGAAAAAGCGATTGGTCAATTTTTGTTCAAATCGGCTTCGGAAGAAAAAAAGTGAGCCGTTTGAAAATTACTGATGAAGGTGGCGGACGATTTGCCATTGACGGCGACCTGACGTTTACGACGATTGCCAAAGACACTATCAAGTCGCTGACTTTTTTAGCCTCGGCAAAAACTATCATCATCGACTTAAGCCGTGTCACCAATACTGACAGTGCCGGGCTCGCTTTGATGATAGAGTGCATCAAGCAGGCCCGTAGCAATAGGACAACGCTCACATTTTGCAATATCCCTAAACAGTTGCTGAATCTTGCCAAGATCAGCGGATTCGACAACTCCCCCTATTTTACTAGCCAGCTTGAAAACTGATTCAACTTGCTTATAACTAAATTATAGAAAAACCAATAGCATGGATAAATTAATCATAACTGGCGGCGCACAACTTTCTGGCGAACTCCGTATTTCAGGTGCCAAAAATGCCGCGTTGCCCATATTGGCGGCAACTTTGCTTTCCGAATCCCCAGTGCGGGTAGGTAACATACCGCATTTGCATGACATCACCACCACGATGGAATTGTTAGGCCGCATGGGCGTGCATTTGCTGGTTGATGAAAAAATGAACATTGAAGTGGACAGCAGCACCATCAACAGTTACGAAGCCCCTTACGAATTGGTCAAGACCATGCGGGCTTCCATTTTAGTTTTAGGGCCCTTGCTGACCCGGTTCGGCGAGGCGCATGTCTCCCTGCCTGGCGGTTGCGCGATAGGGACACGCCCGGTCGATATACACCTGAACGGTATGATGAAAATGGGCGCGGAGATCACCGTCGAAAACGGTTACATCCATGCCACGGCCAAACGCTTGAAAGGTTGCCGCTTGGTGTTGCCACAAGTCACGGTGACAGGCACGGAAAACTTACTGATGGCTGCCGTTTTGGCGGAAGGTGTAACCATCCTTGAAAATGCCGCCAAAGAACCGGAAGTCACCGACTTGGCGCATTTCCTCAACAAAATGGGAGCGAATATTATTGGTATCGGCACCGATGTGCTGATTATTGAAGGCGTGGAAAAATTGGGTGAAACGGGTATCCATTACGACATCCTGCCTGACCGCATCGAAACAGGGACGTATTTGGTCGCGGCTGCCATCACTGGCGGCAAAGTCAAACTGAAAAAAACCCGCCCTGATATTCTCGATGCCGTGTTGGACAAATTGACCGAAGCCGGGGCCGAAATCACTACCGGCAAAGATTGGATACAACTGGATATGCACGGTAAAAAACCCAAAGCCGTATCCTTGCGCACCGCGCCATACCCTGCCTTCCCAACCGATATGCAAGCGCAGTTCATTGCCCTGAACACCATAGCCGAAGGCGTGGGCGTGATTACCGAAACCATTTTTGAAAACCGCTTTATGCATGTCCAAGAACTGCAACGCATGGGCGCGGACATCAAACTCGAATCCAACACGGCGATTTGCACCGGGGTCAAACGACTCACTGGCGCACCCGTCATGGCCACTGATCTGCGCGCTTCCGCCAGTTTGGTGATCGCTGGCCTGGTCGCCGAAGGCAGCACTTTAGTAGACCGCATTTACCACATCGACCGTGGCTATGACCACATCGAAGAAAAACTGACCCAGCTCGGCGCGACCATCCGCCGCGTTGCCAAATAAAGGTTCTCCCATGTTGACGATAGCCGTATCCAAAGGCCGCATTTACGAAGAAGCCCTGCCGTTTTTGGCGGAAGCGGGCATCGTACCGACCGACGACCCAGACAAATGCCGCAAGCTCATCTTGCAAACCACGCGTCCCGATGTGCAACTGGTCATCATCCGCGCTACTGACGTACCAACTTTTGTTGAATATGGCGCGGCGGACTTAGGAATTGCCGGAAAAGATGTTTTGCTCGAACACGGCACGGAAGCTTTATACGAACCGCTGGATTTGAACATAGCCTGTTGCCGCCTAATGACCGCTGCCCACAAAGACGCGCCACCCATCACCGGACGCGTGCGTGTCGCGACCAAATACGTCAAAACCGCGCAACGCCATTTCGCTAGTCTAGGCATACAAGCGGAAATCATTAAACTTTACGGCTCCATGGAACTCGCGCCGCTAGTCGGTTTGGCCGATTGCATCGTGGATTTGGTCGATACCGGCAATACCTTAAAAGCTAATGACTTGGAGCCGCGCGAATTGATTATGAACATCAGCTCCCGCCTAGTCGTCAATAAAGCGGCGATGAAAATGAAGAATGCCGCGATTGTTGAGTTGTTGGCGCAGTTTGAACAGGCATTGGCGAAACGCTAAGTTATTAAAATGTGGGCTAAGTTGCTATGGTGGCCCTTATCGGCGAACCCATAATACTAACTACCTGATTTGCTTATTGCAGCAAGTCCACAAGCCCATCATATTGAATTATTAATTTTTGATAAAATGTTAGCGGCTAAAAACAGTCTTTTTTTCTGATTTGCAAGATGATTCAGCTAAGCCGTCATATCGGCATGGATTTGCAATAGCGCTCTGACGGGTGTCGTTATTCAGTTCATAGGGATGTGATGTTCAATTGTCATCCGTGGCTTTAGGATTCACTTCGCACTTTACAAGTCACTTCGTGGTCTTACGGCTTCGGCAATCCCTACCAGAATGGCAATTGGGAAGTGGGCTGAATCATCTTGCTAATCAGGACACTCTTATCGTAGATTTGTCAAAGGTCTCGAATTGGAAACGATAATTCAAAATCTAATTGAAGATGCTAAATGGACACACAGATTAAAGTTTCGATTTAGAAAACCCCTCGCACAGAAGCAATAACTTGTAATCATTAAAAATGCTCCACCTCACGGACCATTAATTATTTTCACCTAATTAATCCATATTTAATAATTTTTATGCCTATCACTATCAAAAAACTCACCACCCAATCTCCAGATTTCAAGCAACAACTAGCCCAACATTTAGCTTGGGATGAAACTGATGACTTGGACATCCACCAACGAGTCACCGCCATCCTCACCGATGTCCGCAAAAATGGCGATGAAGCCGTCATCAACTACACCAATCGTTTCGATCATCGCTCTATCAGTAGTGCCAGCGAATTGGAACTGCCCAAAGCAACATTACAAGCTGCGTGGGAGAACCTGCCCGCTGACCAAGCACAAGCCTTACAAATCTCCGCAGAACGCATCCGTGCTTATGCCGAACATCAAATAATCCAGCCTTGGCAGTATGAAGAAGCCGACGGTACGGTGTTGGGGCAAAAAATCACGCCGCTCGATAGCGTTGGTTTGTATGTTCCAGGCGGTAAAGCGGCGTATCCGTCTTCGGTGTTGATGAACGCAATTCCTGCTAAAGTCGCGGGCGTTGCTGATTTGATTATGGTGGTGCCAACTCCTCATGGCGAAATTAACGAGTTGGTATTGGCGGCAGCATATACCGTTGGTGTAGACCGAGTGTTTAGTATCGGTGGCGCTCAAGCCGTGGCTGCTTTGGCGTATGGTACGGCCACTATCCCGAAAGTAGCTAAAATCGTCGGCCCCGGCAATATTTATGTTGCCACGGCAAAAAAACTGGTGTTCGGGCAAGTTGGCATTGACATGATTGCCGGGCCATCAGAAATTTTGGTGATTTGTGACGGCAAAACCAACCCTGATTGGATTGCTATGGATTTGTTCTCACAGGCCGAGCACGACGAAAACGCCCAAGCGATTTTGTTAAGTGACAATGCCGATTTTCTCGCCGCCGTCGAAGCCAGCATCAATAACCTACTTCCTACGATGGAACGCGCCGATATTATCGGCGCTTCCTTAAGCACACGCGGCGCATTGATTCAAGTCACTAGCCTTGAAGAAGCGGCAGAAGTTGCCAATATTATCGCGCCGGAGCATTTGGAGTTATCGGTGGAAAATCCCCAAGCTTTATGTGAAAAAATCCGCCATGCAGGCGCCATTTTCATGGGCCGTTACACTGCCGAAGCCTTAGGAGATTATTGCGCCGGCCCCAACCATGTTTTACCGACCTCCAGCACGGCGCGGTTCTCATCGCCATTGGGAGTGTATGATTTCCAAAAAAGCTCCAGTTTGATTAACTGCTCGGAATCCGGCGCAGACAAACTCGGCAAAATCGCCTCGGTGCTGGCGCGTGGCGAAAGCCTGACTGCCCATGCCCGCTCGGCAGAATATCGGATTAAGAAAGGTTAGCCGCAGGCTGGGCAACGCGGTTATGCCAACCTTGTGCAGCTCCGCTTGCATTTCCCATGATGCCAGTTACTCTGCTTATTGCGCGGACAATCTAGCTAAAATTTATCTTTACAACCTAAACGACAATTTTACTATTTTGGTCAACAGTACGCGCAGCGTACCAAACTCAGTCCATTGCCGAATAAGGACAACCAGTGCAACCACAAGAACAAATCAACGAACTAAAAAACCTTGTCCAACATTTGCTGGACGAAGCCACGCGTCAAGGGGCAACCGCCGCCGAAGCAGGCTTGAGCCAAGAAAACGGCTTGTCTGTTTCCGTGCGTTTGGGCGATGTCGAAACCATCGAACACCATTGTGACCAAGGTTTGGGTATCACAGTATTTTTTGGTCAACGCAAAGGCTCGTCCAGCACTACCGATTTGTCGCCCGAAGCCATTAAAGAAACCGTCAGTGCAGCGTGCAGCATTGCCCGATATACTAGCGAAGACGAATTTGCAGGTTTGCCCGATAAAGCGCTGTTGCAAACGCAATTTCCTGATTTGGATTTGTATCATCCGTGGGAAGTCAGTGCCGAACTTGCGATTGCCTTGGCGATTGAATGTGAAGATGCGGCGCGTAGCTACCATGCAGAAATCAGCAATTCTGAAGGTGCATCAGTCAACACCCACCAAGGTATCCGCGTGTTGGGCAACACCATAGGCTTTTTGCAAGGCTACGCCTCGACGCGCCATTCCTTGAGCTGTTCGGTGTTGGCGCAACGCGGTGACAGTATGCAGCGCGATTATTGGTACACTGTCGCCCGCAACGCCGGATTATTGGAAGCGGCGAGCAGCGTTGGCCTTAAAGCGGGCGAGCGCACTGTCCGCCGTTTGGACGCACGGTCATTAAGCACCCGCCAATGCCCGGTTTTATATAGTGCGGAAATCGCTGGCAGTTTATTGGGTTCCTTTATCGGTGCGATCAGTGGTGGCAACTTATACCGCAAGTCGTCATTTTTATTGGATGCGCTGGGTACACACATTTTCCCTGATTTTGTCCATATCCACGAACAACCGTATTTGGTTGGTGCATTAGGCAGTGCGGCTTATGATAGCGAAGGCGTGGCAACCCAAGCCCGCGATTTGGTCAGCGGCGGCGTCTTGCAAGGCTACGTTTTGGGTACATATTCTGCAAAGAAGCTGGGTTTGCAAAGCACAGGCAATTCCGGCGGTGTTCACAATCTGACCATTACCCCCGGCGAGCATAATTTTAATGCCATGCTCAAACAGTTAAACACGGGCTTGTTAGTCACAGAACTGATGGGGCAGGGCGTGAACATGGTCACAGGCGACTATTCACGCGGCGCGGCAGGTTTCTGGGTGGAAAACGGCGAAATCCAATATCCCGTTGAAGAAATCACCATCGCGGGCAACTTGAAAGACATGTTCAAACACATCATCGCCATCGGTAATGATGTCGATTATCGCGGCAATGTCCGCACGGGGTCGATATTGGTTGGGAAGATGTCAATTGCTGGGGAGTAAGTTCTTAATATTTTATGGTTTTGGGTGCAAAAATGGCCGTTGCAATTGACCGATTTTTTTAAATGAAATATCGGCAAATGAGTTATTGTCTTGCCGATGTTTTAACGGCTTTCCAACACATAATTGCTGTAATATCGGTAAAAACTAACGGGTTTTATAAAAATGTCCTTACCTCTGAAAATAGAACATGCAATTGAACGTCTGATGTATGCAAGCCGTTGGATTCTGGCTCCGATTTACGCCGGGATGAGCTTGGCGTTGTTGGCGTTGTTCGTCAAATTTTTTGAAGAACTTTACCATTTCTTACCGCAAATTTTTAAGATCAGCGAAACAGATTTTATCTTGACACTACTTACCTTGATTGATTTGACGCTGGTCGGCAGCCTGATTGTGCTGATTATGTTCAGCGGCTATGAAAATTTCGTTTCGCGCCTGAACATTAGTGACGATACCGAAAAACTGGAATGGTTAGGGACGCACGATTATGCGTCAATGAAAATGAAGGTCGCGACATCGATAGTGGCAATTTCCTCTATCCACTTGCTGAAAGTTTTCATGAACATCAATGCCACCGAAAATGACAAACTGCTATGGTATGTCGTGATTCATCTAACTTTGGTCATTTCCGCCCTGTTCATGGGCTATTTGGATAAACTATCCAAACATTGATGCTGTTAAACGGCTTAACTATTCCGCAATAAGGGTGTGGAAAAATATTTCAAAATTGCCATCGTTAAGGATAACTTCCCCTAATGAATATTATCTGTTTAGTGTCTCGTACCAAGTTATTGTTGATAAATTTGGTATTTGTAAGCAGATTAATTAAAACCGCAAAAAATTACTGCATTCAGCTCGTGAATATGCCAGTTTTGGTTGCCAAAATAGCAAGTTATAGCTAATGGGATGAAAAAATCGCGAGTTGGCTTGTTGGTTTTGCAAATGTTTGCACTATTGCCGCTGCCAATTGCTATTACCAATGCAAACAGCTTGGCAATTGACGTGGGGCATTCGATTGCCCATCAAGGTGCGGTTAGTGCCTATGGCAAACCTGAATTTGAATTCAACGCCGCTTTAGCAAATACGATTTCTGATACTTTGTCGGTACAAGGCATAAAAATTTTCAAGATTGGCTTTGATGGCATGATGAATGATTTGCATAAAAGGACGCAGCTTGCCAATGCCGTAAATAGCGTTTTTTTCTTATCTATACATCACGATTCTGTCCAAGCCCAATACTTCAAAACTTGGCAATGGCATAGCCAAACTTTACAACAGACCGATCATGCTTCTGGATTTTCTTTGTTTGTCTCAAGAAAAAATCCGCAGTTGGCAAACAGCTTAAACTGTGCTTCAGCTTTGGGCAAAGCCTTGCAACAAAACGGTTTCCATCCTTCCAAGCATCATGCCGAAGCCATTGAAGGTGAAAGTAAAGCATGGGCCGATCAAGCCAATGGCGTGTTTTATTACGATAACTTGGTGGTGCTAAAAACAGCGGCTATGCCCGCCGTGTTGTTGGAAGCGGCAGTCATTGCCAATCGCCAAGATGAAGAAATAATTAGCCAGCCTGAAATACGCCAGCGAGTCGCTACTGCCGTAGCCAAAGGCTTGGCTGATTGTGGCGCGATAAGCATTAAAAAATAACGGCATGGCTTAAACCAATGACAATGCCCATAAAATTACTATTGCTAGGCACGGCTGGCTGCCATTTATGCGAAGAGGCCGAAGCGATCATCGACACGTTGCCGCTTGATAACATCAGCGTTGAGCTGATTGATATTGCCGAAGCGCAGCACTGGCAAGCCCGTTATGCCATCCGCATCCCCGTTTTGTATCACCCTGAAACCATATCCGAATTGTGCTGGCCGTTTGGTCCGGACGACATTTATAAATTTATCGAGGCATTATGACTGACTACCGTTTAGAAAAAGACAGCATGGGCGAATTGCAAGTCCCTGCCACCGCCCTGTACGCCGCGCAAACTCAACGTGCCGTGGACAACTTTCCGGTCAGCGGCTTGGCAATGCCGCCCGCGTTTATTAAAACCGTCGCGCTCATCAAAAAAACCGCCGCCAAAGTTAATTGCGGTCTGGGTGAGTTGGATCAAGATTTGGCGGATGCCATCATCAACGCCGCCGAACAAGTCATCGCCGGACAACATGCCGACCAATTCCCTGTCGATGTTTTCCAAACCGGTTCCGGCACCAGCACCAATATGAACGTCAACGAAGTGCTAGCGAATCTGGCGACTCAAATTGCTGGCAAAGCCGTCAGTGCCAATGACCATGTCAACATGGGGCAAAGCAGTAACGATGTCATCCCCACCGCTATCCACGTTAGCGCGGCTTTGGAATGCAATGAATCGTTGTTACCCAGCTTGGCGCATCTCGCCGCCACTATCGAACAAAAAGCCGCGTCTTTAGATCATGTCACCAAAACCGGACGCACGCATTTGATGGATGCCATGCCCGTGCGCCTAAGCCAAGAACTAGGCGGTTGGGCTTTGCAAATCCGCAACGCCATTGCGCGTGTTGAATCGGCATTGCCGCGTGTCTATAAACTGGCGCAAGGCGGTACGGCAGTCGGCACAGGCATCAACGCCGACCCGCGCTTTGCCGGACAATTTACCGACCT
>Ga0247836_1004624_pt1 | contig 16969 bp, 15 predicted proteins | sample LaCruzMarch2015__4_FD_187116 | JGI IMG/M metagenome (GOLD analysis project Ga0247836, IMG submission 187116) | Freshwater microbial communities from meromictic Lake La Cruz, Castile-La Mancha, Spain - LaCruzMarch2015_14m | ecosystem: Environmental > Aquatic > Freshwater > Lake | place: Spain...
GCATTCCTGGTTATAGCCGTTACTTAAAGTAACGCTTAAAAAGACAAAACCCCCACCATTTCTGATGAGGGTTTGCTTTTCTGGTGGGCCCACCAGGACTTGAACCTGGGACCAAAGGATTATGAGAGCAGACATCCAAAGAAAACCACTAGGATTTCAAGAGCTTACGCCTCCTAAATATCGGTGTGTGAGTATTTGTGTGACTAATCTAACGAGAACAAATGAATTGCTAACGCACTCTTTGATTTTCAAGACCAAAGGATTTTTGGAGCGAACCGACCGCAGGGCAAAACAAAAAGAATTAATTTAAGACTGGAAGCCATGGGAAAAGTCGACGGGGTAAAGACAGCAGAGTGCAATGCAAAAGAGTCCAAAAAAAGCTACTAAAACTGGCAAAAGCCTTGTATTCAGAGAGTTTATTAAATTTATAAATAAATTACTAAAAGACCAAATAAACTTGATAACATCATGATAACTAATGCCATTTTTAGATAGTATGGCATATGAATGCTGATGATTTAGATGTAGCGTAAGAACAATTTGTAGAAGATGTAAAGAAAATTAAAGGCTGGAATGATGCTGACCTTTTTCGACAGTTGCCGTCTCTTGCCATCAAGCTATATAGCGGTGTTTGAAGTTATTTTACTAGAAGCTCAAAAAAGTATTGATTGATAAATTTAACAAAGAACTTTAACAAGAACACAGCTAGGCAAACAATCGGTAAGGGCAATTTACTAATCTAGGTAATTTTTTTCGTTGTATCAATAAAGTTTAATCAACGATTTAATCATATTTTATTTATTGCACTATTTAAATTTTGAAAGGAATTATTATGGGGTTTTTCTCAAGCAAGTTACCCGGCGAAGACGCTTTCCTTAGTTTATATGTAAAGCTGAACCCAGGAGCAACGAAGGCAGGTGCTAAAGCTAATTTAGCTGGTACCAAAGCAATAGGTGAGTCTAGGGCAAAACAAAGAGAAGAATTTTTTGATGCGCAAAATCCAAATGCAACTAGAGAGCAGAGGGAAATTGGGCTAAAGATGCTTGCCAACAAAGATTTAGAAAAATCTAAAAAATATTCGGCGCAATTAAAGGCTTGGAACGATGAATATAAACATATTGAAACTTCGTTTTGGGAAGATGTAGCAAGTGGAAAAATTCCAATGGGCACTTCTTCTCCAGCCCATATTTATGAAATGTCACTTCGTGATGCTGATGATCATCCAACCTCAGCTTCGCAAGAGGTCTCCGCACAGGCTTCGAGTAGCGTAGATGTGGTCGGTAAAGTTAAGCAATTAAAAGAGTTACTTGATGCAGGTTTAATTGAGCAAGATGAATTTGATACTAAGAAACAGGAGTTGCTTGCTAAGCTCTAATTTTCCGTCAATAGTAAGACTTATAGTGACAGTTGAAATCTTTGCCAACTTAGCTATAGAGGAAATTGAAAAATAATTGTAATAATTTACTTAATTAATCGGAGGTTTTATGGGTCACCCAATTGCTTTAATAGGAGCTGCAATTACTGAATCTAGTCCAGACAGTACCGCCATGACATATAGACCAGTTTGCACGAAGTGTGGGTATGTGGGAAGTGAAATTATGACTCATGGGCCACAAGGGAGTAGTGCAAGTTTTGAAACAGATTTTAGATGCCCAACATGTGGCAATCAGCAACCGGTTAAGTTTAGAGGCACCTAAGATTTCAAAATAGGCACCATACACCAGAGGGTGCTAGAAACTTAAACAATGAGAGTAGACATCTAATAAAAATCAAGGGATTTTAAACAACCCTCATTCACTTCGTTGCTCCAAAGTACTTTTTGGTGAACGGGCGTTACTTTAAGTAACACTCAAATGACCAAATCTCACCTTTAGTCCCAAAAGACTTTTTTTTGTGACTTTCAGGTCCTGTTTAGATTTAGGTTTGTAGAACAGATATCCAAAGAAAACATTGGGATTTAAGTAGCTTACGCCTCCTGTTAATCGGCGTTCGGTGAAGTGTGCAGCCAATAAATAAAATTTATACCGAAAATTGATACACAAAAGTCTTTAAAACATTTTGAAGAATCTATAATGTGGGGAATCTAAAGATTAAAAGAAAGACAAATTATGGGTCTTGGAATAGAAACTGACATTTGGGATATTCAGGAAAAGTTAAGAGATCAGCTCGAGTCGCATAAAAATAATCTTAGAGCCAAGGGCGGATTTGTTTTTATCCTTGATAACTGTATAGAAAAGATAAATCTTAAAACTCAAGAAAGATCTGTAGCACCCTCTAAAATTTGGGATTTATTCAAGGATAATGAGGTAAAAAATTTACTTCACAACATCGTTAGTGATCAGATCACATACTTATATCTGAATACCAAATCAAAAAAAGACCAGGTTAAATACTGCGCATCTTTTAATAAAACAATATTAGATTTTTTAGGAACAAATTATGCAGTGGATGAAAATGGTAATAAAAAAGAAATTGAGTTTCCTTGCTTAATTTATTTCAAATATGAAGGTGATGAATGTACAAATTTTTTATACAAGAAACTTATACATACTGATAATGCTAATCTTATTTTCCATGAATTGGAAAATAATCTAAAAACCTTTATTGATGGCCTACATGACCCTAAGTCTTTGGATATAAATAATCCAAAATTACCAATGCTTAAACTTATCACAAACTTTAAATGGAAGGAGATCAAAGAAAAAATCTTAGATAAAACAAAAGATCATCTTCTAGATAGAACAATTGAGTACTCTGCGGCAGCAGCTCCTCTGGCTTTCGTTGCACTATCTACAATTTTTACTAAATGAATGCAATACAAAAACTCGAGAATTTAAAAGAAAAAATTGATACTGAGGAAAGAGCCTCTAAGCCAATTAATTTTATTGGTCAAGGCTGGGGAGGGGCAAATTGTATGGTGATTTCTAACGATCGCGAAACCCAACAATACTTTAAAAATTTTGAAGGGGAAATCTTATCCACTACTTATGCCAAAGAGATAGGTAACTTATATAATTCTATAAAAGTTTTACTCGATGAATCTAGCGGTTATGACTATTTATCCAAGCTCGAACTTTGGGGAGAGTTAACAATTGCCGGAAGAGAATTTATTGAGTCAACACCCGAGTATGACTTAAAAACACTTAAGCTAAAAATCGTTGATAAAGCAATCGAAATTGTTAAAACATGGCAATAGACTAATAAAAGGGTTTAAATCTTTTTTTGCCAAAATAGTATTGCACCCTCAGCACGGCAATTAGGAAACATACTCTTCATAATTTGGCAGGCCTGACCATACACTTTGTTGCTCCAAAGTACTTTTGGAATAATTTGCAGGCGTTACTTAAAGTAACGCTTGTATCCCTAAATGTACAACGTGCCTAATGAGACAGGGGCAAAATCCACTAAACGTAATGTCGCTTTTTAAATTCTTCATAGATATGATAAGTCTCATACGCATCTGTTGGATAATTATGATCATAGCAATTATTCAATGATAACAACTCTAGCAGTGCTTCAGTATCAACCCGCATACCTGGAAATTTCTGTCGCGCAATTTCTAGGGTACATGTGTAATTCAGAAATCCGTCAAGAGAATATTGCTTTAACTCATCCTCAAGAAATCCCTTTATATAACTTGCGTTATGGCAGATCACCGGAAGGGTATCAACAAATACTATGAAGTCCTTCAGAACATCGATTGGGTATGGGGCAGAATCAATAAGATCCTGCTTTACATTGGTTAATATTTTCAATGCTGTAGGAGATAACTGAACCCCAGTTCTCATATAGCTAAAAAACTGTCCGGCAATATTGTTTTCAGCGACTTTGAGAGCGGAGATCCATATAATCCGGTCATCGCCAGGAAAAAGACCGGATGTTTCTATATCAACAACTACGTAATTATTATGCATAGGTTAGAAATCCTATAGGCCTAGAAGTACTCTCACGTTTACACGCCACCTCTTTTTCAAGCCGATTGTAAAAATCATCAACGCAAATGATTCTTGAGATCTTAGACTGTCGTGCAATGTTAGAAAAATCGCCAGGAGTTAATTTTTGCAATGCCTTAGCTTTTTCGAGAAACACTTCATTAAAGTCTAAATTGAATGTTTTTAAGTACGTCCTAACTAAATCTTCAATTTGATGGGGCTGTAGATAATCAAACTTAATCTTTAAGTCAAAGCGCCTCATAGCAGCTTGATCTAGCTTCTCAAAGTAATTTGTAGTTGTTACAAGAATCCCGCTAAATTGATCCATTTGCATCAGTAATTCATTAACCATTGATATCTGCCATGTCTTGCTAGAGTGGGCTCTATCAAAAAGTAGGCCATCTATTTCGTCAAGCAAAAGAATGCCTGAATTAATTGATGCCTCTGAAAAAGCGTTTGCTAAATTTTGCTCTGTTTCACCTATATATTTGCCAAGAATGTCAGAGCCTTTTTTAGAAATCAAAGACTTACCAAGATGGCCAGGTAAATGCGAGACAAATGCTGACTTTCCAGTTCCGGGAGGGCCATACAAACAAATTCTTGCCTCTGAATTAGTTTGCAGGGAATCTAGTATCGACTTTAGATCACAGTCAGAATTAATTAGGGCTGTACTATAGGCATTTGCGTTTTTCTGGTACTCATTTCCTTTGCGCTCACCATACATTGCCTTTGTTGCCTTTCCTAATACATCGTCGAATACCGTTTCAATGTTTAAGCTGGTATCACTACCACACACTATCTTTGTAAAAGCTGCTGCCTTTTCGATGGCTCTTGGGGCAACATCATTTCTGCAGGATAGGCCTGAAAGCCATTGTGCTGAGACGGAGAGGCTCCCCACATGCTTTTTAATTACCAACTCCCTGACATTCTTGGGTGGAATCTTCATTTCGATAAAGTAATCAAAACGCGACCGGTAAGCAGGATCCAGAACATCAATTTGATTCGAGACCCAGAAGGTTGGGCAGAAATTACCCTCCAGTATTTCGTTCATAAATCCTTTAACGCCTGTTTTATTGGCATAGTTAAAAGAACCCGTCTCAAACTCCTGGTCAAAAACATCTTCCACTTCATCAAATATCACTGCAGCCCCACTTACCTTCGCGAGTACTTTTTGCGCGAGCAAGTAAGAGCGCATACGCCAACTCAACCCTTCTTTTCTTCCCAAAGGGGTGCGTATCTCATACAAGTCAATCTTCATTGAATCTGCTAAAGATTTTACAAATTGAGTTTTCCCGCATCCTGGGGGTCCATATATCAAGACATTGACGCCTCTTTTTTTGACTTTAATGGCCTGATTAACGTAAGACGTCAAAAGAGTAATCTCAGTTTGTAACTGTGAGAAATCCGTTATCTTGAGATCACTTTTTGCGGTTTTTTTGAAGTCGTCATTAAATACCGTCATATCAATCTTGCTATTCAAGATATTTAATGACAATGCCTCCAACGTGCTCAGCCGAGACAATAGTGTTCCGGACCCCCAATAATTAAAATCAACAATCCCAGTTCTTTGCAGTGTTGAGGTGGCTTCAAGACACTTTCTCAACTTCTTTTCATCAAGATCTAGTATCTTTGACAAAATTGAAAATACTTGTGCATTTGATACAGTGCCTAATTTTTTTATTGCACTTTTCAAATAAATATCGTGATCAAGAATTAAAACGAATTCCATAATCTTTGACTCATCTGAACTTAACCCAAGTGTGTTAGCTAACCAAGATACGTTTTTATAGAAACAACCTCTTCTAGCTAGCTTCGCCTGCTCGGTCGACAATTCTTTATATTTTTTGATTAGCAGCGCCTTAATACTTTTCTCGACAGATTCCCCATCCTTTTCTTTGCCTGTATAAATGTCAAAGAAGGACAATAGGCTTTTGTTGTTCTCTATCAAGGGGCGTTGGAGCTCATTGAAGATGCCTAGTTTCAAGAGAATTCTTAAAACCCAGATTTGAACCTGTTTTTTTGATCCCATGATATTTTTTGAGATTCCTCTGATATCTATGGATTCAGTATCATCAAAATCGTCATCATTCAAAAGATCTGCAAAATTCTTTAATCGACTTGAACACATTGACTAATCTCCTCATAGGTCCGGCTTCAAGCTACAAAATAGAATGCCAAATGCCTGACTGTTATCGACTCTTGTAAAAGTCGATAACAGTCTTTCAGTACCCTAGTTTCTAAGTACAACCTGATCTAATATATAAAAAATTAAATTGATTAATTTTCTTTATTGAACAGAAATTTGACCAATAACTGCTCCAGGTTTCTTTAAAGCCTCATTACGTTTAATTGCATACTCCGAGTTTTCTGTTTTCAGCAACGTACTCGTTTTATCCTTACCGTCAATATCCTTAATGACAACCTCACCCTCTTGTAACGATTTCACAGGCTTAACAAAATTTAGATCAGATTTAACTTCCGCGGCATTATTGGCCATAGACTTGTTCTCAGCCTGCGATGCATTAATCTGACTTCCTGAACTTTTTTCTATCGCATTAGATCTTGAAATAACCTTTTCTGGTGTAGGCACCACATTAGTATTTGGACTAACAGGAGTTATAGATAAGTTATCCAATTCCTTAAAGGCATCTGTAGAACGATTTTGCAACTCCTTTGTTGATTTCACGATGTTTTTAGAACCAATCGGTAAGGCCACTAATACATAACTACGAATCCGATTACCCTCGGCCACGTGCTTCATTTCCACGGTCTCTACCCCTGAAATATCGATATCAGGACAAATGCTTCGGGCTGTTAGCTCACTTTGCTCAACGGATGCACCATCGGTATCGGCGCGGTATACCTTCATTTGACTGCGTATCTTCCCGCCTGCTGCCATACAGATTTTGGTGTAAGCCATAGCTTTAGCTTTTTGATCCGCCATTGAAAAATCCGAGCTTATAGCAGTGCCATTTTCATAGACCACACCAGTTTCTTGGGGGAGCTTAAACATCCATTTCGGCGCTTTTTCAACCGCTTGTGTCACTAAGCGCTCTTGAGAGCGTCCATCAGCTTGACTAGACGAAGTTTGCACCGGGTTAGTTCCGCATGCAGTTATTCCCAATACGGCTGCACTCACAGTAATCATTCTTTTCATTACACACCTACCTTTCAGTTTTAAAATTTGTCGACAACTACAAACTTATTGCCATCCCACATCAACACCAGCGTAAATCGGACATACTCTTTTCGATGCATTTCCAGCTTTGAAACTAACTGAAAAATCTTTCCATCCCACTTACGTAAATTTGGAATGAACGGGATCCTTTTATCCATGTTTTGTTCTAAATCAACCACATCGCCTATTTCAATTACCTTGCCATCATTAGCTAGGGGATAATTTGTACAGACCTCACGTCGGCTATTTTTAAGACCTTGAGTGGGATTCTGATTACTCACTGCATCTGTCTTAATTTCCGATACCTCCTCGAAATAGCAGCGTGCGATTAACTCGGGAGGTCGACTTGGTAAACCTTGGCTAGTACGAGGCTCTTCTGATTTCATCACCCGCGAACCACTGCAACCTAACCGTAAACTCCAAATCCGATACTTCACTAAGGCATAAAACTTTTTACTAATTTCATTAGGTAGCTCATTGCCCATTACCCCATCAACTGTAAAAAATGTGCGATTTTTTAACTGTGCTTGGAGTAAACGCAATTGCTGATCTCGCTGGGCGCAAGAGTACTCAAACCGAGCTACCTGGTCATAGGTCAAATACGGCGCACTTGTGACCACCGGCACTGTTACTGGCGGCGATACGGGAATAGATGGCTGCTCCACGATTGGCTGCCTTGCTGACTTGATCGAGCCACAGGCACTAAGGAATGACAGCAGCATTAACGAAGTAATGCCATTTGCAAGCTTTCCCCTAATGAAATTGCATAGAATCATTTCCATCTCCCCGCGAAGTGTTTGCACCTTTACTAGAGGTGTCAGTGAACCTACTAAAACCGCCCATTACTTTTGAGAGAAAGCCATCTTTAAGATCGCGATAAGAATTTCGTTCTTTTTCTAACTCTTGGAGTTTTTTGTAGTAATTGACTTGTTTTTGTATTTTTGCCTCTTCTAATTCGCCTTGTAATCGGGTCTTATCTATTTCCGTCTTAAAAAATTCCTCTTTTAGTTGATTGACCCGAGTGTGGTTATGATGCGCAATTCGGGCCCCCAGAGGAGATTGCCCCAACAATCCTTTCAATAAGAGCGGCATCAACTCGAGAACCAACTGAGCAACGGTGACCAAAATGTATTTCGTTCTAGCTCCAGGATTAGATCTAATTAAGGACCAAAGCACATCACTAGAGGCGATATTAAGAAACTGATTGTTATTGCGGTCAGCCCTCTGAAGATCCTCGGTATATGCCTTCTGGGCTTTCGATACAGAATCTCGGGTACCTCGTAAGCTATCCTCGGCAATATTAAGCTCCACCAATCGTGGCGCAAAGTACGCCTTATAATTTGTCTTGTACGCAAGCTCAAAACGTTGGCATTCAATTTTGTCCCTCAAATAGAGGTTAGCAACTTCTGTTTCATCAATATCGGGTCCAATAGATTGATTTATCTTACGGCGATATTCCGCCATACATTGCTCTGCTTGATTTCTTTGTTGGATAAGAAATTTAGGCTCATCCTTTAACGATGCCTTTAATTGGGATACTTTTGATTCAGAAGATTTCAATTCAGACTGACGATCTTTTAACTCATGCTTACCCGTAAACTGTTGCTTAGCTTGGTCATACCGATGGTTGACCAAGTCATCAACATGAATAGCTAACTCCGACTTTAGAAGCAAGGGCAGTGTGAACTGGCTATTTAATGTAGAAATGATCAAAATCAGACCAACTCGTAGGCACAAATAAAAAGGGCTCAAAAGCTTATGGGTTCCAGAATTAACATCCTGTGCATAGATAAAAGAGCGATCAATAGCTAGTACGATAAGGCCGCCGACCATGCCAAAAATAAAGGCGCAGATAACTTGGAGACCTTCCCCAAGTGCGGCCCCTAAAAACCAACCCGCTACAGCAAATTGAGCCATGGCTAGCAAGGCAGCAAAGCAAACCGTCGAGCCCACTAAAACCAAGCCGCCAAGATCTTTTGAATGTGTTGACTTATCGACTGTATGTCCAGTCAACCCCACCATCATTCGTGCATATAAACTAACCATCATCAATTCCTTCTAAATGTCTATGCCGGCTTACTTTTTCAGGCTTTAAAAAAGAAAAAACCGCCTGGGTATTTCCTTAAAATGAATTAAGAAAATAACCAGGCGGAGTATTTTTTATGCAAGCCAGGTGCTGCTCAAATTGTCTTTGCAAAGAATTTAACTTAGCAACAATCAAATTATACGAATAATCATATTTTTCTGTCAAGTTACAGTTAAAAAAGCCATAACAAGCTAATTGTTGACACTTTTTATGTAAGTGTTTGCATTGGATAGGTACTAACCTTGATCTAAACATAATCCTCACCTTGTGAACTGTGAAGAGAGTTTAGGTTTTTAAAGAGACCAGGGAAAGAAGCTTGACTTAGTTAAATTTGAAGAAATCCTCATCAGAATTAACTAAGTGAAAGATTATGAATAAGGAATCGACTTACGCCATAATTGATAAACACAAACTTTAGATTTCATATATGGCACAGCGATACCCCGTACTAGCAAAGCATTATTACAGGAGATGGTTTCTGGGTCTAACACTTTGCCCAGGATATCGTTTTTTTCATGAGAAAAAAAGAACCTCTAAATATAAGCGTTTTAATACAACAGCGAGTTACTTTAATTTTGAAGAAGTTTTAGAACTTGGATTTGATAACTGGTGGGACCAAAATCAAATTAAGCTTCAGAGTGCAATACCCACCAATTATTTAGAAAATATTCATCTATCCTACTCCTTAACAAGTAAGGAAATTGAGAGGCAACTGGCACAAAAAAAGGCTGAATACGAAAACAGTCTTAGCGAGGAAGATCTGCAGCTAGACAACCTCACAATCATTGATAACAGCTCTGGAATTGATCACAAGGAAATTGATTACATCGACAAAATTTTGAGCACTCGATTGATCAAATACATCAAAGAGATTGCAGCCACAACTGCAGAATTTACTCATAAACAAGAGTTTGAATCATTACTTCAAAAAAATATATACGACATGGTTGGAGCTGCGAATGTAAATCAGCCTAAGCCAGTAAATTTAAACAATGAGCAGAATCGAGTAAGCGAATGGAATAGTGATTTTTATCGAATCTTTTGGTATGCCCAGTTTGGATACTTTTACTACGACAGTGATACCAAGGGGAAAGTTGGCAAAGCAAAAGAGAGGAAATTTCTAGAATCAAAAACTCCAAACTTTTATAATAAGGGAGATTTAAATAATTTACAGGCAAGACTCTTTGATCCTGAATGGAAAGATGAATTTAATGAGTTTATCAAACCAATCAACCAACAATTCTTTTCAATCAAGAAACTAATAGAAATTCTCAATGCATTTTGTCCAGAAACTCTAGATCTAACAAAAAGGGATCTAAACTCTAGACTTCCTTCACCAAAAAAAATAGGTAATAACGAGAATGCTAGTAAAGAAAACTACATCAAGTTTCCTAGTGATGAAGACTTTGGTGATTTTGAGGACTGCATTATGTGGAACGAGATTAAGCCAAATGTTACTGCATTGTTTTCAGAAAAAATTCAGGACAAACTTTCTTCAGCGATGAATATTTCAAAAATATTTTTAAATCATACTGAATATACCGATACTATTGACTCAATTAACCCTGTAAAACTTAGAATTATTTCGTGTTTTCTCCCTTTTCTTTTTCAGGAGGATAAAACGCTTAAAAATAAAAAATATGGAAGCCTTACTTTACTTTGGAAAGAGAGGCCAAATTTATTTATTGAAACAGAGAATATGTTCTTCGGAACAACAATATTACTTAAAGTTAATCATCACGAGTAACATAAATTACAGTACATTTATCATTAATGCCGCCTTGCAATAGAAAATTTAACACTTAGCTAATGCTAAATTTGATGCCTAATCAGAAATAGAGCAACTAGAATAAAGAAATTAGTTTAGTAAACATAGTTCATTGATTCCTCATTAATTTATCTTTTATGGATAAAACTTTACAAAGCACCTCACTTACCTCTGGCCATACCGATTTCTGACTTCTTATAGAAAAAGCATTTGTCTCATAAGTAAACCAAACCTTTTCGTTCGTTGGCCCAAAAATTGCAATCAAAGGAGCGCACAATATCCCGCATACATGCATAGGCCCACAATCATTGCAAATAATTATTGAATTTTTATGCAAATGATCAATGATAAATTGCCAATCGCTATCAATAAAAATAGAAGCATTACAATTAAAAAGACTTTGTATATTTTTTTCCTCTGGCCCTAAAAATATTTTGACCTCCAAATTTAATTTATTTAAATGATTAGTTAGCTCAATCCATCGATCAATATGCCAATGTTTTTGTGTATTAGTTCCACACGGGAAAATGATAACCTCTATTGGCTTAGAAATTTTAGAAGGCAGATAATTAAACACTAACCTTTGATTATCTAAATATCGCAATTCTTCAGAATTGTTTTTATTAAGCTCAAGGCCAATTGAAATGAAACTTGAAATTAATTCTGCATCCATTTTCCAGGCTGAAATTTCACTCCCAATTTCAGAAAAATGATCTTTTATCTTAGTGGTTGGTAAATATTTAATGCTTGCATCACTTTGTCTATATGCCACCCTTCTTTCGTCTTCGAAATTGAACCAAAACAAGTTTTTGCTACAAGGGATTGCTCTATATTTGATGGAAAAATCATCGGAACGAAAATCAATAAGATGATCAGACTTTATTTTTAAATTGAGGCAATTTGGCTTGGAATCGTATGCAATAAAAGTCCAATCAGGAAATAAGATTTTAAATACTGAATGGTACTCCCTGCTAATCACTCCCAAGGTACTGAATTTTGGCAATAAACTACTATAAACTCTTAAGGCTTGGCAGGTCATCATCGAGTCACCAAGAGCCGGAGGAAAAAGTAATACGAGTTCAAAGTGGAAATTTTTTAGAAGTGATTTCCTCATATTTCCCCTTAATTAATGAGTCAAGATAATTAGAGGACCAATTTACGCCAACAAGCTCACTAATTTCCCAAGATAATAATTTAAGCCCGTAGAGCTCTTTTTTTACCCAGATATTAATATTTTTATTCATCTCTTCATCTCGATGCGGTATACCTTGAACAACAACATATTCAAAATCAAGTCTTTCGCCACTTATAAATACATTATGTGCACTTAGAGAGTAGTCATATCCACCATTAGAGTGAAGCACTGCAACAGACTCACTAAGTTTCACAATAATGTTTTCAAGCCATGCCTCAGCTCCACCATAAATACTCAAAAGATTATTCAACTCCTTATCACCCAAGTACGCTAAGTCTGCTAAACGCCAACGGCTTCTTGCGCTATATGTATACATTGCGGGAATTGCTCTTGTACCATCTAGATCAAGCACAGAGTTTGAATCAAGAAAATTTGACCCCCCCGAAAGATAGAATGGAATTTTTTTATGAAGCTGAATTGAGACTGGCGTTACAGTATTAAGCCCTATCTTCAATAGGTAATTTGCTATGTCCCTCTCCCTAACCGCCGCCCACAGCGGCAATATTCCAAGGCTACCTAGATCTGGCATCCATCCATCCGCCAAGACCCAACCAACGCCTTTGGCAAAATAATGATTATGTGTTGAATCTTCGCCAAGATAACAGCTTCTTCCATGAATAGTCGAAGTTTGTAAAACACTTTGATTTGACTCCGAAATATTCAAATCATTCAAGTAATAATTTCGGATATATTTATTGAGATTTTGCTTGCCTACAATCCAGGCAGATTTATTGTTTGGTAAATTTTTAGGGGCTGCATTCGCAATCCAATAATTTTCAGCAGGATACCAATCTACAGTGATGTCAATCATATATTTTTAATATCTTATTAATGTTATCTTTAATCTTTTCAAATGAAGGCCAATGGGAAATTTTAGAATCTACAGTGAATATTGAATAATAAGCTCCTCCCATAACCATTTGATCTTTACTTGTGTATGGAAACCAACACTGAGGTAGTGTTTTATTGAAAAGTCCAACTAAGGGGTAGCCAAGAGCGCCGGCTATATGCATTGGACCAGAATCATTTGCAACTATTAAGCTATTGTTTGACATTCTACATGCCAACTTTTCGAGGGGAAGATCAACATGAACCCGAGCGCCCACACTATTTAATCTGAAGTTTTTTTTATGCTTTATTTCATTTTTCCCCAGATATACATCTACATTTATTCCCTTAGAACTATAGTAGTTAGATAAATCTATATAGTTTCTAATGGGCCAATGCTTTGAATTCAAAGTTCCACAAGGTGCAAGCCCTATGCTTATTTTCTTTCTCTGGGAATTTGCTCTAGTCTTGTGATTTAGAAGTATTTGATTGTAATTAGACTGATTAAAAGTATAACCGGCATGAGCTATCATATTAGTGTATAAATTCCAAGCCGGAAGAGGCTTAAATCCTTTGGCGTTATAGAATCTACTTTGTACAAGGCTGCCATCAACCAATATGCATCTTGCGCCATCCTTAATAAGTGAATCGATAAAAACATTATGGCTGATATATTTTTTAGACTGTATAAGATTAGATTTCGCAAGATCACTATTCATGCTATTAAAGTCTAAAATTAAGTCACAAAGAAAACGATCGTTCCTGTTTTCCAGTAAGGATGCTCTTTCAATATAAGTTGCTTTAATCTTGAATACATTCTTGAATAGCTTAATGTAACTACCTTCAGTAATTATTGATACATTTAAACTTCCTTCTATCGCACAAATAATTTTTACAGCTGCTAATGACTGAATTGCATCGCCCAAACCAAAAGGAAGGTTAATAATTACTGACATAAATCTGATAATAAAATTTGTATAATTTTGTAATTAAATTAAATATTGATACTTATAACTATTTTTTTAATAACTTTACATCTCGCTTATGAAAAATACATTATCTGCCCTTATAAAATTTGATTGATACCATGATACTTTTTGAAAAAAATATTAAGATTGATGTTCCTTTTCCCCACCTGTATGTCGATAATTTTCTTCCTAAAAAAGTCAGAGTATTACTTCGGAAGAATTTTTTCTCATCAAATTTTACTACCGCTATTGGTGGTTGCCCAATATCAGACATAACTAATGAGTCCAGTGAAGAATTGATTGAGAGGAGGAACTCATTCATCATAAATGAATTAATACCTCAGCTTGACATAATTTTTTCAGAGTCTATTAATGAAAAATATAATGAGCTTGCAAAAATAAATGCTCGCGTGTTAAGACTTACTAAACCTAACTTAGGGTATCTTCATTTAACGAAAAATCATGTTGGTACCACTATTAATTCTCACAGAGATGATGATAGAGCAAGCTATCAATTTGTATTTTATTTAGGCGATACAAATGATGGTCGGATAGAAACTACTGAACTAATTTCTGCAAAAGATATTGACCAATTAGAAAAAACACAAGATTATTCGAGATTGAAACTTCTATCCTATGGAAGTACGAACAATGGTTTTCTATGCTTTGTTAATCAGCCAAACTCCTATCATTGTCTATCCAAGACAATTAAATCAATAAGAATGACAATTGCAGGATCAGTTATTCATTACAAAACTTGATGATGACACATTAATATAAAAGTTTAACAAGGGGGCTCAGGCTTCACCCGACCCCCATGTTCTTTAGCCACCGCGGTAGTTATTTCCACAGTTTGTAGTACTAGCAGAAGGACAGCCTGTTGATACTTTTCGCTCTACAGACACTACTTTTTTAATGCTCAACTTTTTAGTCATTTTATGCTCCAAGAAATATACCGAAATGGTCGGTACCACCACCTTGCACACTTGCGCAATTAATTAATCAAATGAGGTTTGAGCCAAAACATCAAATTGATTACGTATTTCATCAAATTTCATCATCGCCTGAACGTTCCATTGCGATCCATTTTTAAGCCATAGCTCACCTTTTTTAGACTTAAATGAATTATTCTTAGTTTGCATATCAACAATAGTGCCATCTGAGCGAAAAACTTTTACAGAATTTCTGGGATCTGTATCCAGAGAGCGGCCTCCCTCAGGTTCTTTTATTTCGGGGCGCATATCTGGATAGAGTTCACCGAAATTCTCAGGTACACCTAACTTTTGAGCAATACTTTTTTGTGTTTCTCCTGATTTAAGCAAATGAGCCGCAAACATTCGCGCGTTAGCAATCCTGCAATTAGTTGTGGATGGAGCTAAGACGTTACCCGTCTCCATAAATGCCATACCTGGACACTTCACACACCATTTACATCTAGTATGAGTTCCACACTCCTGATAATGCTCAAGTCTAATGTCTTGCCATTTAGACAAATTTTTAGTGGTGTTATCCAAATGGGGTGCTAATACAACATTACCCTTCTGAACTTCAGTTAAGCTTTTTCTATTTGCAAGTGCTGAGTTCCATATTTCTAGTGGGTCATGGCTATGTAAATTACCAGCCTTAATTGGAAGTGAATTACAAGGATAAATATTTCCATCAGCGGCAACGCTTAAGCCAGCATACCCAGCAGCACAGACAGTGGCTTTAGGGTCTTTCGTAATTTCGCCATAGTTATTTGATTCGTCGCCAACATAAATCGGAAAGCCCGGTGTGGCAGCAGCTACTATCAGCTCAGAGGGGTTTTGGTTTGACATCAGCATTGGTGCAATAGCACCATCTACACCAGGACTAAGCCCCAATTCACTCTCAGGTATTGCGCCAACTGATTTTGCCAAATTTACAACCCCCGAGTATGCCTTTAATGTGTGAGACATTTGCACTGATTTTAGGCTTGTTTTTATACCCAATTTATTAAGTTTTTCTAGAGCTTTAACGGCCTTCTCATAAGAACCTTTAACTCGAGTTATATCATCGTGGACTTCAGGTATATGGCTATAAACAGAAACACTAACTGTTGACACCCAAAGATCTGCAAGTCGATCTATCGCTACATCATGAAGCTTTAAAGCATTTGTATAAACATTCACGGCCATACCTAAAGAACGAGCGTATTGCACTATTTCAAAAAAATCTTTTCTCAACATAATTTCGCCGCCCGTAAGGGTTAATCCAAAAACACCTCCCTTGGCAAAACTATCTAAGTTCTTAAATACTTGCTTGGTATCAAGCTCATTATTATTTCTCTGTGGTGTTTCATCTGCTGAATGAGCTGCGCCAGGGTTGTAGCAGTGAACACATCGCTCATTACATCGATAAGTTAATTCCCAATGAGTATGAAACATGAAACCTTGATCCATTACCCAAGCTTGAAATAAGCGCTCTGGCTCTGCATTTTCAGCATCCTCAATTAACTTTGGCGCCGGAACAGGATCTTTGATTATCGCTCCCGAAATATATATATCTTTATGTAGAAGCTGTAATGCATCTAATTCTTCTATCAAAAAATCAAGATCATCCTCCACATTCAGTTCAATAGCTTTCGCCATAAGGTCTTGATAAGAAATCCCTTTTTCTATATATGCCCAAATAAGAGATGATTCATCGTCTAAAAAAACTTTTTGATGAGTTTTTTCGTTTGCAATTATAGATTTAGCCTCACCAGTAGATGATACGTAGCTCCGCCAAGCGGTCCAAGCTGCTGGCTTTAGGTTTTCAAATTTGTTCATAGATTAGGTTTCATAATGATTTTTTACAAATTAGCATACTATTGTTAAAATTTACATGTATTTTTAAACTAGGGTTTTTACTCATATAAAGTTGATTATGGCATTCCCCCAATATCGTAGACACTTTTCATAACGCAATTTGACGCTGTTCGAACGCCATTGGGCTTAATTGAGCAAGATGCTTGTGACGCCTTACTCTGTTATAAAACTCTTCGATGTATTCAA
>Ga0247836_1004627_pt1 | contig 16956 bp, 16 predicted proteins | sample LaCruzMarch2015__4_FD_187116 | JGI IMG/M metagenome (GOLD analysis project Ga0247836, IMG submission 187116) | Freshwater microbial communities from meromictic Lake La Cruz, Castile-La Mancha, Spain - LaCruzMarch2015_14m | ecosystem: Environmental > Aquatic > Freshwater > Lake | place: Spain...
TGGGCCGGACACTTGCGCGCATGGAACTCGAAGCAGAAGGGACGGGAAAAAGGGGTCGGGTACAAACATGTAACTTTGATGAGTGCGAACCTCGCGAAAGGATCCTCTCCGCCGGGCTTCACAACGCGAGCAACTCCGTCTTCAGCCGGGTTTGTTCAACGGCGGAATCGCGCCGGCTTGGCGTCATATTAGTAGTTTGTACCCGACCCCTTTTGCCGACTCCAATCCATTCAAGGGACTGACGATCCGTCAACAGATCGCCCGTAAGGTTGGATCGTTCCTGCACGCCGCCGATCTGTCGGAGTACATCGACCCCTACGGTGGGCTTGCACTTTAAAAGTCGGGGTAGGTGACTACATTGGTCAAATGATCGCAACGCTCCGGGAAGCCAAGGCGGAGCTAAGTGAATTCGTCGAGCGGGTCGCGGGAGGCGAGGAGGTGCTCATTACGGTGCGTGGGCGGCCGAAGGCCAGGGTCCGGGCGGTGGCCGCAACAGCAATGTCATTCTGGGGAATCAGGGTCCCCGCCTTTGAGAGTTGGGTAAGAATGTCCGCATAGTGCTCAGCAACAACTGGGGTGAAATGTTCGATGCCCGTCACCTTGCGAATGGCCTCGAGCCGGGACTAGCCGGCGGGCTGCCCGGGACGCGTCCGCAGCAAGCCGAACCCCAACGAGCGCCTCCGCCCAAACAATTACCGGCTGCGCGTATGCCTGTGGGTTCGACAAGCTCGCGAGTTTCTACCGAACTTTTTTGGCTCCTCGACGTTCTGAGTGGGCAGGAAAAGGCTTAATTGCAGGGCCGCCTGCGCCCCGAAGGCTTGCCCCGACAGGCGCTTGAAGGGAAGTTTCCCAAGGCTCTGCTCGAGTCGCGCCGTTCCAGGGCCGACGGCCCGGCATTCCTTAGCCCAGCTCGTAAGGGCTGGGTTTGGTGCAGTGGCGGAAGCTGCGGGCTGAAAGTCCGCGACAGGGCGAGAGCAGGGCTGCGCGCCGCGCCTCCACCCATCCCGTCCCTTCAGGCCGGAGTCACCCCTTGGTTTTCCACCCAGCCCTGACGGGCTGGGCTAACGAATGGCGCACCGGTGGTGCGCAGAACGCCGTTCGTCGCACGAACCGCAACACTCAGCGCCAGCAAAAGCCTCGACTCTGAAGCTCCGCAGGCTGCTGCTTTTACCCACTCAATTCAGAGAGGAGCCAAATTTTTCCACCCGGACCGGCATGACCCCAGGAACTTGGCGAAGACGAGGGGCGGCCACGATTCCCCTTTGAGAGCAAAGCGGCTCCCAGCTCCGCTCCCACGGGAAGTTTACGAAACACGTTTCGACCGCTGCGTCGCTGCGTCGCCGCGCGCCCCAAAAACCCTCGTTTCCCGATCTTCAGGCGGGACAAATCTCCCGCCGTTCGCCAGAAAATGCGGGTAGCAAACGCATGAAAACTCCTCCCTCCTTCCAGACCCATCTTCCCCGCTGTGTGATCTTCGGCCGGGACCGCAGCCTTGCTCTCGACACCATCTGCCGCGACCAAGGCTGGGGCCGGGCGTTCATCGTGAGCGACGAGGGCGTCGCACGCGCCGGACTGCTGGAAAAGGTTTCGGAGTCCCTCATCAAGTCCGGTGGGCTGGCGGACACCTTCACGGCGGTGCCGGCGGAGCCGCCGATCGAAGTGGTCGACCGCATCGCGCAGCGGATCATCGCGAGCGGGGCGGATGTCGTGGTGGGGCTTGGCGGCGGAAGTGTGATGGATGCGGCCAAGGTCGCCGCGCTCTGCGCCAGACATGCGAGGGCGGCGGTTGATTTTATCGGAATCGGGAAAGCGGGCGGGCGAGGGTTGCCGACCGTGTTGATCCCCACCACGGCAGGTACCGGATCGGAGACCACGTTTGTCGCGATTCTCACGGACACCGCGGCCGGCACCAAAACGGGCGTCGTGGATCCGCGGATCCTTCCGGACATCGCCATCGTGGATCCGGCGCTCACCGATGGCTTGCCTCCACACGTCACCGCGGCCACTGGCATGGACGCGCTCGTTCATGCACTGGAGGGATTCATTTCAAAAAACGCCACGCCGCTCGGGCGCAGCGTTGCGCTGGGAGCGGCGCGCCACATCGGGCACTCCATCGAGGTCGTTTGTGCCGATCCGAAGAATACCGCGGCGCGGGATGGAATGGCGGTTGGATCTCACCTGGCTGGCATGGCTTTTGCCAACGGGTCGTGCTGCGCGGTCCACGGTCTCGCGATGCCCCTGGGCGGCCGTTACCACATCCCGCACGGAGTCATCATCGGATGCTTTGCGGGAGAACTCATGCGTCACAACGCACCGGTATGTGCGGCCGATTTCGCGGAGTTCAGCCAGGCACTCGGATGGGGCGCGCTGCCACCGGATGCCTTTGCAGACCGACTCGACGCGCTTGCCGAAAGCATCGGGCTGCGCGCCCTGCTGAACCAAACAGCGGTGCCCCGAGAGGATATCGGTCAGTTGGCGGAGGATGCCCTGCGCGTTGACCGACTCATGGATCCGAATCCGCGAGAGCTTCGTGTGGACGACGCCATCGGCATTTACCTCAAGGTATTGCGCGTGGTCAGCTGACGTTCATCTGAAACTGAGGTCCGCCCGGTTCGAATCCTGCACAATTTGGGACGCGGGGTTACGCTGGCTTCGGTAGAACCACGTCGCGCGCATGTTTGGCGATCTGCGGATCCCCGGTGGGGATTTACCCAAAGAGATTTGGATTCGCTTGCTCCAACCGGTCCGGGGCATTTGAGAATTCCCATTGGCGAAAGCGGCGGTTTTCGATACACCCTTAGTTCCCCGTGAAAGGTATCGTCTTTACGAAGTTCATCGAAATGGTCGAGCAGACATGGTCGACCGATTTTGCCGACCAAATGATCGAATCCTCCGGAGTTCCTTCCGGTGGAGCCTACACGGCGGTCGGGACCTATGATCACCACGAGATGGTCGCTCTCGTCTCCACGTTATCCGAAATGAGCGGCACTCCGGTTCCGGATCTCCTGCGAGCGTACGGTCGCTATCTGCTCGGTCAGTTCGCCACGTTGTACCCAGGGTTTTTCGAGAACATGACGTCGTCGCTCGATTTTGTTGCCAGCATCGACGCGGTGATTCATGTGGAGGTTCGCAAGCTCTATGCGGACGCAGAGTTGCCCAAGTTTGAGGTTTTGGAGCACACGGAGAAAATCCTCCGGGTGAAGTATCGTTCCGACCGCCATCTTGGCGACCTCGCGGAAGGGTTGCTGGAAGCGTGCATCGGGTATTTTGGGGAGTCCGGAGTGGTAACGTACGAGCGTGTGGATCTTGACGAACCGGGCAAGCCGATATGCTTCATCCTGCGCAAAGCGTAGAGGATCAACTGCGACGGGCGCTGCGGCGCGCGGAACGCGAGCGCGTGGCCCGACGTGAGGCCGAGGCTTTCCTGGAGGCCAAGAGTCTCGAGCTCTACAAGTCCAACGAACTCCTCCGCAGCCAGGCGGTCGAATTGGAGTCGACGGTCGCTCAAAGAACCTCCGAGCTTCGCGAAGCACTGGAAGTCGCTGAGGCTGCCACGCGGGCAAAGAGCGACTTCTTGGCAACGATGAGCCACGAAATGCGCACGCCGCTCAACGCGGTGATCGGTCTTGCCGATGCCCTCACGACAACCCCGCTCAACCCGGAGCAGGAGAAACATCTCGAACTGCTCATCCACAGCGGCCAGTCGCTACTATCCCTCATCAACGACCTTCTGGACTTTTCCAAAATCGAGGCGGGTCGACTCGATCTGGAAATGCGGGAATTCGACCCGGCTGCAGAGCTGCGAGTGACCGTGGAGACGTTTCGACCCCAAACCGATGCAAAGGGTTTGACGTTATCCGGTTCCTTCTCCGACCTCCCGCCCGTGGTGCGTGGCGATAGTCTCCGCTTTTGTCAGATCATTTCCAATCTGCTTTCGAATGCGGTGAAGTTCACTGCCACGGGGGGGATTCAATTGTCCGCCTCGGCACGTCCGGAAGGCGAGGGATGGCGCCTCTGGGTGTCGGTGGTCGATTCCGGAATCGGTTTTGCCATGGAGTCTGCCGCCGACCTCTTCGAGCCGTTCAGTCAGGAGGACTCGTCCATTACGCGGAAGTTTGGCGGGACGGGTCTGGGCCTGGCGATTTGCCGGCGGTTGGCACGTGCCATGGGGGGCGACATCACGGCAGATTCCATTCCGGGGCGAACGGAGTTCCGCGTGGACGCGCGGTTTGAATCGGGCATGGTATCCAAGGCGGCGAACTCCGTTGCACCGGAGGTCTCCGAGATTCGAGGGCTGCGAGTTTTGGTCGTCGATGACAACGAAATCAACCGCACGGTGGCCTCGGCGCTTTTGCAGAGGCTCGGACACCGTTCCGCACAGGCGGACGGCGGAAAGTCGGCGCTGGCCTTGATTGCGGAGAAGGAGTTTGACCTCGTCCTGATGGACATGCAGATGCCCGGAATGGATGGCATCACGAGCACGCTGGAGATTCGCAAGCTTCCGCTCAAACGTCAGCCGCGGATCGTGGCGCTGACGGCGAACGCGTACGAAAGCGACCGGGAGCGTTGTCTCGCGGCGGGAATGGATGGATTTCTTCCGAAACCCTTCCGGCTCGAAGGGATCCGTGCGGAGATTCGCGAAGCGTTCGGCAGGGATGCCCCGCAGCTCTGAGGGGACACGCGAAGACGCGAAGGCCGCGAAAGCTGTTGAAGGGGAGGGAGCGGGTTTGGCGATCCGAGCTTGGAGAGGAACGGGAGCTGGGATATGTTCAGGCTAGGTTATGCCGACGCCTACCTCCGGATGCCCGCCACCACTTGATCCCGGGAAACTCCACACGCTCCTGCTGGAACTCGTGTCGAAGATTCCCCTGTCTTTTGAGTCGCGGCATCAGGACCCCGACGCGCGCGCGAGGGAGGTTGTTCAAGGCGCCGCGATGCGGGCTGCGGCCCTCTCAGGGGCACTGGCTTTGCCTCCGGGTCCGGTCGGTTTTGCCACCATCGTGCCCGACCTGCTCGCCATCTGGCAGATTCAAAAGCAAATGGTGGCGGACGTTGCTGCGATCTACGGGAAGACCGGGTTGCTCACAAGGGAGATGATGGTGTTCTGCCTTTTCAAACACGGTTCTGCGATGTTCCTGCGCGATATGGTTGTGCGCGTGGGGGAGCGCCTGGTGGTCCGACGTGTGGCGGTGCGCGTGCTTCAGCGAGTCCTGAAGCGGATCGGAGTTGCGGTCACCCAACAACTGATCGCAAAGACCCTCGCCCGATGGGTTCCTTTGCTCGGCGCGCTGGGGGTGGGAGGCTACGCGTACTACGATACGAGTAAAGTAGGGGAGACCGCGATCGATGCATTCCGGCACGATATTGTGATCGAGGGTTGATGAGTGCTGAGGCAAAAGATGGCTTCCGAAGCTTCTGTCCATGCATCTGACGCTCATTTGAAAATCGATGATCCATAAGCACGATGGGTCTTTCCATTCCAGTCATTCGCTTTGCAGAAGTCGCCGATCGTGACGTGCGGAGAGGATTTGGCAGGTCGAACCATGCCGAAGGCATGGACGTGGACAGCCCAGGGTGCAGCGAAGCGCAACCCTGGGTGATGCCGCGACGCCACGATTACTCCGCCCCAACGGGGCGGACGTAGGCGTCGTTTGTCGATTGATGCGATCGTCGATGGCGTTCCATGCGCGCCATTCGGGCCATTCGGGCCATTCGGGCCATTCGGGCCATTCGGGCCAGAACCCCAACGGGGTTCCACCCGGAATCTGCATGTGATCGCCCCTCGGGCTAAAACTCATCGTACGCGATCTGATGCGCAGGGACCTTAAGCTCCGAGAGCATCCGCGTGCAGGCTTTGATCATCATGGGAGGTCCGCAGAGGTAGTACTCGATGGCCTTCGGGCTCGCATGCGTGGCGAGGTATTGCGCGAGGACGACTTCATGGATGAACCCCGTGTGGCCGGTCCACTTGTCATCGGGAAGAGGAGCCGAAAGCGCGAGCTGAAAGCGGAAGTTCCGGTGCGCGGCAGCGAGCGCTTCGAAATAATCCACGTAAAACAGCTCCTGGCTGGAGCGGGCGCCATACCAAAAACTAACCCGCCTGGATGTGTGCTCGGTCTCGAAGAGATGGGACAGATGAGCCCTTAGCGGGGCCATCCCGGCGCCCCCGCCGATGTACACCATTTCCTTTTGAGTGGGCTTGATATGGAAATCCCCAAATGGTCCGGAGGCAGTGACAATATCGCCCGCGCGCAGATTAAAAACGTAACTCGATCCCACGCCCGGAGGACAATCCTGGCCGGGCGGCGGGGTGGCGATCCGGACATTGAAACGCAGGAAAGGCTCGGTCTTTAAGTTGCTGGCGATCGAATAATTGTTGCGTGCCGACCGATCCGGGTTTGACACCGACAGGTCAAATACATGCTGACGCTCCCAAACCTCGGCATAGGGCGCCGGGATATCAAAATCCCGGAATGAAATTCGGTCGTACGTCGGGATATCCAACTGAATGTAATCGCCCGGTGTGAACGCCACGGTGTCATTTCCCGACACGGGTTCCAACACCAGTTCCTTAATGAACGTCGCCACACTGCGATTGCTCACCACGCGCAGGGTGACCGCTTTGGTCTTCCGGGCTCCAGCCCCGCCCATCCGGTCCAGATTGAGGTAAAGTCGTCCACTTCGTTCCTGCAGCGGATAAGTCGCAAGCCCCCTGCAGACCGGAGGCCGGGCGGGGGAACCGTCCGCAAGATGGAATCGCCCGTTGTGTTTGGGACATTCGATGATGTTGTCTTTCACTAACCCGCCCGCAAGGTGGGTGTTTCCATGCGTGCAGATTCCATCCGTTGCAAACAACGAACCGGCGGCGTCGCGAATCAGCGCAAATGTTTTCTTCCCATGGTCGAAACGCAGGACATCCGAAGGGCCGAGGTCGGCAGCTGCACAGACCTCGATCCACCCCTCGGCATCCGGCGCAACGTCGGGCACCGGAATCGCGGGATCGTTAGGATCCTTGAGGATATGGAGGTCGGTGGCGACGGAATTCGGAAGTACTCGCTTCACGTGATATGCCGGATCCTTAACCTGCCGGAGTACGGCGGGGATGATCTCTTTCCATGCCGCGATGAGGCCGGGATATGGAGTCGGACAGTCCGCCTTCACCACCTCGTGAAGCTGCGGGAGCGCATGATAGGGCACCAACGGAAACATATGATGCTCCACGTGATAGTTCATGTTCCAGTACAGATACCGATGGATTGGATTCATGTAGACGGTTCGGCAGTTCAACCGGTGGTCCAGCACATTTTCCGCGAGTCCCGCGTGCTGCGTCAGTCCGTAAATGCTCATCAACCACGACCCGTAAACGTTACTAAGTCCGACGAACAGCAGGGGGAGGATGCTGCGGGTCGCGATGGCGACGCCAATGACCCCCGCGTAAATGAGGACGTAAATGCGGGCGCGCAGGTAGATTTTTTCGAACTCGGACTCCGGGATGAATGTGCGCTCGTCTGCGGTCATCCGCCCCGTTGCGTGAAGAAAAACGTGGGTGAAGTATTTTGGATATCCTGGAAGGGCAAAAAAACCCTTCACGATGCCCGCGACATCAGGCGGGCGTGGAACGGCGATTTCCGGATCGCGCCCGACAATGATCGTGTCGCTGTGATGCCGGGTGTGGCTCCACCGCCAAACGGTGGATTCCCGCATGACCATGAACGACGCAATCTCGTACAGGGCGTTGTTCATCCAATCCGTCTTGAATGCCGTGCCGTGGCCGGCCTCGTGCCAGCGAGAGTCTGACGTCGACGCATACAACGCGCCGTAGAGTGCGAGGGGAATGAGCGCCCACCATGTGCCCCAGAGTGCGACCGTTGCCGCCGCGGAACCGAGGATCAGGGCGAACCAAAGCACCGTATCCCGCAATGCGGGACCGTCGCGGCGCTCCAGAAGCTTGCGCATCGTCTCGCGGGGGACAGGACATTGGTACCACTCCGCCTCGGCTAGGCCGCGCTCCACGGCAAGCGATGCGTTCACCCCGGTCAGGCTGTAATCCAGCTTCGTAGGCGAGGCAGGGAGTGTTGGCAGGGGAACGGGAGAAGTTTGGCTCATGGGTGAGGCGTCTGGGGATAAAGTTAATACGATCGGTCGTGCATCGCAGCGCGCAAGTTTGTGGTCGTAAACGCGGACCGACCCAGCAGTTTTCGAAAGGTATACCCCTTTTTTTAAGGGTTTCAAGGTGGCTCATGGGGAAGGGCGTGCATGGCTCGCGCGAAGTGTCGGAGACGCGAAGAGGTCGGGTTCACGAGATTTTAACCGAAAATGCCTCGCCCTAAATCGCAAACGTGTTCTATGCCTTCCGCTACTCCGCGATGATATCTCCTTCTGTCCGTGCGATTCTGATCGTTGTTACCGCCTGCCTGGCACTTCCCACGGCCGGTTTCGCTGCCGAAGTCGCGGCTCCACCCGGCGTTTTGAAGATTGTCGTGAAACCGGTGCGTCCGTTCGCATTTGAAGAGAACGGCGAACTGCAGGGTTACACGATCGACCTCTGGAAGCGCATCGCTGCAGAGGCGGGGCTCCAGTTCGAGATGAAGACGGTGGATTCGATCCCGGGACTGATCGAATTGGTGCGCACCGGTCAGGCAGACGTCGGGATGGGGGCGATCAGTATCACTCCGGAGCGTGAAAAATTGTTGGACTTCAGCCACCCCTTTTACGAATCGGGCCTCCAGGTGCTCGCGCGGTCGTCGGGCAACAACGGCGGATTAGCCGCTTTTCAGGTTCTGCTAACCGGGGAAATCTGGAAGGTTTGCGGCATCATTCTCCTGACGGTGTTGGCCGTGTCAAACGTGCTTTGGTTCTTCGAACGCCGGATCAATCCGGAGAGCTTTCCCGAAGGCTATCGAAAGGGCATCGGGGAGTCGGTTTGGTGGGCGGTAGCGACGCTCATCAGTGGCGGGTGTGAAAACAAGGCGCCGGTGGGCATCGCGGGTCGGGTTGTGGCGATCGTCTGGATGATCGGCGGTATTTTCCTCACTGCGTTCATCACGGCGTCCTTATCCGCAGCTATGACGGCCACGACGCTTTCGAACGAGGTGGCCGATGTTTCAGACTTGCGGGGATCGTCCGTGGGAACAATTGCGGGCAGCAGTTCGGAGTCCTATCTGACGCGGGCCGCGTTCAATGTGGTGGGGTTCCGAACGGTCGAGGATGCGATCGCGGCTTTGGAGGCTGGGAGGGTGAGGGGGGTGGTCTACGACGAGCCGATCCTTCGCTACTATCTTGCAACGAATCCGGGGTTGAAGCTGAGACTGACCGGACCGACCTTTGATCGGAGTGCCTACGGCTTTGCGCTGCCGATCGGCAGTCCGAACCGGAAGATTATCAACGAAGCATTCCTTAAGTTGCAGGTGGACGGCGGATTGCAGGAGTTGGACCGGAGATGGTTTGCGATTTTGGAGGAGTAAAGGGGGTTCACCCGAAGCCGCGAGGCCGCGAACCAAACCAATCCCCCCTTCCCTCTTTCTCCCTTGCAACTTAAGACAGTTGCTGACCCGAATGGCGCTAAGTTAACGGCGGATCGGGATGCTGCCCCTTCAGGGCAGAGACACGTTCTACCCAGTACCCAGGGTGGCGCTGACGCTTGCCCTGGGCTAAGGGATAAATCCCCTTCGGGGCTTAACTTAGTGCCATTCGTTGCGGACCCCCTTCTGGCGTCCCGCTTTGAGAACTCAAAAGCCAACTCCCCGAGCAGGCCACTCCCCCAATCCACTCCCAGACAAACATCCACAAATAGCCCCGGCCGTAGTGCCGACCATTTGCCATCAATCTCGCATCCATGCGGCTCCAACCTCCGCAAATGCCCCCAGTCGGCGAAGTTGGGTTAGGCTGAGAGACTCAGCCGACGGGGGCCTCACAAAGGAGTCCGTGCGGCCGTCCGGGCTTTCTTGAGAAACGAACGGCCCGTCAGCCCCCATCGCGGGTCGCCGGGGCTTCGGGCTCGATATGAATCGTCACGTCCGTCAATCCCGGGGTGGAATCGAGCAGCGCGCGCTTGACCGCGTGAGAGATCTCGTGACCGGCCTGAACGGTGGATGAGCCGTCGACGCGAACATGCAGGTCCGCGATGAAATCCATGCCGCTCTTCCGAATGCGGCACTTTTCACAGCTTCGAACTCCTGGAACGCTTCGGGTGCGGTCTTCCAGTGCCCGGAGGAGCTCGATGGAGACCCGTTCATCCATGACCTCCCCGAATGCGTTGCGCAGCATGCCGAAGCCGTTCGCCACGATCACGGCGCACGAGCACAGGGCGGCAATCGCGTCGGCCCTCTCCCAGCCCGGACCCCCGAGTCGCGCGAGGGCAATGCCGATGAATGCGGCAAGCGACGTCAGCGCATCTGACCGGTGGTGCCAAGCGTTCGCTCCCACGGCGGAACTGCCGGTTTCGATTCCGCGCTTTCGCAGGTATCGGAACGAACCTTCCTTTAAAACAACGACCGCGCCGAGGACCCACAGGGTGAACACTGCGGGAACTTCGTGCGGGGTGGGATTGAACAGCGACGCGATGCTCTCCCACCCCACGAGGATTCCGGCGGCGAGGATGAACATCGCTCCGCAGGCCGCGGCGACCGACTCCGCCTTGCCGTGGCCATAGGGATGCGTTTCGTCGGCTGGGCGTTCGGCGTACTTCAGCGCACCCCACAGGAGGGCAGAACTGACGACGTCGAGCGAGGATTCGATTCCGTCTGCGACCAGCGCACGGGAATTTCCCACCCAACCGGCGAGCAACTTGGCTGCGGCGAGGGCGAGATTGAGCAGGAAGCTCGCGAGGATCGCCTTCCGGGCGTGCGCGGCTCGCGTTGCGGTTTCCTCGTGCATGGGACTCCAGAGCGTGCGGGCTCGCCGGGGAGCCGCCGTTTCAAAAATTCAGAAAACTCATCCTGCCGGCTGCGGTGGTGTAATACTCGTTGTTTCCGACGGGCTTCAAATACGCAACGGTTCGGGCACCTTCCCTTAGAATGGGAATCTCGCCCGGACCGACCCAGCCCTTCGGCCGCGCGGTCACCTGGTATTGGATCCGGATGACATCGTCTGCCGTGAGCTTGTTGGAGGTGCGCAAGACTTTCTCCACCCGCGCAAGGATCTCGACATTCTGCGATTCCGGGGTCGATCCCGGTTCGACCGCAACCTGAAGCGCCTCGATTTCGACATACTCGGAGGCCTTTGCCTGCATCGCCTCATAGGCGGAGGGCGGTAATTCTGCTCGCGCAAAGCCCATGCTCAGCCATGCGACAAGTAGAGCGACAAGCAAAACAACAGCCTTGGAAAGCTTCATGCGCGAGGGATTTATCACACCGTCCCCGCAGGGGCAAAGGGCTTTCGAACTTCGGCTGCAAATGAGGCCGCGCACTCTCCAATCCGCTCCGCAATGCGTTCTCTCGATCGGACGAACTTCGGGGTAAACCACGGAAACAGTCCGATCAAATCATGCGTGACGAGAACCTGCCCGTCACATCCGGGACCGCTGCCGATCCCGATCGTCGGGATCGCGAGGGCCGCGCTCATCCGCTCGGCAATCGGTGCGTGCACCAACTCCAGCACCACGGCAAACGCTCCCGCCTCCTGCAGGGCGATTCCATCTGCGATGAGTCTTTCCCCCTCCAGCTCCGTCCTGCCTTTGATTCGATATCCGCCTTCCTGGACTACACGTTGGGGGAGCATCCCCACATGGCCCATCACCGGGATCCCGGCGTCGACCATGGCGCGCACCACGCCGGCGAACTCGGCACCTCCCTCCAACTTCACCGCCTGCACACCGGCATCCATCAGGCGCCTCGCCGCCGCCATTCCGCTCGCCACGGTATCCACCGTCCCAATGGGCATGTCCGCAACCACCGGGGTTCGAGCGCTTCCCCGCACCACCATCCGCGAGTGATGGAGAATGTCTTCCAGCGTGACAGAGGTCGTGTCCGGATGTCCCATGACCACCATCCCCAACGAATCTCCCACGAGCAAGAGATCAACGCCCGACTCGTCCAAAATCCGGGCCGTCGGATAATCATACGCCGTCAGCATGGCCAGCCTTTCTCCGGCAGCCTTTCGCTCGCGGTAGGAAGTGGGCTGGAAGGTCATAACTTGGGATTCATCAGCAAAAACTCACGAGCCGATCGTTGGTGACCACGCATCCGGCATCGGGTGGAAGGGCTGCCGCGAGGGATGCGATCGATTGCGTTTGGCCCGGGAGGACGCGGAGCGGACAAACATCCGACAACGGAGCTAGTACAAACGAGCGGCTGGTGATTTGGGGGTGTGGGATTTGTAGTTCCGGGAGATCGATCGTTTGATCGTCCCAGTAAAGGATGTCCAGATCCAGGGGGCGCGGGGCATTTTTCTCGTGGATTGGGGGTCGACCTGCAGCGGCTTCGAGAGCGTGAAGTTGCTTGAGGAGGGCGAGGGGATTGGAATCGACGGTCATTTCGATTACCGCGTTCGCGAACCATTCCGATCCCTCCGGGCAGTCGACGGGATCGCTTTGGTAGATCCGGGACAGGATGAAGTGTTCGGAGGCGACGTGGAACTTTCGGAGTTCGAGAACCGCACCCCGCAAGTTTTGGAGTCGGTCCCCCACATTTGAGCCGAGGGCAATGCCGACGCGGGAAAGGCTGTTCATGAGAGCGGCGGAGCGAACTGTTTGACGAGCAGTAATTCGGTACCCCGCTTGCCTGGTTGGTAGACCACTTCATCGAAGACTTTCCGGATGATGTGGACCCCGAGTCCGCCCGGGCGGAAGTCGTCCAAAGCGCGGCCGTGCAGGTTTTCGGGATCGCAGGGTTTCCCGTGATCCCGCATCGTGATGCGGAGGCTGGCGTCGGTTTTCTCCATTTCAATGAGGACCGGCTGTCCCGGCATGTTTGCGTACGCGTGGCGGATGATGTTCGCGCACGCTTCGTCCACCGCGAGCACGAGGAGTTCCGCTTCCATTTCATCCATGCCGGAGTCCTCGAGCATGTGACGCAGGGTGGAACGAACCTCGGCGAGGTGGCACGTGTCGCTTGTAAAGTTCAGCGTGGTCTTCACGCGAACCCTCCTGCGAGAATGGTGAGATCATCCCGGAGTGCTGCCGGTTCCCGATGCGTCTTTTCTGCCTCAATCAAGGTGTCGATCAACTCTTGTGGGTGCGTGAAGTCCTGTCCCTGCAATGCGTCCAGCATCGTTTCCTCGAAGGATTGCTGGGTTTCCCCGTGGCGGGACTCGGACAATCCGTCGGTGTAAAGGACAATCATGTCCCCTGGCTCCATCGAAAGTTTTCCCTGCCGATAGGCAACTTTTCTTTTGATGCCCAGGGGAAGCGCCCCTTCGATTTCGAGGAAGGAACGCGTGCCGTCTTTCCGTACGATGACGGGCTTGCAGTGGCCGGCGCTGGCGATTTCAATTCGGTGGGCGAAGGGCGTGATGCGTCCGACGAGGGAGGTGACGAACATACCTCTTGAGACCTGATCCGAGAGGGTTTCGTTCAGTTGAGCAAGCGCGTTGGACGGGCTGGTCGTGGACCGGAAGACGAACTGCATGGCGCTCAGCGTTTGCGCCATCAGGATGGCGGCGGGCATGCCCTTTCCGGAGACGTCCCCGATCGCGAAGTAGATTTCGTACGGACTGCGCACGAACACGTGGAAGAAATCCCCGCCCACATTGGAGGCCGCCTGATTATGGCTGGCGAATTGGAATCCGGTGAGACTCTCCGGAATGGCGCGCGAAAGCAGATCCGACTGAATCTCGGCGGCAATCGCGAGTTCTCTCTCCACGCGGTCCTGAGTTCGCATCCGCTCGACGGTTCGCACTTTCTCGAGCGCGGTGGCGATGAGTTCCGCGTATGCGACAAACCCTTCCAGATCCTCGGGGTCGAACGCCGATTTGTCCCGTGGGTTGAGGAGTTGGAGAACTCCGATCACTTCGTCGCCCCGCCAAAGCGGGGTGCAGAGGATGGAGCGTGTTTTGAAGCCCGTGGCCTTGTCCGCTTCGGGATAAAATCGGGAATCCGCGTACGCATCGGGAATGAGCAGGCTTTCGCCGGACTCTGCGACCGAGCCGGCGATGCCGCGGCCTTTCGGGACGTCAATTTGCGGCTCCACGAACTCGCCGTCCCCGTAGCTTGCCAGGACGAGACGGAGTCCGCCGGTGTTTTCGTCACTCAGAAATAGCGATGCCGCCTCGGCGGCAATGACCCGACGGGCCACGGCGAGGATGGCGCGCAGGAGTTCGTCGAACTCGGTAATCGAATTGATCAGTCCGCTGACTTCCACCAGACCCCGGTAAATGGAAAGGGCCCGTCTGAGCGAGGCGACCTCATCCGGCATGCAGCAACCGTACGAGGGGGGTGGCGGGATGGGAAGGACGAACCGAAGGATGAACAGCGGAGCAGAATGGGGTGGAAATTGGCTGGGTGCTGCGCGATTCTCCAAGCGTGCTCAGGTTTTTCCTTGTTTTGATTCTGACGACGGGTCTCTGCGCGGCGGAGACTGGTTACCAGGCGCTGAAGGTGGTTCGGCAGGCGCAGGGTGACTCCGTGACGCGATCTTTGCTGCAAATCAATGGGGAGGCCGGCGATCCTCAACCCGTGACTTGGACGATTGTGTTTCAGGACGCCACCGCGCGCGGGGGGTTCCGGGAGTTTCAGGTCTCCGGCGGTGCGATCACGAGCGAGCGGGCGCCCTTGAGGGACTTATCCGGTCGGGGGGCGTTCCCGAAAATCCCATTCGGGAAGTTGAAGGTCGATTCGGACATCGCGTTCCGGGTTGCCGAGCGCGCCGCGGTGAAGAATCGCATCGGGTTCCACACGGCCAATTACACGCTCCGCATGAGCGAGGAGTTTGCGGGTCCGATTTGGGTGATTCGTCTTTATGATGCCTTCGGTGCGCATATCGGAACCGCAAAGGTTTCCACGGAGTCGGCCGCGCTGTTGGAGTTTTCCGAGGTCGATGCCGCAGCCCGGGTCAGGGCGGAAAAAAGCGAAACATCTGCGGCGAAGGATGACGAGGAGATCGGAGGATTGATCGGACGGATCCGGGATTTCGGAGATTCTGCGGCGGAAACAGTGCGCGACACGTCCCTGAATGTCGCTGGCAGCGTGCAGGAGTTCCTGACGGGCGAGCGCACGATCGGCGAAACGGAACCGGACTACTGATGGTTGCAATCGTCTTCCTGGCGGTCGTGGGGTTCTGCCTCCTCGCGGCAGAGGTGTTCCTCCCCGGAGCCATCCTGGGGGGATTGGGGGTCCTCTGCCTGATCGCCAGCATTGTCGTGGCTTTTGCAACCGAAGGTGTCGCGACCGGACTCCTCACCGCCATTCTGGTTTTGATCGGTTCCGGCATCGGTTTCGTGGTTTGGCTCCGGCTTTTCCCGCGGACGAGCGTTGGGCGGGGGATGATGCTCACCACCGCCGTTGTCGCTGACGATCGGGCGGGGGAGTGGGCCGAACTGATCGGTCAAACGGGGGTCGCGGAGTCCGCACTCAGGCCGGTGGGGACGGGCCGCATCGCGGGGGTGAAGATGGAAATCGTCACTCAGGGCGAATTTTTGGAACCGGGGACCCCGGTGATCGTGGTGCGCGCGGATGGTTCGGGCGTTCTTGTGCGAAAAAGAGATGCCGAATCCCCGAACCTGCGCTAAGGGGAAGGCATGATTGAAAATATCTTCCTGGTAGTCGTCTTCGGGATTGTCGCCGTCATCGGGCTGATTGTCTTGGTGGTGATCCTGAATTTCTTCGGCATCTGGTTCCGCGCGAAGCTCGCCGATGCGCCGGTGGCGTTTGCGAAGCTGATCGGGATGCGACTTCGCCGGGTGCCCGTGGGCATGGTGGTGGACAGTCGGATCACTGCGGTGAAAGCCGGGTTGCCGGTGGAGAGTGACCAGTTGGAAGCCCACTATCTCGCTGGCGGCAACGTCGAGCAGGTGGTTCTCGCGTTAATTGCCGCGCACAAGGCCGGAATCGTTCTGGATTTCAACCGCGCCTGTGCGATCGATCTGGCCATCAAGGGAACCACCAAAACGGTGCTCGAAGCGGTGCGAACGAGCATCAATCCGAAAGTCATCGATTGTCCAAACCCGGCGACGGGGAAAATCACCATCGATGCCGTTGCGCGGGATGGAATCGGGGTCAAAGTTCGCGCCCGCGTCACTGTTCGCTCTAACCTCGACCGGTTTGTGGGTGGTGCGACGGAGGAAACGATCATTGCCCGGGTTGGGGAGGGGATTGTGACCTCGATCGGCTCGGCGTCGTCGTACAAGGACGTTTTAGAAAATCCGGATCGCATCTCCAAAGTGGTGCTGCAGAAGGGTTTGGATACGGGAACTGCTTTCGAAATTTTGTCGGTGGACATTGCAGATGTGGATATTGGAGACAACGTCGGAGCAAAGCTTCAGGCGGAGCAGGCGGAGACCGATAAAGTGGTGGCGCAGGCCAAGGCGGAAATGCGACGCGCTGCAGCGGTGGCGACCGAGCAGGAAATGAAAGCGAGAACGCAGGAGATGCGCGCGAAGGTCGTGGAAGCGGAGGCACAGGTGCCGCAGGCGATGGCCGAGGCGTTCCGCAATGGGAACCTGGGCGTTCTGGATTATTACCGCATGAAGAACATCCAATCGGATACCTCGATGCGGGAATCGATCGCCGGAACGGAAAAGAATTCGCCGCTCGCGGGTTAACCCCGCCGCACCGCTGCCATGCCCGAGCAGTTCATCGTCCTGTTGGTGATCGCCGCGATCAGCGTGGTGGAATGGCTCGTGCGGCAGTCCCGTGAGCGACGTGAACGCAAACGGGTCGAGGAATTGCAGAAGCGCGGCGAAACCGCTCCCCGGCGGGTGGCGGGCCCGCTTGAGGCCCCGCGGCCAACCGCTGGTTTTCCGACCCGCGGCGAAGAGGAGTTGCGGAAATTCCTCGAAGCGCTCGGCGTACCGGCCAACTCG
>Ga0247836_1004640_pt1 | contig 16909 bp, 14 predicted proteins | sample LaCruzMarch2015__4_FD_187116 | JGI IMG/M metagenome (GOLD analysis project Ga0247836, IMG submission 187116) | Freshwater microbial communities from meromictic Lake La Cruz, Castile-La Mancha, Spain - LaCruzMarch2015_14m | ecosystem: Environmental > Aquatic > Freshwater > Lake | place: Spain...
GTCGTTGTCGTAATCGGATAAGCGATGCAATTTCGAGTGCGAGAGAATCCGAGGCGCTATGATAATCTCGACAACGACAACGACAACGACAACGACAACGACAACGACAACGACAACGACAACGACGATGGTGTTTGTGTTTAACCTTTTCTTGACTCGTTACCAACGTACTTCCGTACTCCCGTACTAACGTACTTCCCCAACCAGGTGGCACCATGACAGACCCCTCCGTCGATCCTCAAGAGAACCACGACCGTTTCGTGCGGGAGGTCCGTACCAGCGGCCTGGTGTGGGGCCTCCAGTCCGATCACGGCTGGGCCGTGTGCGAGTCCGTCGAGTATGAGGAGACGGATGTCTATGTCTTCTGGTCGACCGTGGACGAGGCGGTCATCCATTGCACTGACGACTGGGCGGGCTATAAACCCGCCAGTTTGGAACTCGACCTCTTCATCGATACCTGGCTCGCCGGAATGAGCGAGGACGGGGTCCTGGTCGGGACCAACTGGGACGCGGAGCTCGAGGGCCTGGAGGTCGAGCCGTCCGACCTGGCAGAGGAGTTGTTGATCGAGGAGTACGAGGAAGAGGACGAGGAAGAAGAGAGCCCGCAAGACGATGGCCGCGGCCGTCCATAAGCCCCGCTCAGTCGATAAGCTGTTGCGGTGCGCAACGCCAACGAGAAGGAACCGCCCATGACCCAACTGGCCTTGGTCATCGACCTCAATGTCTGCGTCGGTTGTCACGCCTGCGTGACCTCCTGCAAGCAGTGGAACACCTCCGGCTGGGCGGGCCCCCTGGTCGACCGCAATCCCTATGACGCTGACCCCACCGGGACCTTTTTCAATCGCGTCCAGACCTTCGAGGTCGGAACCTTTCCGGACACCGAGACGGTGCACTTCCCCAAGAGTTGTCTGCACTGCGAAGAGCCGCCCTGCGTGCAGGTCTGTCCCACCGGCGCCTCCTACAAGCGGGCGGACAACGGCGTCGTCCTGGTGGATTACGACAAGTGCATCGGCTGCAAGTATTGCTCCTGGGCCTGCCCCTATGGCGCCCGGGAAGTGGACGAGCAGCAACGGGTAATGAAGAAGTGTACCCTGTGCATCGACCGCATTACGGACCTGACCTTGCCCGAGCGGGAGCGACAGCCCGCCTGTGTTCTGGCCTGCCCGGCCAGTGCCCGGCTCTTCGGCGACGTGCACGACCCGGATTCGGAGGTCTCCATCGCTATCCGCGAGCGCGGCGGTTACCAGTTATTGCCCGAGTGCGGCACCCATCCGGCGAACCACTACCTGCCGCGGCGCAAGACCCGGATCTACATCGACCCGGAGGAACTCCTGCGCGCCGACAACCCCTTGCACAAGGAGGACCTCACGACCTATCAGGGTGAGGAGACCTTGGACGATGTCACTTGGTAAGAAAGTACGTTAATACGGTAAGAAAGTACGTTAGTACGTTAGTACGGAAGTACGCTAAGAAAGTCTGGCGGTCGGGTAATGCTTCCGTACTCCCGTACTAACGCAATGCCATTAAGTTAAGCCATTCTGGCTCCCACGCTCCTGCGTGGGAGCAAGTGCGGGCGCTCCGCGTCCATTGCCAAAACCGGACGCGGAGCGCCCGCCCGGCATTCCCACGCGGAGCGTGGGAACGAGAAGCCGCGCCGTCGGCGCTTGACTTAATGGCATTGCGTACTAACGTACTAACGTACTTCTTTAAGCGAGAGCCCCATGCACCCCGCCTTCTCAGTCATTTTCCTCACCACCCTGATCGGCGCCGGCCAGGGGCTGTTCCTCGCCCTGTTCACCGGCCAGGTCCACGCCCTGGCCAACTTCCTGCCGGCCCAGGGGGCGGCCTTCTACGCCGTCGGCGGCCTGCTGGCCTTGCTGTTGCTGGCGGCCGGGCTCATCGCCTCCTTCTTCCATCTGGGCCGGCCGCTGCGCGCCTGGCGGGCGCCCGCCCGCTGGCATGCGTCCTGGCTGTCCCGGGAGGTCGTGATCCTGCCCGTGGCGATGGGCCTCATCGCTGCCTACGGGCTCGCCCACGCGCTGGGCTTCACGACGCCCTTCTTCACCCTGGGTAACTGGCTGCGGGTGGACCCGAGTCTCGTACTCGGCCTGGCGGCCACCCTGGCGGTCTTCGCCCTGTTCGTCTGCACCGCCATGGTCTACGCCGGGGTACCCTTTCTCGCGGAGTGGCGCTCCCCGCTCACGGTGGCGAACTTTACCCTCTTCGGGCTCAGCTCCGGGTTCCTGCTGGCGAGCGCCTATGCCGCCTACAGCGGCAATGCGCTGGTGGCCGTCTATGGTGTCTGGGGGGTGATCTTTACCCTGATGGCACTGGTGACCCGGTGGTCGTCACTCTACCGCAATGACCATTTGAAACCCAAGAGCACGGTCCAGACCGCCATCGGCGTGCGCCATCAGACCGTGGTCCAGAAGGCGCAGGGGGCCACCGGCGGGTCCTTCAACACCCGGGAGTTCTTCCACGGCCGCAGCCCGGCCACGCTGCGCCTGGTGCGCCTGGGCTTCCTGGTCCTGGTCTTCCCGGTGCCGCTGCTGCTGCTGGCCGCCGCCTATCTCACCGGTTCCGCGACCCTGCCGATTATTGCCTTCGGCGCCCAGTTCATCGGGCTCCTCGCCGAGCGCTGGTACTTCTTTGCCGACGCCCGCCACCCCCAGAACCTCTACTATCAGAGCGTCGCCTAGTGAGCCTGAACGGTGATGGCGTACCGCTGGTGTCGGTCGCGATACCGACCTACCGCGGCGCCGCGCATCTGGCTGCCGCAATCGATTCAGTATTGGCACAAAGCCTCTCCGATTTCGAGTTGATCGTGATCGACGACCACTCACCCGATGAGACTGCGCAGGTGCTGGCCGGCTATTCGGATCCGCGCCTGATCTGCCTGCGTAACCCCGCAAACCTGGGGCCCGCCGGCAACTGGAACCGCTGCCTCAGCGAGGCCCGTGGACAGTATTTCAAGTTGCTGCCCCACGATGACGTGCTGGCGCCGCAGTGTCTCGAGCGCCAGGTCGCGGTACTCGAAGCGGACCGCGATGAACGCATCGCGCTGGTCTTCAGCGCGCGCAACGTACTGGGTCCCGATGGCCGCCTGCTCACCCGGCGCGGCTACCCGGGCGGCCGGGAAGGCCGCATCGCCGCCGCCGAGGTGATCCGCTCCTGCATTCGTCGTGGCACCAACCTGCTCGGCGAACCGGGGGCCGTGCTGTTGCGCCGCGCGCTGACCGGGCGGGTCGGTGCCTTCGACGCAGCCCACCCCTATGTCATTGATCTCGAATACTGGTTCCGCCTGCTCGCCCATGGCGACGCCTGGTATTGCCGCGAGGCGCTGGCCGGATTCCGTGTCTCGGCCCAGCAATGGAGCGTGGTGATCGGCCGATCGCAGAGCAAGGAGTTTCTGGGATTTGTGGGTCGTGTGACGCCGCGCCTGGAATATACGCCCAGCTTTGCCGATAGAATGGCGGCGCGGGTCATGGCTACCGTGAACAACGCCTTGCGCCTGGCATTTTATCGGCTGTACCTGCGCTGAGAGGTTTTGAAGAAAACCTTCTCATGACGCCGAGTGGCAGGAAAGCCACTTAATGTTTCAGCGGCTTGCGGGTGAGCCTGTGCGGCCTTTCCGGTTTTTTCAGAAGCTCAGAGGGGCATGGATGTACTTGCGCGTGCGCGTAGGTCCGCACGGCTCGATCAACACCCATGGGCGTCGAACGTCATTGTGGCCAGATCGCGGGCGATATGGCTTGCGTTGCGCGCGTGGTCTCGCTCGACCGGTTACTGGGCTACGGGGAAGGTGCGTCCAACAGAATCGCAGTAGCAGAATAAGGCACTGATAATAAAGGGTAGCGCCGATTGCTTGGCAAATCCCGCCGGTTGATCTCTCCCGTTTCCCGATGACCGCTTCCTGACCCCTTTGCGGTCCACTTTGCCACGCGATGCGTGATGCTGTCACTCCGTCGGGCCGAAAAACGATTTCTTCACAACCTTTGAGCGCTGCTCAAAGGCGATCTGCCCTCGAGATAGGCGTATCATTAGAATCTCCGCACTTGGAGTAGTCCACCGCGGCACCGCGCCGGGCTTACCCCCGAGAATCCATGGCTCGGCATCAATCAGGTGCCATCGAAGTCAGCCGTCGCATCTGGAGTTCAAGCTGATCGTCGATACGCCGCTCGGAGTCGCAGTCTCGGTTGAGCCCGAGGCTGGCCGGGACCGCTCGATACGGGCGCGCCGGACGGCTGTTCTGGGTGCGGCCTACCAGGGCGTGTTCGCCGTCGTCCAACTTGTCTGCCTCGCACTGCTGGCGCGGCACACCACGCGAGATGTCTTCGGAATGTGGATGACCGTGCTGGCGCTGACCAGCTGGGCGTCCGTAGCGTATTTCGGGCAACCCGCGGCGTTGCTCACGCGGCTCGGCGCCGTCGCGATGACCGACCGGGACGCCGCAAGGCGCTTCTTCACGGCCAGCAGCGCCATCGTGACGGGCGTGACGGCACTTCTGGTCGCGACATTGGTGTGCACCACCCCGTGGTTGTCGTGGGCCGGCATCTTGAACGCCAGTACACCGGCGACAGCGCAGATCGCCCAGGGCACGGCGCTGCTTGCGATCTGCGTGGCACTTCTGGCGAACCCGGCGACGATCGCCAATTTCGCCATCCTGGCCCACCAGCGGGGCGACGTCGTGCACGCCACGATGATCGCGGCGAGCCTGGTAGGCCTGCTGGCCTTCGCCGCCGGAGTCTGGGCCGGACAGCCCCTACCGATCATCGGTGCCCTGATGCTCTGTGGTCCCCTCCTAGGGGGGATTGCGCTGTGGCTGGTTGTCGCCCGGGGGCGGCTGGCCCGAATGCCGCAATTGCGTGCGTTGGACGGCCCCACGGTCAAGTCGATGGCCTTGATCGGTCTTCACTTCGTGGTGATCGATGTCGCCACCATGGCCATCGTCCGTACACCCGACCTCGTCGTGGCGCAGATCTATGGCCCGGACGCCGTGGCGATCTTCTCTGCCGTGGGCCGCCTGCCGATGCTGATGCTCGCGGTGTTTCAGGCCATCCTCCTGCCCTACTGGCCGGCCCTGGGCGAGGCGCTGCACCGTGGCGACGACGCCTGGGTCCGGCGCGTGACGGCTAGGAGTCTTCGCATGGTGCTGGCGATCGGAGCCGGCAGCGCCGTCGCACTGGCTGTGCTGGGCGGGCCCTTCATTCGCGTCTGGCTGGGTACCGACGATGACGCCATCACGCCGCTCGTCCGCGCGGCTTGTCTGCAGTCTCTGGGCATGGGGTTGCTGGCCTGGCTTTGCGTCCTCTTCGGGGCGCTGTCGATGTTCCGCCAGCTGGTGGCCCTGCTGGCTGGCAGCGCCGCCGTCTATGTTCCCCTGGCCATCGCGTCGGGCCATGCGCTGGGTGCGCTGGGCGTCGCCCTTTCGCAGGCCGGCACGCTTTTGCTGTTCACGGCACCGCTCGGAGGCTGGGTGCTGCGCAGCCAGATGAGGCGGATGAATTTTGTCCAGCCTTCCCGACGCTAGCGGCAACTTGAAGGTTTGCAGCCCGCCAGCGATACTGTGCTCGCTTGGCCGAGGACTGCACATCTCGGCCTTGGCTGGACGGAGGGTTTGCACCAAGCGTCGGGGCGTGCGCCCCACCGCGGCTGAGTCGTCAGGCTCAAGCTCGACAATCTCCTGAATCCTCGAACCGAACCTTCCGGGGTACTGCAATTTCAACCACGCCCCCTACTGTCGGCGCCAATTCATCCGATCGCCCCGTCGCCAGGCATCCGCGGGATATCGGCCTATCGTTCGGTTACATGGCTCAACGACGGAGTCGCCGATGTGGGACCGTAGCCCTCCCGCCCGAGCAGCCTTTTTATACGAATGAAGATCAGGAAGTTGCCAAGGTTCTAAATTGCGGGTCCGGCAGCAACGCTAGCGCCGGTACTCAGGCTAGAACGTCCTGGAATGCGGACCAGCCGCATGGCATGGTCCTAGCCCCGCTGAATCACTCTTCGGCACGCGTGCCGAAGCTGAGACTGTGGGCGTCGCGGGAGGTGGCACGATGACCGCCGCCCATCCTGACGTGTCAATCATCATCCGCGCGTGCAACGAGGAGCGCGTGCTGCCGGCCACCCTGTCGGCGGTCGCACAGCAGGACTACCCTGGGACTGTTGAGATCGTCCTCGTCGACTCCGGTTCGACCGACGCGACAGTACAGATCGCGGAGCGGGCTGGGGTACAGGTCGTCCACCTCCGGCGACGATTCAGTTACGGTCTTGCGAGCAACACCGGCTTGGAGGCGGCCCAGGGTCCAATCTGCGTGCTGATATCGGCGCCCGCATTCCCAGCTAACCGCCACTGGCTCGCTCGTCTCGTGTCTCCGTTTGCTCACGGAACCGATATGCTCGCGGCGACGTTCAGCCGGCAGATTCCCGTGCCTGGAGCGAGTCCGATCGAAGAGGGCTTTCTATCGATGGCGTTCAACACCACGACTACGGTTGCGTTCTCCACGACGAGCGGAGCCGTCCGCCGAGCCATCTGGGAGCGCTACCGGTTCGACGAGACCTACCTAACCGGCGAAGATCGCGAGTGGTTCGATCGGGTCGCGCGGGGGGGCTGCGAGAGCCGCTACATATCCGACAGCGTCGTCCATCGAAGCCATGGGTTATCCCTCGGTCAGTGGTACAAGCGCGTATGGGAGGACGCGGCGGGCGAGCGAATCACCGTGTCCCGCGGCGGGGTACGGCGTGCGCCGACCCGATCACCGCTCACTCTGGCAGCAACAACGTTGAGGAGCCTCATTGGTGGCCACGAGCCGCAGGAGGTGATCCGCTACTTCGGCTTAGCCCCGGTTCTTGCCGTCGCTCGCTGGTTTGGCACGACGGGACGGGACCCCAACCGATTACGCGGCATTGTCGACGTTCTTGACCGCGTCGACAGGTACGCCTTCAAACCCGTGGAGCGAGAGTGGCGCGCGATCGAAGAGTTCCTCAACTCGTACTGGGCGCGACCGAATACGGTTGTGTCATGACTGATGGTGGTGCCCAGGCGATGGGATCGGCGGTCTGGGGGCAACCCCGCAGGATGCTTGATCAGGCGACCCGCTACGACGGCGTTGTCCGCTTCCTCCGGCGCCACGGTGTTACTCGGATTCTCGATGTGGGGTCCGGCACTTCCGGCCTCGCCGCGTTCTGGTCCGGGCCGGTGACAGGCATCGACCACCGCTTCGACGGGACCGCGCTTCCGAACCTGACAACAATCCAGGGATCCGCGGCCGCGCTTCCGTTCGCGGACGGTGCCTACGAGGCCGTCGTGTGCGTCGATGTGTTTGAACACCTCCCTCAACCGCCAGGTTGCTCGCGGGCTCCGGGTCGAACACAGAATGACACCTTAAGAGGGCTGGTGGGAGGTCCTCACGATCTGGAAATGACTAGCCTATTTCATCGCCGCGCAACTGCCGGAAGCCGACCATGACCATCCGTCTTGCAATTGTGGTTCCCTGTGCCAACGAAGCGGCGGTGCTTCCCGAAACCAATCGCCGCCTGCTCGCGCAACTCACGCGTCTGCGCGAACTCGGGTTGACGACCGATGACAGCACGGTGTTCTATGTCGACGACGGGAGTAAGGACGACACCTGGGCGCTGATAGAATCGCTGGCCGCCGCGGATTCGCGCGTACATGGTCTCAAGCTGTCGCGCAATCGCGGCCACCAGTGGGCGCTGATGGCCGGTCTGCTGACCGTGGAAGGTGATGCACTGGTCAGCATCGACGCCGACCTGCAGGACGATGTTTCAGTGATCGAGGCCATGGTCCGGGAGCACCTCGGCGGGGCCGAGGTCGTTTACGGCGTACGCGACTCGCGCCGAACCGACAGCGCGTTCAAGCGCAGCACTGCGCTCCTGTATTACCGGATGATGAAGACGATAGGCGTGGACCTGGTGTATAATCACGCCGATTTCAGACTGCTCGGCCGTCGGGCGGTGGAGGCGCTGCGCCAGTATGGCGAGGTCAATCTGTTCCTGCGCGGCATAATCCCGCTGATCGGCTACCGTGCCACGACCGTCAAGTATGACCGCGGCGAGCGTTTTGCCGGCGTCTCGAAGTATCCCCTGCGAAAGATGATCCAGTTCGCGCTCGAGGGCATTACGTCGTTCAGTGTCTTGCCGTTGCGGCTCATTACTTTGCTGGGGTTCCTGGTTTCGTGCTTCAGCTTTGCGATGATCCTGTTTATTCTCTATGGTACCCTGGTGCTGAAGGCAGTCATCCCCGGCTGGGCCTCGTCGGTGGTTCCCATCTATTTCCTGGGGGGCATTCAGTTGCTGTCCATCGGAATCCTCGGCGAGTATGTAGCGAAGATCTATCTCGAAACGAAGCAGCGCCCTCGCTATTTTGTTGAAAAGGTCATTTGAGGTTGAGGTTTACGCGCAATGATGACGAAAGAGCCGCCCATGCCTGCCGTCGCGGCCTCCGGGCGGGGCTCGGACTTGCTCGTGCTGGGCTCGGTGCTGGTTGCCGCCGCGGTCGTGCAACTGCTTCTTTTCAACGGATTTCTTGGTTCGGACGACCTGGTCTATGTCGGTCGTTCGCTGGAGATCGCAAATGGCATCTGGAGCAGCGCGGATTACAACGGGGCCTTGCGCTATGGCTATAATATTCCGGCGGCGCTGGCGATCTGGCTAGTCGGTCTGAGTCCGCTGGCGGCGACCCTGTGGCCCTTTGTCTGCTCGCTGGTGGAAGTCGCTGTCGTCTATGTGTTTCTGGACGCATACCTCGGGCGCCGGGCCGCACTCTATGGGTCGCTGCTGTTGGCGAGCGCGCCCCTGCATATCGCGCTGGCCACCCGCATCCATTCCGATTCGGTCCTCGCCTGTGCCCTGGCCCTGAGCTTCCTGCTGTTTTTCGCGGCGGAACGCAATGGTCGCCGCCGCCTGCACTTCCTGGCCGGGGTCGCCATGGGAATGGTGTTCTGGGTGAAGGAATTGGCCGTGGTGGCGCTGCTGGTCTTCCTCACCTATCCGCTGTTGGCGCGCCGGGTGGACCGAAAATGGCTGTGGACCATCGGCGGGGGGGCGCTCATGCTCGCCGTACACCTGTTCCTGATGCAGGCGATTGCGGGCGATCCGCTGCACGCGTTCAGGGTTGTACTTGGCCAGGTCGGGCGGGCCCTTAATGCGGAAGGGGTGGTGTCGCAGTCGGCCTGGTATTATTTCGGCTACCTGCTGTTCGATGTCAAGCACACCTTTCTGCTGGCCTGGCTCAGTCTCGCGGCCTTGGTGCATCTGCTGCAGCGACGGTTCGGTTCCGCCGCCGATACCGGCGCTTTCGGTGAGTCGGGGGTGTCCGTGCCGGCCTATGCCGCCTGGTGGCTGCTGGCCCTGCTGGCCGTCCTCTCATTTCTTCCGGTATCACTCGATCCGCTGCTATTGGTTCAGAAGCAGTCGAACTATCTGAACCTGTTCCTGGCGCCCATGGCGATCCTCGGCGGCGCCTGGCTCGCGCAATTGACGCACGCCGGTTTGCGTCGCGGCCTCCTCGGCGTGGCGGTCGTCGGGGGCCTGGTCCTCGGGGTCATGGAGCAGGCCGCTTATCAGGTGTTCACCGCGAACAGCAAGGCGGCGGTGGAGTTGGCCTTGGCGCATCCGCAGGCCCTGGTCGTCGGTTCGGTCAATAATGTCCGGATGGCCGGCGTGCGCTCGGTGCTCGATGGGGATCCGGACTTGGCGCAGCGGGTCGTGACCTTTGCCGAGGCCGGGCGGCGGCCGCTGCCTGCCGCCGCCGACGGGGCGCCGACGCAGACGCTTGCGATCATCGATCGCGAGAACCAGTCTTGGGGCACTGGGGCGGTGGTGATCGATGTCGTGCCCGCGTGCTGGACCAAGCTGCACGACCTCAGCCCGCGCGGGATGGGCGTGGGGGCGCGTATCCTGCAGGGGTTGCGGGCCGGCGTCGCACTCCTGCCAGGGGGGCTGGCGGACCGGCTGGATCGGCCGCTGCGGCAACTGGTGGAGCCGCAGGTGGCGACGGTCTACCGCGTGAGCGGTGACTCGCTGTGGTGCGGCCAGGCTGGCCCGGGGGGCGCGGCGTCTGCGGGTGGGGGGCGGCCTGCTGCGCGCTAATGTCGGGGTGCCGACCCCGCCCGGCTAGCCAAGTGGTTGCGCGCGGCCGGTCCGCACAGCGGACCCTACGGCGTCATCGGCTTGCACTGGTGCCAGGCGTGGGCGGAACGCCCCAGGTGGTTCCGCCGCTGCGGTGCCGGCGCACTGGCGGATCGCCCTGCGGGCATCCGCCCTCCGGCCTGATCAGGTGCGGGGCCGTTTCTGTTTCGGCGGCTCGACCTCGTCGTCCAAAATCAGCCCCTTCAACCGATACAAGGCGTGCAGCGCGGCCTTGGGTGACAGCTCATCCGGATCGATGCCACGCAGGGCGGTGCAGATCGGGTGCTCCGGCGGCGGCGCGGGTCGCTCATCGGGTTCCGGCAGGAACAGCGACAACTGCCTGGACCCCTTCTCCGCATGGCGACGGGCGGCGTCTTCGAGTTCGCGCAGTCGCCCGCGGGCGCGCGTGATGACCCCCGGCGGCACCCCGGCCAGGGCGGCGACCGCGAGCCCATAGCTCTGATTGGCCGGCCCCTCCAGCAGGGCGTGCAGGAAGACGATGGCGGCGCCGTGCTCCACCGCGTCCAGGTGGACGTTGGCGATGCCGGGGTATTCGTCCGGCAGGGTGGTCAATTCGAAATAGTGAGTGGCGAAAAGGGTGTAGGCGCGGGTGCGGGTGGCCAGTTCCACGGCGCAGGACCAGGCGAGCGAGAGCCCGTCGAAGGTGCTGGTGCCGCGGCCCACCTCGTCCATCAGCACCAGGCTTTGGGCAGTGGCGTTGTTGAGGATATTGGCGGTCTCCTCCATCTCCACCATGAAGGTGGAGCGCCCCCCGGCCAGGTCATCGGCGGCCCCGATGCGGGAGAAGACGCGGTCCACCGGCCCCAGGGTGGCGGCGCGCGCCGGGACGAAGCTGCCGGCGTAGGCGAGCAGCACGATCAGTGCGCACTGGCGCATATAGGTCGACTTGCCGCCCATGTTGGGTCCGGTGATCACCAGCATCCGCCGGCGGGCGTCCAGGCGCAGCCCGTTGGCGACGAAGGGGCGGTCCAGGACCTGCTCCACCACCGGGTGGCGGCCGTCGGTGATCTCGATCAGTGCCTCGTCGGTGAGGCTGGGGCGGGTCCAGTCCAGCGCCTGTGCCCGCAACGCCAGGTTGACCAGGACATCAAGCGCAGCAATGGCCGCGGCGCTCACTTGCAGCGGTCCGATGGCCTCACGCAGGGTGCCGAGCAGGGCCTCGTAGAGCGCCTTTTCGCGGGCGAGCGAGCGCTCGCGCGCACCCAGGACCTCGTCCTCGAAGCGTTTGAGTTCCGGGGTGATGTAGCGCTCCGCGCCCTTGAGCGTTTGGCGGCGGACATAATCCGGCGGGACCTGATCGGCGCGCGCCCGACCCAACTCGATGAAGTAGCCGTGGACACGGTTGTAGCCGACCTTGAGCGTCGCAATCCCGGTGCGTTCGCGCTCGCGGTGCTCCAGGTCCAGCAGGAACTGGTCCGCGTTGGTGGAGAGTGCGCGCAACTGGTCCAAGTCATTGTCATAGCCCGGGGCGATGACCCCACCGTCGCGGATCAGGAGCGGCGGCTGGGGAAGGATGGCGCGCCCGAGCAGGGTAACGAGCTGCGGGTGTTCGCCGAGTTCCCCGTGCAGGTCCGCGAGCAGCGGGTCGTCGATGGCGGCGAGCAGGGCGCCTAAGTCCGGGCACAGGGCGAAGGAGTCCCGCAGCACCGCGAGATCCCGGGGCCGGGCGCTGCCCAGGGCGACCCGGGCGAGGATGCGCTCAAGATCCCCGATGCCGGTCAGCAGCTCCCGCAGGGGCGCGCCCGCGGCCGTGTCGATCAGGGCGGCGAGCGCCTGGTGGCGGGCGCGCACCACCGCCTGGTCGCGCAGCGGGCGGGCCAGGCGGCGGCGTAAGAGCCGGCTGCCCATAGCGGTGGCGGTGTGGTCCAGCACCCCGGCCAGGGTGTGCTCGGGGCGGCCGGACAGGCTCTCGGTCAACTCCAGGTTGCGGCGGGTGGCGGCGTCCAGGATCACCGCCGCGTCGCGGCTCTCAGTGGTCAGGCCGCGCAGGTGGGGCAGGGCGGCGCGCTGGGTGTCGCGGACATACTGGAGCAGGCAGCCGGCCGCCCCGACGGCCAGGCGTAGTTCGGCGCAGCCGAAGCCGGTGAGGTCACGGGTGCCGAACTGCTCGCACAGCAGCCGCTCCCCGCTGTCCGCGTCCAGGTGCCAGGCGGGGCGGCGGGTGAGCCCGCGCGCCAGACCCAGCGCGGCGGGCAGCGGGCTGTCCTCGGCGACCAGGACCTCGGCGGGCGTCAGGCGCGCCAACTCGCTCCCCAGCGCCTCGCGGCTCGCCAGTTCCAAGACCGTGAAGCGCCCGCTCGACAACTCCAGCGCGGCCAGGCCGAACCCGGCCGGTGCGCCTTGCGGTCCGGTGTCGGCGCCCTCCGCGATGGCGACCAGGAGGTTCTCCTGGTGTTCGTCGAGCAGGGCATCGTCGGTCAGGGTGCCGGGGGTGACGATGCGCATCACCCGCCGTTCGACCGGCCCCTTGGTCGTGGCCGGGTCCCCGATCTGCTCGCAGATGGCCACCGAGACCCCCTTGCGGACCAGTTTGGCCAGATAGCCCTCGACGGCGTGGTAGGGCACCCCGGCCATGGGGATCGGTTGCCCGGCGGAGGCCCCGCGTTTGGTGAGTGTAATGTCCAGCAGCCCGGCGGCGCGCTCCGCGTCCTCGAAGAACAGCTCGTAGAAGTCGCCCATGCGGAAGAACAGCAGCAGCCCCGGGTGCTCGGCCTTGAAGCGCAAATACTGTTGGATGACCGGGGTGTGTTGGGGGGCGTCCGTGGGCATGGGGGCGAGGGTCTCGGGGGAGGGAAAGCCCGCAGTCTAGGGCGGGGCGCGGGGGCGTGGAAGCGCGGCGTTATCCGCGTGGCCCGGGTCCCCGCAAGGATTGTGACTGGCGTGCGCCGATCGGAATTTTGCTACCCCAGGTCGAGCGCATCCCATAGAGACCGCGGTGCTGCGCCAACCGCAACCCGCCTCAGCGGCAGTGCTCGTTCACCAACGCCAGAAAACCCCGGCAGTTGGCCGTCAGATCCTGCCCATGCCCCTGCCCATGCAGGTCCCCGCCGATCAGCAGGCCGCAGTCGCGCCCATAGAAGCGGATCAGCTCCGGCACCCGCGCCAGACTCATGCCCCCCGCCGGCAGTGGGCAGATGGCCCGCAATGCCCCCATGGGCCGGGTCGCCCCGTCCAGGAGGTCACGGCATTCCTGCGGGGTGAAGGCGAAGCGCCCGCCGTAGCTCGGAAAGATGGTCGCGTCCGCCCCGGCCAGCCGGTTGAACTGACCATAGAGCACGCCGTGGGCGAGACCGGCGTCCGGGTGCAGGGTGTAGCTGCCCTGAAAGGCCGGATGGCTCAGGATCGGCAGGGCCAGGGTGTCGTCGTCCGCCAGGGCGCGCAGCGCATCGAATCCGATCAGCCCCGGGCAGCACAGCAGTCCGCCGGCCCCGCACCCCTGGGCCAGGCGCGCGCGCCGGCCGATCTCCGCTGCCGGGGCCGTGACATTCGGCAGATAGAGCGTATGCCCACCCGTCTGGCGATTGGCGCGTGCGATCGCCTCGGCGCACCGCGCCACGCGCTCGTCGAAGGGGCAGAAGGACTGGTCGGTCAGGCCGTGGTCGTCCTTGATCAGATCGATCCCGCCCAGGGCCAGGCGGTAGGCCAGGTCCGCCAGTTCCGACGGGGCCAGGCCCATGGGCTTGATGGCGGTGCACAGGAGCGGCCGGTCCTGGACCCCGAGCAGGGCCCGCAGGCCCGCCAGACCGAAGCGTGGTCCCCGATAGGACCGCCCCAGGGACGCCCCCAGGTCGAAGCGCACCAGGCGGATACCCGGCTTGATGCTGATGTTGCCGAAGAGGCAATTCACGAGCTGCGTCAGTTCCCGGCCGGCGACCTCCACCGGATAGCGGATGACGGCCTCCCAGCGGTCGGAGCCCAGGGGTTGCAGGCTGGCCACCTGACCGACGATCTGGTTGCGGATGGCCGCGCTCGGGATCAGGGCGTCCGGGAACTCGACGGTCTGTTCCAGACAGACGTCGTGCGCCCGCTGCTGGGCCTCGGCGGCCGTGCGGGCGCCGCTGAGGTGGTAGACGGCGGTGAAGCGCTCACCGCTCAGGGTCAGGGGCCGGTCGTCGGCGGTCATGGTCTCGTTCCGGGAAGCGCAATTGACCCGACTCTAACAGAGGGCGGTCCGGTCTGCCTGCGCCGGCCCAGGTGTGGGGGACACAATCCCCGAAAAAGGCATGTCTTCTGGTGGAGTGCGCCGCGCTTGTCCACCCGACGAGCCTTCGGTTACCCTGTACCGAACCAACACCAGGAATCAGGGATATGCCGCCCACCGCCGCGCCCGCCGGCCGTCGCCCGCCGCCCCATCCGTTCCGGATCTTCCTCGCCTCGCCCGGCGACCTGTGCCACGAGCGCGCCATCGTGCGCGAGGTCGTCGAACAGGTGCGCGCCTATGGCCGCTTCCGCGGCCGGCTGGCCCTGGACCTCATCGCCTGGGACCAGCCGGGCGCCGCCGTCGCGATGCACGCCGGCCTGACCCCCCAGGAGGCGATCGACCAGGGGCTGCCCCGGCCCTGCGACTGTGACCTGGTCATCGCCCTCTTCTGGGGGTGGATGGGCACCCACGGCGGATGGTCCCTCGTTCCCACGCTCCGAGATTGTGAAAGTATTCGCCCGGCGCTGCGTGTTCGCGGGTAGCATGGCCGCGACACGATTCGGAACCGAACGCTTGAGGACTGATGGGCACACGACGTTACAAACCCTGCACCCCGCGGCACTGGGAGGCGACGCTGCCGGCGCGGATCGAGGACTTCGTGAACGCCGAAAGTTGGGTGCGCGTGGTCGACGCGTACGTGGCGTCGCTGGACCTCGAAGCGCCGGGTTTCACCAACGCCGGGGGCGACCTGGGATGCGGGCAACCGGCGTTCCACCCCGGCGCGCTGGTGCGCTCGCCGCCTAATTCGGCACAGCGCTGTTTTAAATGCAGTTAAGGCTATTGGGCGGCGTGCTACCGCATCCCGGGATGGGCGTCGTCCCAAACCGTGCGCGAAATCCCGACCCGACAGAGGGCCGCTGCGACGCCGCTGGGTGCCTCTGGATGCCCCTGGGCGTTCACGATAAGTGCTCGCTGGAATACTTTCACGATCTCTCCGCGTGGGAATGCATCCTGGGACGTTCTGCGTCCTGCCTGCCGGGAGCCCCTTTCCTGGACAGGAGTGGGCACGCCGATCGTGACCCTTGGGCCGAGGAACGAAGCCCAACGAGCCCCAAACGCAAGGCGCGGAAATGTTGGGGTTCGTTCCTCACCCCAACGGTCATGAGCGCCGCGCTCACCCCCTCCCATGAAAGTTGGGCTATGCTTACCGGGGCCGAGCCAAGGCCGCGAAGTTATAGGCATCTACGGGGTGGTGCTTGACTGAGCGCCGGAGGCCCGGCCAGCGCCGTACTCTTATCGTGTCTCTGCGAGACTGCGAGGGATGTTTTCGGCTCCGGCCCCGCCCGACTTTCATGGCAACCTGCGCGGCCAACTGCCGGTGGCCGACGCCGAGCGCATGGAGCGGTTGCTCGGGGCCCGCTGGGCGCGCGACGGGGTGCAGTCGACCCTGCACTTCGGGCTCGCCCATTACTATGACGGCACCAAGGACTACGCGCGGGCGGCCGGGCACGCGCTGGCCGCCAATGCCCGTCACTGGGCGCACAAGGCCGAGCGCGGCTGGCGCTACGATCCGGCCGAGTATGCCGCCTATTGCGACGCACTGATGGCCGCCTTCACGCCCGCGTACTTTGCCCGCACCCGCGACCTTGGGGACCCAAGCGCGGTGCCGGTCTTCATCGTCGGGATGCCGCGCAGCGGCACCACCCTGACCGAGCAGATCCTGGCGAGCCATGCCCGGGTCCACGGGGTGGGCGAGCGCAACTTCGCCGCCCGCGCCTTCGCCGCCCTGCCGCGGGCACTGGGGCGGCCCGCCGGGACCGGGCCGGTCGCCTGCCTGCCGGACCTGACCCCGGAGGTCACGCGGCGCCTGGCCGCCGCCCATCTGGAGGCCCTGCATGGGCTCGCGCGCAAGGCCGGGCGGGCGGACGCCGAGGTCCTGCACATCGTCGATAAGATGCCGGACAACTACAGCCTGCTCGGCTGGATCGTCACCGCCTTCCCGCGGGCCCGCATCATCCACTGTCGGCGCGATGTGCGCGATGTGGCCTTGTCCTGCTGGATGACCCAGTTCAAGGAGATCCGCTGGGCCTTCGACCTGGGGCACCTGGCCGAGCGGATCATCGCCTACCAGCGGCTGATGGCGCACTGGCGGGCGGTCCTGCCGGTGCCCATGCTGGAGATCGACTACGAGGAGACGGTCGCCGACCAGGTCGGCCAGACCCGCCGTCTGCTGGACTTCCTGGGCCTGCCCTGGGACCCGGCCTGTCTGGAGTTCCACCAAGGCGAACGCCTGGTACGCACGGCCAGCGTGACCCAGGTGCGCGAGCCCGTGTATCGCCGCTCGGTGGAGCGCTGGCGCCGTTACGAGTCGATGCTCGCACCGCTGCTGGGGCGTGTCGCAGCGGACTGAGCCTGTGATGCGGGCCACTTCCGGCCGGACCGCGGCGCGGTTGTGCTCTCGACTGGCCCGCGTGTTAGCGGCTTCCAAGAAGCGCGGAAAAATGGCGAACTCACCTGCGGTAGGAGCGGGGGGCCGGGGCGCCCACGGAGGAGCGCCGACCGGGCGGGGATCAGAACGGCATGGGGTCGCCGGGGTCG
>Ga0247836_1004649_pt1 | contig 16861 bp, 13 predicted proteins | sample LaCruzMarch2015__4_FD_187116 | JGI IMG/M metagenome (GOLD analysis project Ga0247836, IMG submission 187116) | Freshwater microbial communities from meromictic Lake La Cruz, Castile-La Mancha, Spain - LaCruzMarch2015_14m | ecosystem: Environmental > Aquatic > Freshwater > Lake | place: Spain...
TAACGATGCCTTTCCTGAATCAAGCAACCATTTCATAACTTCAATTTGACCACTAGCTGCTGCAATTAAAAGAGCCGAACTTCCATTATTATCTTTTTCATCTAAAGATGCTCTTCCTTCATCAAGCAACCATTTAATAACTTCAATTTGACCATTACCAGCCGCTATTAGTAGCGCAGAAAGCCCATATTTATTTTTTTCAGCTAAAGATGACTTTCCTGAATCAAGCAACCATTTCATAACTTCAATTTGACCATTGGCAGCTGCAATTAAAAGAGCCGAATATCCATTATTAGATTTTTCAACTAACGTTGCCCTTCCTGAATCAAGCAACCATTTCATAACTTCAATTTGACCATAAGCGGCTGCAATTAAAAGAGCAGAACTTCCAATATTATCTTTTTCAGCTAACGATGCTCTTCCTTCATCAAGCAACCATTTCATGACTTCAATTTGACCATTACCAGCTGCTATTAGTAGCGCAGAAAGCCCATATTTATTTTTTTCAGCTAAAGATGACTTTCCTGAATCAAGCAACCATTTCATGACTTCAATTTGACCATTGGCTGCTGCAACTAATAGAGCAGGAAGTCCATTATAAGATTTTTCAACTAACGATGCCTTTCCTGAATCAAGCAACCATGTCATAACTTCAATTTGACCATAAGCTGCTGCAATTAAAAGAGCCGAACTTCCAATATTATTTTTTTCCGATAAAGATGCCTTTCCTGAATCAAGCAACCATTTCATGACTTCAATTTGACCATAAGCTGCTGCAATTAAAAGAGCCGAATGTCCATTATTAGATTTTTCAATTAACGTTGCCTTTCCTGAATCAAGCAACCATTTCATAACTTTAATTTGATCATTAGCTGCTGCAACTAATAGAGCCGAATGTCCATAATTATCTTTTTCATCTAAAGATGCTCTTCCTTCATCAAGCAACCATTTCATAACTTCAATTTGACCATTACCAGCCGCTATTAGTAGCGCAGAAAGCCCATATTTATTTTTTTCAGCTAAAGATGCCTTTCCTGAATCAAGCAACCATTTCATAACTTCAATTTGACCACTAGCTGCTGCAATTAAAAGAGCCGAACTTCCATAATTATCTTTTTCATCTAACGATGCCCTTCCTGAATCAAGCAACCATTTCATAACTTCAATTTGACCAGATTCTGCTGCGTGAAGAAGAATAGAACATCCATAATTATCTTTCTCTGTTAAAGGCGCCTTTCCTTCAATAATCAGCCATTGAAATAATTCCAAATGACCTCTCCTTACTGCCGTCATAACTAAAGTTTCGCCATCTTCTTGTGTTTTTATCGATATTAACGAAGGGTCATTTTGGATTATTCTGCATACTTCGCTTAAATTTCCATCGTAGGCTAATTTAAATAGTGGATTTTCATTATCGAATAAAGGCATAGATCATATCCTAACTTAATTTTTTATAAACGAGAGTTGATTTTTTTTGAATTTTACTTGATGTAGCTTATTTCACAACCAACAAAGCAAATTATTGGTTGGGGCGCCCAAATGATAATCACTTCTTTGTGAGGAATATTTAGTGTGCCAAATAAATTAACCTGTGCTTATATCAGCTTCATTACCAAATACATTTTTACTCAATGCGCAAAATCCAGGTTCATTTCCTTGTGATACAAAACCTGCAACCATTGAATTTTGTTTAATAAAATTATTAAGGACTAAATGTATGTTCGGTGAAGATATTCGAATATGCCAAGGACCTTCAGGCGCTTGATTTACATTGATAAATTGCGACATAGTAGCAGAAACTCCATGTGCATCTTGCCATCCTGCAACAGCCCCACGTAACGCATCGGATTCAGTTGTATTAACCGAGTAAAAACCACTGCCATTATTAAAGCGGCATAATACTCCTGAAAATTGCTGCTTTTTATCTTCATTAGCTGTCAACCAAACCTGGCGAAACCAAGCATTTTTGGCAGTAACAAATTGCTCTTTACTATCTTTATCAATTTGAATATGGCCATTTAAATGACCAGTTTGATTGACTAAAAACTCAACTCCTGGCCGCAATCCTTGTGCTACTTGAGTATTTGTAGAACCTTGTAACATATCAACTTTAAAATTAAAGCCAATTTTTGCCTTAGTCTTAACACCAAAAATCCAACTATCATTTATAGGATTGAATCGCAAAAATGATCTACCTACATGCCAGTTATAAGGAGCAACATCATGGATATAAGCATCAGATTCATCAAGTAAAATAGCAGACTTAGTTTGACCATCAAAAAGAGCTACAGTTGTATGAAAATGTTCATTTTCACGCTGCATTTGGAAGAAATAACCAAAATTTTCGCCATTTTCATTTTCAACAACACCTGAAAATAACCAATTAGCATTTATAGGATCTGGAATTAAAGGTGACGTCACATCTTCTGGTTCTGCACCATAAATAACGCTACTCATAAATATGACAAAGCATAAACAAATTTTAAATATTAAATTTTTCGCCATTTTATGTATTGCCTTATAATTTGCCATAAATACCTAATTAAATATATTTATGTCTTTATTAATAAATGCTTATGCGCCAATAAGTTATCCCAAAAAATATTTTCAACCATAGCTACAACGGGTAAATAGTACATATTATCAGTAGCTATTGATAGACATTTTACTGCATCTTTCTCTGTCATCACTATAATTTTTTCATTTAGATTTAGATCTTTTGGTGAAAACCTATGGTGATCTAAAAAAGGATAAGGATTAAATTCTAACCCTAAACTTTTAAGTGTTGCAAAAAATCTTTGTGGGTTACCAATGGCTGCCACCGCTGCAATTAGACCTTTTATCTTTGAAACTTTTATCGCCTCACCACTAATAAGATGCCTAATATCGCCTGGTAATAAATCCATCCGATATGTATTATTAGATTTTAATAAATTATGATTTTCCCCATTAACAACTATAAAATCCGCCTGTTTTAGCCGCGACTTAAGCTCGCGTAAAGGCCCTGCCGGTAAAAGCATGCCATTACCTAAACCACGTTGCCCATCGATAACCACAATTTCAATAGATCTGCCCATTGCATAATGCTGCAAGCCATCATCACTTATAATTATTTGGCTTTGATATTTATCAATAAGGTACTTTACTGCATCCGCTCTTTTAGGTGCTATCACTACAGGACAATTAGTTTTTTTAGCTAATAATAAGGGCTCATCACCCACATAACTATTATATTCACTTAAATTTAGTTCGTAAGGATAATTATCTATATCACTTCCATACCCACGACTTACAATACCCACCCGTAAATTTTCTGCTTTAAATTTATTAGCAAGCTCAATAACTAATGGAGTTTTACCAACACCACCTACGGTTAAATTGCCAACTACGATAATTGGAACGTTAAATTTTTGTTGGCAGAATAATTCAAGAAAAGACCGCCTTAACAATATTACAAAATAATATACTAAAGAAAATGGCAACAAAAACAAACTCAATGGATTTTTATTATACCATAATTCATTAACTATCCATTGTTTAATTTTTGTAAAATTTAGCCTTTGCATTTAATGTTGCTGCCTTAAACTATTAATGTATTCATCTGCCATTCCCGCGGAGGAATTGTTGCATGGACTTATTTTGCTTATCTGTCATTCCCGCGAAAGCGAGAATCTATCCAATAAATTAGCATTTTGCCTAATTCTAGATGGATTCCCGCCTTCGCGGGAATGACAAATAGAATCAACGCAACAATGCCATCCCTCAAAGACAAGTAATATTAAGCATAAGCCTCATCTTGAATTATACCCATTTGCTGCACCCGATAAAGGCGCGCATAATGGCTATCTAATTCTAATAGCTCTTGATGGCTTCCTTGCTCAACAACCTCGCCATTATTCATAACTATAATTTTATTAGCACGCATAATTGTAGATAACCTATGTGCCACCACAAGTGTTGTGCGATTTTTCATTAATTTTTCTAATGCTTGTTGAATATATTGCTCTGACTCTGAATCTAATGCAGAGGTTGCCTCATCAAGAATAAGAATAGGCGCATCTTTAATAATTGCTCGCGCTATTGCTATCCGTTGACGCTGGCCCCCAGATAACAACACTCCATTATCTCCAACCTTAGTATCATAACCTGCTGGTAAGCCTTGTATAAATTCATCAGCGTAGGCTAATTTTGCGGCAGCAATTATTTCATCACGTGGGATATCAAATCTACCATAAGCTATATTATTGGCTATCGTATCATTAAACAAAGTCACCTGCTGACTAACCAAGGCTATTTGCTTACGTAAACTAGCCAATGACAATTCATTAATTGGCAGGCCGTCTATTTTTATTTGGCCATGACTTACGTCATAAAACCTTGGTAATAAACTTGTTATAGTTGTTTTACCAGATCCTGAATGACCAACTAAAGCCACGGTTTCACCTGCATTTATACAAAAATCGACTGACTTTAGTACTAAAGGTCCTTGTCGATAAGCATAGGAAACATTTTTAAATTCAATAGCACCTTTTGCTCTTTTCTCTAAATTCTTACCATTATCAGCTTCAACTATTTCATCAAGAAAGTTAAATACACTTTCAGCCCCCGCAAGCCCTCGTTGAATAGTAGCACCTAAGGTAGCCAATATTTTCATAGGTCTTATGATTTGAAACATAGCGACGATAATAGCGATAAATGAACCTGCTGTAACTGCAATTACGGTTGCTAATTTAACTGCTGCAAATGCAATCGCTGCAATTGCTATAGCTATGATAAATTGCACGCCAAATACATTAATGGCCTTACTAACAGCAGCCTTCATATCATTTTGTCTAGAGTTTTCGGTAGCTTTATCAAATTTATTAATTTCATAGCTATCCCCACCGAACACACGAACCACACGATAACCTTCAATTACTTCACCAGCAATTTCAGTCACTTCCCCCATGGTTTGTTGCCCTTTATGACTAATCTTACGAATGCGTTTATTAGTAATGTTAACTAAAAAGCCAATAAAAGGGACCGCTAGTAAAAACATTAATGATAATTGCCAACACACCACCATCATTACAGTTAGAAGGCCTATAATCAAACAAATTGACTGAATAAGATCGGTCAATGCATCTGCACTAACTTGTGCTACTTGCTCAACATCAAAAAGCATTTTTGACAATAATTGGCCTGAAGTAGCCTCATCGTAATAATTTGCCGGTAAACGAATAATATGCATAAACACACGTTGACGTAGTACCTTAACTACTGAGCGCGCAACTGAAGTCATAGAATAGCTGCCAAGAGCACTAACTAAACCACGCGAAGTGATCCCAATAAGTACTACCAATGGAATTTTTTTAATAAATTCTAAATCGACATTAATAAAACTTTTATCAAATAAAGGACGGGTCATATATGTAAGCCCCGCATCAATAGCTGTATAAAGAACATTAGCCAAGATGCCTAATACTAGCATCGGCCAAAAAGGCTTAATATAACTGAATAGACGACGATATAGGGGCCAGGCTTTAACAGATAATTTTTTTTTCATAATAATAATGTGATCAACGTTGTTTGTAATTTTATCGAATTGTACCTTGAATTACACTTTAACGCTATCTAAAATAAAATTACACTTAAATATCTCAATCAATATATTTAAGACCCTAATACTAAGCTACTATCTTTACCAAGCGCAGTTTTTACAGTAGCCCCCCCCGCTTTTCTATTTTTAAAAATTAGATCACTAAGCTTTGATTGGCAAATTCCTAGGCCAAATCCATTTCCACCAATACATGTCATCTTTTCTTTATAAGCTTTAGCAGGTTCCTTTGTAAAGGATATACCTCGGCCGACACCAGCAAATCCTGGACCATTGTCTTTTATTTTCAAATATAATTGACCAGTTTTAGCCTGTGTGGATATTATGATATTTATCTCTATTGTAGGTGACGGCAGATTATCTTGTGCAAAAAATGCATCAACGCTATTTCTTATAGTCTCTCTTAAAAAGAAATATAACCATCTGCTTGGATTTGATGGATCATAACTTGGCGGGAATTTTGGCAGGCTTAGTTTATTTTTTTCTATAGCATAGTTGATAAATGAAACAGCATGGGCTAACGCCGCGTCAGCAATATATAATTTGCTATCTCTAGATGCAGCCCTATCTGCTGGTATTCCTACTCTAAATAATGATTTTTCGTGTAAAGGCATTACCTTATTTCTCCTTATTAATACATGACTTACTAAAAACTAAAAATCCAGCCGTCGCTGGAATGACAAATAGCATCCTAACAACAACGCCATAAAAATAGATAATACTACTGGTCTAACCTTAACATTTTATTAACTAATTGTTATATCAACAAATTTTGCTTTAATCAGAATGAAGTTACATTTTGTGAAATTGGAAATAACAAGATAATCGTGCTACACTTGATATATGTACAGATATCAAGAGGTCTAATATGAGTCATGGTGGTGCAAGACCTGGGGCAGGTCGTCCAAAAGGTTTGGGTAAATATGGTGAAACTACTAAATCTATGCGGATCCCTTTATCACGCATAAAAGATGTAATCTATTTTTTAAACACTAATAATATTACCTATGAAATACCACTTTACTCAAGCAAAGTACGAGCAGGGTTCCCCTCGCCTGCTGATGATAATATTGAATGTAAACTTGATTTAAATACTCATTTAATTAAACACCCATCAGCTACTTTTTTTGTAAAAGCCGTAGGTGACTCAATGATTCATGCAGGAATTCAATCAGGTGATATGCTCATAGTTGATAGGAGCTTAGAAGCTTCTCACGGGAAAATTGTAATAGCTGCCATTAACGGTGAATTAACCGTTAAGCGCTTATCCTGTGTAAATGATAGCGTTCAATTACTTGCAGAAAATGAAAATTATCAGCCAATAAATATATCGCTTGAACAAGATTTAGTAATTTGGGGTGTTGTAACCCATGTTATTCATCAGGTGACCTAATGTTTGCCTTAGTTGATTGTAATAATTTTTATGCATCCTGTGAGCGTCTTTTTCGCCCTGATTTAAAGACTAAACCAATAATTGTGTTATCTAGTAATGATGGCTGTGTTGTTGCGCGCTCTAATGAAGCTAAAGCTTTAGGCATTGCTATGGGTGTGCCTTATTTCAAAATAAAATCTATATGTCGGCAACATAAAGTAGAAGTATTTTCTTCAAATTTTAGCCTTTATAATGATTTATCACGACGGATAATGCATACCATTGAAGAGATGTGGCCTCATCTTGAAATCTATTCTATTGATGAAGCATTTCTTGATTTAAGTTCGCTTGATTCTACATATCATGATGTATTATGTAAGGATCTACAACAAACTATATTGCGCCACACAGGTATTCCCACATCTATTGGCATTGGTGCGACGAAGACCTTAGCTAAATTAGCCAATCATATTGCCAAAAAAGAATTAAAAACACCGGTATTTAATATCAATAATCAAGGCCAATGGCTTTCAAATATCTCTGTTGATAATGTTTGGGGGATAGGGTCTAAATGGCATAAGCAATTAATTAGCCATAAAATTAATACGGTAAGTGATCTGGCTGATGCTAATTCCTGCTATATTAAAAATCAATTTAACGTAATGCTCTACCGTACCCACCTTGAGCTTAAAGGCATTAAATGCGCGGAACTTTCAGGAAATGAGCCTCAAAAAAGTATCTTATCATCACGATCATTTGGCACACCACAGACAGATTATAATATACTAGCACGAGCAATAGCTGGCCACTGCGCGACCGCTGCTGAAAAATTAAGGCGACATAAATTAACTGCCATGAATTTAAATGTTTTTATTTGCGCTGATAGATTCAAACAAGAGCAATACTACTATTCGATTGATTTTAGAATGCTAAGCGCCTGTGATGATCTACGTTATATTACGACTTGCGCTAAATTTTGTCTTAAAAAAATATACCGCCCTGGAATTTTATATAAAAAAGCTGGTATTTGCCTATCAAATCTCACGCCAAAGCTGCATGCACAAATGGATTTATTTAATCAGCCGTCAATCATAGTTCAAGATCGAGCAGAGCTTTTTATGGGGGTTTTAGATAAGATCAATAAAAGATTCGGCCCGCGGACAATGCGCCTTGCAGCTGAGGGTTTTAATAAACCTTGGCTACCGCGACAGAGTTCTAAGTCACCTAATTATACTACTGAATGGTCAGAGCTTCCGGAGGTATATGTAGGGCAAAATGGCCTTAAATATCCTAACCTTTTTAGATAGGAATAAACTACTCTAAGCTTAGTGTAGCCTGGTTGCTTGTAACCGGGGTTTTTACCAGAGAACCCCGGTTGCAAGCAACCAGGCTACATTATGCCATAATATTTGTGGTTGGTTTATGAAACTATCCTTTCTTAACAAACTGGGATTTTAATTGCATGGGTCCAATTCCTTCAATTTTGCAATCGATATCATGGTCACCATCAACTAAACGAATCGTCTTAACTTTAGTTCCTACTTTAACTACTTGAGACGATCCTTTTATTTTTAAATCTTTTATCACTGTAACGGTATCACCATCTTGCAGAACCTGGCCATTTGCATCTTTGATAATTATTTTATCATCTTCAGCGTCTACCGTTACCTCTTTACTCCATTCATAAGTACATTCTGGACAAATCATCATATTGCCATCTTCATAAGTATATTCTGAACTACATTTAGGGCATTGTGGCAATATACTCACATTAATTCCTATTTAAAAACCATAAATCAGTATAACAAACCACATCTATAATGACGATATTAACGCGTAGAAAAACGAACTTATTTGCCTGATACATTCGGACCAGGTATAGCACCTTCCCTCTTTTCAGATTTATGCTCTTGTAGTCTTAATTTAATTTCTCTAAGAACTGTAAAATTCTTCGTTGAAGCAGCTTTACCTGTAATTCTACCTTTCAATATAGCGGTTTGGACACCATTTGAAAGATCGGTCAAAACAGTCCCACGCTTATTTGGCTCAATGTTGCATAACGCTTGTTCTATTTCGAGGGCTTTGCCACCTTTGTTAATTGTAAAAGACGTTATCTCCGCTCGCAATTTTTGAATTATCTGTTTTACATCAACTACTTCCTGAGAACTAACTGATGCCAGAGTGTCTGAAAATTCTTTATCTAGCGCTTTAAAAACACCAGGTTTATCTAAATCTTTAATTTTTGTTCTTAACGCATCAACACAAGCTGTCAACTTTGTATCGTTAGGTCCTGCTGGAAATTTTTTAATATCAAAAAGCTTCTGTAACAATAGAAAATAGCGATTTGTCTCTTGCTCTGGCTTGGTAAAATAAACACGTAATTTTTTTAAGTCATTCTCAGTCTTAATCAATGGTAATAAATGATTCTCCATAGAGTTTAGTACAATTGAACGTTCGCCTGCATTAAGTTCACTAAGTACGTATATTAAATCATCCATAGAGTGAATCATTGTTGGAAGAGTATCTTTCAACGTATTAAGAACCACAATTTTCTTATCTGGATCGGTTAATAGAAAAATAAACATACTTAAGTCTATTCTAGTTTTAATTAAATCTGAGATTATTTTATCCTTCATGCTTAAAATTACTGCGGCAAGATATTGGTTTGGGACTTGACCAAAAAGCATCGCTAATTGTGAAATTGAATGAACCACTTCATGTATTTGGTCTTTCATAGCGACTAAAGCAACTGCTCTATATGGCTCCGCAAGTTTATTCATTAAGCCAAAAGTTGGATACTGTGCTCCTGAGTCAACACCATAAATTTCCTTTATTTTTCCATTTAAGCTTAAATGAGAAAAAAACACTCTACATTGATCAACATTTTTAATTCTACGAATAAAATTTTCAAAATGTACTTTGGTTTTAACCTCATCGGCTATGGCTAAGGCCTTTTCCCTATCATCATGTCTTACTTCTTCAGTGGTCAAGTCAATCAACATAGATTCTCTAAGGTACTTATTAATCTTTTCTATAGCCGAAGCAATTACTCTTATATCACCTTCACTCACTGGTTTTTCTAACGGTTGTTTATAAGTTATTACCTTTCTCGTCGTATGATTTACTACGGCCAAACTACCAGTATCATAAGCGCCAAAATCTAAATTGATAGTGTTTGTTTTATCTCTAACTGCATCATTGGCAGATTCTAGAATATTATGCCCAACATAAGTCCGAATTGAATCAGCATTACGACCAGATTTACGAAAATCAGCTTCTCTTGCCCAAACAAGGTGCATCTTTTTTGCATCATCTATATCCGCCCCAATGTAGGTCATTGCATCTAAAACAGCATCACTAAAGGGCAAATCCGCGTGACACACAATAAAAGGATTTTCTTTTTTAGATTCTCCTACACGAATAATATATGGGAGTGGCTCTATAAAATCCCTAATTCTAGTTAGCGCTGACAAATCATAAATACCTTCCTTTGCGATAAGGCTTTTAACATAACTTTTTAAGCCAGAATCATCATAAACAGGTTCGATAAATTCCTTGATTTTAAGTCTATCTTCTTCATTTTTAAATATCCATTCACCACCATTGTAAAGAAATGTTAATAATTTATTGAATTTAGAGTCGTTATTATCCAATAAAACGCTAATAGCATCTAAGAGCATTTCTTCGTGATTTCCCTTAACTGCATATACCATAGGTGGAATTTTGCCTTTATTCTTCTCAATTATCATATCAATAATTGCAATACTATCTGGGCCGCGATCAGTCAAATCACCTACTAAAAACAGGCGGTCGTGATCTCCAAGGGCGTCAATAGCACTCTTAAAAGCAGTGTTAGAACCATGAATATCGCCGACAATATAGTCATTACCGCTAAGGTTTGTTTCATATTTTTTTATATCTGGCATGATATCATCTCACAATACTATTATTTAATGGCAAGTTAATACGTTTTAATAGCCACCAAAAGCACAAAAAACGACCTTATGAATTAAATATAGCACATGAATTGATTTTTTATCCTAGAAAGGCTCTTAAATCATAGCGAGACAGTCTAATATGCTGATTATAATAGAGTTTTATATTTATGACGAATAAAAATTTTATATGCTGCTTATTACATTTACTAATTTGCTAACCCATCAACTAATTTTTTTACCAGGCTAAATCCTTGGTAAATTAACCCCGTATAAATCTGTAATAATGAAGCACCTGCTTTAAGTTTTTCACGCGCCACATCGGAGCTATCAATACCACCTACTCCAATTAAGGTAACATCGTTACCAACTACTTGCTTTAAAATTTGCAAACATTCAGTGGATCTTTTAGCCAATGGTTTACCACTTAATCCTCCAGACTCTTTGGATAAATCTAAATTAGTTATACCATCACGAGAACAAGTTGTATTGGTAGCAATAATGCCATCAATTCCATTAGAAATTATAACGTCAGCCATAGTCTTTAAAGCTTCATCCGTTTCATCAGGAGATAATTTTATTACCAATGGTACATAGTGATTATGCATATCTGCTAAATGTAATTGTTCTTCGCGTAAATCATTAATCAAATCTTTAAAATAATCACCAGATTGCAGTTTCCGTAAATCAGGGGTATTAGGCGATGATATATTAATAGTTATATATGAAGCGTGCGCATAAACTTTTTGTAAACATATCAAATAATCATTAACTGCATGATTAATAGGAGTGTCTTTATTTTTTCCGATATTGATACCTAATATGCCTTGATAATTAGATTTTTCTACGTTAGCTACCAAAACATCAACGCCATGATTATTAAAGCCCATACGATTAATAATCGCTTCATCCTGCGGTAGTCGAAAAAGTCGCGGTTTTTCATTCCCTGATTGAGGAAGTGGCGTAACTGTTCCAATCTCAATGAATGAAAACCCAAGTCTTGCAAGAGCATTAATATGCTCACCATTTTTATCAAAGCCTGCAGCAAGGCCAATTTGATGAGGGAACTCAAGCCCTAAAGCTTGAACTTTGCTATTTTCTTCAATGGGGAAAGAATAATTTGGGATGTATTCTAGCGCTTTCAATGCTAATGAATGAGCTTTTTCAGCTTCTAGAGCAAAAAGAATTGGTCTGATAAATTTATACATTAGCACTTCCTGTAGTTAACTGATACGTAATTATTTACGCAGGCTCAGTGAAATAAACCTTGATTACGCTGCGCTGCATCAAGGCTACAAATACTTCAATGTAGTAATCAAGGTTTATAACAATTAGTCAACGATATGTAACCACTGTAATTTCCATAACTCATATAAAAAGAGCTGATTATCGTTATTATCTAAAAATGGCATCAAACTATTAATCTCTATATTCCTTTGATTAGCCACTAATTCACATAATAAATTCGCTACATCCTCTGTATTCCACTCGCACCCATTTATAAATAACTGAATTTTATTATCAGCTAAATCAATATAAGCAAAACGACAAGTTAAATCCCGCATCAAACCTTTAGATTTAGTTAAATTTTGGATAAATATATCTAAGTCATCAATTTCAGATTCATCTAATGGCAAAGGCATATGAAGATCAGATTGTTCATCGACGCGAGTCGCAAATGAGCCAAACCAAGATTTTAAATTAGATTCATCTGCCAATAGATCTTGCATAAGCATTTTTGCTTGCAGCCACGCATTCGGTGAAATTGCTGAAGTTTTATTAATTGAATCCCAATTAGGATCAACATATAATTTTTTTAATTTATTATGCATCGAACGATAATCACCAAAACTATCCCATAATTCAGATGCTTCATAACTTCTATACCCAAATGAATATGTCATACAATCATCATCTAATGATATGCCATGATGACCTATATGAGGCGGAAGATATAACATATCACCTGGTGCTAGAATATATTCTTCTTCAACTGCAAATTCATCCATAATACGCAGCTCTAAATCTTTAACATAATTAGATTCATTACAATTTTTAGATGTTAGTGACCATTTACGCGAGCCGGATGCTTGATATAAAAAAACATCATAATTATCATAATGAGGCCCTACTTCCATGCTTCACCGCGTAACTTATCATTAGATCATCCATCCGCCATTGTGGGATAAAATCAAAATCATCCAATAATGAAGCAAATTCAGGAATTAATTTATCAACGCTTTGCACCAATAAAGTCCAGTGGGTTTTTGGCAATTTTGCAAAATCTTTCTCAGAAAATGGCCCTCGTTTTAATTCCCAAGAAGGATTTTTATTTGTTTTTTCAAAGACTATACGGCTTTCAACATCTTCTTCCATAGCTAAACCCGCAAGCTCATCAGGGCTTAAGATATTAGTAAAATTATTAATAGCTTGCCTAATTACTAAAGGCTTTTTCTGCCAGTATTCGCGTAAAAAGGTTTTAACATCTATAGATTTAAAATTTATCATTTATAACTTATTATCTCCAGTTTACAATTAATGCATCCGAGCCGCGACCGTCAGGGAGCGGAAAAGTTTAAGAATTATCAATGCTCCTCTACCTGAAGGTCTCGGCTCGGATATAATGGTTTTAAATTCAGACAATCGTACCTTGTCACAAATTGCACTTTTCTGCCCACACCCGTAACATCGCATTACCCTTAGCCTGCAAAGAATATTTTACTTCACGCACTTCAACACCATATTGCTCTTGATTCAATCCTAAAAGTACTGGTCCTAAAAATGGAGATGGTTCGCCAAAACGATCAATAACCGGAAAAATCCTTACCTCTTTTGCAACTCTTAATAATTCGCGAATTATATTTAAATGAAAATTTACGTCTTGATTATCAAAATTTGCAAATAAATAATGTGAACTTAAAGCATAATCAAAGGTAAAATCTGGAAAAGGTAATGTATTATTTTCAGCAGTTGATATATAACGCCCTTCTTTCTTACCCGTTTCATAATCTGAAAAAAATTTATCCATTCCTTTACGTCTTAAAGAAATTAAACCATCAAGACCACCAAATTTAGAAAAATCAAATTTATCTTTTATGCTCTTAACACGCTCAACCATCTCATCAAAAATCAATAATGCTTCCGCTTTGATTTCTTTATTATCATAAATAAATAAAGGATCACAACTTATAACTTTACCACCTTTTTCATTAACCATTGAATTAAAAGCACTAGCGCCAGATCCATATTCTAGAAAACTTGCTTTAAGATCAATTGATGATAAATCAAAGATTTCTAAATAATCATCAAGATTATGCCCCCACAAAGCCAATTTTCTCATTAATATTTTCTCCTTGTTATATGATAACGGCATCCCGCTCCCTAATTACCTCGGCTTAACCGCGGGAATTAGAGAGCGGGATGCCGCGGGCGTAGGTATTTATCTTTGTCAACTTTAAAAACTTAAAAAATCAATTAAAACTTCATACTTTGGTTGCTGACAATTCTTCATCTATGGTGATAAGATGCTTATAGTTTAACGTATTTTTAGGAAACTATGCACATTGGCTTAAAACATAATCTTGGCGAAACGTATGATCTCTTACGTGATAGTGTATACAATTTTGCAAAACGTGAAATAGCACCACTTGCTCATAAGATTGATATTGATAATACCTTCCCTAATCAACTATGGCAAAAATTTGGCGATATGGGATTATTAGGCATCACTGTTAGTGAAGAATATGGTGGTGCTAATATGGGCTATTTAGCTCATGCTATTGCCATGGAAGAAATTTCACGCGCATCAGCCGCTGTTGGTTTAAGTTATGCAGCTCACTCAAATTTATGTGTTAATCAAATTTATTTAAATGGCAATAAAGAGCAAAAACTAAAATATTTACCTAAATTAATTAAAGGCGAGCATATTGGTGCATTAGCGATGAGTGAAGCAAACTCAGGCTCTGATGTTGTCAGTATGCAATTACAAGCTAGAAAAGAAGGTGATTTTTTTATCCTTAATGGCAGCAAAATGTGGATAACTAACGGGCCTGATGCCGATGTTTTAGTAGTCTATGCAAAAACTGATAAAAATTTAGGCGCCAAAGGCATCTCTGCATTTATTATCGAAAAAGATTTTACTGGTTTTAGCACCGCACAAAAACTTGATAAACTTGGTATGCGCGGCTCAAATACTTCAGAACTTGTGTTTAGAGATTGTAAAGTGCCAACAGAGAACCTCCTTGGGGAATTAAACGAAGGCGTTAAAGTTTTAATGAGTGGCCTAGACTATGAGCGCACCATTCTAGCGGCAGGACCTGTTGGTATTATGCAAGCATGTCAAGATGTAGTTTTACCTTATATTCATGAACGTAAACAATTTAACCAGGCTATTGGTGAATTTCAATTTATTCAAGGAAAAGTCGCTGATCTTTATACAGATCTTAATGCATCTCGCTCTTATCTTTATGCTGTTGCAAGAGCATGCGATCACCATCAAGTAAACCGTAAGGATGCCGCTAGCGTGATTTTATATACCGCTGAAAAGGCCACGCAAATGGCCCTTCAAGCCATTCAAATTTTAGGCGGTAATGGCTACATTAATGAATATCCAACAGGAAGACTTTTACGTGACGCGAAACTTTATGAAATAGGCGCTGGAACCTCTGAAATTAGACGTATGCTAATTGGTAGGGAATTATTTAAGGAAAATCTTTGATGAAGGATGACGAAATCTATATCGTTGCAGCAATGAGAACACCTACTGGCGGCATGTTAGGAAATTTATCTTCACTGAAAGCCCCTGAATTAGGTGCAATTGCACATAATGCAGCTATAAACCAAGCAAATCTAACGCCTGCTGATATTGATGAAGTAATATCAGGATGTGTATTACAAGCAGGTATTGGCCAAGCTCCTGCAAGACAAGCGGCGTTAAAAGCAAATATTCCATCCAGAGCTGGGGCCACTACAATTAATAAAATGTGTGGCTCTGGCATGAAAGCTGTTATGCTCGCTCATGATCTAATTAAAGCGGGCTCTGCAGATATAGTTCTCGCAAGCGGCATGGAAAGCATGTCTAATGCACCTTATTTATTAGCTAAAGCACGAGCTGGATATCGCCTTGGACATGATGTGTTAATTGATCATATGTATATTGATGGCCTTGAAGATGCTTATGAAAAAGGTAAATTAATGGGTGTTTTTGCTGATAATACGGCAAAATTTTATAATTTTAGCCGTGAAGATCAAGATCTTTTTGCAGCACGATCAATGACTCGCGCCATTAAGGCGCAAGATGAATTAAAATTTTCCAATGAGATAGTACCCATAACAATATCGCAAAAAACTGGCGAGACAATTATTACTAAAGACGAAGGTCCTGATCCTAAAAAATTAGATAAAATTTCCAAGCTTCGTCCAGCATTTTCAGTAGATGGTACAATTACTGCAGCTAACTCAAGCTCAATTGCTGATGGCGCTGCTAGCCTTATTTTAATGACTAAAGAAAACGCATTAAAGCGAGGTATTAAACCTTTGGCAAAAATAGTAGCTCATGCAAGTTATGCCTCTGAACCTGAATGGTTTACTACAGCACCAATTGAAGCAATCAAGGAAGTATTAATAAAAGCAAACTGGCAAAAAGATGAAGTTGATCTTTACGAAATAAATGAGGCCTTTGCAGTTGTTACAATGACTGCTATAAAAGAGCTTAACTTAGATGTAAATAAGGTTAATATTCATGGTGGATCTTGCGCCTTAGGCCATCCTATTGGGGCATCTGGGGCAAGAATTCTCGTTACACTGATTTACGCTCTTATTAACGAACAAAAAACAAAAGGAATCGCGGCCTTATGTATCGGCGGCGGAGAAGCTACAGCAGTTGCAATCGAGGTGGTTCATGGTTAAACAGTCTATTATTTATCTTATCTTATCTATATTAGTAGTAGTTTTTGCTCC
>Ga0247836_1004653_pt1 | contig 16847 bp, 22 predicted proteins | sample LaCruzMarch2015__4_FD_187116 | JGI IMG/M metagenome (GOLD analysis project Ga0247836, IMG submission 187116) | Freshwater microbial communities from meromictic Lake La Cruz, Castile-La Mancha, Spain - LaCruzMarch2015_14m | ecosystem: Environmental > Aquatic > Freshwater > Lake | place: Spain...
ATTTGTTTTTTTTTGCGGGGGGGGGGGGAGATTTGTATTCATATAAGTTATGCCAATCTATCTGCCGCCATTGTCGCAGTGAGTTTTGAGTAGTGCCGCTCAATCATTGCCGCACTATTACCCATCTGTTTCGCCAGCGTATGTAAGTCCGTTCTGTTTTCTATAAGCTCCAATGTAGCATAAGTGTGCCGTAAAGAGTACAAAGTTCGTGTCTGTCCTTCTGCGTCCTTCTCTAATCCACTATCACGCATTAGCCGTCTAAAAGTTCCATTCAAACTCGGCGGCTGATAACCATTACTAAAAGTAAAGAGTTTGTGTGCTGTGCGTTCTTTTAGCAGTTGCTCAAACTCAATACCATTGTGCGTTTGCTGTCTGTTATGTAGTCGCTTTAATACATCTACAGCACGATGCTTTGCTATCAACCATCTTCCGCCCGTCTTACCATTCACCCATATGCGTAAGTAGCGTATGTCTTTATCTGTGTGCCACTCAATATGCTTCCAACTAATGCCTAATGCTTCTGTGCCGTGCCTTATTCCCGTTAGCAATAGCATCTCCACATAATCACGCAGTAGCGGACGCATCTCACGCTCTACAGCTAATCTCCCTTTTGTGCTCCACTCCACCATATACACAAGCAGATGCTCTATCTCCTCTCTGCTAAACGCTGGGCGAGCGATGCTCTTTAATCCTCGTGTTGATAGCTTCGGTATTGCTACACGCTCACTAATCCAGCCTCTACTAACAGCAACACCACACAAGCGACTCCACGCACTCGCAAAGTTATTCAGCGTACTCGCTTTAGGTAGCTTTGCCATCTGTCTGTTTCGCCACAACTCAAACTCTACGATGTCGCTGTGCGTTAGCTCCTCTAACTGCTTATCCGCAAAGTACGGAATGAAATACTTTTCTATACAAGTTATATACGAGTGATACACGCTCTTTCCTCTACCCAAGTCCATCTCTTTGCGTAGCTCGTCTAATGTTGCGTCTGCGATGTGTGCGAAGTTGTGTGCTATGTGTGCTAAACCCAGTCGCTGTCTAAAGCGTATCTCGTCGTACATCTCGCACGCAACACCAACGGCACTTTCAACACTCGCTTTGCGTGTGCTTACTCTGTACCAACTGCCGTCGGCTAACTTAAAGCGACATTGATATAGCGGACTGCTACTGCGACGATATAGGACAACTTCGCCATCACGCAGATACAGAATGTTGGGGTTAGATGTGTAGTGTGCTGTGAGTAGTCGTAGATGCTTTGCGAGTGTCATTACGCAAAGTTGGGCAGCGTGTTGCTAAAGTGCGAAGAGCGTAGATTATTTTTACGCACGCAAAGAGCAAAAGTTTGTACAAGCACAAAAGAAAACACCGCAGTCTTGCGACTACGGTGTTTATATGGTGGCCCGGGGCGGAATCGAACCACCGACACAAGGATTTTCAATCCTCTGCTCTACCGACTGAGCTACCAGGCCAAGAGATGGAATTATAAATGAAACTGCGGGGAAGCCGTCTAAATGTGGGTAACTGGGCTAACTCTGGTTGATTTGCTGGAAATCCTAGCTAGTGGGGATGGTAGATCCTGCGGGACGGTAGAGGGTGGTTATGGCAATAACCAATCCCCTGATCTATGGTTATTTTTCAACGCTGACACCATAACTTTCATTCGTTGGATCGACATAACAATGCTCTTTCCCCACACCCTCCTCAAGCACCCGCTCAAAAAGAGAGCCTAACGCATGCTCATTGTCATTCAGTGAATCAATAAATGCTTCTTTTGAAGAAATGTCCAACTCAAGACATTCTCCTTCTTCTTGAAGGCCTTGAACTATCTCAACAAGTTTGTTCCAGCCTTGCTTGTCCAGCTTCAAAGTAAGTTCATTCACGCTCGTTGCATATCTATTGAGAATTAACTGCATAGCCACCTCCTAAGTAGTGGCTATAACTTTACCAAGTTCTTGTTGCCCCGCAGCAATCTTCTGCCTAGCTCGCTCAGCTCGAACAGCTTCTTGGGCACGCTTGACCTGCGCTTGCATGGCCCGAATTCGCTGTTGCTCTGGCGTTGGAGTTGTGACTTCTGTGATTTTCATGGCTAGACTTGGACGGGGATACTGATTACATTTGCGGCGCCAAATTGGGCTTGTAATATTTTGATAGCGAAATTGGTGTTTTCTGCAAATACGATAGTGGTTACAACCATCCCACTTGCTCTAACAGTTGCTCTAAATTGTTTCATATAGGTATTTAGTTGGCTAGGGGTTGTGGTGTCGTGTTAAACACGACGGCTGATAGCTGCTATGGGGTGTATAGCAGACGGTCAAAATAGGATATTTGACCGTCATGGAAGGCAGAGAACGGCCAATAGCGGCCAGCAGGGCAAACGGCTAGACACCTCATCATTGGTCAATATCGTTTAAAACGACAAATCAATCAAACCCATAAATTATCTAGGGGCTTGCAATTAGTACGAACTCGTACTATATTAGTACGTATACAGACTATTAAAGAAAATAACTTATGAATTACATGACTTTGGTTAAAGAGCTGGCCTCCACCTATCAAGCGTTTGAAAGCTACTCCACAAGCCATATAAAGGAGATGGGTTTAACCATGACTCAGTTTGACATTTTGGCAACGCTGGGAAATCAGCCGCCAATGACGTGCAAGGAGTTGGGCGAAAAGACCTTAATGCTGAAAGGAACTATGACAGGAGTGCTAGAGCGTTTAGAGGCCAAGGGGTTGATTGAAAAGATTGCTAATGAAGATGATGGCCGCAGCTACAAGATTGGTTTAACCAAATCGGGTGACAAGCTATTTAAGAAAAACTTCCCAGAACATTTGGAGCATTTAGGAAAAGCATTAAGCAAACTTAGTAAAAAGGAATTAGAACAAGCAGTAGCCGTATTAAAAGAAGTAAAGACAATTTTTAATTAATAGCAGTATCAGAAAGGAAACTCATATGAACACGTATCAAAATGCCTTAAACCTTCTAGGCCGTCTCCTCATTGTGGCGTTGTTTCTACCAGCGGGTTTGTCAAAGCTGACTGGCTTTGATGGCACTGTTGGCTACTTCGCTTCATTGGGTCTGCCATTAGCGACATTGGCTGTAGTCGTTGCCATCATTGCTGAAGTCTTGGGTGGCATTGCTTTACTCGTGGGTTTTCAAACTCGCATCGTTGCAATTTTGTTGGCGATATTTACTTTGGCCGCATCTATTACTGGGCATGCATTTTGGGCCGCGCCTGCAGATGCCGCATTCATTCAACAACTCTTGTTCCTTAAGAACATCGCTGTAATCGGTGGTTTATTGGTATTAGCTTCAGCTGGCGCAGGCAAATTCAGTATCGATGGTTACAAGCAGTCAAATTAAGTTGTCTTAGAAAAGGAAAAGAAAATGACTAAAGTCGCAGTGGTATTTCATAGTGGTTATGGGCATACGGTTAAGCAAGCTGAGGCAGTAGCTAATGGTGCCAAGGGCTCATTAGTAGCAATTGATGCCGAAGGCAATTTGACCGATGCGCAATGGGCAACCTTGAATGAAGCAGATGCAATTGTATTTGGTTCACCAACCTATATGGGGTCAGTAAGCTGGCAATTTAAGAAATTTGCTGATGCAAGTTCCAAGCAATGGTTTACCCAGCAATGGAAAAACAAAGTATTTGGCGGCTTTACCAATTCAGCCACCATGAATGGCGATAAGCATTCTACCCTTCATTATTTCTTTACTTTAGCGATGCAGCAATCGGGTATTTGGGTTGGCACTGGCCTAATGCCATCCAATGCTAAATCCGCTAAGCGCGATGATGTCAATTACGTTGGCTCGTCTGCTGGCGCAATGATGACAACACCCTCGGATGCCAGTGCAGATGAAGTGAATAGTGGCGATATAGAAACTGCACGCCTTTATGGAGAGCGTATCGCAAAGATTGCAAGCGAACTTCATATTAAGTAAGTAACTAATTTAAAAAGGCAAACAATGTTACAGCTCAGAAAATCCGATGAACGTGGCTACGCTGATCACGGCTGGCTAAAGAGTTTCCATTCATTTTCATTTGCAGGCTACCATGACCCGAAATTTATGGGATGGGGAAACTTGCGAGTCATAAATGAAGATCGAATAGAGGCTGGGGCTGGCTTTGGTGATCATGGTCATCGAGACATGGAAATCATTAGCTACGTTCTATCGGGCGAGCTTGCACACAAAGACAGCATGGGAAATATCAAAGGTATTCCCCCGGGTGATGTTCAGAGAATGAGTGCTGGCACTGGCGTGGTGCATAGCGAGTTTAATCATGCTGAGGGTCAGCAAACCCACTTTCTTCAAATTTGGATTAAGCCTAAATTTACAGGTGTGCCACCTGGATATGAGCAAAAAACTATTCCACTTGAGGAAAAGCAAGGTCAGTTGAGATTGGTGGCCTCACTAGGTGGTGAAGGCGGCTCAGTCAAGGTAAATGCAGATGTGAAGTTGTATGCAGGTTTATTTGATGGAAATCAAAAAGCAACGCTAGATATTAATCCGCAGCGCAAAGCCTATGTTCATTTAATTAAAGGATCTCTTGAGGTGAATGGGGAAAATCTTAATGCAGGCGATGCCTTAATGATTGCTGAAGAAGACGAAATCAGCATATCTCATGGAAAAGATGCCGAAGTATTGGTATTTGACTTGTCTGCAAACTAAACCAGTTAATAAGGATTAAGGCGTCCTAGAGTCCCTTCGTAACTGGCAAAAAACATAAAACCAACTTTAGGAGACCTTTCTTTGGGTGTCTGCTATGGGTCGATATTTGCCTGCGGTAACTAAGTAATGAAAAGACTGCTTTGAAGTGACAAGCGGTCGTTAAGTAAGGTGTCGTGATTAACACGACACCTACAGGCCTTACTTCTTAAACCCTAGCTTCAATGCACCGCTAGCGGACTCAATTTGAGCATCAAGCTCTCCTGCTTCTACAGCCTGCTTAACCAGCTCAAGCACCTTCACTAGGTTTTGTGCGCTATCTACTTCAACGCTGTGCTTACCTCTAGCAAGCTCAATCACTTTAGTGCCGTATTTGACTGACACACAGACTTTGCCAGCTTCATTCTTAAACCACCATTCCCGAATACGCTTGGGGATTTCTACTTGGCGACGCAAACCAGTTTCTTTATCTTTAACGCTTTTGAACTTGGTCACAACAAATGGCGTGCCATCTATGTGACTTTTGGCTAGCTGGATTTGCTCCCATAGCTTGCTAGATAGTTTGTTCCTGCGAAATACTACGGCAGGGATATGGGTAGGTTTTTTAGCTGTTGTTAGCTTGAGTGATTCCAATGCGCTCATTTAATTCTCCTTGTTTGTTAATGGGCATATTTAATTTAGTACCTGATTTGCGATTTGGTCGACCTCAATTTGTCCAAAACCACCAAATATCACCATTATTTTTGTTTGATTTCCTTTAGCAAAGCTAAATAAGTGTGAGTGGCGAAGTGAGTTGCGAATGAGTTACTAAAGAGTCGCTGTAAAGAAGTAGTTACTAGTTTCGATAGTTGCTATTGAGTTACTACTTGAGACAAATGAGTAACTCTGACTCGTAACTACGCAACCCGAAACAAGCAACCTTCTTTTGAGATCTGCAACTTCTTCTGCCACTCACTGCAACCAACAAGGAGAAATCAATATGCAGAAAGAAATCGCAGTCCGTCTATATCAAAACACAAAATATGGCACCACCTACGCTAAAGGTGTGCGCCATCAAGCCCTATTTAATGCCGCCGCTGACATCAAAAACCCCAAAGTCAAATATGTCTTGGATTTTTATACTTATGAGCATTGGGAGTTTTTGGCTAAAGAAAACCAGCTAGATATCGTCAATCAAGTGCGTGACGAAGTAGATAAAGATACATTGGTCAGTTGGGTGGTGCGTTATGACTTAGCAACCAAGACAAAGACAGCCGTCTATGGCTTTGGCACTTTAAATATGAAAACTAATGAATTAATACTATGTGTATTAGATGGTGAGGCAGAAGTGGAGGATAGCTGGAAACTCACGGCTAAGCCTTGTAGAGCTATTGCTGGAAAGAATGTTGCTGAACTCTTAGCAACTAATAGTGAATTAGCCAACTGGTGATTGAGAAATAGCCACTGTCGTGATGCACACGACAGTGGCTATGGCATATACAACAACTTATTTGGGCAATATTCCACCCAACTTCACGCCTGCAATCATCACATCACTAGCAAAAGCTCTCAAAGAGCCTTTTGCTTTATTTGCAATCGCTGTAATAGCTGCTACAGGCAATGCAGTGGAAACAAGAGACATCTTCTTCAGGATGCTTTGTCCTATTAAGACATAAGCATTAGCATCTGCCGACTGATTCATTTCAATCAAAAAGCTACGATTGATAATGCCATCGTCAATACGGTCAAGATAATTGGTTGTAAAGATGAACTGACAACGCTTCAAGTCCATGACTGATTTAAGTGACTGCTGTGCAGATAGCGTGAGTTTATCCACTTCATCAAACAAGAAGTAGTCAGTTTGACCATAGTGGTGAAAAGGATTTCGGCTATTGCACATGGTGATGCGCTTAACAATCGCCGTGCTACTTAAGCCCCCTCCACAACGAAATATCTCAGGGATAGCATCTTCAACTACCTGCATTTGCCCAATTGGGCTTGCTTGTGGATAGTTACCTGCATAAGCTGTTTCAAGCAAGCTAGGCAATAAAAGTCCTAAAGTGCTTTTACCAGTGCCATAAGTGCCATGCAGCAAAATGCCACTTTTGCCATTAAACGGAAATGGCAATTGGCGACTGAGAATGAGCTCCAACACTTCTCTCTCTGTTGAATTGTTAATCAAAAAGTCGTCTAAACAACTGGGTGCAAATAAGGACATAGTCCCTCCTATTAAGTGTAAAAAAGGGGCTATGTAAATACATAGCCCCAATGGCTAATTAAGCAAACTCAGCTTGCAGTTGCTCTGTAGCCTGTGTTTCTGTCACAAAAACATTGTTAAATGCTTCTGTCGCTTTCACTGCTTGTGCTTTTTCTGCAATTTCTTGTGCAGTCTTAGCAATTTGCTTGGCTGCCTTGTCTTCTGCTTTCGCTTCTGACTTTTGCACTTTTGCGGCTTCTTCTTCTGCTTTTTTCAGCGCATTAAGTTGTTCACGCTTTTTGGCTTGTGCCAGTGTGTAATAAGCTGCCAACGCAGTATTCACAGCACCATCGTGACGAACTACAGCGTTTACTTCAAATTCGCCTGTAGGCAAGTAAGTGGCCACAAACACCACTTGCTTGTCCACCCAGTCTGCATTGGCTTTGACAAGCGCAGCGTCAAACTTGACTGTACTAATGACTGCTTCGCTTACTTCGGCTTTAACAAGCTCAGCACGCTTGGTGGCTGACAAAGGCTTAGTGCCCCCCATGCGAATTTGCTCAACACCGCCGTTTTCTTGCATAAAAGCGATTAAGTCGCTTGCACTAACTTCTTGACGCAAGGCTTCACGCAAAGCAATTGAGTAGGCAGATACACGACGACGATCAACGCCAAACACACACTTAACAACACGAGTCATATCGTGTGTTGTGGCGCCAAAGCTATTGACATAGCCACGCTCTTCAATAAAAGCGTCTAATGCTGCTTGCTTTTCCTTGCGCACATCTTTGCTCTCGTCCTGCTTCATTACCAAGTAGAACTGGTAAGCCTGTTGCAAGATGGAATACAGGCGATTGTTGGACTGTGCAAGCTCTACTGTTTCCCAGCTGATGCGAGCGGTTTCCAAAGACTTCAATTGCTGGGCAGAATTTGCTTGCACCGCAGGTGTCGTGTCCGACACGACTACGCTGACAGGCACATTTAAAGCTGCCAAGTTGATTGAAGGGTTTACTGAGTTTGCTACCAAAGTTGCTGTTGTCATGTGCGGTTTCTCCTTAATGACGGGTTAGTAAATATGCGGGCTGCTTTCGTTTTGTTTCGCTACCCACAACCCCTACTATCCCGATTAACTGATTTATTGTGTAATATAGGCATATACTGTTAATCCTATATAGATATTGGCTTATGAGGCATATTCGCGGCATTCAAAAGGGAATTGGGCGATTACGCTCCCGCACCATTGAGGAGGAGCTCAGCTACGCCCGCACTAGCGTTAGGCGCTGGTGGTGGGAATATTTACGTCTTAGCAAGGACTACTGGCTCATTTGCCAAACCAGCTCTAGCGCCAACAATCCACGCACCATAGATGATGGGATGCGCTGGCTATATCGCAAGTTTGGGGATATTTATAAAGGCGACTTTGATACTTGGTATGAGCGCACTGGCACCTATATTTTTAGGGAACAAGTGGAGCTTCCCAAGGTCATAGAAATCGTAGATGATTTAAGTAATCTCACAGAAACGCGAGATGACAAGATATTGGTGGAAATTCCACTAGACCTTAGCCAAGCAACCATTAGCCGTCAAATCAATCGCATTCTTAAGCAACACATAACAATGCGTCCTGCTAATAAATTACAAATGAGTCAATCTCAATTCCCCATTAACCCCGTGTTGTATCGCTTGCCCGCTCTACAAAGAATGCATGAGATTTGGTGTGTTCACAGAGAAGTCATAGCAAAACCAGTGGCACTAGAACAAGCGAAAGACAAATACTCAACCAAAGGCGACTTGTATCGTATTGGTGTGGCATTACGATTAAGCCCAAGTAATGAAGGGATGGCCGAGGATGTTGAGTTACATCACCAGCGATTAAATCGTATGCGAGCTACTGTTAGTCGCTACATAGGCAAGGCCAAGATGTTAATTAGCAATGTAGAGCTGGCTAAATATCCTGTCTTTAAAAAAACTTTAACTGTAGATAGGTTTAGCAAAAAACAAAGGGAATCCCACGCAGAGCTAGAAAAACTTTGGTGGGACTTAGATTTAACATCGCAGCTTAGCGGCACTAAAGTTTCGGATGCAGTAAATAAAATTAATACTAATCAGATTCGCTACGCTTGGTATAACTAACTGTCGCGATTAACGCGACATCAGCTATATCAACTCAACTGCCGCTCTTTTCATATCGTCATTCACATCGATATATTTTTGCGTTACAGCAATACTCTTATGTCCCGCCAAGCTAGCCAAGATCCGCACAGAAATGCCCTTGTTTGCCAAAGTAGTTATAAATTGCCTACGCCCACTGTGGCTGCTCGCGCCAGCGATACCTGCTTTCTTATAAAGCCAAAAGAAGTGCTGACACATCGTATTAGGCGTCCAGCCCAAGCGCTTAGATGTATGGAACAACGGAATATCAGGCATGGTGATGTGTCGGGTTTTGAGATACACCGCCAACTCTTCTTTTAGCTTTGCTGGCAAGAACACTGTTCTACCGTCATTGCCTTTTGTTTGCGCTGCACTTAAACGGATTTCACTGCGAATAGATCCATCTTCATTTAATACATCCCCCATTTTTAATTGAGCGATTTCTTTAACGCGAAGTCCCGCCCAAAATCCCATCAATAACATTGCGCGATTTCGCTCTGCGTATTTGCGAGTGCTCATGTAGCGTAAGACTTGTTCTAGCTCTGCTGTAGTAAGTGTTTTTGCTTGTGCCATTTAGTTTTCCTTTAGATAAATAGAACTGTGTATGCAGTTTGTATTCTTTTGCTAAAAAGGACGACCAGTTTGTATCAAAAACAATCTTTCCAAGAATCAATGACTTAGCATTTAGCTCCGCCAAAGAAAATAGTAATAATCTTTGGTGGAGCTAAATGTATTTATGTAATTCGTGGGATAAAGACGACGAATTTAAGCAAACATCTCAAATCAGCTCTATACGCTTAAACCGGGGGTTCCCTGATGTACAGCTATTTGGCGCCGAAATTAGTTTGCGTATAGACGGTTTTTGAGGGGTTGTAGTGTCGTGTTCAACACGACACCTTACTTAACGACCGCTTGTCACTTCAAAGCAGTCTTTTCATTACTTAGTTACCGCAGGCAAATATCGACCCATAAGAGCCGCTCGTAGGCAATATAAAACCTGCCGAAGCAGGCCTCATATTCAATCAGATTTGATTTCGTTACAAACCAATCGTATAAGTCGCCATCACTGTAGTGGAGGAGACTGCTTGATAGGCTTCTTGACGATAGATTCCAGTAACTCCAAATCGCTGGTTCTTGACGATGTCATAGTAGGCGCCAACAGTTGCCGTTGGTCTAGTTCTGACAGGGTTAGGATTGAAATTCACTGGGGTTAAACCGTTAATGCCGGTAGCAGAGTAACTACCATTCGAAGTGTTGGTATCCGTTTCAACGCCAGCACTAGCAAAGGTAGTTACTGCAGGGATAACTTGATAAGAAGCACCCACACCAGCTAATGCCGTTGTGGCATTGGTATTAAGTGCTCCGTAAGATAACGGTGCAGTAACTGTTGAAGACGCGCTTTCGGTATAGCCTGCCATATTATTCTGTGTATAACGCACGCCAACATAAGGAGATACGATCACTTTATCCATGATGCCAAAGCCATACTTGGCGGTAACCTGTGCGCCTTGGCTATTTAATGTGGATGATCCACTACCAGGCTCACTTAATCCCACGACTTGACGAGTAATGGTCGTATCCTTCTGACCATAAGCTGCTGAGACTCGAACTTCAGCTCCAGTGCCCTCTTGATTTTGAATCCAAGCACCAAAGATACCAATGAGTGGCGTGCTATTAGTCAGGTTCACTGTACTGCCAGCATTGTTCACAGAGAGGTTCTGATCAGCATAAGCGCCAATACGGTAGTTTGGATGTGGGCGGTAAGCGGCAATGAGTAATGCACTGGTATTGTTTAAACCATTGGCTGCAGATACTTGGGTATTGCGACCACCCACAGAGATACAAATGTTGTTCACATCAAACAAAGTACAGTCATAAGTAAAGCTGTTAACTAAAACAGCATTTTGCATTGCATAAACAGGGGCAAGCGCATTGGCTGTATTGACCAAAGACTGTTGGGTACCCATGAGGGAGGCGCCGGTAAACGTCAGGTCATAAGTGCCAGTAAGAGCGTTATTTACTAAAGCCAAACTCATGTTGTCATATGTGGCCTGAAGATTAGTAACGGACACATTATTCGTCAGAACACCTGCGTAGGTTCTTGAGGTTAACAATGGTGTGCCGTAAATGCCGAAGTTAGTGATGGTGCTTGTACCAGAAGTCAGTCGATTGACTGCTAACTGGCCATAGTGAGTAGAGCTTACAATTCCGATGTTGTAATTGGTAGGCACATTACCATCGTATGTCAGGGCGGTAGTTGCTGCAGAACCAGAATTACCACCTTGAGTGTTGTTAAGAGTGGTAATTGTGCCAAAGTTTGAAATTCCAAATCCACCTGGGGAGGTCGATGTAATTGCACCTAAATTATTAAGTGTACCAATCGAGTTTTGCGCATCATATGTACCGGAATCCTCCAAAAGGATACCAGCCACTCCTCCAGAAATTGTGCCATAGTTAGTCAATAATGGAATTGAAGAACTTGGCATTTCTTCCACACCATAACCCCCAAGGTAAATGCCTCGGGCATATATACCAGTTGCAATGATCTGACCATAGTTAATTAAATTAGAAATATTTCCAGAGTCAACATAGATGGCATTGGCACTTGCCTCATTGATGGAAATAATGCCATCACGATTATTAATAAGCATCCCTAAAGTAGCATTTGATATTCCTAAGTTATAACTTGATCCGGTGATAATTCCGATCGCACCATTGTTTGTTATCTGAGATACAACATTACTGTCAATCCGAATTGCAAAATTGTTATAACCATTTATTGAACCATTGTTAGTAAGGGTATCGACCGTACCTTCTACAGAGATCCCCTCCCGCCCTCCTCCACCAACAACAGCTGCATTATTCACAAGATTTCCTGAATTCCATAGATATCCTCCAACACAGTTAGAGGATATTGTGGGGGGCTCCCCAGAAGAAGTACATGATTGAGCTTTGACTATTTGGGCGGATAAGATAAAGGCGATGGTCAAAAGCCCGAAGAAAACCTTAACAATTGACATGTAATGATCTCAGTATGGATGGAAAAATTACCAACAGCACTCACATCGTAACTCGCCTAACTTCCAACTTCCTAAATATAAACCCTACGACTCTTCAATGTCGCCTATTGGCCGCTTTGAGTCATTTGGGTTAAATCAGGTAATTGGGCGCTTCTCGACCCATTTCGGCCCCTCACTTTGAGACCCTAAATGTTTGCTTTGCAGCGAAAGTGAACGTTAGCGATCTCGATTTGGTCATAATCTACCAGACCCCCTAGATAGATCTGTCTTGTGTGGCGGTTTAATATTCTTTCTGCAGGTAAGCCTAGGAATTATCTACGTATACAATGATCCCAGCACGTTGGCGCTTTAACCCGTCTCCTACTTGACGGTCGCGACGCGACGTATTTTGAGGGGGTCAATATGAAATTAGTACGCGGAATATTTATGCGCGGCGGCACCAGCAAGGGTGTTTACTTTCACGCAAATGATCTGCCCAGTGACCGAGCGCTGCGAGATAAGATAATCCTTGATATTTATGGTGCACCTGACATTACTGAAATTGATGGGTTAGGCGGGGCCAATGTATTGACCAGCAAGACCGCGATTATCTCGCGAAGCAGCAGAACTGATGCCGACATTGACTACACCTTCGGTCAGGTCATGATCGATGAGCCACTCGTCGATTATCGGATCAACTGCGGAAATATTTCAGCAGGCGTGGGGCCGTTTGCAATCGATGAAGGTCTGGTGCCTGCAGTGGAACCAGTCACCAATATTCGTATTTTCAATACCAACACACAAAAGGTCATCACCGCCGAGGTCCCCGTCAAAAACGGCAAAGCTGTGGTTTCGGGTGATTACGAGATCGCTGGTGTTCCCGGAACTGGTGCCAAAATAATGCTCGACTTTGCCCAGACCGGTGGTACGCTCGGTAAGGGCTTGCTGCCAACGGGCTTGGCAAAAGAGCAATTGCCTGTTGAGGGACTTGGTGAATTCACAGTCTCGATTGTTGATGCAGCAAACCCCTGTGTGTTCGTGAAAGCGTCTGACGTGGGTCTGACCGGCACCGAGAAATTTGAAGATGTACTCGCAAACGATGCTCTCTGGTCAAAGGCCGACAAAATCCGCGGAACCGTTGCAGTCAAACTTGGAATGTTCAAAGACTTGGCCTCCTATTTAGCAATCAACCCTACGATGCCCTTCTGCATATTCGTTCAATCTCCGGTTGATTACATCAATTACGACACAGGAAAGGTTGTGCCGGCATCGAGTTACGACCTGAAAGGAACAATTCGCTTTGCTGGAGCAGTCCATCGCGCATACTCGGGGACTGGGTCAGTCTGCACTGCTGTTGCTGCGATGATGGATGGCACTATAGCTAATGAAGTTATTTCCGATGCCGCGAAAAAAACAGACGTATTCCGTATTGGACATCCATCCGGCGTGATGGAAGACGAAATTCAAGTTGTTAAGGACGGCGCAGGCTACAAGATACTTCGTGCTGCGTATGGCAGAACGGCACGCCGGATAATGGAGGGATACATTCATCTGAAGCCGTGGGCGGATGATATTACCTCCTTATAAGGCGAGGAGAGCTAGTCGGCACCATTCTTGACTGAGCTTGCGGCGCCTGGCTTCACCTAACTTTTTTGTGGCAGTACTCCGCCTATCTATTTGAACTTTCGTCAGGTCGCTATGCGATGGTGAACTGCCCTTCGCACCAAAGAAACTTTGCTGGCAAAAGTCGACCCTAAGCCGCCTTTGATGGTCCCATGTAAAGATAAATGCCTACCCCTTAGTAGGGTAGAGATATTCCAATGTTTGCTTTAGTAAGAATTCAAATAAATTTCTATTTTTACAGCCTAATGGGGCGTAAAGTTAATAGGGGGATATGAAGGGATTAAAAATGAAGAAATTATTATTTATGTTGTTTGTAAGTATGAATGCGCTTGCTCAGACGCAGTACTACTATGGACCAGAAGGGCAAAGTCTTGGCACTGCTACACAGTCTGGTAATACAACTTACTATTATGGCCCGCAAGGACAGTCGCAAGGAACCGCAATGCAATCTGGCAATACGACTTATTACTATGGTCCTCAAGGGCAATCTCAGGGGCAAACAATGAATCAAGTTGCGCCTATTCCAATGCAAAACACGCCTTCATATAATCAGCCAGCTATACCTCCACCCCTATACAGAAGATAATTAAAATTTAGGTTTAACCTGATCAATCGATTGACAACTTCCTGATACTAAAACCTTTCCGTTATAGGTTCCGGAAAATCTTCCACTGATACGATTTATAGAAAGGTAAACATCGCCTTGAGTAAAAGAAATTAAGGAATCTGAAATCCTTACATTTTCTGGCTGTGTTTTTCCTCGACTAGAAGCAATGGTACTTGTTTCGAGATTGATTAGATATTGAGTGTCTGCACCTTGCATGCCTCCAGTCTCAGTCATGCAAGAGAGTTGAAGAATCGATTTTGATTTATTCTCATTCTTAGACTCAGTGAAAAGTTCGCCATTTTTCCAGTGGGCTTTTTCTTTTCTTCCATCGGGAGTGGTTAAAACACCATTACCAGATGACCCATCACTTTTGTTTTCACCTATATATTGGTTGCCATTTGCCCAAGTGTAAGTACCTTGCCCATTTATAACTCCATCTTTATATTGGCCGGTATATTTGTCTCCATTAGAATACAAACTTGTTCCCAACCCATTCCGCGCCCCATTTTTGTACTGGCCGGAATATACATCACCGTTTGCATGGGAGTAGACCCCCTTCCCATTGAACTGATCGTCCTTAAATTGGCCCTCATATTTATCTCCAGTTGCGATCGTCAATACACCAAAACCATTAGCTTTCCCATTTTTATAATCCCCCGAGTATTTGATTGACCCGTCCCCTGAACTGCTTGAGCCAAAACAGTTTGACCATTTAATCTCAAGATCTCCTTGGCATGGAGGAAGTTTGCTTTGGGCAAATAAACTGCCTGCTACAAGGCAGAGAATAAAAGTCAAAAAGAGATTTTTGCTAAGCTTAATCATAGGATCTTAGATTGGGGAATAGTTTTAAACGTTATAAGTTAATCATACGCTCAAGAATTTCAAGTTAATACCCTCTAATGCGCCAATTTCACACCCATTAACTTATTGTGATCGGCTGCCGCTTGCGTAGCTCTTGTAGTCGCTTAATGGCCGTTCTCTGCCTCTCAGATACCCCAAAACAGCTTATTTTGAGTGTCTGCAGTCTGTCCCATATCAGCCTGTCGTGTTAAACACGACACCCCCACCCCTCGTTTAAGCCAATCTCTCTGCTGCCATTGTTGCCGTCATCTTGCTGTAGTGCCGCTCAATCATCCCAACACTGGTTCCCATCTGCCGTGCCAAGGTGTGTATATCAATACCGCCTGCCAACGCAAAAGTAGCGTAGGTATGACGCAAGCTATACAGCGTTCTGTTTAGTCCGCCACTGTCCTTACGCATACTGCTTCGCACCATTAAGTTTCTAAAGATGTTTTCCATATTGCTAATCTGCGTGTTATCAGGCAAACAGAAGATGGCTTTATCTAACTTCGCCTCAATCAGTCCATTCAAATTTGTATAGTCCAATTTGTGCCAACGCATTAGTCTCTCAAATACTCGTATCACCTCGTGCTTGGCAATTAAGTGGCGTGGACCAGTTTTGCCACTCACCCAAATACGCAAATATTTTTTATTGCCTATCCAATGCCACTGCAAGTGTTTCCACCGCAAGCGTAGTGCTTCTGTGCCGTGCCTTACTCCTGTATTCACCAAAAATTCTATGTAGGCAATACACAGCGTTCGCATAAGTCGTGTTCGCTGTGTGTAACTGCTCTTTGCCCAAGTTTCTGTGTAGCAAAGTAATTCTGTCATCTCTTCTTTACTAAATGCTGGACGCGGTTGGCTACGCTTACCTTTTGCATCTAACAACGGCACGGCACGATTGTGTGCAACACAGCCACGCTCTCTCGCTAAATTCACAACACGAATATAAGCACTTGCGTGATTGCGTTTTGTACTTGCTACAGGAACTTTTCCCATCTCCGTTATTCGCCACATATCAAAGTCAGCTAGCATCTCTGTTGTTATTTTTTCAACTTCGTAGGCGCCAAAAAACGGAATGAGATATTTGTTGATGGCAAAAATATAATCTCTGTAGCAATACCTTCCTGTGTTGTTATTCATCGCACTACTCATATTCGCAATCTCGTCTAACGCAATCTGCTTAAATGTTTTAGTCGTGAGTGCCAAGCCTGCATCTGTTTTTATTTTGACTGTTGCAATAATTGCAATGGCATTGATCTTTGCTTGCTCTATATCGTCTGTATTCGTTGTCGTACTGTGCCACTTGTTGTTTGCTAACTTAAATCGCACTTGCCACTGCACCGACTGCGGACGCTTATACAGCAAGGCTTTGCCGTCCATCAGCTTTACTTGTTTAATAGCGTTTGCGTCAAACTGTGTGGTGAATAGTTGTTGTAGCGAACTCATACACGTAAGTATGTTTTCAAATGCCAACTTGGACGACGATTAGTTTTTTCTCGTCGCAAAAATCCCACGCGGTACTCTGCGAACAAAATTATGTGTGTGATTTTTTTATTGAGTGCCGCAGATTTTTCTGCGAATTGAACGGCACTGTGAAGGATAGCTTTGAGCTAATGTTTACAACTGTCAAACATCGAAAAATATTTTTTTCAATCCTCTGCTCTACCGACTGAGCTACCAGGCCAAGAGATGGAATTATAAATGAAACTGATTTCTAAGCCCTCAATTATGGTCCGCTGTTGAAATTCTGCCTCAACTACACCCCCACTAGCC
>Ga0247836_1004660_pt1 | contig 16841 bp, 11 predicted proteins | sample LaCruzMarch2015__4_FD_187116 | JGI IMG/M metagenome (GOLD analysis project Ga0247836, IMG submission 187116) | Freshwater microbial communities from meromictic Lake La Cruz, Castile-La Mancha, Spain - LaCruzMarch2015_14m | ecosystem: Environmental > Aquatic > Freshwater > Lake | place: Spain...
CTTGGTCCTGACGCGCGAAATACTGACCCTCTTCGGCCCGCTCCTTGAGTTTGAGTTTATCGACGAATCCGCTCACGCTTGCCTCCGGAAGAAGTGCGCCAAGTGATGACGAGTAAGATTTGGAACTGCTGCGGCCTGAATCCAATATCCCAACCATTAGCCGACTGCGGTAGACTGGCTCGATACCTGCTCCCTGCGCCGGGCAATCGACGAGACCTAGCCAGGGTACCCGGTGCCCGACCCGCGATCCGATCCCCGGTCCGATCAGGAGCCGCATCGCCATGTTCATCGTCCCCACCCTCATCGAGACGCTCCGCAGGACCAGGCATCTGTTGGTCCTCACCGGCGCCGGGGCCTCTGCCGAAAGCGGCATCCCCACCTTCCGTGACGCGTTGACCGGCCTGTGGTCGCGGTTCGACGCCGCATCGCTGGCCACCCCCGATGCCTTTGCGCGCGATCCGGACCTGGTTTGGGGCTGGTACGAGTGGCGGCGCATGAAGGCGCTCCACGCCGCGCCCAATCCCGGACACCGGGCCATCGCCGCCCTGGCGGCGCGGGTCCCGCGCTTGACCCTCGTCACCCAGAACGTCGATGACCTGCACGAACGGGCGGGCAGCCCGGCGGTTCTGCACCTGCACGGGAGTCTGCACGCCCCGCGCTGCGTTCGCTGCGCCCGACCGTTCGACCTTGCGCCGGGCGTTCCCGACGAGCCCGAGGGTGGACGCCGTCTGGCCCCGCCGCGCTGCCCGCAGTGCGGAGGCGCCATCCGCCCCGGGGTCGTCTGGTTCGGCGAGTCGTTGGTGCCCGCGGTGCTGGGCGCGGCCGAGGCGGCGGCCCGCGCCTGCGACCTGTGCCTGACGGTCGGGACCGCGTCCCTGGTCTACCCGGCCGCTGCTCTGCCGGGGATCGCCCGCGATGCTGGGGCGGCCCTGGTCCAGGTCAATCCGAGCCCCACGCCGCTGGACGGGATGGCCCGCCACACCCTGCGCGGGACTTGCGCCGAGGTCCTGCCCGCCCTGCTGGCGGCCGCCTGGCCAGGCTGAGCCTGGCGCCCCGGAGAGGTCCGTGAGAACCGAAGTCGTTACCAGAGCTGGCCGCCGGAGTCTCGCGACGGTTGTGTGCCGCACGATCGCGCCCGCCAGTGGATGGGCGCGCACTGGTGCCCGGTCTGCGGCAATCCTGGCGACGCTCGCGCTTGGCGCGGGTCTGACGGCCTGTGTCCTCGACACCCGCGCGACCCGGCCCCGGCTCGCGGTGCGTGTCACCGCACCGATCGCCATCCCGCCAGGGCAGGCCCATGTCGTCTTACAGGACGGTCGTATCGCGAACGCGAGCAACCGGCTCGAACCCTGGTGCGAGTTGGAGGTACGGACCCTCGCGGGTGCCGAGCCGACCCTGATCACCGGCGGCAGCTTCCAGGTCAGCCGCATCAGCAGCCGGTTGCTGCTGGACCCGACCACCCGGATTCCCGTTGTTTTTGTCGCGACCAGTTGCGCCGATCCGCTGTTTCAAGAAGGGGTCTGGTGGCTGTCGTCGTCCGCGCCCAGCGATGTCATGTACCTGCGCTGTATCGCCCCCTACGACAACTGCGCGCTCGGCCCGCCGCTGCCCCCAGACCAGGTGCAGCGGCAGGTCGGGCGTTATCTGGCATTCAGCGAGGAAGCGCCATTTCCGGGTGGTGCGGATCGCCGCGGATACCAACCGTGCGCGCGCCGCAAGGGAGTTCCTGGTAGCAGTCATGACCGACCCGACAACGGTCACAACGACCGACGTGGCCGACGGCTTGATCTGCCATGGGCAGCCGAACCCGAGGCCCTTGCCAACGCCGCCGCTTGGAGGCTTTCCCGCGAGGGGTAGCTCTCGGCCATTATGTAGCGCTCAACATAATGGCCGCTATGTAGAGGTCGCAGTTATGTAGAGTCGTCGCGCGGATGCCGATGCTGTCGAACATCGGCGCGACTCTGTCTCTACATAATTACAGGTTCAAAAGGAAGCGCATCAGTTCATCGGGCGGCTGGTAGCGTGCTGGTTCCATCGCGGGCTCCTGAAGGCGGGCCAGAGCGTTTCCGCGCATATTGCCAGTCATGCAAATGTCGCTCGAACGCATCAACATGCAATGCCAGCGGACCGGCTCGAAGCTCGTCGCTCAGGTCTTGCGGATATGGCCATCGGGTTGGGCTCATTGTGGTCTCCTGAAGTGCAGGGAGGGCACTCCAGAAAACCAGAAAATTATGTTGAGTTCATCCTAGGCTCTAGCGGCCACTGTCGGCACCCTGACATGCAAACTCTACATAATTTCGACCTCTACATAGCGGCCAGGAGCCGCCATACAATTCGTTTGCGCGAGCGGCAGCATTTCTGCCAATTGTGGCCGTTCACGGAGACTCCTCCATGCAGACTTTAGGCTGGGCTCGAACCCGACACGGATTGTTCCGCCGCCGTGTAGCTTCCGTTCATCCCTCCTGCTGACTCATCACCCTGGGGACCACGCGGTCATCAGACCCCGGGGCGGTGATGCTCAATCCTCGCCCAAAGCTGCCAAAGGAAGGACTTCTATCCTGCCAGCCAGGGCATGACTGCCCGGAGGGCCGAGCAGGCCCCGTTTTGGCCGACGCGGTCGATCGTCTTGATGGATTCCACTGAACTTGCCGGTTGCCGATGTCTACGCTATGGTTGCGACCAATGCAGGGATGGGAGCATCCAGCGCGGCTCACGACCGGTGATGGTAGCGTGGCAACACTGCGTCTTGGTTTGATATTTCTGGCTTTGGTGACGCGATCGATAGGACGCCCGACAAGCTATTCGGGCACAGGGACACAACAATACGGAGCGAACGCAAACGATGAACGCCCGTCGCTGGCTCTCCATCCTCTTGGCCCTTGTCCCCCTCGGTGCGATGGCGGCCGTCTCGCTCACCATCGATCCCGGGGATAACCCATTGGACATTGCCGGCTGGCTGGACGACCCGCCAACCGGCGTGTTCGCAGGCAATCTGCGAGTCACGGCCGGAGGCCCAGATCCGGGTGCGGCACCCAACAAGAAGGGAAATGCCGCGGACGATGCCCAAGGTGGCGGCGGCGCTAACGCCAAGGGTGGAGGCAAGGCACTCGAGGCCTCCGGCTCCGACCTAAGACTCCTCCTGCTGCCATCGGATCTGAAGCTCAAACCCGCCGATGGGGCCAGCCCGCAGACCGGATCGACGGATGTCATCATCAGCCGCAGCAACGTGACCTTGTCCGGCAATCCCGGACCGCTGACCCCCGGCGTGCCCACGGATGTGGCCATCCAGGTCGGCGGCATCAGCAGGCCTGGACTTTACACTGGCACACTCAACTTCGCCCTCGGCGCGAGCCCAAATCAACGTACCGCGGTTCCGCTCACGGTGCGCGCTTATGCGCGGCCGGTTCTTAAACCGCTATCCGAAAAGTGGAATCTGAACCTGGTCCAACGCGGCGGCTACTTGGCGGATATGTTTTTTTCCAAGAGTGCATTGGCTGACACATGGGAGTTAGGGTTCCAGAACACCTCGGCCGCCCAGGCAAACTGGGGGGCGCCCGTCGTCGAGATCCGGGGCGATCAGACCGGCTCTCAATTGACAACACAAGTTTTGCCCTCAAGGGAGGGCGGCATCGCCCCGGGAGCGATCGGCAAGCTGGCGATCGCCCTGACTCGCAAAGAGATGGCGCCCGACCACTATACGGGGACCCTCTATTTGAGCATCGCTGGTGCCAAGGACTACCTGAAGGTTCCGGTGGATCTCAACGTGCGTACGGGCCCCTTTTTTCCCCTGGTGGCGATCTTCCTTGGGGTCATGCTTGGACAGTTTGTGCAGTACATGCAAACGCGCGGCGAGACCCAGGCGGCCAGCCTCGATGAGGTGGAGCGGGTCGCCCGCGCGCTTGCCCGCGCGCAACCTGAAGACCGGGCGCTGCTCGCCCCGCAACTGGAAACGGTGAGGCAGGCGGTGTACGAACACAAGCTCGACAAGGTGGCGGCGGACCTCGCGTCCATCGAGGGACGCATTGTCCAATTGGAAGGGTTGCGCAGGTTGGAAGCGGGCCTGCCGCCCGATTCGGCAGCCCCGGGGACGACGAAGGCGTTGGCGGCCATCGCCGCCGCGCGGCGCAAGATCGACTTCGCGGAGGATGCCGTGGCATCCATCGAAGAGGCGCGTAAGGCGGTGGAAGCAGCGAACGTGGTGGCCGAGAGCGCGGTGTCGTTCGATGTCGCCGCGGCGCGGGAGCCGGGCGCCGGGGGGCAAGGGGCCGGCCCGACGTCGTGGTGGACTGAAGTGAGGGCTTACCTGGGCGATTCGGCGCGTAATAGAGAGCGCGGGGCCTGGCTGGCGTTGCACGTCTGGCGACCCCTCATGCACGTTCTCCTGTTTCTGGGTTTGGTCGCGGTGGGATTCAGCACGCTTTACCTGAACCAGCCGACCTTCGGGGCTCAACCGTTCGGGGATTATCTTACCCTGATACTCTGGGGCCTGAGCGCGGACGTGGCGCGCCGCACCTTGGCCACCCTCCCCCCCGCGCGCTGATCGCATCCCGCCCGGCGGGAGACTTGGCCCCCACACAGACGCGGGAGACTGACCGATGCTGAGCAATGACGAGAGTGTTCGAGAGGCCCTGGCGAGGCTTCTGATCGATCGGGATCGGACCCTGGATGGGTCGCGCGACCCCAAGGTCGCCGATGCCCTGGACCGGATGGAGTCCGAGTACTCCTTCCGGGTGGTAGGGCCCGGGATCGAGGGCACCCTGAGCGAGGCCCTTTCAAACGAGAGCGCCGACGTCTTGGAAAAGGTCGTGCGACCCGGGGCCCGCCCGGCCCTGATCGTCGTGGGAGACAACTGGATCGATCCGCAGAACAGCGCCCTTGCCGAGCGGCTCAATCGCAACCGCCAGGCCATTGCGACCGCGATCCGGGCGGTAGGCCGCATCGAGGTTCGCGATCACCCGAGCGGCTACGAGTACGTCGGAACCGGCTGGCTATTCGACGACGATCTGGTCGTTACGAACCAGCATGTCGCCACCTTGTTCGCCAAACGCGCCGAAGACGGCACCGGCTTTCTGTTCTTGAACAATCCCGCCCGCCGCAAGCCGGTCCGCGCCAACATCGATTTCCGCGAAGAGCACGACGCGCCGGAACAGGAAGAGATCGAGATTGCCCGGATCCTGCACATCGATGCGGACCTCGATGTCGCCTTCTTGAGGCTTGCCCGCGCACCACAGGGGCGCGATCCCCTGCAGTCCGGAAGCCTCGCGGACCCGCGCGGGACCGAGGTGGCGGCAATCGGTTACCCCATGAACGACCCACGCGCCACCCCCCCGGATTGGCTCGACCAGGTTTTCGGGGGCATCTTTGACGTCAAACGCCTGATGCCCGGCCTGATCGACCACGTTGCCAACGATCTCTTCTTTCACGACTGCTCCACCACCGGTGGGGCTTCGGGCTCACCATTGATCGACACGACCACCGGCCAGGTGATCGGTCTTCATGCGGGAGCCCAATCCGGGGCGGCAGGCTTCAACTTCGCCTTTCCGATCGCCGTGGTCCAGGCGGTCTTGAGTCGGGTCAAGGTCTGAGTCCGTTGGGTTGCCCGCGCTGGCGCGCGGGGACCCCTGAGGGTAAGGCCACGCTCTGCGCAGCGGCGCTGCCGCCGGGGCTCGCGTGCGCTCGGGCCTGCGTTTCACCGTTCCAACTGTATCGCCGCCGCAAATTTGAAGACCGAGGAGATCGCGTCATGTCAATTGCCAACTACGATTCTGTATCCGCCTTCTTTTCCGTCGACGCTGAGCGACCGGACGGTGCCATTCCAGGCCCCTGGGAGGTCCAGGACACCCTGAGTTATCGCGAGCGCTATCTGGCGGAGCGCGCACTCGATCGCTCCGGGATTACGCTGGAGGCGCCGCTTCCCGACGCCGAGGTGCTGATCAAGATGATGTCCGCCGAGAGCTACCAGGCCATCGTGGGCTGGGAGACCGGAGGCCGCAGTTACTACGAGCAAGTCATCGGCGCCAAGCCGCACTGGCCCGCAGGCCAGTCCGGGGTCACCATCGGTTGCGGTTACGACCTGGGGTACCACAGCCGACAGGAGCTGGAGCGCGATTGGAAGGCTCACCTGGGCGACGCTGCCCTGCAGCGGCTGCTGCCGGCCATCGGTCTCACCGGCGCCGCAGCCAAAGGGTATCTGTCGCGGGTCGACGACATCCGAATCCCCTGGGGCGTAGCGCTCACGGTCTTCGACGCGGCCTCCCTCCCCAAATATGCCCTGACCACGTTCAACGCGCTGCCGAATCTACTGGTACTGACCAACGCCGGGCTTCACGGCCATTGCGTCGGGGTGCTGGTGAGCTTGGTGTTCAATCGCGGGCCCTCGTTCACACGCGTCGGCGAGCGCTACACCGAGATGCGTGCCATCGCGTCGGCCATCCAATCCGGCAAGCGCCAGGACCTGGAGTCGATTCCGCGGCTGCTGCGCGACATGAAGCGCCTCTGGGCCCAGAACGGACCAGCGGGCCTGTTGACCCGGCGGGACAAGGAAGCGGCGCTGTTCCAGGCTGGCCTGGATACGGCACGTATCGGCGAGTCGGTGCCGGAGGCGGCCTTTTCGCGGGACGCCGGCACCGACCAGGGTCCCGACTCCCCGACCGTCTTCGAGAACCTGGAAGCGCTCCCCGCAGACGAGCGCGATGCGCTCATTGCCGAGCCAGGCAGCGGCGAGGAGCTGGTGACGAGCCTCTCTGAAGTGGTCTTCGAGGCACCGCCCCGGCGCTTCGCCAAGTCCGACGTACAGTGGCCCAGAGACGACCGTAACGCCCCGGATTACCGGCACCTGCCACCGGATGCGCGAGGTGCCACCTTCGATTTCAAGGCCGCGGACCTGGAGCGTCTGATCGCGGCCAACCGCTTCGCCCCCCACCTGAGCTCGAACGGCAAGATCCTGTTCGGGCTGCGCGGCTGCGCCTTGGTGGGCGGCGACCACGCCCAAGAGGATCGCGCGGCGCTGCGGCTGAAGGACCAGCGCCCCGACCATCTGAGCTTGCGCTGCGTCATCGGCGTCTACGACCGTGCCGCCAAGAAACTCTGGGCCTATACCGCCTCGACGGTGCCTAACGCCGGGGGTGTGCTGGCCAATTACAACCGTGTCAACTTCGGCGTTGGAAAGACCAAGGCCAACCTGCTCCCCACCGGCTGTTACCAGCTCTGCGTCGGCACCCATTTCGGCAGCGTCCAGGTACCCGGCGTGTTCCGGCTGGGCGATGGGCCCATGCCGGTCGATGCCGGCGAGGCGACCGTGCTGCGCACCCAAAACGATGTGTCCTTCGGGACCGCAGACGCGTGGGATTGCAGCCGACCCTCGGACAACCTGCACCCGGCCTTCGGCACCGAGAGCTTTTCCTCCCTGGGCTGCATGACGGTGCGGGGCTCCTATCGCGGCAACGGCAACCACACTGGCGAATGGGCCAAGCTGCGCGCCGCCGCTGGACTGACCTCCGGTGTGAAGTCCGGGGAGCGTTTCGACATCGTCCTGTTGACCGGCCTCGACGCGGCCACCGCGGCCAGTATGCGCGAGGCCGGCAGGTCAGCCGCCGCGATCGAAGAGGCCTTGGCGGGTCTGCGCCACGGCTCCCAAGGCGACGAGGTCAAGGCGTTGCAGAGCAAGCTTGGACTCGACGCCGACGGCAGCTTCGGTGCCGGCACCAAACTCGCACTCGCCAAGGCACAACTCGAGGCTCTGGGTTTTGCCACCGGGATCCATTCGGTGGAAATGGACGGCGATCTAGGCTTCGGGGTCTTCGGAAACGCCTTCGTCTGAGGCCCTGGCCGCCGTTGCGCGGCCTTAGGCGGTCGCGCCTCTGGGAGGGGCGCGGATTCCTGGCCAAGCGGCGGCGCCCGCAAGGCGCGACCGGTGACCCGAACCGGGCTGGTGCGCCCCCCTGTCGGCGTGCCTCGTCCGGCGCAATCAACGACCCAGCGGAGCGAGCGAATGAGCACAAACCGACTCTTCCTGAACGGTATCGATGCCGAGACAGGGGCCTACGACATTCCTCCCTTGGATCTGGATGCCCTGGTCGCGAGGATCCGTGGTCAGCGCCCGCCGGAGGACCTGCGGGAGCTGCGTTATCGGGCCGCATCGCGGGGGTTGGCTCGCGTAGATCCGAAGCGACTCGATCAATCCGGCTGGGGCATCGTCTTTGCCCAGGATTCGGACCCGGCGATCCGCGAGGCACTGGCGCCACTGCTTGAACTGCGCAGGTCCCAGGCCGGGGAGCGCTTTCGCGTCTCTGGGCTCTCCACTTAACCGGAGTTCCTCCACGGGCGGTTTGCGGGAGGGCAATCGAGACTCGGCGGATGCCCGTTTTCCTTCGGTGGCGTGGGCGGAATTGTACGCGGTCGCTGGGCCGCGACGAGGTCCTTATACCGCACCGGTTCGTGAGCGACGGCGAGTTCAAGCACCCGGTAGAACACCATCCCGCGGCTGCGCGAACGGCGGCGGTTGAAGCGAAACACGAACTCGTTTAGGTAGCTGCCCAGATGCGCCCGGTCCACGGCACCCTGGTGGGTACCCAACAGCCAGCGCTTGGCGAGCGACGCGACGCGATGTACCCCGGGCAGGAGCTCCCCGGAATCTTCGCCGCATGCCCGGGCTGCCCGCTGGCTGCGCGGTTGATGGATGTAGCCGCGTTGCGCCAGACCGCAGTAACCCTGCCAGGCGTCGGTGATGACCGTCGCTCCCGGTGCGACAAAGTCGGTCACGAAGGGGTGCAGCGAGGCAGCCGAGGCATCAGTTAGCGACCGCATGCGGCATCGGCCGAACCCCTTCGGTTCCAGGATTTCCACGGCGATGCCGGTCAGGACCTTCTTCCCATGGGCGCGCCCGCCGGATAACCCCGCCTCCTGCCCACCGATGTAGGTTTCGTCTACCTCCACCCGTCCACTCAACTGCTCCCGGTCCGGTCGTACGAGCACAGAGCGCAGTCGATGCAACATGGCCCAGGCAGTCTGATAGGAGCCGATCGCGAGCGTCCGCTGCAGGCTCAGCGCCGAGATCCCGTCTTTACCGGTGGCAAAGAGCCAGCAGGCGGTGAACCAGACCGTTAATGGCGTGCGCGTCCGCTCGAAGATCGTGCCGGCCGTCACCGACGTACGATCGCCACACCCGCCGCACATGAAGCGGCCATCACCCAGCCGCCAGCCGCGGTCGTGGCCGCAGGCCGGACAGGCAAAGCCGGCGGGCCACCGTAGCCATTCCAGGTAGTCCAGACAGTCCGCATCTGTTTGGAACCACGCCTGAAACTCGCCCACCGAGCGAGGATAATGGCTGCCAGCACGAGGATGATCCATCTCTTCAGTCTACTCCGGTTAAGAGGACATCCGGAACAGATTATGCCTAAGCATGCCAAGTCTATAATTCATAGAGCATAAAAAATACAAGCCGAATTATTGAGTCCGATGACATATTAAGAAGTTTCAGACTCTTGCCTTCCACAGGCAAGTTCTGAACCGGATATCCTCTAAGTGGAGAGCCCGGTCGCGTCTTTTCCGGTCCCGACGGTTTTGGCCCGGGGGAGACCAAGAGCGGATTTCTGGCCCGGCATAAGATGGGACCTGGACCCGCGGACCCGGACCGAGTCCCTTACTATCTGCTTATCTGCGCCGGACCCGACAGCGTCCCCTTCGCCTTCCAGCGCCAGTTGGGCCTGCAGTACGCGGTCGGCCGAATCCAGTTTCAAACGCCAGGCGACTACGCGGCGTACGCACGCAGCGTGGTCGTTGCCGAGACGGGCAGGACCCGCCGCGAGAGTGTCGGCCAATTCTTCTGCGCGACGAGCCCAGGGGACCCGGGTATGGACCTGCTTCGCACCCAGCTGATGGAGCCGCTGCTGCGGGGACTGCAATCCCGCGGCAGGGACTGGCGATTCCAGAACTCTGACGCCGGTGCAGCCACCAAGGGGAGGCTCGCCGAACTCCTGAATGGCGAGCCGACCCCTGCCCTGCTTCTCGCCGGCGGTCACGGTATGCGTTTCCCTCTCTCGGACCCCCGATGGGAATCCGCGCAGGGCGCGCTTCTATGTGGCGACTGGCCCGGCCCCCAGGTCTGGTCGGGGCGCGGCGCCGTCCCCTCCGAGTTCTATTTTTGCGCGGACGACCTCGACCCGAATTCCGACCTGACCGGTTTGATCGCCTTCTTCTTCTCATCGTTCGCCGCCGGCACGCCGGACGACGACCTTGCCGAGCTGGCTGACCCGGACACAGCGGCAGCGCTGGTACTGAGACCCTTCGTCGGCGGGCTTGCCACCCGCATGCTCTGCCAGCCCCACGGCGGCGCGCTGGCCGTGGCAGCTCCGATCGGGCGTGCGCTGAGCTATTCGATCGGGTGGAGAGGCATCGGAGCGCAGAGCGCCGCATTGGAAAGCGCGCTCCTGCGCCTCATGGACGGGCACCCGATCGGGTCTGCTCTGGAGTATCTGAATGAACGGTATGCCGAGCTGAGCACAGCGGTCTCGGATGAACTGGAAGAGCTCGGATTCGGCAAACCCGTGGACCCGATTCATCTTGCGGGCCTGTGGGCGGATACCCACGATTCCGGCAGCTTCGGGGTGGTGGGCGACCCAGCGGTACGTTTACCGGTCGGGTCCGTACCTTGGGGCGCACCGTAATGAGTAGATACGAGCGTTTCGAGCTTCGGATCGACGCAATAGATCAGCCCGCCAGCGACGGCATGACCCACGAGGTGCAGGTCGAGGGCCCCGCGGGCAGCGCCAGCCAGCGGATCGCGTTCGACCCCACACAGGAGCCTTGGGCCTCGCGGCTTGCCAAGGTCGGCGCCCAGGAACCCGACCTCGCGCTCCGCCGTCAAGTCGGCGAGGCGCTGTTCCAAGTCCTATTCAGCGGAGAAAAGGTACATACACGCTGGTCCGAGAGCGTGGGAAGGGTGGAGCACCAGGATTACCAAGGGATGCGGTTGGCCCTCTCAGTGAGCGACCCGGCCCTCGCCATGGTTCCCTGGGAATTGCTCTACGACCCGGACCGCGAGTTCATCGCGACCGCCGCCGACCGAGCCCTGGCCCGCTATCTGGACGTCGGGGAGCCGAAAACCATACCTGCCAGCGAGCGCCTGAACATCCTGCTCGTCGTTGCGAGTCCCACGGATTTGCCGGCGATCACAACGGACGAGGTTGCCAAGCTGCAGGCATCGATCGAGACCCTGAGCGATGACGTCAGGCTGGTAACCCTGAACAACAAGCCCAGGGATAGTATTCGCGATGCGCTGCTGCAAACGGACTTCCACGTACTTCACTTCCTGGGCCATGGCAAGGCCGGCGGCCTGGCCCTGACAAAGGCCGACGGCTCAATCGATGTCATCGATGACGAGACCTTCGCCCAGATCTTTCAGGGTCGCGGCAGCCTGCGGCTGGTGGTGTTGAGCGCCTGCCACAGCTCTCAGGCGGCTGCCGACGCACTGTTCGGCGGCATGGGACCGGCCCTGGTGAGGAAGCGGATCCCGGCCGTGGTCGCTATGCAGTACCCTACGGTGCTGATCGAGACCGCGGCGATCTTCAGCCACGGCTTCTACCGCGCACTCGCCAGCGGCCGTCCGGTGGACGTGGCGGTCAACGAGGCGCGCAACGCCATTTCTGCGGATCAGACCCGACTCGCCACCCGCGACTGGAGTACGCCGGTGCTCTATTTGGGCACTCGCGACGGGCGTGTGCTGGACCTTGGAAAAGTCGCTGCCGAGCGCCAGGAGCGGGGGTTGAAGTCGCTGCGCACCCTGGCCAGCGGATCCGAGGATGCGGAAGCGGCCCTAACGGTGCTGGGCGGGCAGTTGCACGACGCCGAGTTTCGGATCAGTCGGCTCGTGGAGTGGCTCGATCTGGAGAGGGATCTTAACAGTCTTGCCCTGCATGCCGAGACCTTCTGGAAGCTCGCGAAGAACGGGATGATGAAGCAATTGCGCCGGGCCCCCGCGGCGGGCGGTGACCCGACCGAGCTCCTGGATGACCTGGAGTCTCCCTGGGGCAACTGCCACCAGCAACTGCTTCAGCTGCGTGCTGCCCTCGGGGGGTTAAGCCATATCTCGGGCTCTGCAACTGTCGCCGCTGGGGGCGGCACCGCATTGGATGTCCGGGCCTGGGGCGACGAGCTAGGCTCGCTTGGCGAGCAGATTGGGAAGCTCTTTCAGAACGGCACGACCGATACCCTGGACCGTGACAGCCGCTTGTTCCGGGATCGGGTGGGCGAGCACCTCACCGAAGCCCGCAATGCGTTGCGCAGCGAGGTCAAGGGGCTCTCCACGTTCGCGGTGCGGCTGGCATCGCGGATCGAGTGAGCCAAGGCACCAGCCGCGCATCACTCGCCGGGGTCCAGGACCCGGCCGACGCCTGAAGCGGGCTGCGGGTCGCCAGTTTCGATTTCCAACCGAGCCAACGAGGGGACGAGCCATGAGCGACGATCGGTACTATTTCAACGGAATCGACGCGGAGACAGGCAACTATTTGGCGCCGCCCTTGACCGAGGCTGAAATCGCGGCCCTGGTACGCGGCACGCCGATCGACACGCGCAAGACCGGCCTGTTGCGACGGTTATGGGAGACCATCTCCACCGGCCACTATGCCCTGCCGCTCGATCGACGGCCGGAGCATATCAACGAGGTGGGCTGGGCGGTGGTGCTGCACCGCGACGAAGACCCCGGGGTCAAGACCGCCCTGGAGCCGCTGATCTCCCATCGGGCCAAGCAGGTGGGTAACGACAAGCTTGCGCGTGTCTTGGAATACCGAGGGGACGAGGACGTGGCGGGGTGGCTGAACCGCCATGGGACCTCCCTGGGGGATGAGGATCCCACCAAGGTGCCGTTCTATGTGCTGTTGATCGGCGGCCCAGAGCGCATCCCGTTCGATTTTCAGCAGATCCTGGACCTCGGCTACGCCGTCGGGCGTTTACACTTCGACGACCCGGACGCCTACGGGCGCTATGCGCAAAGCGTCGTGGCGTACGAAGAAGGCCAGGGCGGAGGGCGTACCAAAGAGGCCGTATTTTTTGCCACCCGTCATGAATTCGATCCGGCTACCAGGATGAGCGCGGACCTGATGGTGACGCCGCTGGCGGACGGAGACACTGCCGCAGAGCCGCCGGCCCCGCCCGTTGCCGAACGCTGGGGGTACGAGACCCGCAAGCTGTGGGGGCCGGAGGCCACCAAGGCGGCCTTGCTCGATACCCTCGCGGGCAGGGATGCCAAACGGCGCCCGACCTTTCTCTTCTCCGCCAGCCATGGCCTCGGGTACCGCTTCGATAGTGCGACCTACAAGCCTGAGACCCAGCGGGCCAACCAAGGGGCCTTGATCACCCAGGATTGGCCAGGATTCGGTGATTTTCGCCCGGAGCATTGCGTGGCCGCCGCCGATATTGCCGACGACTTCGACGTGCACGGACTGATTGGCTTTCTGTTCGCTTGCTACAGCGCAGGAACTCCCAGCCATGACCGCTTCATGCACAAGAAGAACCAGACCCCAGCGCAGATCGCCAGCACGCCGTTCACGGCGGCGCTCCCCCAGGCACTGTTGGGCCACCCCAATGGCAGCGCGTTGGCGTGCATCGGACATGTCGAGCGTGCTTGGGGCGCATCAGTACTGCCTGGGCGATCGCAACAGGCGCAGTTGCTCGCCTTCAGAAATGCCGTCGGGCGTATTCTGATCGGCCATCCGATCGGTTTGGCCCTGCAGAACTTCAACGACCGCAATGCCCAGTATTCGGCCAGGCTTGCCGAGTTACTCGAGGATGCGGGCTTTGGGTCGGTCAGCGAGTCGGCGCTGGCCAGCGCCTGGCTGCTGCGCAATGACGCCCAAGGCTATGTGCTGCTTGGGGACCCGGCAGTGCGGCTCCGGCCCATCACGCCGGAACTGGAGAATACGGGAGCGAGTCCTAACGGCGCCTAGCCTCCCAGGTTTGCGTCGGCCCCGGACGGACAGGGATCTGGCCTGCCAACGGGGCAACAACGACGCGCGCGCTCTTGATGCTTGCGCAGTCTGCAAGTGTCGGCTGGGCGGGTCGCAATCTGGTGCTGCCCGCCTTCACCAATTGGCAGGGTTGATTCGGATCCACGTCGGGGAGGGGCCTAGTGCGACCGGTGCGAGGCGGCAAAGCGTGTCCCGGCCGCGATGCGGCAGGCTCCCGCGTCCCGATGGCCGCGCTACGACCTCGACCACGACACGTCGGGGCGCTGTCCGTCGCCGGCCGTTCCCGAAGGGTAACCTTTCGCGATGACCTCCACGCGACCAACGGTCGGCTCGGGGAAGATCTGAACTGGCTTGCGCAGCCATCCTACCCCGTTGGGTCAACCCAACGGTCATGATCGGCTCGCTCACCCCTGTCCACGAAAGTCCGGCTATCCTTAGCCGTGCCGAGCCCAAGGCGCGACGCTATAGGCACCCACGGGGTGGTGCTTGGCCGACCGCCGGATGCACAGCAGGCTTCGTATCCGTGTCGTGTCTCCTTGAGACTGCGAGGGGTGGGTTTACGCCACGGCCCGCCGGACTTTCACGGCAACCCGACGTTGATGCCCGATAGGGGCGGCATTTGGGTTCCGCTGCCACCGGCGGGTGCCAGAGTCGGCTTTACGTTCCACTACGGTCGGTAGACGCGGCGCTGCCAATGACCCCTATGGGTCGTAAGCGACCCCACACAGCCGCAGTTGAAGCCCCATTTGCGCATGACCGGTCCGCACACCTCGATCAAATCGACCGCGCTCACGGCCCCGGCGGGACCGTGAAACAAGGCGTGCGCCTACGACCACGCTCACCAGTGGCCCAATCCGGTCGAGCGGCATCCGGGCCGGATAGGTGACGCGATCGCAGCGTCGCGCTGGGATGCGACGTTCCACCCTAACACCTCGGAGAATGCTCCCAATGAAACACCGGAATCCGCTTACGCTGATCGTCGCCTGGTGCCTGCTCGCAGCGCTACCCGCGCTTGCGACGCCCGAGCCCGCTGCCGACAACCGCTACAGGATCCACACACCCAGCCGCGACGGCATCGGCAAGTTCTATTTCGGGCGTGAGATCTCCCAAGTCATGGGCCACCAAGGCGCCGCCTGGCTGGAGCGGAGTGCCCGAGAAGTCGAGGAGAGACCCGACCGGGTGGTGGCAGGGATGGCGCTCGCGCCCGATGCCGAGGTTGCCGACATCGGCGCCGGCACCGGCTATTTCACCTTCCGCATCGCCGAGGACGTCCCCACCAGTCACGTCTACGCGGTCGACGTGCAACCGGAGATGCTCGAGGTCCTGCGCAAGCGCATTGCGCGACGCGCGATCACCAACGTGACCCCGGTCCTCGGCGCAGAGGATGACCCCAAACTGGCGTCGGATAGCATTGATGCCGTGCTGCTCGTCGATGCCTACCACGAATTCGCCCACCCCTTCGAAATGATGCGGGGCATCCGCCGCGCACTGCGACCGGGCGGACGCGTCTTTCTGATCGAGTACCGCGGCGAGGACCCAAGGGTCCCCATCAAGCCGCTACACAAAATGACCCAAGCGCAGGCGATCACCGAGCTCGAAGCTGTTGGACTGCGCTGGGTTGAAACCCTCGACATCCTGCCCTCCCAGCACTTCATGGTATTTGAGAACCCCGCCGAGGGTTGATAACAGGCGCCGGGTCGGCCCCATCATCGAAGCCCCGCCGGTGTCGCCTGGCGCACCCGTGATCGAGATGCAGGAATGGCCGCTCTGGGGGGGCGAGCGTGCGTACGGTGGAGCCCCCTTCGCATCTGACCGGCCCGGCGCGCATGGCCAGATTCAGACGCCGGTCGGCCTCTCGCCTTTTTTCGAGGTCACCCGCTGGGAGCCCAAGTACGCCGGGCGTGGCGGGTCGCCGGCGCAGAGGCGACCGGGCATCGCATAGATCCTCTTGGACCCGATCGATGTCGTGTCACCTTCGAGAGACCGCGCTGGGCATCCTTCTCTCGCTTCGTTTGCGATGCGGCCTTGCGCCGGATCGAGGAGCGGGCGCCGACTTGATCGAATGCTCCCGATGGCGGCGCGCAACGGGTGTCGATTAAACCCCAGTTCCACCAACTTGCGATCCAGATCCAGCCGGCGCAACGCCTCCTGCGCCACCTGCGCGGCCCCGACACGGCGCGGGCGGATGACCTCCACCTACCACAGGTCTACCCGCTGGTCGTCGCCCTCCTGCGCCGGGGCGCCCTGCTTCCACCACGAAACCCAGGCTCCCCCACCCTGCAAGCCACTGAGGCGCTGGGATTCGCAAGTTCATCCCAGTCTACGGCAGACGACCTGACTCCTGCGCCGGCACATAGCGCCGCCCGAGCCGTTGCGCGAGGGCACCGAGCCGCGCATCGATCGACGCCGCTTGCCGCGTGCGGAGCAGTACGTCGAGTGCCTCGCGCTGCTCGGCGAGCACCGCGAGCAGGTCCGCGCGCATCGCTTCGCGAAAGCGCACCTCGTCGACCTCGATCATCGCCTTGTCCACGGTGAGCCAGGCGGCGGCGCCGGCGCCGATGCCGCAGAGCACGGCCCAGGGCCCGCTCGGCGCACACAGCGCCGTCGCACCGAGCGCTGACGCCACGGACGCGCCGCCCTTCTTCGCCGCTGCCTTGCCGGCCAACGCCACCGCGGTCTTGAAGCTCTGCGTGGCGCCGAGTTTCGCGGCGACGGCGCCGGCCACCTGCTTCGCGACCAGCTTGGCCGTCAGCGCGCCCGCCGCGGCGGCGGTGCCGGCGCGGCCGAGATCGCGACCCAGTGCCGCCGGGTCACCGAAGGCGCCGCCGAGCCCGGCGGGGCCCAGAAGCTCCACCGCGCAGTCGTTCTGCTCCGCCGCGC
>Ga0247836_1004671_pt1 | contig 16826 bp, 14 predicted proteins | sample LaCruzMarch2015__4_FD_187116 | JGI IMG/M metagenome (GOLD analysis project Ga0247836, IMG submission 187116) | Freshwater microbial communities from meromictic Lake La Cruz, Castile-La Mancha, Spain - LaCruzMarch2015_14m | ecosystem: Environmental > Aquatic > Freshwater > Lake | place: Spain...
ACACCATCAAGGGCAATAACCACGACCAGGACGTCGGCATCGCCATCGGCTGCCGCTCAATGGAAGAGCCGCTGCGTCAGATCGTCGCCAATGCCGGCGCCGAGCCGTCCGTGGTGCTGCAGAAGGTTGCCGAGGGCAAGGGCAACTACGGCTACAACGCCGCCAACGGCGAGTATGGCGACATGGTCGAAATGGGCATCCTGGACCCGACCAAGGTCACCCGTTCGGCGCTGCAGAACGCCGCCTCCGTGGCCGGCCTGATGATCACCACCGAGGCCATGGTCGCCGAAGAGCCGAAGGGCGATGCCGGCGGCGGCATGCCGGGCGGCGGCGGTATGGGCGGAATGGGTGGTATGGGCGGGATGGACATGATGTAAGCCGCAAGGCGTCACCGGTTTGGTGAGGAAAAACCCCGCTTTGGCGGGGCTTTTTTATGCGCCCGTCGCAGCAGGCCGGGAACGCTGTCGGCAGAGATACACACCTACCGCCGCAGAATCGGGCGGTGCATAATCGCTGCGAAACGTCCGCGAAGCCAGCAGTCCAGCCTCGGAGCAGTGCCACAATGCGCACACAAGACCTCTCAGACCGTATCACCAGCAACCCGGCTCAATGTGGGGGACGCCCCTGCATCCGCGGGATGCGTATCCGGGTCACGGACATCCTTGAGATGCTCGCTGATGGGGTAAGCACAACGGAAATTCTGGCCGATTTTCCCGATCTGGAGCCTGAAGACATTCGGGCCAGCCTGCTGTTCGCTGCCCGCCGCACCGAAATCCCCCGGCTGGCCGCATGACGGTCTGGCTCGATGCGCAATTGCCGCCGGCACTGGCACCCTGGTTGGCTGCCAATTTCGGCGTTGACTGCCGCGCGGTGCGCGATCTCGGGCTGCGCGACGCGGACGATCAAACCATCTTTCACGCAAGTCACGGGGTCAGGTCTTTCCTTTTTCCCGCAGGGTGTTAGACTCAGGGCATAGCAAGACCCCTTCGTCTGGAATTCGCGGGCGCGCTTTACCACGTAACAGCACGGGGTGACGGCCGCGAGGACATCTATCTTTCCGACGGCGGTGTTTCTCGGTTCCGATGCGTTTGTGGAGGCGATGCAGCAGAAGGTCCCTGGCGGCCGTGACCTGCGTGAAATCCCGCAGGCGAAGGCGCCGCGAATCGTCAAACCGCTGGCGTACTACGCCCGCAAGCATGCTGATCGGGATGGTGCGATCGTGGCGGCCTACGCGAGCGGTGGCCATACGATGCAGGTCATCGCCGACTATTTCGGCTTGCACTACTCGCGTGTCAGCAAGATTGTCTGCGCAGCAAGTCAAACCAGGCGAAAGGCGACCGAAGGGACCTGACGCCAAGTCCCGCTGACTCCGATCTCTCCCGGAAGGAAAAAGAAAGACCTGACCCCGGTCCTTGTGACCCCGGTCCTTGTGTGACCCCGGTCCTTGCTTGGTTCGTCATTCCGGCTTGGATGCCGGAATCCAGGGCCAGGCAGGGCCAGCGCTCAAGCTTGGGCGGTGTGCCGGCTGAGGGTTACCGTCCTTGGCACTGGGTCCCGGCATCCATGCCGGGACGACGGAGGTCGGGGTTCGCTGCGTGGTTCGTCATTCCGGTTTGGATGCCGGAATCCAGGGCCAGGCAGGGCCAGTGCTCAAAAGCTTGGGCGGTGTGCCGGCTGAGGGTTACCGTCCTTGCCCCTGGGTCCCGGCCCCCTTGCCGGGACAACGGCGATCGCGGTTCAAGAGAACCCCAGCTGTCCATGCTGGTACACTACGACCGGCCGCGGCGACATCAGCCCGGTGTGCGTGCGGCGGACGGCCCAGGCGCCGGGTCCGCGCTCAACGCGTGATCGCCACCCGATCGAATCCCTTGGAGCTCCACCATGCATCAGCCGTCTCGCTGGCTTGCCGCCTTGGCCCTGGCTGTCCTGTCCCTGGGTCTGACGTCCGCGGCCCGGGGGGATACCCTCACGGATGTGAAGCAGCGCGGGGTGTTGCGCTGTGGCGTCAACGGCGAGTTACCGGGGCTCTCCTATAAGGATGCGAATGGCGTCTGGAGCGGGCTGGATGTGGATTTTTGCCGGGCGGTGGCGGCGGCTGTGCTTGGTCACAAGGACAAGGTGGACCTGGTGCCGATCTCGACCGCCAATCGGTTCGACGTGCTGAACGAGGGTGAGATCGATCTGCTCTCGCGCAACACGACCTGGACGCTGTCGCGCGATCTCGATCTGGAGATCGTCTTCGTCGCGACGCTCTATTACGATGGTCAGGGCTTCATGGTCCGCCGCGACACCAACACCCTGAGTGCGTTGGAACTGAAAAAGCAGTCGATCTGCGCCCTGGCGGATACCACCGGGCCTGACGCTGCGCGCGCCTATTTCAGTCTTCATAGCAAGGAATTGGACCTCAAGCAGTTCCCCGACATCAAGACCGCGACCAAGGCCTACCTGGACGGGACCTGCTACGCCCTGACCGCCGACCACTCCCAACTCCATGCGGTGCGTGCCGCGCTGGGCAACGAGAGTGCGCATCGCATCCTGCCCGAGGTGATCTCCAAGGAGCCGCTGGCACCCGCGGTGCGGCGCGATGACGCCCGCTGGTTCGATATCGTGCGCTGGACCCTATTTACCCTGATCAACGCGGAGGAGGCGGGCATCGACTCCAAGAACGTGGATCAGGTGCGCGCCCGCGCCCAATCCGCCGACCTGCGCCTGTTGCTCGATGTGGACGGCGCCAGCGGCAAGCTGCTTGGATTGGATCACGGCTGGAGCTACCGGATCATCGATCAGGTGGGCAACTATGCCGAGATCTTCGAGCGCAACCTGGGTGAGGGGTCGGCGCTCAAGATGAAGCGCGGCCTGAATGCCTTGTGGTTGAATGGGGGTATCCTGTATGCCCCGCCCGCCCGCTAGGGAGGCCGCGAGCTGAACTACCGGGGCCGCGATCTGCCCCAGCCGGTTGCATTGTAGTGAAACCTGTGTCGCGATGACCAATAACCGAGTCCCCGTCATGCCGCTGATCAAGCCTTTCGCCGGTTTGCGCCCGGCCCCCGGCCGTGCCATCGAGGTCGCTGCCCCGCCTTATGACGTGATGAACGCCGAGGAGGCGCGTGCCATGGTCGTCGGCCGGCCCTGGAGTTTCCTGCATGTCTCGCGTCCGGAGGTGGACTTGCCGCCGCAGACCGATCCGTACGCGCCGGCGGTCTATGCCAAGGCGCGGGAGAACCTGGACGGGATGCTCGCGGCGGGGGTGCTGGTGCGTGATCCGGCGCCGCGCTATTACTGCTATCGCCTGACCATGGGCCGCCATGTGCAGACCGGTCTGGTCGCCGCCGCCTCGGTGGCGGCCTATGACGCGGAGCGGATCAAGAAGCACGAGTTCACCCGCCCGGTGAAAGAGGATGACCGGGTCCGCCAGATCGAGGTGCTCAATGCCCAGACCGGCCCGGTGTTCCTGGTCTATCGGGCCACGCCGACCATCGACAGTGTGCTCACGCGAGTGAGCGCCACCGTCCCGGAACTGGACATCGTCGCCGCCGAGGGCGTGCGCCACGAACTCTGGCCCATCGCCGACCCGGCCGTGATCGACGGGCTGACTGGCGCCTTCGAGGCGCTGGACGCGCTGTACGTGGCGGATGGTCACCACCGCTCGGCCGCGGCCTCGCGGGTGGCCGCGGCGCGCCGAGCCGCCAATCCGCACCACACCGGGGAGGAGTCCTATAATTATTTTCTAGCGGTGATCTTCCCCCATGATCAGATGCAGATTCTGGCTTACAACCGTCTGGTGCGTGACCTGCACGGCTTGACTGCGGACGCCCTGATGGAGCGTCTGGCGGTGCCCTTCGCCGTCGAGGGAGCGGTCGGGCCGGTGCATCCGGAGGGTCCGGGCGTGTTTGGCATGTATCTTGGCGGTCACTGGTACCGCCTTGCGCTGGACCCCGCCCGCATCCCGTATGATGATCCGGTCGGCCGGCTGGATGTCAGTCTGCTGCAGGACCATCTGATCGAACCCGTGCTGGGCATCGTCGATCCCCGGCGCGATGAGCGGATCGACTTCGTCGGCGGTATCCGCGGCCTGGCACCGCTGCGTGCGCGGGTGGACGCGGGCGAAATGGCCGTCGGCTTTTCGCTCCATCCGACCCGGATGGACGATCTGATGGCGGTGGCCGACTCCGGTGAGGTGATGCCGCCCAAGTCCACCTGGTTCGAGCCCAAGCTGGCGGACGGGTTGGTCAGTCACGTGTTGGACTGAGGCGGCTTGAGGCAAAGGCAAATGGCGGCTGGCAACCGGAGGCTTCCCCATGGTCAAACCCGTCTACAACCTGCCCGCGCCGGATATCGGCGATGATGACGCGATCCGCCATTGGCTGGACAACCTCGCGTGCAACTATGGAACTGAAGAACACAAGCTGATCGCCGGGGCTTGCACCGCCCTGACCCGGTGTCGCGGCGATCGCCGCATCGAGACCGGTGAGACTCATGTGCGCCATGTGCTGTCCACCGCGGACATCCTGGCGCGGTTGCGCATGGATCACGAGACCGTGATCGCCGCCCTGCTCAATGGCTGTATGGATCAGGGGGACCTGACCGAGGCCAAGCTCGCCGACCGCTTCGGTCCGGGGATCGCCCGCATGGTCGGGGATCTGGCGCGGATCGGTCAGATCGCCAATGTCGAGTCGATCATCGCCGCCAAGGATCAGCAGGAGCACGAGGAGAACCTGCGGCGCCTGTTGCTTGGCATCGCCGAGGACGTGCGGGTGGTGTTGGTGGTGCTGGCTGAACGGCTGCACCTGATGCGTGCCATCAAAGATTTGGAGCCCGAGCGGCGTGCCCGGATCAGCCGCGATACCCAACGCATCTATGCCCCGCTGGCCAATCGGCTGGGCATGTGGCAAGTCAAGTGGGAACTGGAAGACCTGGCCCTGCGCTATCTGGAGCCGGCGGAGTATGCGGCCCTGGTCCGCGCCATCGCCGAGCGGCGCGAGGAGCGGCAGCAATACATTCGGGACATCATCGCCAGTCTGCAACAGACCTTTGCGGAGGCCGGGATCAAGGCGGAAATCACCGGCCGGGCGAAACACATCTATAGCATCTGGCGCAAGATGCAGCGCAAGGGCGTCGATCTGGGTGAGATCTTCGATCTGCGAGCCGTCCGCGTGCTGGTGGATACAGTCGCCGACTGCTATGCCGCCCTCGGGCTGGTCCACGGACTCTGGCGGCACATTCCCAAGGAATTCGACGACTACATTGCCAGCCCCAAGGGCAACCTCTACCAGTCGCTGCACACCGCGGTCATCGGCCCCGGCGACAAGCCGCTGGAGATCCAGATCCGCACCCATGAGATGCATCGGCATGCCGAACTGGGGGTCGCGGCCCACTGGGCCTACAAGGAGGCCAAGAAGGGCCATGACGCGGAGTTTCAGCGCCGTATCGTCTGGATGCGCAATTTCCTGGAACTCAAGAGCGAGGGTGAGGACGCCACCGATATCCTGGAGCGCTTCAAGTCCGAGTTCGAGCCGGTCCACATCTATGTGCTCACCCCCCAGGCCAAGGTGATCGAACTGGCGAAGGGCGCCACGCCGCTGGATTTCGCCTATGCCGTGCACTCGGAGATCGGCCACCGGTGCCGCGGCGCCAGAGTCAACGGGCGGATCGTCCCGCTGAGCTACACACTCAACAGCGGCGAGACGGTCGAGATCCTCACCCAGAAGAACGCGACCCCCAGTCGGGACTGGCTGAGCCCCCACCAGGGATATCTCACCACCGCCCGGGCGCGCAACCGGGTGCGCCAGTGGTTCAAGCAACAAGACCACGATCTGCACGTCCAGCTTGGGCGCACCGCCCTGGAGAAGGAGCTGGTGCGCCTGGGCATCGTCGAGAAGCTCCAGATCGACCAACTGGCCGTCCGCAACAACTTTAAGCGCGGCGACGATGTGCTGGCCGCTCTGGGGCGGGGCGATCTGGCGGTGGGGGTGGTCGCGCGCCAGGTGGGTGAGCCTCGCCTTCAGGACGGCCGGGAGTCGCGGGAGGGCCGGGGGGAGGCTCGTGAACCGGAGTCGCGCACGCGCGCTCCCGCCAAGTCGGGTGCGGGTGCCGGGGAGGTCGTGGTCGAGGGGGTGGACGACCTGCTGACGCAGATCGCCAACTGCTGCAAGCCGGTGCCCTATGACGCCATCGTCGGCTTCATCACCCGCGGGCGCGGTGTGACCATCCACCGACGGGACTGTTCCAACGTCCGCCACCTCCCGGCGAACGAGGCCGACCGGCTGGTGCGGGTGCGCTGGGCTCACCAGCCCGCGGACGCCGCCTATCCGGTCGACATTCTGGTCATCGCGGCAGACCGCAAAGGGCTGCTGCGTGACGTGTCATCGGTCTTTGCCGATGCGGACGTCGATGTGATCGGCGTCAACACCCACTCCGAGCGCACCACCGACACCGCGGCCATGCGGTTCACCGTCGAGGTGCGGGATATGGACCACCTGGAGCGTCTGCTCGCCAAGCTGGCGCAGACCCCGGATGTGTTGGAAGTCCGGCGGTCCTATTGAGGTCAACGGATGTGGCTTGGCTCGTCCGCGGTCAGGTAGGCCTCTTCCTCCGGTGTCAGATCGACCTCGTCGAAGCCCGTCAACATCGGGGCCACATGCGCCGCGAACGAGTGTCCGATGGTCAACATGTACACATGAATGATGACGAAGGCAAGGATGGCATAGGCCGTGGCGGTGTGAATCAGGGCTACCCACTCCAGTCCGGCGGCAGCGAAGCGGACGTCTCCCCAGGCGAAGTAGAAGAGATAGATCAGCCCCGAGATCCAGATGGCCGGGAAGAGCACCAACTTGAGCGCAAGATAGGCGATGGCCTGAAGCGGGTTGTGCTTGCGCCAATAGGCTTTACGGTAAGGATGACGTTCGCCTTGGAAGATACCGTAGGAGTAGAAGCGCAACACCTGGCCCAGTCCCTCCGACGTTGGCATGTAATGCTTCCAGTTTCCGGTCGTGAACAACCAGAAGGTGGAAAGAATCCACAGGGCCAGCAGTGCCAGGGCGGCCAGTGTATGCAGCGTCACGGCGGTGTCGAAAGGTATCGATACGTAAAGCCCATGGATGGCAAACCCGGTGACCAGCATGGTCATGATCAGGGCCATCTGGGCCCAGTGCCAAAACCGTTCGAAAATCGAAAAAATCAGAACGCGGCGGGTGGCCATCAGTGATTCTCCCCCTTGTCGTGTTTGCGAAGCAGGCGGCGCATCAGGCCGTGAGCCAGAGTTCCACCGATCGTGCCCGACACCAGTAAGACGCCGGCCAAATCCAGCCAATAATTGCGGTCTCGTCCCGGCAGGTAGACACCCTCCACCGTGTCCAGGCGGCCGTTCTGGGCGTGGCACTCGCGACAGGCCAGGGCGTCCTCCTTGGGGGCGACCATGTGGGTGATGGGCCAGTAGGAGATGGTCTCAACGAAACCGAACTGGCCGGAGTAGGGCAGCCCGAAGTCCTTCATGCCGCGGGCGATCGACTTGCCCATGTCATAATTGCCCCAGTACGCCTCGTTGTCGTCCCCCCACAGATGCGTATAGACCAAGGTGCCGTTGCCGGTATCGAAGGGCAGCCAGGTGTGCATCCGTTTGAAGGGCCAGATGCGTGAGCGGATGTCGTCACGACTGCCGTCGAAGGCATTGATGGCGATCGGCTCCTGACTCGTATCGAAGCGGGTGTCGATGGTCGTGTAGTGCATCTGGCCATTGAACCAGGCGTACTCGGGGACGACGTTCTCGGCATAGGTGAAGTTGCCCTTGATCGATTTGTAGGTGTAGCGCTCCTGGCCGTTCCCCTGGGTGTAGCCGTGCTCATGGTAACCCTCGCCGTCCTTGGTCTTGCCCGCGGTGCGCCAGTCCCAGTCCATCATGGTGGCCACGCCGCCGCGGGCGAAGGCCGGGATGTGGCAGGTCTGGCAGGCGACCGAGGCGACATGATGATTGAGCTTGCGGTGTTCGATCGACCCGCTCTGATGCGGTGTGATCCCGTGACAGGATTCACAGGTGGCCACGTCGCGCCGCTGCCCGGGTTTGCCTTGGCCCCCCTCATCCTTGGCGATGACGTCGTAGCGGCTGCCGGCCCAGACATGATCTTTGGTGACATGGCAGGCCGTGCAGGCGAAATTCAGGCCCTGGGGCGACATATGCACGTCCAGTTCGCGCGACGGGCTCTTGAGCGCGGTCGAGAGATCGCCGTGCTTGACGTTGTCGCCGCCGCCGCCGTTGAAGTGGCAGGCGCCGCAATTGGCCCGCTCCGGCAGGCCCACGCGCTGTGCGATGTAACTCAGATCGATGGCCGGTTTGCCCTCGAACATCACCGAGCAGGCCGCGTTGCCGCTGCTGTTGGGCGTCTTGTAATAGGTAGCGGTCAGGTCGTGGCAGACCAGGCAGTCGATGTTACCCTCGTTGGTGAAATCGAAACTCTCGTCTTTCCAGCCGTAGCCGGCGTGGCACTGGGCGCACATGCCCTCGTTGCCGCGGGCATTGGTGCAGAAGTTGTTGATCAGGTACTTCTTGCCCAGTTGCTGGTTGGTCACCGGGTCCTTGTAGTCCCAGGTCCAGTGAATATTCTTCATGAAGTGCTTGCCGGTCTCGGTGTGGCAACTCAGGCACGCCTTGGTGACATCCGGACCGGAGGCGAACGGCTTCTGCAAGATTTCAAACTTACGGTGGTCGGCAGTGCCGCCGGTCAGCGGGCCGGACACCTGCGGGTTGGTGTCGACTACGACGGGCGGCGTTGGCCAGTTCGTCCGGGCCTGGGCAGGCGCGAGCGCGACGGACATCAGTGCCAGGCTGAGCAAGATGCCGGGTAGAACATGCATGGTGGTTCTCCTCGTCTTATGGTTCGGTGTCCGGCGGCGCGCCCCGGATCACGGGTGTGCGCAGTGTCGGAGCGACCGCGTGATGATGCAACGAATTCTTCACGGATTCACTGATCTTGAGCAAGCAGACGGGGCATACTTGTCTTGCGGTGAGGTCCATCTGCAGGTTTCGTGAGGAACCCGCAACAAAGGCGGCGGCGAGCGTCGTGCGGGAGAACCTTTGCCGCTTCCCCCGACGGGTTTATCCGCAACGTCCGCCATGGGCGTCGAGGTGCGCCGCACTTTCCGTCCTCACACGTACGGTGAAGGGACGGGCGACCGCGTACCGGTGTAACCGACGCCCTTAATCCACGCCCGGCCGATGGCCGGGCGGGCATTGATCATCGTTCCGGCCACAAGAACACTGGAGGTCGAGGCTTTACCACGTCAGTCCCGCAGCGACCCTGTGGGAGCGGCGTCCCGCCGCGATGGGGTCGGGCGTGCTTCACCCGGCCCGAGATGTTTCAATTCGCGCCCGGCCGATTGGCCGGGCGATGCTTCGCGCGCGTAACCTGCGGATTCCACGACGAAGTTTGGCGAGCTTGCGCGAACCGAGCGCAGGGCGCAAGTCTTGGTGGAGGCATAAGAAAGACCAGGGTATCTAAATTTTTAAAATCAGAGACTTAGAGGTTGCGCGAACCTACCGGGGTTTCCACTCACAATTCTTCAACTGGCACATTGACTCTCACTTTTGTAGATAATCAAGCTAACGGGTTTCCTGGGTCCTTCCAGAAAAGCGCCCTTCGTCTCCGAAAATAGTTGGTGACTATCGTCACATAGGGCTGGAAAAGCGAATACACGACTAGGGCGTAACTGTGCTGAAGTGACGGGTTCGACTCCAGCGCCCGCCGAGTGTGCTTCGAGGCGGATTGACGCCCCCGGCGGCACCGCGGAAACTAGCGGCTATCCTGCCTGCCCCGCCGATCACGCCCGGCTGCCGGCCGGGACGCGCATCGAAACCTCTGGAGTCGCTTACCGTGGAACGTCTGGTCGAACGCTTGTTGTATGGCAGCCGCTGGTTGCTCGCCCCGATCTATCTGGGGCTGTCGCTGACCCTGTTGGTTCTCGGCGTGAAGTTTTTCCAGGAACTCTGGCACCTGCTCAGTCACATTCTGGAAACGTCCGAAGAGAACATGATCCTGGTCGTACTGGCCTTGATCGACTTGAGCCTGGTCGCGAGTCTGGTGGTGATGGTGATGTTCTCGGGCTACGAGAATTTCGTGTCACGCCTGAACGTCCAAGAGGGCGACGACAAGTTGGACTGGCTGGGCAAGCTCGACGCCGGGACGCTGAAGCTGAAGGTGGCCGCGTCCATCGTGGCGATCTCGTCGATTCATCTGTTGCAGGCGTTCGTCAATATCCCACAGATTTCGAACGATAAGTTGATGTGGTACGTGATCATCCATCTGACCTTCGTGGTGTCGGCGGTGATGATGGGGGTGCTGGACAAGTTGGCCTTCGCCTCGCATCGTGGGTCCGGCGGGGCGGACGAAAAGCACTGAGGATCGTCATCGGCGAGCGCGCGATCATCAGGCGCTCGCCGGGGCGGGGCCGTAGCGCCTTTTACGCGGCTGAGCCGCGGTCAGACCGGCAACTCCGCCTGGTGCCCGCGGATCCACTCCAGCGCCGCCTCCTCCCCGGACAGCACTCGGCCGTCACGGATCCAGATTTCGCGTTTGAACTGTTCGATCTGACAGACCTGCTCCACCACCCGGTGCCGGCTCTGATCCCGGCCCGCGAAGCGGACTCCGACCTCGAAGCCGTCGGAGGTCGGGTGACACCAGGCGACAATGCCGTCGGTCTCGAAGACTGGTTCCACGATCGGGATCTCGATGTGGATGGCGGCGCCCGCGTCGATGGGGATCGTCGAGATGAAACACAGACCGCCGCGGCTGATGTTGCGCAGGTACTCGCGGTCGCGGACGACATCGCTCAGGCGGATGTCGACTGGACAATCGGTCGGATGGCGGAGATAGCGACGCATGATGGCCTCCGGCCGGGGTTGGGGTGTTCAGTTGCCGGTTTCCATGGTCCCATGATCGGCGATCGATGGGCACTAGGGTTGATCGCCGGCCGATCGCGGACGGGGCTTGGCCGGGATGAGTCATTGTCTGGGGACGCGCTTGTCTGTTAACTAGCTTATCAATCGTCCGACGCGTTCTGTCAATCCGCACCATGAGCACCGTTGTCATCGCCGAGAAGCCCAGCGTGGCGCGGGATATCGCCCGGGTGTTGGGCGCCACCCGCAAAGGCCAGGGTTTTCTGGAGGGCAACGGCTACTGCGTGACCTGGGCGCTGGGTCATCTGGTGCATCTGGCGGAGCCGGACGACTATGGCCCACCGTGGCAAGGGCGCTGGTCCGCGGGCCAACTGCCGATGATCCCGGAGCACTGGAGGCTGAAGCTCGCGCCCAAGACGGCGGATCAGTTCAAGATCGTCAAGGGGCTGATCAACGACCCGGCCAATGCGCGTCTGGTGTGCGCCACGGATGCGGGACGCGAGGGCGAGCATATCTTCCGGCTGATTTATGAGCACGCGCGGTGCCGCAAGCCCTTCGATCGGTTGTGGGTGTCCAGCCTGACGGATGAGGCGATCCGCGCGGGCCTGCAGTCGCTGCGACCCGGCAGTGCCTATGACGATCTGGCGCGCGCGGCGCGGGCCCGGTCGCAGGCCGACTGGCTGATGGGCATGAATCTGACCCGCGCCTACACGGTGCACAACCGGGTGCTGTGCACCATCGGCCGGGTCCAGACTCCGACCTTGGCGATGATCTGCGCGCGGGACGCCGAGATCGCGCGCTTTCAGAAGGTCTTTTTCTACGAGCTGGTCGCTCACCTGGCCGAGGGGTTCCGCGCCCGCTACAGTAAGGACGGACAGACGCGGATCGACAAGAAGGATGAGGCGGAACGGCTGCATCGGGAGCTGGCTCCGCACCGGACGGGGACGGTGGTTGAACTGGAGCAGCAAATCCAGCACAACCGTCCGCCGCCGCTCTATGATCTGACCACGCTCCAGCGGGATGCCAACCGGCGTTTCGGGTTCACTGCCGCGCAGGTGCTGGAACTCGCCCAGGCGCTTTATGAGACGCACAAGCTGATCAGCTATCCCCGGACCGAGAGTCGTCATATCGGCGAGGACCTGGTGGATCAACTGCCGGGCATCCTGCAGGGGCTCGATCATCCTCAGGCCCCGGCCGCGCTCGCCAGACTGAAGGCCGGTCACCGGCTGGGCCGCGCCTACGTGGACCAGACCAAGCTGACCGATCACCACGCCATCCTGCCCACCGGCCGGCGGGTGCCCACGGGCTTGGACGGTCCGCTGCGGCGCGTCTACGATCTGGTGCAGACGCGGTTCGTCTGTGTCTTTCTGCCTGATCAGGTGGTGGAGGAGACTCGCGTCCGGCTCGACATTGGCGGAGCCGATTTTGTGGCCCGCGGGGCGCGGGTGATGGACCCTGGTTGGACGGTCGCCGCCGGTGCGGGTGCGCCGGCCGCGGGGGCGGCGGCCGGATCGGGTCCGGCCAAGGCCGGCGAGGAGGGCGCCGCGGGGGAGCCGGCCGAGGACCAGACCTTGCCGCCGCTCGCGGTCGGTCAGACGGTGCATGTGGATCGGCTCGAGGTCTGCGAGCGCGAAACCAGCCCGCCCCGACCCTACACCGACGCGACCCTGCTGGCGGCCATGAAGAATGCCGGCCGGACCATCGAGGATCGGGAGCTGGCGCAGGCGATGAAGGCGTCCGGGCTCGGCACCCCGGCGACCCGCGCCGAAATGATCGAGAAGCTCATCCGCACCGGCTATGTGGAGCGCCAGCGCAAGCAGTTGCGCGCGACCGAGAAGGGTCGGGTGCTGATCGAGCGGGTCGCCCTGCCGCTGAAGAGCCCGGAGTTGACCGCGGCTTGGGAGCAACAGTTGCGCGAGGTGGAGGAGGGCAGTCGGCCGGTGGCCGCGTTCTATCAGGAGATCGTCGCGCTGGTCCGTGACCTGATCCCCAAGGTCTGGGCGGGACCGGCCTTCAGTCCGGAGCAGGTGGCCACGGCGCAGGCGGCCAAGGCCCAGGGTGCCCGGTCAGGCCCGGCGGCTCGCGGCGGCCGCAAGTCGGCCCCGCCACGGGCGGCGGGGCTCGGGTCCTGCCCGCTGTGCAAGCAGGGGGAGATTCAGGAGACCGCACGCGCCTTTGGGTGCAGTCGCTATCGCGAGGGTTGCTCCTTCACGGTGTGGAAGACCATCGCCGGATTGAAATTGACCAGGGAGCAGGTACGCCAGTTGGTTGCGGGTGCCCGGATCGGCCCGCTCGATGGCTTTCAATCCAAGGCCGGCAAAGCCTTCAGCGCCGCGCTGCGGCTGGGTGAGGACGGCAAGGTCGCGTTTGAATTCGGGCCGGCAGCGCCGTCGACCCCGGCTGCCGAGTCCCCTGCGCAAACGCAACCGCATTCGAGCGGGAGCGATGCCGCGGTGCCGGCCCCGATCGGGTTGGCCTGCCCCAAATGCGGTCAGGGTCGGATCATCCAGGGACACCGGGGCTTCGGTTGCGACCGCTATCGGGCCGGCTGTGACTTCGCGGTGCTGCGCGAGGTCTTCGGCAAGCGGCTGACCGACTTGCAGATCGCCGCGTTGATCCGCGACCGGCGCACGCGTCTGATCAAGGGTTTCAGCGACGATCAGGGCCATCGATTCGATGCGCGCCTCGAACTGGATGAGGGGTTCAAGGTCCAGCCGCGGCGAACGGCAACGGAAGACGCTTCCCCGGACCCCGCGATCTGAGGCGCTTCCGTGGGAGGGCCTTGATCATGGTTCCGGCCACGCGGCCCCGTAGGGTGGACAAGCGCAGCGCAGTCCACCAGCGGCGGCGCGGGATTCGGTGGACTGCGCTATCGCTTGTCCACCCTACGGCCGGAACGATGACCATGGCCCGGACAGGCCTCGATCAAGATTCCGGCCACTTGGGCTCGCCGGGTGCGTCGTCAGGCCATCCTGGCCTGACACCGTCAGGGCTGGAAGCCCTGACGACGCACGCCGCTGGCCGGGATTACGATCAAGGCCGTCGGACAACCTCTTAGTCAGAGTCCCCGTCCGCTGCGATATAGATAAACGTCTGTCCGCGGTGCAACACCCCATCGAAGGCGTATGGCGTATCCCCGTTTCCATCCGGCTGCGGCAGGTCATCGGAGATCAGTGTCATCTCATCGCCGAAGACACCCTTGATCCGAATCGCGCAGCCGCGTAACAGTCGCAGAAACGCCTGACCGTCATCGTATTCCATATCAAAGATATCACGGTCGTCGGCCGGGTCGTCGGCCCCCATGTCGACGGACAGCGACTCGGCAATGCTCACGCGACTGCTCGTGATATTGATGCCATCCTCGGTCGGCTCTACGACGGTCAGCCGCTTGAGGGTGAAGTCGGAATTCTCGATATCGATCCCGTCGTCGCCGCTGAACTCCGAGCGGATCTCCCCGACCTGCCATTCGCCGGCGGTCACACCGATCACGCTCAGGGCATCGATGTCATCGGCCTGCTCCTCGCGGATCTCTGATGCCGTGCGGATCCCATCATCTGCGGCGACAGGACCTGCGGTTCCGACAGGGGTCGTCGCGTCGTCCGCTGCCCCGGCGCCCCCTTCCGCAGACACCTCCCCCGGAGGCATCGGGGGATCGCGGTGACCGAGATAGGAGACCAGAATACGCGTCGCGCGGAATTGCGAGGCTCGGGTCGCATAGACGCTCGACACCCGATCCTTCTCCGCAATGGACGCGGAGCCCAGGAAGAACACACCCGCGTTGTCGGCGTGCGTCGCGACCCTCATGCGCTCATCACAGGCACGCACGGTCAGAGTCTGCGCAGCGAGACGTGACCCCGTATCGAAGATCAGCGCCGACTTGCCCGTGATGTTTCCCGCCGGAGTGTGGAAATCGCCATTATGGATCAAGAGTGTCGTGCCGTTGCCAATGCTCAGCCGGACCCCGGTACGTACATGGATCTCACCCCGGACCACATAGATGTTGTTACTCGACAGATAGGTATCGCGGGTCAGGTGTTCAGTGATTGCGACCATCGGCCCCGCATGAGTCGTCGGGGTAGTTGCAGCGGCGAGCGCCATGACACAGCAGGGAAAGAGCAGCGACTTGCACATGAGGATCTCCAGGATTGCGGAAGGGTTGGGGACGCCGCCGACCGAAGCCGCGGGTCCAAAAAGAGCTTAGGTGATCGCACCCCCAACTCTTGCCCAGTAGTCCACCCTTCGCAGCATGACCCGACCCGCTTTGCGCTATCTTGAACTTGCGGAACTTGTGTGGTTCTGGAATTAAGCTGTCTCCCAAGGCTGCCTGACCGTCGCTAACGATGCTTTGCGATATCAAAATTCTTGTATATGGAAGAAGTTCAGCCTGGATATGCTGCTCACTTTGGCGGCCAAGGTGGGAATGCACTTCCGGCTGGAATTGAGCCGGGCGGCCTGAACTGACCCGATGCCTCAAGGTGCTGGGGGAGGGCGACACGGCCTTGATCACGGTTCCGGCGACGGGTCATCGTAGGGTGGACAAGCGTAGCGCAGTCCACCAGCGACGGCACGGGATTCGGTGGACTGCGCTAGCGCTTGTCCACCCTACGGCCGGAACGATGATCAAGGCCGGCGACACACTCACGGTCTGGAAACGCGACCGGCTGGGCCGGTCGCTGCGTGACCTGATCGGCCTCCTGGACGATCTGAAGGCGCGGGGCCTGGCCTTCCGGTCGCTCACTGAGGCTATCGACACCGCAAGGCCCACGGGCCGGGCAAGGTGGCAGTTAGACAACGCCAAATAGGAGGCCGAATGAGCGCGCACCCGAAAAGTTACGATAACGACGTGATCGCTTGGGCTAACGAACAGGCTCGACTGCTTCGGGCCGGGCGTTTCGATACCCTGGATATCGAACATATCGCAGATGAGATCGAAGACGTGGGAAAAAGTGAACAACGCGAACTCCAAAGCCGCCTGGCCGTCCTTCTAGCCCATCTTCTTCAATGGCAGTATCAGCCTGACCATCGGGGCAGCAGTTGGGAGGTCACCATCCGCCACCAACGCGAAGCGATTTCGCGTCGTCTGAAACGAACTCCTAGCCTCAAGGCATCACTGAATGATCCTGAATGGTGGGCAGATACCTGGGGTGATGCCAGATCGGACGCTTTGAAAGAAACGGGCTTGCCCGCGAATCAGTTTCCGGATCTCTGTCCATGGGCCTTTGAGCAAGTCATGAATTCGGAGTTCTGGCCAGCGCCGCTCTTGCTGTAGGGCCGCAGGCCCTGCCCGTGCGAGCCGACAGCCGTGTTTTTGGAAGACCTTGATAACCGATGGGCGGAAGCTGACCGGATCGCGCTTGCCGCCTCGAACATCACAACAGAAACAGGGGAAGTGATTCATGCCATGCCCTATCGGGCAGGGTCCTACAAAGAACGCACACCCCTCATGCACGAGTTGCGGCGCGAAGGGATTGACCTATGACACCGGAAGCAAGCGCATACCTTGCAAAGGCGCGTCAATGCCTATCGAATGCCCGCGCGAGCCTACAATTTGTAAGCCGTTGCCGATTACGAAATAGGGCCGGATGCCGACATTCCTCTCGAACACTCGGCGGTGGCTCTTGAAACTGCCGCCCGTTTTGTAGATTGCATCGCCGAACTGCTCGGTGGAATTCCTGGGACAGTTTACCTAATTCGTTCTTGGTTTTCATAATTGAGCCTGGCCCCTTTTCCCTTTTCCTGGCCCCTTTTCCTCCTGCAGCGGCGTGCGTCGTCAGGGCTTCCAGCCCTGACAGTGTCAGGCCAGGATGGCCTGACGGCCTTGATCATCGTTCCGGCCGTAGGGTGGACAAGCGCTAGCGCAGTCCACCGAATCCCGCGCCGCCGCTGGTGGACTGCGCCGCGCTTGTCCACCCTACGATGCCGCGTGGCCGGTACCATGATC
>Ga0247836_1004672_pt1 | contig 16819 bp, 12 predicted proteins | sample LaCruzMarch2015__4_FD_187116 | JGI IMG/M metagenome (GOLD analysis project Ga0247836, IMG submission 187116) | Freshwater microbial communities from meromictic Lake La Cruz, Castile-La Mancha, Spain - LaCruzMarch2015_14m | ecosystem: Environmental > Aquatic > Freshwater > Lake | place: Spain...
TTTAACTTATCTGCGGTGGATCGAGGCGGTGCGGACGGATTTAGCGGAGCAGTTGGGCTGGGGCATGGGGGAGATGGTGGCGGGGGAGCATGGGTGCCCTGTCTTAACGAGGACGGAGGTGGAGTATGTGAAGCCAGCCAAGCTGGGAGATCGGGTGCGGGTTGTGTCGCGTTTGGGTGAGGTAGGAAAAGTTCGTTTCACGGTTGAATCTGAGGTGCAGGGGGCGGAGGGGCAGCTGTTTTGTCGGGCGAAGCAGGAGTTGGTGGCGGTGAACTTAAAAACGGGTAAAGCGATCGGGTTGCGGGAGGATTGGGTGAAGCAGCACGGTTCGGAGTAAGGGGTAGGGAGCAGACTTGAGGCAGGGGTGGGGTGTGGCAGAGTAGATTGATCATGAAATCGAAAAAATCTGCTCCGAAGGTGAGGCGTTGGTCGGGGCCCTTAGTGGATGGGATGGAGAGGGCGCCGAGTCGGGCGATGTTGCATGCGGTTGGTTTTCGGGAGGAAGACTTTCAGAAACCGCAGGTGGGGATTGCTTCGACTTGGAGTCAGGTGACGCCGTGCAATTCGCATATTGATGAGTTGGCGAGAGAGGCGGCGGCGGGGGCGAATGAGGCGGGGGGCAAAGCGGTGATTTTCAATACGATTACGATTTCAGACGGGATTTCGATGGGGACGGAGGGCATGAAGTATTCGTTGGTTTCGCGGGAGGTGATTGCGGATTCGATTGAGACGGTGGTGGGGTGTGAGGGGTTTGACGCCTTGGTGACGTTGGGAGGGTGCGACAAGAATATGCCGGGGTGTGTCATGGCCATGTTGCGGTTGAATCGGCCGGCGGTGTTTGTTTATGGGGGAACGATCTTGCCGGGGTGTTTGGGGAAAAAGGAGTTGGATATTGTCAGTGTGTTCGAGGCGGTGGGCCAGAGAGCGAGGGGCGCGATCACGGAGGCCCAGTTGGGGGAGATTGAAAGGTGTGCGATTCCTGGTCCGGGATCGTGTGGGGGAATGTACACGGCCAATACGATGGCGTGCGCGATTGAGGCGATGGGATTGAGCCTGCCGAACAGTTCGGCGATGGCGGCAGTTTCGCCGAACAAGAAGCTGGATGCGCGGGAGGCGGGGAAAGCGGCGATGGAGTTGGCGCGGCGGGGAATTTGTCCGCGTGATATTTTGACGAGAAAAGCGTTGGAGAACGCGATTGTGGTGATTACGGCGTTGGGGGGGTCGACCAACGCGGTGCTGCACTTTTTGGCGATTGCGCAGGCGGCGGGGGTGAGATTGGAGATTGAGGATATTCAGAGGATTGGGCAGCGGGTGCCGGTCTTGGCGGATTTAAAGCCGAGCGGGAAGTATGTCATGGCGGAGTTGGTCAAGATCGGGGGATTGGTGCCATTGATGAAGCGGCTGCTGGATCGGGGAATGTTGCATGGGGATTGTCTGACGGTGACGGGCAAGACCGTGGCGGAGAATCTGAAATTTGTCGGGGATTATCCGGCGGGGCAGGAGGTGGTGCGGCCGTTTTCGAATCCGATCAAGAAGACGGGGCATCTGGTGATTTTGAGAGGGAATCTGGCTCCGGGAGGGGCGGTGGCCAAAATCAGCGGGAAGGAGGGGGAGAGGTTTGAGGGTCGGGCGAAAGTGTACGGGGCGGAGGAGGAGGCGATGAAGGCGATTCTGGCGGGAAAAATCAAAAAAGGGGATGTGGTGGTGATCCGGTATGAGGGGCCGAGGGGTGGGCCGGGGATGAGAGAGATGTTGGCCCCGACGAGTGCGATTATGGGGCAGGGACTGGGTCAGGAGGTGGCTTTAATTACGGACGGAAGATTTTCGGGGGGGACACACGGTTTTGTGGTGGGGCACATTACCCCCGAAGCGTATGACGGGGGGCCGTTGGCGCTGGTTAAGAGTGGGGATCGGATTGTGATTGATGCGAAAAGCCGAAAAATCCAGCTGGAGATTTCTGGGGTGGAGATGAAAAAAAGGGCCAAGGCTTGGAAAAAACCGAAGCCGAAATATACGAAGGGGGTGCTGGCTAAGTTTGCTCATTTGGTGGCGGATGCCTCGCATGGGGCGGTGACGGACGAGGGGCTGCGTCTTTAATTGAAAGGAGGAGGTTGGGGGCCGGCGGCTTTCTTTTTGGGGATTGTGATTTGTTTGGGTTTCGCGGTGAAGGGATGTTTGGACCTGCCCGGGAAGATTGCTTCACGCACGGTGACGGGAGTGAGGGAGGGGGTGGCGGAGGTTTTTGTGGATTTATTGCATGTGAGGCCGGAGATTCGGGAAGGAACAAGATTGGTTTGGGGTCAGACCTCGGCCCGAACGGAGGTAATCGTCGCGGCCAAGAAGATTGAGGTGGGGTATGACTGGGAGCATCGGTGGTTAGGGAGTCGCAAGGTGATTCGACTAACCCAGACGTATGAGGTGAAGGCGGGGTTTGATTTGGGGAAATCGTTTTGGGTTGAGTTGGGGCCTGGGGAGGGGTCAGCGACGGCCCATCTGCCCGCGCCGGAGATTTTGGCGGTGAGTCCGGTGGGGGAGGTGTCGTACCGGGACGAGGATGGGTGGTGGAACAAGGTGACGGATCAGGATCGGTCGAGGGCCCTGGGGGCGTTGGCGGGGGAGGCTAGGCAGGCGGGCGAGAGGAGCCCGCTTTTGGAGGAGGCAAAAGAGTTGACGGGGAGCCGATTGATCGCGTTAGCTCGGGCGAAGAAGATCCGTTTGCAACTGGACTATACGAAACGAGAGTAGGCATTCTTGCGGGTAAGGATGAGTGCGCGCCGCCCAACGCATCGGAGGTATTCCCCCGACGGGAGTAGCGGCAAAGCAAAGTTTGATTGGAAGGGTTTTTTAAAAAAACCGATCGTCTTGGTTTTGCTTTTTTCGGTGGCGGTGCATGGGCTTCTTCTGCTTGCGTTTGGGGGAGTGGTTCTCTTTCGGGGGAAATCGTTGAGCTTTCCCTTTTCCACCGAAAGTGTTGTCACCGACCCCGTGCTGCCCCCCGCGCCCCCGATGGAGGAAGAGATGGTGCCAGAGGAAAAGACGGCGGATCCGAACATGATGGATGAGGTGGCGGCGGAGGAGGAGTCGGCTCCCCCGCTGGAAATGATGACGGTGCCTGGGGGAGCAAGTTGGGCGCCTGCGATTCCGAAGGATTTGAAAACATCGGTCACCGGCAGTTTGGGTGGGAGCGGGTCGGGGTCAGGGTCGGGAAGCGGGAGCGCGAAGGGGGTGAGCCGTGGAAGTGGACTCAAACTCTTTGGGGTGGAAGTGAAGGCAAAAAAACTTGGGGTGATCGTGAGTATCAACAATGCCGTGCAAAATAGTGGCCGGCTTCCCTCCATGTTTGAGGAAATCTTTAAGTTATTTCCGGATGCGGATGTGATTTTGACCAATGGTGGGGGGATGGTGGATTGGCCGAAGGCTTTGGGAGAATTTAATGCCAAGGTGGAGGAGAGGAAGAAACGAGAAAAGGAGACGGGGAAAAAAGAGATTGGGCCAAGCAAGATGGAGGTACCCAAAATTACAAAGTTTAGCAGTGGGGAAGCGATGGATTGGCCGCCAGTTCGGGGGGTTTCATTTGCCAGGGACTATCCTGGATTGAAAGCGAAAGAGCCGGCGCTTTACGAAAAACTTCTCCGGCGCAACAACACTTGGTTTCTTTCCAGTTATGCGGATGCCAATGCCTGCTACAAAGCATTTGACGAACTCATCAAAAAGAAAGTCGAGGCCATCTACTGGTACAACACTTTTTCGTTTCCGATTGAAGGCTCAGAAGCGGAGCGGGTCGCCGACGTAATTCTGGAAAACCAAATCGAGATTATTGTGGATGATCAAGCGGGTAGCTTCAGGCAGGGGAAAGAGTGGATTGAAAAAGTGAAAGCGAGAACGGCGGCGCGAGGAGCTGGAACGCAATCAAGCCAGTGAAGAACACGAATGCGTTGGCTGGGGAGGTGAGTCCCTATTTGTTGCAGCACTCCCATAATCCAGTGGATTGGATGCCGTGGGGAGAATCGGTCTGGAAAAAAGCTAAGGCGGAGAACAAGCCGGTTTTTCTTAGTATTGGTTATTCAACGTGTCACTGGTGCCATGTGATGGAGCGGGAATCGTTCGAGAGTGAAGATGTGGCGAAGGTGCTCAATCGGGATTTTATTTCCGTCAAAGTGGATCGGGAGGAGCGTCCGGATGTGGATCGGGTGTATATGACGGCGGTGCAGGCGATGACGGGTCAGGGGGGATGGCCTCTCTCCGTTTGGGTGACTCCTGAGGGGAAGCCGTTTTATGGGGGGACTTATTTTCCGCCCGTGGGTGGGCAAGGAAGGCCTGGGTTTGTCGATGTGTTGGGTCAGATTGCGGCCGCGTGGAGGGAGAGAGAGGGGGAGGTGCAGGGGTGGGCGGAGGAGTTGGCTGGAAGAATACGACTCTTGGGTGAGGGGATGAGGGGGCCGGGGGAGGTTGAACCGGAGAAGATTTTGCGCATGGGAACGGAGGAGATGGCGATGGAGTATGACCGAAAGCACGGTGGATTCGGTGGGGCGCCGAAGTTTCCTCGGCCGAGTCAGCCTCTTTTCTTATTGAGAAGGTCTTATGCGGAAAAGAGCGCGTCGCTTTTGGATATCGTGAGGCATACCGGTCGAGCGATGCGGATGGGCGGAATTTATGATCAGATTGGGGGTGGTTTTCATCGGTACGCGGTGGATGGGGAGTGGGCGGTGCCTCATTTTGAAAAGATGCTTTATGACAATGCCCAGTTGATGGGTTTTTATGCGGAGCTGGGGGCGGCGACGGGGGAGGGGTGGCCCCAGGAGGTGGTGGCAGGAATCGACGAATATTTGTGGCGTGATTTACGGGTGGAGGGGGGTGGGTTGGGGTCGGCGGAGGATGCGGATAGTGAGGGGGTGGAGGGAAAGTTTTATGTGTGGACGAAAAAAGAGGTGGGGGATTTGGCGGAGGGGGAGGAGATGAGGTTAGCGGAGGAGATTTGGGGGGTAACGGAGGCGGGGAACTTTATCGATCCGCATCATCCGGTGGCGGGTTGGAACGTTTTGGCGAGGAGGAGAGTGCCCACCATGGAGGAGGAAAAGATGTTGCGTCGGCTCAGATTTAAGTTGGAGAAGAGGAGGGAGGGGAGAGTGCGGCCAGGAAAAGATGACAAGGTGTTGGCCTCGTGGAATGCGATGGCGATTACCGGATATGCGAAAGCGGCGAGATGGGGTGGAGGAATCCATTACACAAAAAGGGCAGAGGAAATATGGGATTTCTTGGAGAAGAATCTGCTGCGTCCGGACGGGACACCGACCCATCGTTGGAGAGGTGGCCAAAGAGATGATTCTCACCTCTTGGAAGATTACGCTGGGGTTTTGCAGGCCTTGATCGATCTACATCAGGTGACTTTAAAAGTGGAGTATCTTCAGCGAGCGGTTGGGTTGGCGGGAAAGATGTTAGAAAAGTTTGAGGATGGGAGTGGGGGTGGGTTGTGGTCGAGTGCGGATGAGACTTTGATTGCCCGAATGAAGGATGATTACGATGGAGCGGAGCCGAGTGGAAACGCGGTGGCGGCGTTGGCTTTGGCCGAGTTGGGTCGATTGACCGATCAGGGGGGGTGGAATGATGCAGCGAGGAGAATCTTGGACTGGCTGGGGGAGAGGATGAGAAAAGTGCCTCAAGCGGTGCCGCACGGACTGATGGCCTGGCAAAGAGAGAGCGAGAGGCGTGCGAGGTTGGTTTTGGCGGGGCCGGGATGTGAGGTGTTTTTTAAGGTAGCGGCGGGGGTGTATCGGCCTGATTTATTGATTACGGGGGCTGGGGAGGATCACCCGAGTGAATTTATACGGGGATTGGCGGGTCGAACAAAGATCAGCACGGCATACTTATGTGAGGGGGAAAATTGCCGATTACCGGTCACGAACGCCGCCGATTTAAGAGATGCCCTGATAAAGGGTTGACCCACGGGGTTGACCTGCGACCCCAATATCAAAAAACGCCTATGCAACCCCTTGGCCTGCAACGACTTATTGGGGGTCGTAGGTCGAATAAATCGTTGTGGGACAACAATTTACGAGGCAGTTTTTCGAATTTGGGGTCGTAGGTCCCCTCTTTAGCGGGCGGTGCGGAAGCCGATACAGGGGGCGCCACTGGGGGTGGGGGCGGTGCGAGTCGATTTGAGGTTGGAGACGGGGAATGTGTCGAGAAAGTTGCCCCCAACAAAGAGGGGGGTCATGGGATTGGGCGACGCGATCCATTCACTGACATTTCCGCCAAGGTCGTAGTGTTGGAAGGGGCCGATATCGGCGGGGTGAGACTCGGCCGGAAGCATGTGATCGTAAGATTCGGGTGAAATATTTTTCGGCAGGTCTAAGCCGAGGTTAATTCCTTGGGCCTCGGTTTGGTTGCCCCAAGGATAGGTGCGGTTGTCGTTTCCGGTGGCGGCCCGTAACCATTCTATCTTGGTTGGTAATCTGCGCTGATTCCATTTGGCGTAGGCAAATGCACTTGGGTAATCGACAAAAAAGACGGGGGTATCCCGTGTGATGGCCACTTGGCCGTTATACTTGTCCCCCTTTCGGGCGCGCTGGAGAATGTCTTTCCAGCCGGGAGGCGCAAGATCCTCCAGAGATGCTTTGCCGGCCGCAGCGGCGGGAGGAAGATAGGTTTTCCAATTCTTTTCGGCGGCGATTTCCGTTAAAAACTTTTCGTATTGGCCGATGGTGACTTCATGCCGATCGAGATAAAAAGCAGAAACGCTGTTGGTGGAATCAGCCAGGATCACCTGACCGGCCGGAACGAGAATTTCTTCATGGCCCAATGTCCCCGGGAGATCCCGAAAGAGGGCCTGGTGAACTATCCATGTCCCCAGCGCGAGAAAAGCTACTGCCCCGAGGGAGCCCAGAGCGATGGTCCATCGGCGAAGAATGCGGGCACGGAATATCTTTTTCGTCGCTTCGATTTCCTCATCCCGAACATGAACATCCTGTACCTCGGCCAATTGGCGCTCGAAATTGCGAGTCTGGCGAAGAAGATCGAACGCCGATGTGCCTGGGTTTCGCAAAATTTCAAGAAGAGAGGTCGCATTCGGCGATGGGGGGAGTTGCGGTTCTAAAATAGAAGCGAGTTGGTTAGAATTTTCGTGGTGAGACGATTCGGGAGTATTGAATCCAGCGGTAGGGTGGCGAAGGCGCGGGGTACCCGCAGGGGAGAGAGTGTAATCGTAAGCACCCAAAAGGCGGGCGGGAATGTGAGAGGATTCCATCTCGGCAAGAACGGAGGCGAGGGCAGTGGCGAGACGGGATCCCGAGATCAGGGGAAGATGGGCCTCCTGATTCTGCATGGTCAGGAGCGATGGATGAAGGACGGGTTCGAGGGCGACAAGGATTCGCTGCTCGTAGGGAACCGACTCATAGAGGGAGTAGACGGAGGGATGATTCAGTCGCGCAGAGGTGCGGATGGATTTAGAAAAGTGAGTTGATCCAACGGTAGGGACAAGGATCTGGACTTGGCGTTCGAGCTGTTGATGTTTTGCCCAGTAGAGGCGACCGAGGGGGTGAGGGCCAGCGGGGGAGAGCAAAGTGTAGGAGCCAAACGTTCGGCCCGAAAAATTTTCCATCAGGCCGGCCATGGCCAGAGGAAGCTGGTCGTCGACTTTCAGCCAAGGAATGGGAAAAGCAGGCGGGAGAGTTTGCGTGAGGTCATATCGACTGACGATGCCGAAAGGAATTTCGGGATAAGCCTCCGCCAGGAGGAGGATGGAGTTGGACTGGTCGGTATCGGACCAGAAGACATCGGTGAGGAGCAGAGAGGCGCGGGAGCCAGAGGCCAGCGTGCTGGTTACCGTAGGATAATCGGTGAGGAGCTGAAGTTTGGCACTGGGAAAGAAATCTTGGAGGAGGGTAGAAAGTTGCGAGGCGGCATCGGGATCCTCTTGGGCCAAAAGAATCGTAGGCACAGAGAAGATTGTGCTCGTAGGCGGAGCAGGACGAAAGTGGGGATTTTAGGTTTTGTGAGATGCGATGAGATGGTGACTCAGGGCAAGACGGTGAATGGAGTAGGCCGCTCCGAACCCGTTGTCGATATTGACGACGGTAATCCCAGGGGCACAGGAGTTCAGCATGCCGAGAAGTGCGGTGATCCCCTTGAGGTGAGCGCCATAGCCAACGGAGGTAGGCACGGCGATGAGGGGGGTGCGGATGAGTCCCCCCAAAACGCTGGGCAGGGCGGCCTCCATTCCAGCCACGACCACAAGGGCGTGGTGTTGGCGGAGGGTATCCAAGTGGGAAATCGTGCGATGAAGGCCGGCGACCCCGATATCATAGAATCGCGTAGGTTGGTGCCCCAAAAACTGAAGAGTGACCCATGCTTCCTCGGCCACGGCGTGGTCGGAGGTTCCAGCGGCACAGATGGCGACGCGGAGGGATGGGCAAGAGAGGCGGGGGGAGGAGGCGTGCAAAAGAGTGAAGGCTTGAGCGGCCGAGTGATACTTGCCTTTGGGAAAGCATCGGCGAAGAGTTCGGGCTTTTGCAGGGTCGACCCGAGTCGCCAGGACGGATTGGCGGGCGGAGTGGAGGCGACGGATGATGGCAGCGATTTGCGAGGCGGTCTTACCTGCCCCGTAAATGATTTCGGGTGCACCGAGACGTTTCTGTCGGGCGAGATCCAAGTGGGCAAAGGCGCGGGGCAGAACAGGGGAGCGAGGGCGGCGACGCGCCATAAATTTTAGGCGAGCGCGGCTTGAAGGCGCGGCAGTAGATCGGCAATGGCCAGGCGTTCCTGCTTCATCGAGTCGCGGTGACGAAGAGTGACCGTATCTTTTTGCCCCGCGAGGGGGCCTTCTTTGGCCCCTTCGAGAGTCTCGAAGTCGATCGTAATGCCAAAAGGGGTACCGACTTCGTCCTGTCGACGGTAGCGGCGACCGATTGCGCCCGATTCGTCGTAGAAAACAGAGAAGTGTTGTCGCAGTAGATTCGTGACCGAGCGGGCTTTTTCGACCAGCTCGGGTTTATTCTTCAGCAGGGGAAAAATACCTGCTTTGACCGGAGCCATGCGGGGATGGAAACGTAGGACCACGCGAGTTTCCTTAGCCCCTTTTTCATCGGTGACTTCCTCCTCGTCATACGCTTCACAAAGAAGAGCCAAGGTGGTGCGATCGACGCCCGCACTTGGTTCCACGACGTGGGGGATAAACTTTTCGCGGGTTTCCTCGTCGAAATATTCGAGGGGTTTGCCGCTGGCCTCCTGATGTTGTTTGAGGTCGTAATCGGTACGGTAGGCGATGCCTTCCAACTCCTCGGTGCCAAAGGGGAACGCGTAGAGGAGGTCATAAGTCCCTTGGGAGTAGAAAGCTCGATCCTTTTCGGGGACGTCGAGGATGGTGATCTTGCTCCGGGGGATGCCGATCGATTCGTACCAGGCCAAGCGGTCGGCCAACCACTGATCCAGCCATTTCTTGCCATCGGCGGGGGGGACAAAGAATTCGACCTCCATCTGTTCAAATTCGCGGGAGCGAAAGGTGAAGTTGCGGGGGTTGATCTCGTTGCGGAAAGCTTTGCCAATTTGGGCAATGCCAAAGGGCAGTTTCTTGCGAGAGACTTCAAGAATATTTTTGAATTGGACGAACATGGCTTGGGCGGTTTCGGGACGGAGATAGGTGAGATTTCGCTCATCTTCGACCGGGCCGACATAGGTTTTGAACATGAGATTAAACTGGCGGGGTTCGGTCAGCTCCCCGCCGCAGGCATGGACCATTTTGCTGGGTTTCTGAGGGCAGGGGGAGGTGGTGATCTGATCGGCCCGGAATCGCCCTTTACAAGTTTTGCAGTCGACCATGGGGTCAGTGAAAGTGGCTTCGTGTCCGCTGGCTTTCCAAACGGAGCGACTCATGAGAATGGCGCCATCCATGCCGACGATATCGTCCCGATGCTGGGTCATACATTTCCACCAGTTGTCCTTCAGGTTGCGTTTTAGGGCGACGCCGAGGGGGCCGTAATCCCAGGCTCCATTGAGGCCGCCGTAGATCTCGGAGGATGGGAAGATGAATCCCCGGCGTTTGCAGAGGGCCACGATTTTTTCCATGCGGTTATCGGACATAGGTCAATTTTTGGATTCTAGGAGCAGAAATCGTAGCGATGATGGGAAAAGATGAACACCCCAATTTTGCATGAAATTCGGCAGCGGATTCGTCCCCCGACGACGGGCTCGGCTGGGCGATGGCTGCAGAGGGCGGCGGGCATGGTGGTCGCCCTGTTGGTGGTGGGAGCGGTTTGGGGCAGGGTGGTGGGGGTTCCGTCAGGGGTGAAGAATTTGTTGGTGGAGGAGTTTGCGCTGCGAGGTCTGGAGATTGATACGGGAAAGTTGACCATTGATCCATTGGGTGGGCTGGTGGCGCGAGATCTGGTGGTGTACCGGGATCGGGGAAGAAAGCTGGAGCAGTTACGGATCGGTCGCGTGGAGTTGAACCTGAATTGGTGGGCTTGGCGCGAGGGTGAGCCGATTCTTTCGGGGGCGGAGCTGCGGGATGCGGATGTGGCGTGGCCGTTAGCGGATGGGGTCAAGATGACCGCGCGCAGAGTGGGGGCGGTGGTGGAGTTTCGGCCAAGCGAGATTTTATTACGGCGGGGGCGCGGGCAAATTCTGGGATTTGATTTTCATGTCCAGGGAAGGGTGGGGTTGGAGGCTGGTCGAGAGATGAGTGCCCCGAGCGAGATTTGGGCCAAACTTTGGCAAAGGGCAGAACAGGGGCTGAAAGAGTTGGGGGGGCCTGCTCCGCAAATTCAGGTGGATTTTGACATTGAGGTGGGGCAGCCGGAGCAAGCGAAGGCGGAAATTCTGCTGACGGGGGCGAGCAATGTGTGGCGGGGGGTTGAGTTACGCCGGATGGAGATACGGACGACGTTGGGGGATGGAGTCGCCCGATTAGAAAAGTGCCGGATTGAGTTTGCCAGGGGGGAACTGGCAGTGAGCGGGAGGGCGAACTTGGGCTCGGGGCGTGGGTCGCTGGAGTACCATTCGGATGCGGATCTGGGGCAATTCGCGTCGGTGGCGGGGGGGGCGACCGTGGGACTAAAGGAGTGGCAGAGCGAGAAGCCGCCTGAGTTGTGGGGGGAGGTGGAGTTTGGTTGGAAAGAGGATCGGCAGTTCTTGTGGAAGGGCAGGTTGGAGGCGGGGGAGTTTCGGCTCGGGAAGGCGGCGTATCGGAGGTTGTCACTTCCGTGGGTCACCGACGGTTCGAAATGGATGGTGCAGGGGTTTCAGATTCAGGGGAGCGAGGGGAGTTTGGAGGCGAAGTTGTCCTTCGATGGCAAAGCGGAGTTGAAGGGAAGTATTCGCAGTGATCTGGATTTGGAGGGATTTCAGCCTTGGTTTGGAGCCGAGGCCAAACCTTTTTGGAATAGTTTAGAGTTACGCCATCCGCCCCGGATCACACTGGAAGTGACGGGGGCGGGTCTGCGCATGGATTTGATCCGCTTGGCGGGCCGAGTGGAGGTGCAGAATCTGAGCTATAAAAAAGTGGAGATGGAGGAGTTGGCGGGGAATGTGGTTTTGGTGGGAGGGCAACTGACCGTGCAAGATTTTCGGGTGAAGTCCTCGGGCGGGGAGGGAGTGGGCGAGTTTGTCTATGGCTTCCAACCGGAGAGAGTTCGTTTTGTGGGCCTGCGATCCACCTTGCCGATTCGGGAATTTTCGACCGTATTTGGATCGAAATTTCAACGAACGATGGAGCCTTATCAGTTTCAGGGAAGACCGACCGTAATTTTGCAGGGGGAGGTGGATTTGGAGGAGCAGGGGGGATCGAATTTAGAGGCGACGGTTTTGGCTCCGGATGGAATGAGGTATCGGGTGGCGGGAAAAGATTTGGATTTTACGGGGATGGAGATGGTGGTGGAGGTGAAGGGACGCAAGGTGATCGTACGGACGCAAAAGGGTAAGCCTGCCTGGGTGTTGGGCGGCCAAGTGGAGGTGGCAGTGGAGGTCGACGGGGCCGAAAAAAAGCAGACAACCGATATTCAGAAAATCAAGGGGGTAGACTTTTCGAAACTGGTGAAAACCTATTTTGATTTCGAAGGGTACGAGGGGAAGTTCAACGGCAAGATTCAGCTCCAAGGGCCGAGCGGAAATTGGCGAGAGTGGGTGGGCTCGGGTCGGCTGACGGTGGATGAGGGGGTGTTGCCGGGCATGGGGGCGTTTGCTTCGGCGATGAATGCACCGGCGGAGTGGGTGGGGTTAACCGATCAGAATGCGGATATGGATTTTGATTTGGCCAAGGGCAAGTTGGAGGTGAAGAAGTTGAATATCGAATCCACTCTGGTGGTGACGACGGGGCAAGGGGTGTACGACATGACGCAGGATCGATTGGAGGATTTTGTCATGCGACAGAATCTGCGGGGGCCGGCGGGGGTGCCTTTTTTCTTGGTGAGTCAGATGTTTCAGTATGAGGGGAGTGGATCTTTAAAAAATCCCACCTGGAAATTGAGGGGTACGGAGGGGGAGAAAGAGAAGGAAAATCCGTGAAAAAGATAGGGGTGGCGACGCGTTGGGGTTTACACACCTCGACCGCAGGGGGTCTGGGGGAGATGTTGGTGCGAGCGGAGCAGATGGGGGAGACGGCGGCGCAAATCTTCGTCAAAAGCAATCGCCGTTGGGAGATGCCCTCTTTGGATGGAGAGGAGGCAAAGGAATTCCGAAAAGGAAAAAAGGAGCAGGATTTGTGGGTCTGTTCCCACGCGGGGTATCTGATCAACGTGGCGGGAAGTGACGAGACGAGACAAAAATCGATTCGGGCGTTGGCGGAGGAGGTGAGGAGAGCGGAAGAGTTGGGGTTGGAGGCGGTGGTGGTTCACTGTGGGAGCCGTGGGGAAAAAGAGCCGAGCGAGGCAAGAAGGAGGGCGGTGGAGGGATTGCAGGAGGCTTTGCAGAGGTCGGGCACTCAGAGAGTGAAGTTGGCTTTGGAGAATTCGGCTGGGCAGGGCTCGGCTTTGGCGCGGGATGTGGCGGAGTGGGGCGAGTTGGTCCAGAGCATTCCGGATCAGCGAAGGGCAGCCTGCTTGGACACCGCCCATGCTTTTGCGGCGGGGTTTGATTTACGAACGGAGGAAGGGAGAAGTCGATTACGGGCTGAAGTTTTGCGGGAGATTGGCCAAGAGAATCTGGTGGTTATTCATGCCAATGATTCCAAGACGGAGTGTGGGTCGGGGGTGGATCGGCACGAGCATTTGGGAGTGGGAAAGATCGGCGCAGATGGGCTGCGATCATTTTTACGAGATCCGAGTTGGGCGGGGATTCCACGGATTGGGGAGTTGCCGCCTGGGGAAAGGGAGGATCGGGAGAATTTAGCCTTTTTGCGGGCAACTTGCCCAACGACATAAGTTTGTTCAAAGAGGGGGAAAGATGGTAAAAAATCGACTATGAAGGCGGCTGATCTTCGGGGAATTTTGACCTACATTCCGAGTTTTCGGGACAAACTTTTTGTCCTGAGTGTGGATAGTGCGGTCTTGGAGGATGAAAGAGCGGCGAGTTTATTTTTGGATATCTCCGTGCTGCGGAGTTTGAACATTCGGGTGGTTTTGGTGCACGGGGCGAGTGCGCGGATCAAAAAAATTGCGGGGGAGATGAAAGTGAAGGTGACGAATTTGGATGGGCTGGGGGTGACGGATGAGGCCACGTTGCAGGTGGCGGAGCGGGCGTCGAATTCTTACAGTCACGATATTTTGCAAAATTTGGCGGATGCGGATTTGCGGGGGGCGGTGACGAACGCGGTCATCGCGCATCCGGCGGGAATCTTGGGTGGGGTGGACCAGCAGTGGACAGGTCGGGTGGAGCGGGTGGACACGCGGTTTTTGGAGACGTTACTGGAGAATGGAATTATTCCGGTGATTCCTCCGATGGGGGTCGACGGGGATGGGCGGACCTATCGGGTGAATTCGGACGGGGTGGCGTTGGAGGTGGCGGAGGCCTTGAAGGCGGAGAAGCTGATTTTTCTGACGGGGAGTGGTTCTTTACCGATGAACGGAAAAAAACCGGCTCAGCTCTCGGTGGACGAGGCGACCGAGTGGCTGAAGAAGAAAAAAGGGGAGTTGAGTGGGGAGATCGCTTCCAAACTGGAGCACGGGTTGCGGGCGTGTAAGGAGGGGGTGAGTCGGGCTCACATTTTGGACGGGCTAGCGGATGACGCTTTATTGGAGGAGTTGTTCTCGAGTGAGGGGGTGGGGACGATGGTGTATGCGGATGAGTACACCGAGATTCGGAAGGCGTTGAAGAAGGATGTGCGGTCGATCATGCGGTTGATTGGAAGTTCCGTGGCGGCGGAGGAGTTGGTCAAGCGGACACGGACGGAGGTGGCGGCCGCGATCGGAGATTACAGCATTTTTGAAATTGATGGAAATATGGTGGGTTGTGTGGCGGTGCACCCTTTGGAGGGGAAGGTGGCGGAGATGGGTTGTTTATTTGTGGCCTCGGGGCACGAGAATTGTGGAATCGGGCGAAAGCTGATGTTGTATGCGGAAAATCGGGCGAAGGAGATGGGAATGAAAAAGCTGTTAGCGCTGTCGACGCAGGCGTTTAACTATTTGCAAAGTAAGGGCGGATTTGTTGAGGGAACGGTGGAGGTGCTTCCCCCGGTGCGAAGGGCCTCTTACGAGGTGAGTGGTCGGAATTCGAAGATTCTGCAAAAGGATTTGTAGGGGGAGGCTAGCCGGGTGGCCAAGTCATGGCCCGGCCACCGAGAAGATGAAGATGGAGGTGGGGAACTGTTTCGCCGGCGTCGGGGCCATTATTGATGACCAGCCGGTACCCTGTTTTGTCGAGGCCGGCTTGGCGGGCGACGCGTTGGGCGGCAGTGAAGAGGTGGGTGAAAACCACGTGGTCTTCGGGGGGGACGGCTCCGTGGCGGGAGTGGTGTTTTTTTGGGATGAGCAGGATGTGAGTGGGTGCCTGGGGAGCGAGGTCGCGGAAGGCGAGGATATGTTCGTCCTCGTAAAGGATGTCGGCCTGAGCTTCGCGGTCGACGATCTTTTCGAAGATCGTTTTAGCCATGGCAATTACCAGATGGTGAGTTCGAGTAGAGAGGGGCTCAAGGTGCGAGCGCGGGCACGGATGAAGTGGACGATCTCGTCGCTGAGATGCTGGCAAGAGCTGCGCCACGAGGCAGAGCCGGTGAGGGAAAGGACGCAGGCGCGGAGGCCTTCGAGGCGAAGGGCGGAGGCGAGGGAGGAGACTTTTTCATCCACGAGGGTGGCGAGCTGCTGAAAGAAAAGAATTTCGAAAGGGGCTTGTTGGGCGAGGGTGGCGAGGTTGATCGAGGGGGCGAAGGAGATGAGTTCAAAATGGCGGGCAATGGCGGGGCAACCGATTCCGGTGAGAGAGCGGCGAAGAATGAGTTCGAGCGTTTCCCGCTCAATTTTCGGGCGATGAAAATCGTGGTGGAGGTAGTGGAGGACAGCCCGAGCCACCTCGGTGGCGAGAGGCCAATCGGCGTGACCGGCCTGGGAGGCGGCTTTATCGATGGAGAGAACGAGCCAATTTTCGCTCAAGCGCGCCGGGGAGCCACCCGGTAGGGTGACTAAGGGGAGCGTGGAGGAGATGGGTTTTTTAGCGGGCACCGAGATTTTTGACTTCGCTGACAAAATCACGCGCATCGCGGAATTGGCGGTAAACGGAGGCGAAGCGGACATAGGCGACATCATCCATCTTTTTGAGGCACTCCATGATCTTTTCGCCAATGGCAGTGGTGGGAATTTCCCGGCCATACTTCTGCTCTAATTCTTCCATGACCTTGTCGACGGTCTTTTCGATGAGTTCGGGGCTCACGGGCCGTTTTTCGCACGCTTTTTGGAAGCCGAGGACGAGTTTGCGGCGGTCGAAGGGTTCGTAGCGCCCATCGCGTTTGACGGCCCGAAGGTCTTCCCGCTCAATCTCTTCGTAGGTGGTGAAGCGGTAGTTACAGGAGAGGCACTCTCTGCGGCGACGGACAACGGCACCATCCTTCCATGGGCGCGAGTCTATTACTTTATCTTCTTCAACATTGCATTTTGGGCATTTCATATACTACTCCTTGTGTTGGGTCAAAACTATCAGTAGGTGGTATAGCGTCAATTAAATTTTATGCATAAAAACGTAAATGTATGTATTAACGGGACATTCCCAGATATTGCAAATACCTTAACAACATCAGTTTATATGCTTATGAGCTACCTATTCGGGTCAAAGTTGGGGCAACTTGTGTGCGCCTTCCATAAAACCGCTACCCGAGCAGCAAACTAGATTTAGTGGTGATTTGTCGGGGTGTCTTGGGAGGCGGTACGGTTGTGGCGAATACCTTCGGTCACGATCAACCAGATAACAATGCCGCCACAGAGAGCGGACACAGCCAGCAGAAAAATGAGTCCCAGACCTGTTCGAGCCTCGTCCATGGGGTCATCATGCAACTCGCAATCGCGCTTGTCAGTACCAGATTTCTGGGTGGCAAGGGCAGGGTTGGGGATGTTTGTGCGCTGAGTGAATTTGGGGCAAATTTAAGAAATGACCTCCTTACAGCAAAAGTTTCTCGATCTGAAACGGGATCGAAAGGCGGTGGTCTTAGCCCACAACTATCAGCCTCGAGAAATTCAGGAGGTAGCGGACTATGTGGGAGATTCGCTGGGGCTGAGCTATGAGGCGCAGAAGGCGAGCGGCGAGTGCATTCTCTTTTGCGGGGTTCACTTCATGGCAGAAACGGCCAAGATTGTGAATCCCGAGAAGAAAGTGTTGATGCCCGATCTGGGGGCAGGTTGCTCCTTAGCGGATTCTTGCCCGGCGGAAAAACTGGAGGCGTATCGCAAGGAAAACCCGGGCCTGTATG